>Ga0080064_1005947_pt1 | contig 13683 bp, 10 predicted proteins | sample Subgrocontami54m_FD_69260 | JGI IMG/M metagenome (GOLD analysis project Ga0080064, IMG submission 69260) | Subsurface groundwater microbial communities from S. Glens Falls, New York, USA - GMW46 contaminated, 5.4 m (SPADES assembly) (version 2) ...
TCCGAGCTTCCCCCGCCGCCCGACTGCGATCCCTGCTGCGAGCCTTGTTGTCCCGGTTGCGATCCCTGTTGCCCCGCTTGCTGCCCCGACTGCTGTCCACCCTGCTGTCCGGACTGCTGCCCGCCTTGCTGTCCCGACTGTTGCCCCGATTGTTGTCCCTGTTGCTGCCCCTGCCGTTGCTGGTTCGACTGATTGGCCTGCTGCATATCGCGCGCCGCCTGCGCCAGCCGGTTCCCGGCCTGCTGCATCTGCTGCGAGTTCGTATCGCGCCCGAGCTGTTGCAGTTTCTTGGCCAGCTCTTCCGTTTCGCGCCGCAGCATCTCCTGCTCCCACTTGCTCTGTGCGCGCAGCGAGTCCTTGGGGTTCTGTTTTTCTTGCCGCGAGAGGTCCTCCTGCCGCCGCGCCAGCTCCTCCAGTTTCCGCATGATGTCGTCGGCGGTATCCTTCTTTTCGCTCTCGCCCATCTGCTGGAGCGTTTCGTACTGATTCTTCCCCGTGTCCATTTCCAGCGCGAACAACTCAGCCAGATCGCGGCTGGCGCCTCCTCCGCCCCCGCCTCCGCCGCCGTTTCCAAACGCTACCTGAATATCCCGGTAACTTGCCTCGGCGCGCATCAGATATTGCAGCGCGGTTTGCTCCGGCTGGAGCGCCTGCTGGAATTTCTTTTTCTCCAGGAAGCTGGCCGCCGGCGCCATGGCCTCGGCCGCTTTCTTCAGGTTATCCACCAGGGACGTGAACTCTTCGTTGACCTCGTTCAGCTCGCGCCCCTGCGTCCGCGAGGCCATCGTCTCGGCCTGCTGCTGCAACGTCCGCTGCACCGTGGAAAGCACCTGCGCCTGCGACGCAAGCTGGTCGGCCTTCTGCTGGTCCTGTTTCCGGATCACGTTCCAAGTCGCCGCGAGCACCTGTTTCTGCCGCTCGGAAAGGAATGTATTTTCCTGCCCCTGGCCCCCTCCGCCGCCGCCCGTCTGCGCCTGCGTGTAGTTGCGCTCGAACGGACGCACCTGCAAGAAAAACATCTCCGTCTTGGTTGTGTTCGACGCCGCATCCTTCGCCACGCCGTAAAAGGAAACCAGATCGCCCGGAACCATCTTGTAATCTTCCAGCGGCAGCAAATGCGTTCCCGAAACTTCTTTTTCCTGCTTGCCCTTCGCCATCACGACGGTCTTTTCCTCGCCGCCGTTCACCGAGTAGTGCAATTGCAGCTCGCCCAACCGCACGTCGTCCTGCGCCTCCAGGCCCATCACCACTTCCTCGATCGGCGACGGCTGCATGTCGTGTCCCGGCCGCGTGATCTTCAGCGTCGGCGCCGAATCGTTCAGCGCCTGAATCACGTACTCCTCGCTCGCCTTCGCCTCGCGACCCTGATGATCCTGTAGACGAACATGGTAGAGCGCGTCCTTCGATACCGTCACTGTTCCTTGCAGTTCCCGTTCGCCGGATTTCTTCAGAGAAATGGCCGTGCCGTTGTCGAGCAACATCCTCCCGCCGTTGGCCGCAACGTCGGTGTGCGCGACCACCGTCGCCTGCGTCCCTTTCAGCGCAATAATGTCTCCGCCCGAGGGCTCCACGGTGTCCTTCATGCCCGTATACGCCGGATAGTGGTAGCGGATTTCCAACCGCTCCACGTGCGGCACATCGATCACCGAGATGCGATAGTGCGGCGACCGCACCCCGCTCGATTCGGCATAGTATTCCATCGGCTCGCGAATCTTCATCAGGAGAAAACGGTACCCGCTGCCACGCTCCTCCGGCAGCATGGCCGCCGATTCCCACGAAGGATTCCCCTGGTACAGCACAAAAATCTTCACCGCGTTCGGAATAAAGCCCGTCGGGATGGCCGAGATTTCCTGATCGGAGTTCCGTCCCACCACGATGTCTCCCGGCGCCACGCGCAACTCGTAAAGCGGCCCTGCCTTCGCCTGCGCCCACCCGATCCATAGCACTCGCGTCCCGTAGCGGAACATCCCCGGCCCGAACCAGCTCAGCAGCAAAATGACCCCGACCGCGCAGAGCGCTCCCACCAGCGGCCGTATGATCCTGTGTTGTTCGATCAGCGAATGCGGCGGAGCGGAAGCGGCCCGCGCCAAAGCGTCCTCGGCCACCAGATCGTGGAAGATCTTCGCCCCCGTCTTTTTCGATTCTTCCGACTGCTGCTCCTCCGCCAGATGAACCGCCGTAACCAGCCGGTCCTGGAGATAAGGATGCTGTTCCTCGATGTAGCGCGCCAGCCTACCGTCGCTCAGCTTCTCCAAAAGCGGACGCACCAGGAACAGAACCACGGCCGCGATGGTAGCAATCCAAAGCACGCTCCGCGAGACGATCACCGCCCGGTCCGAGAATCGCAATGCATTGGCCACGAGCACGGTCCCGACCGTCAGCACCAGCGCCGCCCCGCAAGTCAGCCCCAGCCCCCGCGCCGTAACAGCCAGCCTCCACCGCCGCCGCACCGCCCCCAGATACTCCCGAACCCTGGCTTCAACCGGCATAGGAATTCTCCTTGGAAGCTATTTCATAACCGCGACTCATCAGGCGTCCACCCCGGAGGGCGGCAGATTCTAACCACCATACCTCACAGGATTGGATCGAGCGACGCCAAGATCCTTTGCACGTCCTCTCGCTCAAAGCCTTCTTTTCCGTGTGGCCCGTTATAAGTAACATAGACCATCAATTGGCCCAATCTCAGCCACCATTCTTTCCAAAACGAGTCACCTTTCACGTATTCGGCGGAAAAGCCGGAAAATGAGCCCGGGACGACTCGTGTAATTCTAATGTCCGCCGGCACACGTTCTTTGGCAAGCTTCTTCAACTCCCGGTCTGTCACCCGTCCACTATCTTTCCGTGCGGAACTAATCTGAAGTGCGCCCAGCGGAATGCGAGCAAGGAACGTAGCGCACTCCTTGTCCTGAGAACCGCTCCACCCGTCAGGTAGTCTAACCCTCCACCATATCCCATTAAATATTTCCCCACCGTTCTTAACGCCGTTATTGGTCAGTGTTAAAGTCAATCACGCGACCTTCTTCCCAGGTGGCTCCCCCGTATTTTGGAAATGGCTATCTTCCCCCCGCCCCTCCACCCTCCAACATTGTATCCGAAACCGCCCCCGCCGAGCGCGGTCCTAAATACAGGTTCGCCAGATACGCCTCCACCAGCCCCACCAGAAACGCGAGCAGCAACAAATCCCACCAAACTTTCTGCCGCTTGGCCACCTCGGGGTCGGAAGGCATCGCCGAGTCCGCGCCGCCCGCGGCCTTCCCGGAGACCTGCGCCGTCCACAACGCCCTGTCCTCGGGCGGAAGCTGCGTCAAGTCCGACTCCCGCGCATCGCTGTTTGCGGCGATCAGATGCGAGCTGTCGCTGCGTCGCAACTCGTAAAATCCCGCCTGCGACAGTGCCAGGTAATCCGGCCGCCGATCCTGTTCCAGCGGCAAAGCGTGTTTGCCGTCGGGCGCGATGGCATCCCAAACGCTAGCCGTATTTTGTTCCTTTCCCGCCAGCTTATAACTGCTCAGCGACACCGACGCCGGAATGGTATAAAACGGAGGCTCCTCCGGCAACTGCGCGGTATAGCGGATCAGTTGATGCGCCAGCGGAATGAACGCCGGGTGCAGCGGAAAATCGCTCCACACGTTGTCGAACGAGGAGGCGTAAAGCAGCACGCGCCCCTGCCCATATTGCCGTTCCACCAGCGCCGGATCGCCGTTCGAAAAGCGCAGCAGCACCGGCCCTAGCGGCTGGACGCGGATGTACGCAAACGTCTCGGCCGAGCGCAGCGACTCCGCCGCTCCCGCTTCCTGAAACTCGCGGAACAGCGGATGGTCCTTGTCGAACTGTCCCAGGAGCACCATGCGCTCGCCCTCCGGCGTCAGCATCCGCTTCTGCAAACCTTTCGCTGGCCACATCTCTTTCCACTCGGTTTCGAGCGCCGGAGCGGGGAAGCGCCCTCCCATGGTCACCAGCAGCCCGCGCCCCTGCCGCACAAAATCCTTCAGCTCCGTCACCATCGCCGGCGGAAGCGTGGCCACGTTGCTCAGTATCGCCAGGGCGTAATCTCCCAGCCGCGCCGGCGTAGTGTCCTCGGGCGTCCGCGCGTCGATCGTAAACGGCGTGTCCGTCTCGGCTCCCAGCGCCGTCCGGAAGTAGTAAAGCTCGCCGCCTTCGCCCGGCTCGTGTAAAAACAAAACCCGGTACGGCTCGCGGCGTTCCAGAACCATGTGGAACACATCGTCCTGCGGCAGATCGTCGCGCGGGCTGAGCGAGATCTCCGCCTGATTGTTACCGAGCGGCACATCGAACGATTCAAATGCCACCGTCACCGATCCCGACGCCGGCACTTCCACCGACTTCCGCTGAATAGTTTTGCCGCCCAGCGTCAGCGTCGCTTCCTTCGACGCCGCCGGAGTGTTGAACCCGCGCACCTCCGCCAGCAGCCGGTCCGGATACTTCGTCCGATAAATCACGGCGTGGCTTCGCGCTCCAGAAACCGTCCAGTTCGGCGCGTCCTTGGCGGCCACATCCACCACCTTGAACTCCGCCACCGCTCCGCCCGGCGCTCCCGGCGTCTGATTCGCCATCGCCGACTTTTGCATGTCCGAGATCAATACCACCGAAACCGGTTGCGAGAGATCCTCCGCGATCTTATCCACCGCCCGGAACGCCTGTGTGTACGAGGTGGTGGACGATCCCGGACGCAGCCCGCCCTCGAGTATCGTCCGCAGCGCCGCCTTGTCCGAAGTCGCCAGGTTCCGTATCTGAAACTCCGAGGAGAACGTCACGATCTGCGCCCGGTCCCGCTCGCCGAGCGACGAAATCGCATCGCGCGCGGCTCCCAGCGCCCGCTCCCACCGGTCGCCATACTGCATGCTCATGGAAGTGTCGAGCAGAATCGCCAGGTTCTTCTGGTCCGCCTTGCCGGCAAACGCCTGCCCCATGTTGGGAAAATAAGGCCGCGCGAAGGCCAGGGCAATCAGCAGCACAATCAGCAGACGGGTCGCCAGCAGCAGCAGATACTTCAGCCTCTGCCGCGACACCGATTTCACCGGCATCCGCCGCAAAAACATCAGCGAGCTAAACCGAATCTGCGTAGGCTGCTCCCGCCGGATGAGATGCAGCCAGATCGGCACCCCCACCGCCAGCCCCGCCGCCAAAAACCATGGTGAAAGAAACGACATAACTTAGATTCACAGGTAGCCACGGCACGCTCTATGTGCCGTGGGCACGTTCTTATTCTATCTTCTAACTTCTATCTCCTAACTTCTGCTTTCCTACATTCTCGTCCGCTCCCTCGCCGAAAGAAACTTGAACAACGCATAGTCCAGCGGCTGGCTGGTGTCGAGCATCGTATAGTCGATCCGCGACGAGCGGCACTCGTGCTGCAGTGTCTGGATATGCTGCTGCAGGAGTTGCCTGTATTGCGCGGCCATCGACTCCGGGATCACCTCTAATCGCTCCGCCGTTTCCAGGTCCTCGAGTTGCACCGGCGTATCCACCGGAAACTCAATCTCGCCGGGGTCCAGAATATGAAACAGAATCAGATCATTCCCACCGAACTGCAACCCCCGCACCGCGTGCATCACAACTTCCGGAGCCTCATAGAAGTCCGAGATGAGTATGACAATCCCGCGTCGCCGCAGGAACTGCATGGCCTTGCGCAGCGGCCCCGCGAAGTCCGTACCCTTGCCCGGCCGCGCCCGGTCGAGCGTATGTAGTATGTACGAAAGCTGCCCGCGCCGCGCCCGCGCCGGGATGTGGTCCTGGATCTCCGTATCGAACAACAGCAACCCCACCGCGTCCCGCTGATGAATCGCCAAGTACCCCAGCGACGCCGCCAGATAACACCCATACTCAAACTTACTCAACGCCGAAGTCTTACTGTTCCCTATTCCCTGTTCCCTGTTCCCTGATTTATATCCCATCGACGCGCTAGCGTCGAGAATGATATGCACCTCCGCGTTCGTCTCGCCGTGATACTTCTTCAAGTAGTAGCGATCCGTCCGCGCAAACACATTCCAGTCAATCGACCGCGGATCGTCCCCCGGCGAATACGGCCGATACTCCGCAAAATCAATGCTAACGCCGTAGTAGGGAGAGCGATGCAGCCCAATCAGAAACCCCTCGACCACGGTCTTCGCCACAAGCTGCAAATTAGAAAGCCGCCCCAGCACCCGAGGGTCCAAAAACCGTTGTTCCGATGTCGCCGCAGTTGTCATATTAAAGGGAATTCATTTTCGCTCACGGATACCGATCAGCTCACTGCGATCTCGGTCGATGTTCCATTGGTTCTTGAGCAACTCCTTGCTCTTCTCGTAGGCTATTGCCAAGCCCACGATAAGCGGAGTCTGCACGGGGACTTCAGAGTCGTCCAACGCCGGGAACGTGATCGGACAAATCTCGATGTTCTCTCCAACGGGCGTGATCCGATAATAGCTCCAATCCCACGTTTGATTAGAATTGCGTTTGTCCAAGAAGATCATATCAATATTGAACATCAGTGCTGCCCTCACTTCGACCGGCAGGATTGTCCCTTCGCATCAAGGTCAATGTACACACCGTCGGGGACCTTGTCGCAATATATCTTCCGCACATTAGACCAACCCGATTTTGCCACCTCAATTCCCATTTTCGCCCACGCATCGTCTTTCCCACCGAATTCTGCAATTTCATGCCTGAACTGCTCCATTTGATTGAAGGCCCATTTTGCCATGCCACCGCAGGATTTTGAGCCCCCTTCAAGATCAACGTAGCTTCCGTCGGGGTTGGCTTGGCAATAGATATCCGCGAAGCTGGACCACGAATCCTTCGCCTTAACATCATCCGGATGGAGACTTAAGTACCGTCTCTGGTCTTCCATTATGCCTAAAATGCCATCGGAGACGGGCGGCCCGCCCTGGTTTGCCATTTCCTCCTTCTTGGCGGACGCAACTCGAATTCCAGCCTCATCTTTGGCAGAAGGAAGAGTGCTTATCTGTTTTACGACGTTTTCGAGGAGACGCTCCCCGATATTGACTGATAGCAGACGAGAGGCTAAGTTGTACCCCAAGGTATTGGCGGCATCTCCACCCTGCCGGAATGTAGCACTCTTTTCTGCGGCCCCGATTAGAGTTCCTGTTTCATTATAAGCATTTGCATATAACCCCGTCGTTGTGTCAGTGTACGGCATGTTCGTCTGAGTGGTCGTCCTTGTTGTCTTCGTGACGCTTCCGTCGTAGGTGTAGTTCCAGGTCGATCCATAGTTATCAGTGACCGTGCCGCTCCCAGAAACCGGCGTGGTATCCCTGCTGGTGTTTGTGCTAAATACCGGCAGAAGACCGTCGAAAGCTGTCCTCGAAGTTGAGATCACCACCAGGTAGTGCTTATCCCCGGAGTTAGCATGGGTACCGAGTTGGGAGAAGCACACGCCGAAGAACTTCTTCTCTGTTTTTTCGAACCATTTAATAGAGACGTTGGGAAGCCGATATGCAAGGCCTCCACTTTCGGCGACGGCGAACATTATGGCTTTTTGGCAAGCCCCTTGTGCTGTTCGCGCTACTCCCGCTATCAGAATAAGTGCCACTATTAGTTTCATAAAGCCTCCACCCGGTCTTTGACGCTGAGTGCGGTACTGGGGCTTCAGTTCTCCCGTACCGGCTTGATTAGTGTGGCATGATGTAGCCCAGTCGCTCCATGGATTCGTGAACCAGCTTGCTCAACTCTTCGTCGTTGTGGTTTGCCGCCCACTTTTTCAATAGCTCTGCCAGATGGTTCACCTCTTGCCACCATTCGGGAGTGTTCTTCTGAATTGTCACAATACTTTCGATAGACCGAGAAATTGTGATTTTGGGATTTGCGCCCCTCACAGCCCCGACTTCGGCGTCGGCACGGCCTCCACCAGCCGCCGCACGATCTCATCCGAACTAACCCCGTCTGACTCCGCGTGGAAGTTCAGCAGCAGCCGGTGCCGCAGGATCGGCGCGGCAAGTTTCTGCACGTCCTCGACGGAAACGTTGTACCGTCCCTCCAGCAGCGCCCGGGCTTTGCCGCCCAGCACCAGGTATTGCCCCGCGCGCGGGCTGACGCCGTAATTCACATATTGCTTGATAAAATCCGGCGCTTCGGGATTGCCCGGCCGCGTCGCCCGGATCAATTGGATCACGTATCGCGTGACGCTATCCGCTATCGGAACCCGGCGCACCAGTTGCTGGAAGAGCAGCACCTCGGCGGCATTCGTAACCGGCACCGGAACGGGCGGCTCGCCCACGGTGGTCGTGTTCACCACTCGCACCTCTTCTTCTTCGCTCGGGTATCCGATGATGATGTTAAAGATGAAGCGGTCGAGCTGTGCCTCCGGCAGCGGGTAGGTGCCGTCGAGCTCGATCGGGTTCTGCGTCGCCAGTACGTAAAACGGCCGCTCCAGCGGATAGGTTTTTCCGAGCACCGTAACGTTTAGCTCCTGCATGGCTTCCAGCAGCGCCGACTGCGTTTTCGGCGGCGTCCGGTTGATCTCATCGGCCAGCAGCACGTTCGCGAACACCGGCCCCGGCACGAACGTCCATTTGCGGCGTCCGGTCGAGATGTCTTCCTCGATGATGTCGGTTCCCGTGATGTCGGCTGGCATCAGGTCCGGCGTGAACTGGATGCGCCGGAACGTCAGTCCCAACGCGCCGGCGACGGTCTTCACCAGCAGCGTTTTCGCCAGGCCCGGCAATCCCGTGATCAGCGCATGCCCTCCCACCAGGAGAATGATCAGCACCTGGTTCACCACCTCGTCCTGGCCGACGATTGTCAGCCGGACCTGCCGCAGTATGGAGTCTTTGTAGTCCTGGAGTTTTTTCAGATGTTCGCTAATGTTGCCTTCATGAATCTCAGGCACGGATGAGGTGGCCATTCTGAATTGTTCCTTTTCAGTTTATTTGTTTATTCCGATTGCTCAGAACCAAGCGAACCCGCGTCGCTTCTTCTTCCAAATTCGAATCGCTATCGAGCTCCGCCAGCAATTCTTTTCCCTTCCCCGCACAGATCCGGCAAGGATCAAGCTGCCCTTTTGATGCAAAGCAGTGGTAACACGGTTGGCTGCCGTTCTCAGGATCGACATGAAAAGCATGGCACTCTCCGCAAAGAGGTCCAAACGTCAGTTCATGTTCTTCCAGGAAACTCATGTCGCAAACTAGACACATAATTCCTGTCTTTCACAGTCTTATCTGCCGCTCAACTCCAACAGCAGCTTCTGCGCCGGCCGGTATCCCGGCGCGATCTCCAGCGCCGCCAGCACCTCCGAGCGCGCATTCTTCGTATCGGAGAGCGCCTGGTATGCACTCGCCAGATGATAATGCGCCCCTGCCTGATCCGCCGGACCCCGCGCCAGCGCCACGCGGTTTTCCCGCAACACCGCCTGCGGTTTCGAGCGCTCCATGTACCATTCCCCCAGCCGGTCGTGCATTTCGAGATCCGAAATCGAAACGTGCAGCGCATCCTCCAAGGTCCCGATCGCCTCGTCCGTGCGCCCCAGCTCTTGCAGCAGCCGAGCCAGCTTCTTGAACGTGTCCGGATCGCGCCCTTTCCGCTCCCGCCACAAATTGAGTTCCGCCGCCGCCTGCTCCTTTTTCCCCTGCGCTTCGTATGCGTCGGCCAGAATCCGGTAGGGATTCCCTCTTCCCACATAGAGAGGGAACAGGTCTTTCGCGGCTGCGGCTTCTCGCGCCGCCTCTTCCCACTTCGCGTCCTTCGCAAATGCCGCCGCCAGATGCAGCCGCGCAAAATAGTTGCGCGGATGCTGCCGGGCCTCCTCGCGAACTTCGTCGATCTTGTGATCCGGTCCCGCCCATTTCAAGTCCACGTTTTCGCCGAACCCGTACGTTTCCTCGCGCACGAACTTCAGGAACTCCGCGTCGAACTCCGCAACGGTCTTGCCGAGCGCGTTCTGGATCGCCTCCGCATCGCTCTGTCCCTTGGCGAATTCTTTGAGGATTGCGATGATCTTCGGGAATCCGAATTTCGCCGCGATAAACTCCAGGATCATCCCGCCCTGATAGTACGCAAACTGTATCTGCCCCGCGTATTTCGGCCGCACAAACGCACTGTTCAGCTCCGCCAGAGGCAGCAGCTTGTTTTGCTGGAGCGCCTGCACGGTGTCGAGCTCCATCGGATCGCCCCATCCCGCGTGGGCGTGCGTTTCCTCGTAGACCGAAAGCCCTTCCGTGAACCAGCGCGGCACGCGCCCCGAGGTCATTCCCAACGAGATGACGTGCGCCGCCTCATGCCACAGCGTGCTCCCCCAATGGAACGTTCCCACCGGACGCGCCGACGGGCTGTCCATCGCCACCACGTCGTCCATTGTCGCGCCCAGCGCCCCCAGTCCCGGCAGCCCCAGCGTCCGCACCGCAAAGTCTTCGTGATCGGGATACATCTCAAACGTCACCTTCTGCGGCGGCGTATAGCCGTAGCGCGCCGTGAGGCTCGCAATCGTTTTCTCCAGCAGCTCGTCCACGTAAGGGCGCAGCACCGCCGATTCCTTTTTCTGTAGCTTCACCGAAAAATGCGGCGTCTCAAACGTATCGAACTTGCTGAAGCTATCCATCAGCCGCAGCGTGTTTACGGTCCATACATTGTATGGATCCTTGGCATAGGCCGCCTCCAGCACGGTGCGCGCTTCCTTCTCCTCGCCCAGCCGGAACAGATTGATTCCCAGCCGCGACCGCGCCTCGTCGAGCGACGCGTCGAGCGCCAGTGCCCTCCGGTAAAACGCCACCGAAGCCGCCGTCTGCCGCTTCTCGAAACACGCATCGGCGAGATCGGCAAACACTTTTCCGTATCGCGGATTCTCCTTCAAGATCCGCTCGACCGATGGGGGATCGGGCGGCGCATTCTCGCCGTGCAGAAACGCCTGCAAGTATTCGTACACCGCCCGCAGCGACCACGCTTCCAGCAGCCGCGGATTGATCTTCAACACTTCGTTGATCTGCAAGTCGGCGGTCTTGTAGGCGTCCTCCTCCAGCGCGTTTTTCGCGGCCAACAGGCGAGCCTCGGCGAGATTCGGATTGATCGCGAGCGCGCTCTGCACAAACTGTGCGCCTTGCGCCTCCCAGCGGTCCGCCGCGAGTTCCGCCATGCCCATCAGCGCCTGCGTATCGCTGGGGTTCGCTTCCAGCGCCTCGCGGAACAACCCCGCGGCGTCGGCCGGATTGTGCTTTCCGGCGAGCATATGCCCCCAGGCCGTTTTCAGCGAAGCGTTCGCCGGATCGCTCTTAAGAGCATCCTGAAATGCCTGGTTCGCCTCTTTGAATCGCCCCAATTCCACCAGTGCCACCGCCGCCAACCGGCGCTCGTCGGAGGACGGCGCCCGCCCGCGCGTCTGCGGATTCGCAAGCCGTTCGAACGCGTCGCGCGCTGTTTGAACTTCGCCCCTCCGTTCCGCCAGCACTCCCCGCAGCCATTGCGCTTGCGGCGTAGTGTCCTTTTCGATCAGCGCCGCCGCCCGCTCATACTCTCCAATCTGCATCGCGGCCTGGGCCGTCTCTTCGGAAACCAATGCGTTGGCCGAGCGCTTCAAAAATCCTTCGCCTTGCTCGAACGCCTTCCGATAGTCGCCCGTTTCAATTCGCGTCTCCATCAAGAGCGCCATCGCCTCGGCATTGTCGGGCGTCTTTACCAGCACTTTCTCCAACCGTCCAATCGCCTCCTGATATTGCCCCTTCCCGATCAGTGCGATCTCCGCGTCAAAAGCCGCGCGACCGTTCGTTTCAAACGCAAAAAGCACTGCCACGGTCAACAGCGCGACCCGGATCAGCAGGACACCACTCCACACCGCTGTCATCCTGAGCGAACGCGAAGGACCTGCTTCTCGCCCGCTCGATAACGAGCAACCGTGCCTTCGCCGAAAAATGCGCCTCTCGTGAGTCATATCAAAACCAGAAGCAATTTCAGAACCCAATAAAATCTAACGTCAGGGCACGACTTCAGTCGTGCCGGAAAATCAATGCTGAAAATGCGGCTTTAGCCGCTGAGGTCGGTCTGTTGGCGTTTTCCCAAAATACTTACCGCACCTCACCGCAATCGAACGATACAGAACCACCCTTACTTCTTCTCCAGCTTATCGAGCTGTTCCTGGGTCTTTGCCAGCGAAATCAGCAACTGTTCCAGCTTCTGCGAATATTCCTCCGCCGGAATCGCCGCCTTGCGGTACTTCAAAGTTTCAATCTCTTCCTCGATCTTGCGTTTCGCGGCGCGCAGGTTACGTGTTTCCGGAGTGTCGGCCGCGGCACGCTGATCGCCCAGACGCACCAGGACGGCGCTTGCCGCGAGCAGCCCTTCGCCGTTCTCCGCCCCCGGCTCGCGCGCCCCCTCCTGATCGCCGCGATCTTCGAGCAGTGCGTGTTCCGTGGCCAGCCGCGTCGCCGACTGGTAGTAGCGCGCCACTTCGCGCGTTGCGAAACGGTACGCTTCCAATGCCGAAATCTCCTGATTCTTATCGGCATCGGCCGCCGACTCTTGGAGCGCCTCGATGAAGTAGCGCGCGAACTCGGAGAAATTCCGCTCCCGTCCCGCGCTCGTCGCCGCGATGACCACGCGCCCCTTGCGCCGCAGCGGGACAATGCTCGCGCCGCTAGAGCTGGTCATATTGACCACCACCTGCCGCTCCGCCTTGATGCGCCCCAACAGCTCGCCGAACTGCGACGCCGTCATGTCGGCGCCGGGAAGGTTGATGCGGTAGTCGTATTCGTCGAAGCTCCCGTGGCCGATCAGGAACAATTGGAATCCGTCCGCTGGCGCGAGTTTTCCGGCCAGCGTTTCCATAACCTTCACGATCTGCTCCTGCCGCGATTCCGCGTAGACCCCCGCCTCCTTCTTCGCCGCCAGCCAATAGACGTGATCGTCCGAGACCGCATTCTTCCTCAACGCCGCGGCCAGGTCCTTGCCCCAGCCCTGAAAAATCTTCTCATACTCCGTCTCGCCCCCCAGCCCGCAAATCACCACGCTATAAGTCGAGCCTCCCGCGTCCGCCGCCCGCGCTGCATTCGGAACGCAGATCGCCGCCATCAGAAACAGAGCAAATACTCTGCGCAACGCAACGTTCTTCTTAGTGGCCATTGCCTTGTCGTCCTTGAATGAAACGATCGATGTTGGCGATGAGGGAAGTCATCGCGGAGTACAATTCGCCGATGCCATCCTCATGACTCTCGCTCTTGGCCTCAATCCTGGCAAACCGCTCGTTCGATTCCCGCTCGTGGAGTTCCAGGAGCCGTTGCGTGACGAGTTGAGAATCCTTCAGGGCCGCGTCGGTGACTTCCATTCGGGCGAACCGCTCGCTCGATTCGCGCTGGTGGAGTTCCCGGAGTCGTTGGGTGGCGAGTTGAGAATCCTTCACGGCCTCGGCGTTGGCTTCTATTCGGGCAAACCGCTCGCTCGATTCACGCTCGTGCTGTTCCATGAGCCGCTGTATGGCAAGTTGACTGTCGGACAGGGCCACGAGATTCGCTTCGACTTTAGCGAGCCGCTCGTTCGATTCATGCTTTTCCTGGTTCGTCATTTGATTTCATTCTGGCCGTTAATGGCTTGCCGGCCCCAACGTCTGCGGGTGCTGGCCTTGCCATTCCCCACTCCCCACTCCCTCAGATCGACCGCCATTTCTTCCTCAGCACCCATTCGGTCCCCTTCAAAATCAGCAGCAGAAACAGCCACAACGGCATATCCCAAAGGTCCAGCACCTCC
>Ga0080064_1005948_pt1 | contig 13683 bp, 8 predicted proteins | sample Subgrocontami54m_FD_69260 | JGI IMG/M metagenome (GOLD analysis project Ga0080064, IMG submission 69260) | Subsurface groundwater microbial communities from S. Glens Falls, New York, USA - GMW46 contaminated, 5.4 m (SPADES assembly) (version 2) ...
ATCGAAGCGCATTCTCGAGTTCCCCTCTAACAAGAGGGGTGCCCGAAGGGCGGGGTGTGTTCGCCCGAGCGCGTCGATCGGTGCCGACACTGCGCGCCAACACCGGCGCCGTTGTGTTGATTATTCTGATTTTCCTCACGTCGACACTCGCCCCCGCCGCCACGATCGAAGGCCGCGTCGCGTTGCCGAAGACGCGCGCGGCGCCGGTCGTGAACCAGCGTTATTCGGTGGTCGCGACCGCCGGCGTGCTTTCCACCAACCCGCCGCTCGCCGTGGTGTACCTGGAGGGAAAGTTCCCGCGGCCCACCACGCCGCCGCTCGCCGAAATGCAGCAGAAGGACCTGACGTTTCTGCCGTCGCTGCTGCCGGTGCAGGTGAACACGCGCGTGTCGTTCCCGAACCTCGACGACACGTACCACAACATCTTTTCCTTCTCGCCGCCGAAGCGCTTCGATCTCGGCCGGTATCGGGCGGACGAACGTCCCGCGCCGTCGGTGCTCTTCGATGGGCCGGGGCTCGTGACGCTGCGCTGCGACATCCACGAGCACATGCGCGCCCTGATCCTGGTCCTGGATACGCCGCATTTCACCATCACGGCGCCGGATGGCACGTTCCGGCTGCCGGATGTGCCGGCCGGTCGCTACACGCTGAAGGCGTGGGTCGACAGCAAGACGACGAGGGAGTCGCCGGTGGAGCTGAGCGGCGACGCGACGGTCCGGATCGACTTCCCGTGAAACCGCCGGCGGTTACGCGGGGCCCGGCCGATTCCAGCGCGCCCCCGGCGCGGATCGCCGGATTTCGCACGAAGCTGCTGCTCGCGATGATGCTGGTGGTGTCGATCGTCACCGGCCTCGCGCTCTATTTCGCGCAACGCAACCTGGCCGCCAACGTGCAGCGCGACCTCGAGCGCGAGTTCCAGTTCGAGCTCGACGCGCTGCACAAGGTCCGCGAGATCCGCCACGTCGCGTTGCTGGATCGCTGCCGCACGATTGTCCGGCGGCCCCGCATCACGGCTGCGCTGGAGGAGGAGACGGCGCTCGATCTCCTGTACGAGAATGCCAGCGACGAGCTGCGCGACATTCGCCGGCGCGAGGACGACCCGCCGGCGGACCCGGCGACGGACGCGCTGCGCGCGCAGTTCTACCGGTTTCTCGATCGCAAGGGCGCCGTGATTCGGCCGCCGAACGAGCGGCTGATGCGGCTCGCGGGTGCGCTCTCGACCGCGGAGGAAGGGCAGCTCGCCCTCCCCGGTGCGCCGGCCAAATTGCAGGTGGGCTATCTGGCCCGTGACGCGCTGGCGGAGGGCAGCACGATGGCGGAAATCATCGCGATGCCCATTGCGTCGTCCGCGAACGGCGAGATCACCGGCGCCCTCGTGCTCGGGTTCAAGCCGTTTGAATTTGGCGGCAGCCGCTCGAGCGGAATCTGGCTGCAGCGCCGGCTGCATTCCACCTCGTTCAACCCGGGCGTGGCGGCGGCCGCCGCGGCGTTCATGGCCGCGGCGACGGCCGCGCGGCATGCGGAGATCCCCACGCAATTGCAGGTGGCCGGCACGCCGCACCTGATTTTCGCCAAAGGGTTGAACCCCGAATCGCACTTCCCGCTCGCGTACGAAGTGTGCGTTTTTCCGCTGACGGATTTGGTCCAGCGGCAGCGGGAACTGCGCTGGCAGGTGATCGGCGCCGCCGCGTTGCTGCTGCTGCTGGGACTCGGCGCGAGCCACCTGATCTCCGCGCGGCTCTCGGCGCCGGTGGAGAAACTCGCGGTGGACTCCGAGCGTTCGGCGCGATTCTCCGCCGATGCGTCGCATCAACTGAAGACGCCGGTGACGGTGTTGCGGGCGGGGCTCGAGGAATTGCTGACGCGCGAGAACCTCACGCCCGAGGAGTGCGATCAGCTCTCGGCGCTGATTCATCAGACGTACCGGCTCTCGAGCTTGATCGAGGATTTGCTGCTCCTCTCGAGGATGGATGCGGGCCGGTTGAAACTCGAGGCGGCGCCGGTGAACCTCACGCACCTGATCGAGGCGTCGGTCGACGACCTCAACGCGACGCCGGACGAACTCGGGGTCGCGGTCGAGACCGAGTATCCGCCCGGACTGCACGTGCTGGGGGAAAAGCGCTACACGGCGATCATCCTGCAAAATCTGCTGGAGAACGCGCGCAAGTACAACCGGCGCGGCGGTCGGATTCGGGTGGTGGCGCGGTCGGACGGCGAAGTCGCGCGGCTCAACGTTGGCAACACGGGCCAGTCGATTTCGGCCGCCGCCCAGGTGCACATTTTCGAACGCTTCCATCGCGCGAGCGTCGGGGAGAACGTGCCGGGCTATGGCCTCGGGCTGAACCTCGCGCGCGAACTCGCGCGGCTGCATCGCGGGGATTTGCGGCTCGTGCGATCCGAGGCGGACTGGACGGAATTCGAGGTGAGCTTCCGCGTGGCGGCCAGCGTGGGAGGCACGGCGTGGGGGCGGGATTTTTCCGCGCAACGGGAGACGGCGGCGCCCGTGCACTCGGGGCGCGGGCCGAAGCCGGGGAAGGGAGGCGGGCGATGAACGGGCCGGCAGGGCGGGAACCGGGAAATCGCGGTGCGCGAAAACAACATCGCGCCCACTGGCTCCGTGCGGTAGGGGAGTCGTTCGCATTCTTCCCGTGAACCCCGCGCGCGCCCTCCTCGTTGCCGTCTGCGTCGCGACCACCAGCGGTCGTGCGGCGGACGAGTTTTTCGATCGCGTGGAAAGCGCGTTATCGGTGAGCGCCGCGGATGCGCGGGTGCGGTTTCACCTGAGCGGGCTCCTCGATCTCGAAGGGTACGAGTTCCAGCGGCCGGCGCCCATGCTGCTGCAGGCGCGCGGCGATTCGCTGCTCGAGCCGCGGCTCACGGTGTTCCTCGACGGGCAGATTGGGCCGGGGCTCTATGTCTTCGCCCAGGCGCGCGCCGATCGCGGGTTCGATCCCGCCCAGCAATCAGTGCGGCCACGGCTGGACGAGTACGCGCTGCGGTGGACGCCGTGGAAGGACGGCCGGCTCAGGCTGCAGGCCGGAAAATTTGCGACGATCGTCGGCAACTGGGCGGTGCGGCATGGCTCCTGGGTCAACCCGTTCATCACGGCGCCGCTGCCCTACGAATATCTCACCGGCCTCTGGGACAACGAGGCGGTGCGTTCCGCGCCGACCTTGTTGCAGTGGGCTCACGTGCGACCGGGACTGCCGGCGGCGCTCACGGCGGTGGAAAAACGGCTGCGCATTCCGTTGTTGTGGGGACCGAGTTACACGATCGGGGCGGCCGCGTTCGGCGAGGTGCGGCGGGTGCAATATGCGTTCGAGGTGAAGCACGCCGCGCTGTCGTCACGGCCGACCGTGTGGAGCAACTGGGACGAGTTTCACGATCATCCCACCGTCAACGGCCGTCTGGGCTACCGGCCGAGCGCGATGTGGGACTTCGGCGTCTCGGCGAGTGCCGGGACCTACCTGCATCCGGTCGCGACGCGGTCGCTCGCGCCGCGCCATGGCCGCGCCGATTACAAGCAGGTGATGTTCGGCCAGGACGTGAGCTTCGCGTGGCGGCACCTGCAGCTGTGGTCGGAAGTTTACGTGGCGCGCTTCGAGATTCCGATGGTGGCCGATGCGAAGACGGTCGCCTATTACGTGGAGGCGAAGTACAAGCTGACGCCGCAGTTTTCGGCGGCGCTGCGCTGGAACGAGCAGCTGTTCGCGACGATCCCGGAGCGGCTGCGCGCGACGGCGTGGGGGCACGACGTGTGGCGGATCGATGTGGCGCCGGCCTACCGTTTCACGCCGCACACGCAGTTGAAATTGCAATACAGCCTGCAGCACGGCGACAGCGGGTCGCGCGACTTCACCCGGATGGCGGCGGCGCAGGCGACGGTGCGGTTCTGAGGCGCGGGCGCATGCTGACGCGTGCGTCCCGGAGGGTCGGAATTCCAGAGGGCCGGAGGGGCGGTCAGGCGCACGCTACGCGTGCGTCCGGAGGGCCGGAATTCCGGAAGGCCGGAGGGTCGGCCAAGACTCAAATCCTGCCGGGCTTTCTTGCTCCGGACTTCCGGAATTCCGGAATTCTGGACTTCCGGACTTCCAAGCGCGCGTTTGGAACCCCATCCGACAGAGCGGAAATCGGCGTTGATTGGCGGATTTCCCTCGGAACTCGACGCCGGCAGCCGCGCTCTCATGATGCGCGGCCCCTTCCATGTTTGTACCCACTTTCCCACGCCGACTGCTCTGCTGGCTGAATGCGCCGGCGGGGTTGCTCGTGGTCTTGTTGCAGCGCACGCCGGCGGTGCGCGTTGTGGCGGGCATCAGTGAAACGGTGCTCGCGGCCCCCGCCGGACAATTGCTGCGCGCGGCGTTTGCGGCCTCGGTGCTCGGCGCCGTGGACTCGCTGGCGGGAGCGACGACCCTCCGGGTCCAGCAAAATCAAACCATCATTGTCCAGGTCGGCGATCCGCCGCAAATCAACGTGCCAATTTCCGGCACGGTGAATACGCCGCTGGCACCCATTGTCTTCGTCGTGACCGGGGCGACCCAGCCACCCGGTTCGTACGAAATAAAGAACCTCCCGCCGGGGCTCACCGTCCCGGGGATCAACAGCAGCGGCGTGCTGAACTTCTTCACCGGCTCGATTAGCGGATCCCCGACGACGGCGGGAACATTCAGGACGACGATCCTGGCGTGGGAATTCTCCGGCGGACCCGCGACCCGGGCCAACGACTTTTTCCCTTCCACCGGCCCCATCACTCTCACGTTCAACATCACCGGCGGGGCGAGCACGGCGCCCGCGATCACCGCGCAGCCCGTGGGGCAGGTCGTCGGCGCCGGCGGCAGTGTGACATTTTCCGTCAGTGCAAGCGGCAGTCCCGCGCCCGCCTTCCAATGGCAGCGCAATGGCACGCCCATCGCCGGCGCGACCGCCGCGGTGCTTGCCCTCTCCAACGTGCTGGCAGCCGATGCCGGCGATTACACAGTCGTCGTGAGCAACTCCGCGGGGACGATTACCAGCAGTGTGGCGACGCTTGCGGTGCTCGGGTCGAATTCCGGCGCGCGCCTGGCGAACTTGTCCGTGCGCACCACGATGGCGGCGAACCAGACCCTGATCGTCGGATTTGTCGTCGACGGCGGCGCGCGCGATGTTCTGGTGCGCGCGGCGGGACCCGCACTGGCCGCCTTCGGCCTTTCGGCCGCCATGGCCGATCCGCGCCTCGAACTGTTCAGGGATTCGGTTCTCGTTTTTTCGAACGACAATTGGCCAGCCACGCTCGCGCCCAGTTTTGCGGACGTCGGGGCGTTTGCCTTCACTGCCGGCAGCAAGGATGCCGCGATGGTGCAGCTCATCAGTGGTCCGCATTCGATTTTCGCGCGCGGCACTGGGCCCGGCGTCGTGCTCGTCGAAGCCTACGACGCGAGCACGGGCGGCACATCGCGATTGGTCAATGTGTCGGCGCGCAATCGCGTCGGCACCGGTGACGACGTGCTCATCGCCGGTTTCAATGTGGCCGGTACCGGCAGCAAGCAGCTCTTGATTCGCGCGATTGGTCCCAAGCTGGAAACCTTTGGCGTCGGGGGTGTGCTGGCCGATCCGAAGCTCGAGATTTTTTCCGGCTCAACGAAGATTGCCGAGAACGACAACTGGTCGGCGTCGCTTGCGCCCACGTTCGCCGCCGTGGGTGCGTTCGCCCTCGATGCAGGAAGTCGTGATGCAGCTCTCGTCGTCGCGTTGTCGCCCGGCTCCTACACGGTGCAAGTGGCCGGGGTGGGCGGCACGACGGGCGAAGCGCTGGTCGAGGTCTACGAAGTGCCGTAGTGCACAACCCCTTTCGCGGCCCACACGGAGGTTGGCCCTCCAGCGTGGATTTCCGCCTACGCCTCGGCTACGCCACGCAGCATCAATTCGGTACAAAGCGACGCCATTAAAGATTTCGCATTCCTGGAGGGACGACCTCCGTGTCGTCCGCGGCCCGCACAGAGGCGGGCCCTCCAAATACATGCGCAAACAATTATGACGCTCGATCTAATACCCGGAACAATGGGATTGGCCGCGGCGTCAAGCCTTGGTCCACTCGTCAAGTATGCGCCCGATTCGTCCCGGATTCATTGTCTTCGCCTTCAGCCTCGCCGTTGCGCTGCGCGGCCAATCGTTGGTGCCCGTCGTCACGCAACCCTTGCCGGCGCAGGCGCTTTCGCCGGGCGGGGCGGCGGTGACAATCGATGTGCGCAATTACATCACCGTGCCCGGCGTGGTCGGGACGCAGTTCGCGAAATTCGACACGGTGTTCGGCCGGTTCAGCGTCGAGTTGCGCAACGACGTGGCCCCGCGGCACGTGGCCAACTTTCTCGGCTACGCACAGCGCGGCGACTACGGCAACTCGTTCATCCATCGCGAGGCGAGTTTCGACAACACGACCGTTTCCATCGTGCAGGGTGGCGGCTATCGGCTGCCTTTTCCCGTGCAGCCGATTCCGCGGCAGGCTGCGGTAGCCCTCGAGTACAATCTGCCGAACGCGCGCGGCACGCTGGCGGCGGCGCGTTCGAGCAACGTCGACAGCGCGACGAGCGAGTGGTTCTTCAACGTCCGCGACAACTCGACCATTCTGAACCAGGGGAACGGTGGCGGCTACACCGTGTTCGGGCGCGTCCTCGGCACGGGCATGTCGGTCGTCGATGCGATGGCGGCGTTGCCGCGCTTCAACGCGACGAATGGTGATCCCACCTCGCCCTTCGGCGAATTGCCGCTGCGCAATTACACGACGGGCAATCCGACCGAGGCGAACCTCGTGGTCGTGAATTCGGTGACGCCGGCGACGCTGTTCCCGACCGGGGGCGGCACCTCGGTCATCGATCTCAGTGTGCAGAATTCGGCCCCCGCGGTCGTGAGCACGGTGTTGTCGGGTTCGACCCTGACCATCACGCCCGTGAGTTCCGGTGTGGCGAACATCACGGTGCGCGCGGTCGACACGAACAACAATTCTGCCGAAAGCACCTTTGCCGTTTCCGTGGCGGCAACTGCTCCGGTGTACACCGCCCAGCCGATTTCGCTCACGGCGGCAGCCGGCAGTACGGTGGTGTTCAATGCGCCCGCGACCGGAGCGGCGACCTATCGCTGGGAGCGCGATGGCGCGGTGATCGCAGGCGCGACATCAGCGACTTTGGTGGTCAACAGCGCGGGCGCGACGGACGCGGGCACCTACCGGAGTTTCGCCACGAACTCGATCGGTTCGGCCGTAAGTGACTCGGCGACGCTCGCGATTGTCGGCACCGATCCGGTCAACGTCGGGCGTCTCGTGAACCTCTCGATTCTGACCAACGCCGGCGCCGGCTCGAAGGTGCTGACGATGGGCGCGTTCGTGGGGCCGATCGAAGCGACGGGCGGATTGCCGCTGGTGATTCGGGCCGTCGGGCCGACGCTCCAACCGCTCTTCAACGTCTCCGGCGTGCTGCCCGACCCGGAGATGAATCTTTTCCCCGCAGGTGCGGCGGTGCCGCTCGAGACAAACGACAACTGGGGAGGCAGCGCGATTTTTGCCAACGCGTTCCGCTCGGTCGCCGCGTTCGAGTTGCCGCCGAACAGCCTCGATGCGGCGATTGTGCGGCCGGCCCCCGGCGTCTCGCCAGGCGGCTACACGATCCAGGTGACGGGCAAGGGCGAATCCAACGGCACGGTGATCGCCGAAATCTACGACGCGTCCGGCGACACCCGCACGGCTACGTCGCCGCGGCTGATCAATCTCTCGACGCGCGCCCTGATTGACGCGAACACCGACCTCGCGGTCGGATTCGTGCTGGGCGGCGCCACATCGCGCACAGTGCTGGTGCGGGGCGTCGGACCGTCGCTCACGGCGTTCGGGCTCACCGGAGTCATGGTGGATCCGCGGCTGGAACTGTTCAACAACAGCACGGGCGCGCGCATCGCCTCGAATGACGATTGGGCAGGCAGCCTGGATATCGCCGCGGCGGCGGCATCGGTCGGAGCGTTCCCGTTGTCCGGCGGTGCGTCGAAGGATGCCGTGTTGCTGATCACGCTGCCGCCCGGCCCGTACAGCGCGCGGATCAGCGGCGTCGGCGGCGGTGGTGGCATCGCGATCGTCGAGGTGTACGAGGTGCGGTAGCCGTCCGGGCGAGGCAGAATCGGAGTTCTGGAGGGACGAGCTCCGTCTCGTCGGTGGAGGTGAGTTGCGCGCTTGCCGCGCAACGCGCCGTGGGCGCACGACCCGCCGAAGGCGGGCAGGCGTGGCGCGACGAGCGCGCCACCTACAGGGGAATGCGAACTCCGTAGTTTTCGGATAGCCTCCAGGCGGCCGGCACGGGGGCCGGCCCTCCAGGAAAGAAACACAAATCTGGAGGGACGAGCTCCGTCTCGTCCTCGATCGTGCCATCCTCGCTTTCCCCGGTAACAGCGTTGTTACCCCGGAGCCCTTTTCTCCTCGGACTTCGCGTGACACGAAGGGTGGCACGGGGCGCAACTCGCCCCGTGCACTGGTGAGTTCGAGGATGATGAGTTGTAGGTTTAGTTGCCGCGGGTACGGGCGAAAGCTGCCCGTGCCCGCGCTGCTGCTGATCGGGTTGCTCCAGCGCACGCCGGCCGTGCACGTCGTCGCCCGTTGGATCGAGCGCGGCTCTCTGCCGGCAGCGACCAGCGCGTGGTTGCGCGGCGCGCTGGCCACCGCCGCAACGCTGGGTAGCATCCAGTCGCTCGCCGGTGCGACGCAATTCGTGGTCAGCCCGGCCTCCCCCATCAGCGCCACCGTCGGCACCGCGATTTCGCCGGTGGTCTTCACCGTAACCGGCGCGGCCGGCGTGCCGGGTTCGTATCGCGTGTCGAATCTGCCGCCGGGCCTCACCGCCGCCGGTGCCGTCAATGGCGTCATCAACGGCTTCAGTGGCACGATTTCCGGCACGCCGACCGCCGCGGGCACCTTCGCCACCTCGGTGCTGGCTTTCCAGTTTGCCAATGCGACCGGTGATACCATTGGGCCGAACACAATCACCTTCAGTATCAGCGCCGCCAACGCGCCGCCGGTGTTCACCACGCAGCCGGCGACGCAGAGTGTGGCCGTGGGGGGCAGCGTCACCCTGGTCGGCGTGGCCTCGGGCACGCCGGCGCCGACGTATCAGTGGCGAAAGGACGGCGCGGCGCTGCCGGGTGCGACCACGAGCACGCTGGTGCTGGCCAATGTGCAGCCCGCCGACGCCGGCACCTACACGCTCGTCGCCACCAACTCGGCCGGCTCCGCGACCAGCAACCCCGCGGTGCTCACGGTGGTGGTGGCGCCGGTGATTACCGGTCACCCCGTCGGCCAGACGATCACCACCGGCCGCGATCTCACGCTGACGGCGACGGCGAGCGGCACGCCGGCCCCGACCTACCAGTGGCTGAGGAATGGTGCACCCATCGCCGGCGCGACCAACGCCGTGTTCACACGCACGAATGTGCAGCTCTTTGACGCCGGCACGTATCAGCTGGTCGCGACCAATTCGGCCGGGAGCGCCACGAGCAATGGCGCGGTGGTGACGGTCGTTCCCGCCACCGTCGCTCCGGTGATCCTGCAGCAGCCGACGAATCAGACCGCCGTCGCGGGGCAGACGGTGACGTTCTCCGTCCTGGCCAGCGGTTCGCCGTTGCCCGCGTACAGCTGGAAAAAAGAGGGCGTCACGATTGCCGGGGCGACCGCGGCGACGTTGACCCTGGCGAACGTGCAGGCGGGCGACGAGGGCCGGTATGCCGTGACCATCGCGAACTCGGCGGGCACGGTGACGAGCAGCACCGTGACACTGGTCGTCACGCCCGCGCCGGCCGCCCCGGTCATCACGGCGCAGCCGATCAGCCAGAGCACGACGTTCGGACAGAACGTCACTTTCTCCGTGGCGGTCACCGGCACGCCGGGCCCCACTCTGCAGTGGCGGAAGGACGGCATCGATATCGCGGGGGCGACGAACAGCACGTTCGCGGTGAACAACGTGCAGGCCGGCGATGCCGCCACGTATTCGGTCGTCGCGACGAATGCCAGCGGGAGCGTGGCCAGCCAAGGGGCGGCGCTGGCGGTTTCGGCCGCGCCGGTGGCGCCGGCCTTCAGCGCGTCGCCAACCGCTCAATCCATCACGGCAGGACAACCGGTAACGCTGGCGGTCGGCGTCACTGGCGTACCGAGTCCAGCCCTACAGTGGACCCGGGATGGCCGGCCGATCGCCGGCGCTACGGCCGCGACGTTCACGCTGGCCAGCGCCCAACCCAGTGACGCCGGATCGTACGCGGTGACGGCGACGAATGTGGCCGGGACGGCGACGAGTGCAGCGGCCGTCCTGACGGTCGATGCGCCGCTCTACGCCGGTGGCCGGCTGGTGAATCTTTCCATCCTCACCTCGCTCGATTCCGCCGACGAGGTGTTGACGGTCGGCGCGGTGGTGGGCGGAGCGGGCACCGAGGGAACGAAGCCACTGCTCGTGCGTGCGGTCGGGCCCTCGCTGGCGCAGTTCGGGCTGGGCAACGTATTGGCGGATCCGCAGCTGGAATTCTTCACGGCGGCGACCATGACCGGCGCGAACGATGACTGGCGAGGTGATGCGGCGCTGGCGGATGCCTTCGCGCGCGTCGGGGCGTTTCCGCTGATGGCGGCGACCTCGCGCGACGCGGCGATCTTCGACCCAACGGTGCGCAAGGGCGACACGTCGGTGCGCATCACGGGCGTTCGGGGCGCGATCGGCACGGTGATTGCCGAGCTCTACGACGCCACCCCAAACGCCGTGTTTGCCGCGACGACGCCCCGGTTGATCAATGCGTCGGTGTTGAAGCGTATCAGTAACAGCCTGACGCTCGGTTTCGTGATCGGCGGAGCGACGCCGACCGCGGTGCTGGTCCGGGCGATCGGCCCTTCGCTGACGGATTTTGGCGTCGCCGGAGCCCTGGCGAATCCACGACTGGAAGTGGTCGATGGCTCCGGCCGCACGGTGGCGGCGAACGACGATTGGGGAGGTGGGGGCCCGCTGGTCGATGCGTTTGGCCGGGTGGGGGCGTTTGCCCTGGGGGCGACGACGCGCGACGCTGCCGTGGTCGTCACGCTGCCGCCGGGCAGCTACACGGCCCAGGTGGCGGGAGAGGGCAGTGCCGGCGGGACCGTGTTGGTGGAATTGTACGAGGTGCCGTGAGCCAACGGTAGCGCGGTCAACCTGACCGCGCCAAACACCGGATGGCGACCTGAACATGTGCGGTCAGGTTGACCGCGCCACGCCAGCTCACCCGCCCATCTTGAAGCTGGCGCTGACCTGAAAGACGGCACTCACGATGGCGAAGGCGATGAAACCGACAAAGATGAACACCGCCATCAGCACGCCGCTCGCGATCACTTTCGTGAACACGTTCAGCTGGTTGGAAATTCGTTTCTGATAAGCGATCGCGATCTGCTTGAGGCTGGGGACCACGTTGCCCGTGTTTTCGCCGACGGCGAGGCGATCGAGGACCAGTTCCGGGAATACGCCCGTGCGGCCAAGCGCGAGCGAGAGGGCCTCGCCCTCGAGCACGCGACCCGTCGCCGTGTTGAAGGCGGCGCGGTGCACGGTGTTGTCGATCTGCTTTTCGGTCATCCGCAATGCCTCGGCCGCGGTGATGCCGTTTTCGAGCAGTACCGAAAGTGTCTGCGCGAAGGCCAGCACGGTTTGCGAGACGATGAACTGGCCGGTGAGCGGGAGCTTGAGCAGCCACGCGTCGGTGGCGGCGCGGCCGGCGGTGGTCTGCCGCCAGCCGAAGAACGAAATCACGCCCATGATCAGCAGGATCAGGGTGGCGGCGCCGTAGATGCTCAGGACGAAATTCGAGAGGTTGATCAGGATCGTGGTGGAGGCCGGCATCTTGCCGCCAAGCGAAGAGAGCAGCGTCTTGAGCCGCGGCAGCAGGAAGACGAGGAAGAAGATGATCACGCCGCCGGCGACCGCGACCATGAAAATTGGATACGCGAGCGCCGCCATGAGCTGACGGCGAAGTTCCTTCTGCTCGGTGAGGTGGGCGATCAGCCGGTTCAGCGTCTCATTCAGCGAGCCGGTGGCTTCGCCCGCCTGGAGGAGATTCGTGATGGACGGATCGAACACCTGGGGGAAGTTCGCCATCGCGCGCGAGAGGGGCGCGCCTTCGCTGATTTGCTCCCAGATGCCGGCGCACAGCGCACGGAGCCGCGGCTCCTTGATGCGGACCGACAGCAGTCGGACCGCTTCGCCCGCGGAAAGCCCGCTGGTGGCGAGATCGTGGAGGGACTCGAGAAAAGGCAGGCACTCGCGCTGCGAGAGCGTACTGGCTGCGGCGCGGCGCGGCGCGCGGGCGGTGGACGCCGCCGCCGCGGTCGCTTTCGCGCCGACCGTGCTCCCGTTCTTTTTTCCCGCGACGCCGGCGGCCATTTCCGTCACCGACGCGACCTGCAATCCGCGCGCGCCCAGCACCCGCAAGGCATCCTTCCGCGTTGGCGCCTCGAGATCCGCGGCGACCATCTTGCCTGCACGATCGCGGGCGGTGTATGCAAATCGCGCCATTGGTTACAGCTGCTTCAGAAGTTCTTCGACGGTGATTTCAGCGTCGTGGATAATGCGATTCAGCAATCCCGGGCCAATGACCTCGCCGCTATGAACTGGCACAACGGTTGCGCGTCCATCGTCGTGTTGCAGGAAATGATGACTGCCTTTGGTGCGTTTCACGACGAATCCGATGCGCTGAAGGGCACGAATGAGCTCGCGGCCGCGGACTCGAGGATGGCGCGGCATCAGCCGACGGCGATTTTTTGAACGCCGACGAACTCCATGGTTCGGCCCGGCGCACCGCGAACCTCCAGGCACAGGTCGATCGCCTCCTGGATGCGTTTCATCAAGGTGTCCAGCGAGCGAGCTTGGGTATGGCATCCGGGGAGGGCCGGCACCGACGCGACATAATAGCCGGCGGAGTCGCGTTCAATCACTACGCTGAATTCACGTTTCATAGGTTTGCCATGGGACGAGTGTGGCGACGCGTTTACTTCTCGGTGACGGTAATCACCCGCAGCACTTCATCGAACGTCGTGTAGCCGGCTTTCACCTTTTCCCAGCCGCTCTGGCCAAGGGTGCGCATGCCGTGCTTGCGGGCGCAGTCGGCGAGCGTGCGCGTGCTTTCGCGCTTCAACACGAGTTCGTGCATCTCGTCGTTCAGCCGGAAAATCTCGAAGATGCCGATCCGCCCGCGATAGCCGGTGCCGCGGCAGCGGTCGCAGCCGACCGGGGCCTTCAGCAGGTCGACGCCTTCGGCTTCCCTGGGGTCGCAGCCAAGAATCGCGAGGTTCTCCAGCAGCTTCACCTTCGCGATCGGCGCGGGGCGCGAGCACTCGTTGCACAGCCGCCGCACGAGCCGTTGCGCGATGACGAGCTCGATCGCCGAGGCCACGAGGAACGGCTCGATGCCCATGTCCACCAGGCGCGTGATCGCACCGGGCGCATCGTTGGTGTGCAGGGTCGAGAACACCAGGTGGCCGGTCAGCGACGCGCGAATTGCAATCTCCGCCGTGTCGCGGTCGCGGATTTCGCCGACCATGATCACGTCGGGATCCTGCCGCAGCACGTGCCGCAGGGCGTCGGCGAAGGTCAGCCCGATTTCCGGCCGGACCTGCATCTGGTTCACGCCGGGCACCTCGTATTCGATCGGGTCCTCGATCGTGATGATGCGCAGGTC
>Ga0080064_1005949_pt1 | contig 13683 bp, 10 predicted proteins | sample Subgrocontami54m_FD_69260 | JGI IMG/M metagenome (GOLD analysis project Ga0080064, IMG submission 69260) | Subsurface groundwater microbial communities from S. Glens Falls, New York, USA - GMW46 contaminated, 5.4 m (SPADES assembly) (version 2) ...
GCGGGCGAGCGGTGACCCACGCTGCCGCGCTCAAGCACCAGCGCCTGTTCCGTCAGCCCGAGCGCGATGTCGGCGTGCTGCTCGACCAGGAGTACCGTGGTCCCCTCCTCGCCCGTCATGCGCGAGATCGCCCGGGTCAGCTCCTCGACGATGATGGGCGCCAGCCCCTCGAGGGGTTCGTCGAGCAGCAGCAGCGAGGGATTGATCATCAGCGAGCGCCCGACCGCGAGCATCTGCTGCTCGCCGCCCGAGAGGTGATTGCCCTTGGATTGCCTGCGCTCGGCGAGCTGCGGAAAAAGCTCGTACACCGCCTTGAGATTCCACCGGCCGGGCCGCGCGGCGACCGTCAGGTTCTCCTCCACCGACAGGGACGGAAAGATCTCGCGCTCCTGCGCCACCCAGCCCAGTCCCTGGCGGGGCCGCAGGTGCGGCGCGAGCCGGGTGATGTCCTTCCCGCGCCAGTAGATGGCGCCGCGGCTCAACTGCGTGTATCCCATGATGGTAAGCAGCAGCGTGCTCTTGCCCACGCCGTTGCGCCCCAGCACGGCGAGGCTTTCGTGCGCCTTGACCTCGAGCGAGACGCCGTCCAGGACGACCGCATCGCCGTAGCCGGCGCGCACGCCCTCGAGCGCGAGCAGGGTCTCAGCCATGGCCGCGCTTTCCGAGATAGACCTCGCGAACGCGCTCGTCGGCCGCGATTTCGCCGGGCGTGCCCTCGACGAGGATGCGGCCGCCGACCATCACGATGATGCGGCTCGCGAAGCGGAACACGATATCCATGTCGTGCTCGATGAACAGCACGCTGATGTGCTGAGACAGGCTGGAAATCGCGGTGAACAGCTCGGCGCTCTCCTCCCGGGGAACGCCCGCCGCCGGCTCGTCGAGCAGCAGCACCCTGGGCTTCGTGGCGAGCGCGAGCGCGATCTCGAGCAGCCTCTGCTGGCCGTACGCGAGCTCGCGCGTGAGCCGGTAGCATTGATTGCCGAGCATGAGCGACCCGAGTATGCCGTAGGCCTCGTCGATCGCGTCGCGATAGGCGGGCAGCCGCCGCAGCCAGGCGCCGCCGTGACCGCGGCGTTCGCACACCGCGAGCGTCACCGCCTCCAGCACGCTCAGATGGGGGAAGAGCGTGTTGATCTGGAAGGTGCGCACGAGGCCGCGCTTGACGCGCTGCTCGGGCCTGGACGAGGTGATCTCGTCCTCGCCGAGGAATATCCGGCCTTCGTCGGGCTGCAGCATGCCGGTGATCAGATTGATCAGCGTGGTCTTGCCGGCGCCGTTCGGGCCCACCAGCGCGTAGCGCGCGCCTTGCGGCAGGGCGAATTCGATGTCCCGGGCGACGACCAGCGAACCGAATCGCTTGTTCAATCCGCGCGTGGAGAGGGCCGGAGCGTTCACGGCGGCGTCCCGCGCCGCGATGACGACGACCATCGCGACGACCATCGCGACGTCCATTGCGCGAGCCCGCCGAGAATGCCGTTCGGCAGCAAGGTCACCACCGCGATGAGCAGCAGGCCGATCCAGAAATACCAGTACTGCGGATTGACCCCTGAGAACTGGTCGCGCGCGACCATGTAGATGATCGCGCCGAGAATGCCGCCGTAGAGCCTGCCCGCCCCGCCGAGGATCAGGATCACCAGCACGTCCGCCGAGCGCTGGAAGCCCAGCGCCTCCAGCGAGACGGTCGAGGTGGTCTGCGCGAGCAGGGCGCCGGCCATTCCGGCCATCACCGCGGAGATGCTGTAGATCTTCCTGATATGGGCGTGGCTCGGCGCCCCGATGGCGGGCATGCGCACCGGGTTTTCCCGGATCCCGCGCAGCGACAGGCCGAACGGCGAATGGATCAGGCGGCGCGCCACCAGGAACACGAGGAACAGGACGGCGAGGGAATACGTGTAGGCGGTGAATCCAAAGAGATCGAACTTGAAGTAACCGAGCAGCGGCCACATGCGCACGCCCTGGAGGCCGTCGGCGCCGCCGGTCAGCCACGAGGCGCTGTTCGCGGCCTCATAGAGCAACAGGCCCAGGCCGAGGGTAATCATGATCAGCGCGAGATGGCGGAAGCGCGCGATGATGAAGCTCGCGGCGTACCCGACGACGCCCGCCAGGGCCGCGGCCATCACGAGCCCGGACAGGGGTTCGCCCCAGCCGTGCTTGGCTATCAGGCCGGCCGCATACGCGCCCAGGCCGAAGAACGCGGCATGCCCCAGCGACACGATCCCCGCGTAGCCGAGGATAAGATCCAGGGACAGCGCGAACAGCGCGGTGATCGCGACCTGGCTCGCCAGGGAGAGGTAGGACTCGAACAGGAAGAAGGGCAGCAGCGTCGCGATCCAGAACGCGATCTCGGATTTGCGCCAGCGCGTCGGCCTCTCCAGGTGGAGGTATCGCTCGGCAAGCCCCTCGAGGGCGGCGCTCATCGCTCAGCGCTTCCCGAACAGGCCGGCCGGGCGCCACATCAACAGCCCGACCATGACCAGGTAGATGAGAAAAGCGCCGAGCTGGGGCACATAGTACTTTCCGGCGACGTCGCTGATGCCCAGGAGGCTCGCCGCCGCGAACGACCCGCCGATCGAGCCGAGCCCTCCCACCGAGACCACGATCAGCACGTAGATCAGGAACGAAAACGCGAACCCGGGATCCAGCCCGACCATTTCGATGGCGAGCGCGCCGCCCAGCCCGGCGAGTCCGCTGCCCAGCGCGAAGGTGATCGCGAAAGTCCTTTGCACGTTGATGCCGAGCCCGCGCGCCATGCGCTGGTTGTCGACGGCCGCCCGCACCTGCGCCCCGAAGCGCGTGTACTCGAGCGACGCGACGAGGACGAAGGTGATCGCGAGCGCGGTGCCCACCAGGAATAGGCGATAGACGGCGAAATTGACGCCCAGGAAGACAACCGAGCCGCGCAGATAGGGCGGCATCTGCACCGGCTGCTGGATGGTCCCATAGATATAGGCGGCCGAGGCGATGGAAACGAACACGATGCCGATGGTGAGCAGGCACTGGTCGAGATCGCTCGCCCGGTACAGCCGGCGGTAGAGCGCGCGCTCGAGCACCACGCTCGCCGCCGCCGCCGCGACGAACGCGACCGGCAGCGTCGCGAAGAACGGCCATGCAAGCGCGTTCATCAACGTCACCGCGATGTAGCCGCCGAGCATGGCGAAGCTGCAATGCGCCAGGTTGACGAAGTTCATCATCCCGAGCGTGACCGACAGCCCCACCGACAGGACGAACAGCAGCATCCCGTAGGCGAAGCCGTCGAACAAGACGCCGACCAGCGAAGCAAGCATGCGCGGACGCGGCTCCCGAAGCCGAGGGTCGAAACGCCCGGGTACTACTTCTTCATCCGCTCTTTCACCGGGTCCTTGACGTTTTCGATCTTGTCGAACTCGACGTTTTGCAGCTCGCCGCCGACCTTCTCCACCCGCCGGATATAGACGGTCTGCACGATGTCGCGGGTCTCCGGATCGATCGAGATCGGCCCGCGCGGGCTCTCCCACTTCATGCCCTTGGCCGCCGCGATGAGGCTGTCCCCGTCGGCCTTGCCGCCGGTCTTCTTCAGCGCCTCGTAGATGAGGTGCATGCCGTCATAGCCGCCGATGGAGAAGAAGTCGGGGGTGCGCTTGTAATCGCCGACATAGGCCTTCACGAACGTCTCGTTCAGCTTGGACTTGTGGTTGGGGTCGTAGTGGAACACCGTGATGATGCCCAGGCCCGAGTCGCCCATGCTCTTCAAGGCGCCCGCGTCGGTCAGCTCGCCCTGCCCGAGGATCTTGGTCTTCTTGGGATCGATGCCGCGCTCGGCGAGCGCCTTGGCGAGCGCCGCCGGCTGAACGCCTCCGGGCACGAACACGAAGATCCCCTGGGCGTTCGCGTCCTTGGCGCGCTGCACGAAGGCCGAGAAGTCGGGGTTGGCCACGGGATAGCGCACCGAGCCGGTGATCTGGCCGCCGGCCTCCTTGAATCCGCGCTGGAAAGCGCCTTCGGCGTCATGCCCGGGGCCGTAATCGGAAACCATGGTGTAGGCCGTCTTGATGCCGCTCTTGTAGGCCCAGGCGCCGAAGGTCTCGTTCAACTGCGGGATCGTGACCGAGGTACGCGCCGAGTAGGGAGACTTGGTCGTGACGATCGCGGTCGCCGCGTTCATGATCACCATGAATTTCTTCGCCTCCGTCGACACGTCCGAGGCCGCGAGCGCGTTGGGGGTGAGGACGAAGCCCGCGAGGATGTCCACCTTGTCGCGCACGACGAGCTCCTGTGCGAGGCGTTTGGCGACGTCCGGCGCGATGCCTCCGGTGTCCTTGCGGATGAACTCCAGCTTCTTCCCGGCGACGGTGTCGCCGTGCTGCTTGACGTAGAGCTTGATGGCGTTGTCCATCTGCGTCGCGGTATCGGCGAACTGGCCCGAATAGGGCAGGATAAGGCCGATCTTGACGGTGTTCTGCGCGAATACGGGCGAAGCCACGAGCAATGCGGCGGCGAGACCTCCAAGGCCCCTCAGTACGTTTCTCATCGATTTCCTCCTCGTTCGTTCGATTGAACAGCGGCGGGCAGAATTATACCCGCCGGGCTTGCCCTCTACGAAGCCATCGCCGCCGATGCGACGCCGACCGCTTCCCATCGCCGGCGCGTTGGGCGAGGTCCCACTGCGGACGCGACGGCGCCGGGCGGCGCATCAGCTCGCGTACTTCCTGACCGACCGGGCCATCGCCATGACGTTCTCTGGCTTCGCCTCGTCCGGGATGCTGGCTGCGCCGTCGAGGATGAATCCGCCGCCCTTGCCGACCTTGGTGATCAGGGTTCTGCAGTACGCGTCGACCTCCTCCGGCGTGCCGGTGATCAGCATCGACGTCGGCACGTTGCCGCGCAGGCACACCGTGTCGCCGAGCACCTCCTTCGCGCGGACCATATCGGTCTGCTCGAACCAGTACACGGCCTTGCCGCGCGGTATGTCCCCGATGTGCTCCAGGCGCGAGGTGCAATTGCCCTCCCACAGCACGACCGGAATCAGGTCCTGCTCGATCAGGCGCATCATCACCTTGCGCAGTCCCGGCCAGTAGAACGTGTTGAAGTTCTGCGGCGACATGAAGCCGTCCAGCCCCCAGTGCAGCGGAATGAAGACGTAGGGCGTGCCGCCCGCCCGCGTTTCCTCGACCACGCCGTGCATCAGGAGATCGCCCACCTTGTCGATGGTCTCCAGCAGCTTGTCCCGGTTGCGGAACATGTCGAGCATCCCGCCCTTGGAGCCCCGCAGGAAATCCGTCACGTGGTCGTAGGGCGCCTTGCAGAAACCGCCGCCGACCGACGGGAATCCCAGACCCGCCATCTTCTTGACGAATGCAATGGTCTTTTGCGCGTTGTGCTCGGCGCGCTCGCCGGCCTCGAGCAGCCTGCGCAGGCTCTCGCGCAACGCCGGATTCGCGAACGCGCGCATGTTGCTCACCAGGCGCCACTCGGAGAGCGAGGGGAAATCGGGCATGTGCGCCAGGCCCTCGAAGGCGCCGGCGATGCGCGGCAGGTACTTCCGGAAACTATAGCCGGTGGGATCGAACAGGTACTCCCCGTACTCCTTGGCGGGCATCAGTTCCTTGTCGAGGTACTGGAAAGTCGCGTTGCGATCGGTGCCGTGCCCCGGCCACTGCATCAGCCGGTAGTCCAGCGCATCCAGGGTCGGACCGAACGAATACAGCGACGGCGTGTAGCCGTCGGGCTCGATCCAGAGCAGGACCTTTTCGAGAGCCGCAGCCGACTTGTCCACGTCGTACATCTGCTCCTCGAAGCTGATTCCCGCGAATTTCGCCGCCCAGAATCGCGTGCCGAACACAAACGGAATCCGGTCCGTCTCCTTCAGCGCCACCTGGTCGAGAAGGCGCCGGTTGCGCTCCTCGTAGAGTGCCTCGTGGGTCGCCTGGCTCATGCTCGGCTGTTCCTGTCCTTTTTCCGGATTCCCTTATACCACTTGACCTTGGTCCGCCGAAACCCGGCTGTACAATCCGATCCACATGGCGTCCTGCCAGGGGTGCTCCGGGCGCGCCGGTGGCCTGTCCCACGGTCCAGATTCTGTGGGAGGAGGTTTTTCAATGCCAGACAGCCCTGCAAAGGTCGCGTTGCGCACCAGCCTCGCCTACTGGCTGGTAGCGGTGCTCTGGATTCTGCTGTCCGACAGGGCGCTGGTTCTGCTCCTGTCCGATCAGGAAGCCGTCAACAGCATGCAGACCTACAAGGGCTGGGCGTTCGTGACCGTCACCGCGCTCCTGCTGTATGCCGTGGTGCGCGTCCAGCTCGTACGCTGGGAACACGAAGCCGAAAGCCGCAGTCGCGCCGAACGCTCGCTTCGGGAGCGGGAGGCGCAATACCGTGCGGTCGTCGAAACCTCGACCGACGGCTTCTGGGTCACCGACATGGAAGGGCGCATTCTCGAGGTGAACGACGCCTACCTGCGCCGCTCGGGCTACAGCCGCGAGGAACTGCTCGGCATGCGCATCACGGACCTCGATGCCCAGGAGTCTCCCGAGGAGACGGCAGCCCACATCGCGAAGATCGGACGCGGCGGCAACGACCTGTTCGAGACGCGGCAGCGGACCAAGGACGGTTCCCTCTGGCAGGTCGAGGTCAACGCTGCCTACTGGCCCATCGCGGGAGGAAGGATGTTCGCCTTCATCCGCGACGTCCACCAGCGCAAGCGCTCCGAGCTGCTGTTGCGCGTGCGCCTGCAATTGGCCGAGCTGGCCAGGCGCGGGGACGTGGAGGACCTGATGCAGACGGCGCTCGATACCGCGGTGCTCTATACCGGCAGCCGCGTCGGCGTGCTGCACCTGGTCGATGCGGGCCAGGACAACCTGACCCTGCAAGCGTGGTCCGCTGGCGGAGCGGGCGACGCGCGCCCGAACGGGCCGCGCCGATATCCCGTCAGCACTGCCGGCGTCTGGGCGCATTGCATGCGCACGCACGCAGCGGTAGTGCACAACGAGGTCGCCGGCCTGCCCCGGGGAGAGGGCCTTCCGGAGGACTATGCGCCGCGCAAGCGCCAAATGGCCGTGCCGGTCATACGCGACGGCCTGGTGATAGCGGTGATCTGCGTGGCCGACAAGCCGTCGGATTACGCCCAGGGCGACGTGGAAGTCGCCGACGCGCTCGGCGCAATGATGGTGGACATGGTCGCGCATCAACGCGCGGAGGAGCAACTCAGGAAGTTCTCGCGCGTGGTCGAGCAGAGCGCCGCCTCGATCGTGATCACCGACCTGGACGGAACGACCGAATACGTCAATCCGAAGTTCTGCGAGCTGACCGGCTACACCCGCGAGGAGGCGCTCGGCGCCAACCCGCGCATCGTGAGATCGGGCCTGACGCCGCCCGAGGTCTACGCCGGACTGTGGCGGACCATCACCGCGGGCGGAGTGTGGCGGGGCGAGCTGGCGAACTGCAAGAAGAACGGCGAAATTTTCTGGGAACAGGTCTCGATTTCGCCGGTCGTGGACGCCGGCGGGCGCATCACGCACTTCGTCGCGGTCAAGCAGGACATCAGCGCGGTCAAGCAGGCCGAGGAGGCGCTGCGCGCCTCCGAGCTACGCCTGCGAACCATCGTCGACAACCTGCCGGCGCTGATCGGCTACGTCGACGCGAGCGAGCACCTGCGGTTCGTCAATCGGGCCTACAGCGACTGGTACGGGCTGTCCGAGGAGGATCTGCTGGGCCGGACCGTCCGCGACCTGATCGGGGAGGACGGGTACCTGCAGGTCAGGGGCCACATCAGGACGGCACTCGAGCGCGGGGAAATCGTCCGCTACGAGCTCGCCCTGCGGATCCGCGGCGAGCCCCGGCAGTTGCTCACGACCTACGTGCCGGACGTCAGGCCCGACGGGCACACGCACGGCTACTACGTGATGGCGGAGGACGTGACCGAGTTCAAGCAGGCCGAAGGCAAGATCCGCGAGCTCAACGAAACGCTCGAGCGCCGCGTGGCCGAGCGCACCGCGGAGCTCGAGGCCGCGAACCGGCAGCTCGAATCCTTTTCCTATTCGGTATCGCACGACCTGCGGGCGCCGCTGCGCGCGATCGCCGGATTTTCCGATCTGCTGATGGAGCAGGCGCGCGGGGAGCTTTCGCGGGACCACTCCCAGATGCTCGATCGGGTGGCGCACAACGTGCAGAAAATGAACGCGCTGATCGACGACCTGCTCTCGTTCTCCCGCACTTCCCGCACGGCGCTGGCGCCGACGAGTTTCGACCTTGCCGGCCTGGTCCGCGAGGTCTCCGAGGGACTGGAGGCGACCTATCCGTCCGCCCGGATCGAGATCCGTGCGCTGCCGCGCGTATCCGGCGACCGCGCCCTGCTGCGCCAGGTACTGGTGAACCTGATCGGCAACGCGCTGAAGTTCTCGTCCAAGGTCGATGAGCCGCGTGTCGAGGTGGGGCAGATCCAGCGCGACGGCGGAACGATCATCTACGTGCGCGACAACGGCGTCGGGTTCGACATGGCCTACGGGGACAAGCTGTTCGGCGTGTTCCAGCGCCTGCACCGGACGGACGAATTCGAGGGCACCGGCGTGGGACTGGCGATCGTGGAGCAGGTGCTGCGCCGCCACGGCGGGCGCGTCTGGGCCGAAGCCGCGCCGGGAAAAGGGGCGACGTTCTATTTCACGCTGCCCGCTGCATCCTGACGCCCCGCCGTGCGAATCAGCCGAGACGGAAGGATTCGAGCGCGTACACGAAGCGATCCCCCGGAATCCAGCCGAACATTTCGTCCTCGGCGTCGATCATCTCGTCGGTGCGCTTGTGCGCCGCGCCGCGCAGCTCCGGCGCGTACCATTCGAGCTCCTCGCGGTACAGGATGCCCGAGAATGCATCCTTCGGCCCGAGGACGAGGTTGCGGCGGATGACGATCGAACGGTAGGTCCTGTCGCCCACGCGCTGATCCTCCCAGCCTTCGACGCGCACCGACGCCCGCATGAACGTGCGGAATCCCCAGGCGTCGGCTCGAACGAGGGACTGCCTCCAATGCTTGCCGGAGACGAGCGGAAAGTCGTACATGCGCAGCGGCGGGGTGAACGCGCCCCGCACCGGGCCGTCCTCGCTGAGGGTGCCCGCGACCTGGATGCCGGGGGAGCCGAACCGCGCGTCGTCGAGCACGACCCCGGTTTCGTTCCGGGTCACGAAGCGCAGGCCGCCGGCGTCGGCCGATTCGACGATCCGGGTGAGTATGCCCCTTGGCAGGCCGTTGTAGCCGTCGGTGCGGCGGTAGGTCCAGCGGTCTCCCGCGCGCCATGCCGGCGCGGGCACCTCGGCGGCGAGGAACGCCCCGAGCGGCGGCGATGCGCACGCCGACACGGCGAGCGCGCCGGCGGAGGCGAGGAAGGCTCTGCGTTTCATGGAAACATCATGGTAGGCGAAATCGATGGTGGCCAAGGGCGGAATCGAACCACCGACACAAGGATCTTCAGGGGCAACGAGTTATTGGGGTATCTTATGAATCAGGCACCTGCAGCGCTTGCCGACTCGAATCCCAGTCTCACTCGAAGCACAGACGGTATCAGACGATCTTGCGAAGGCACAAATTCCGCACAGAGCAGCCCACGGCGGTTCACGCCAGGAGTCAGGAGCTCTCGCTGCCCCGGTCGAACCGCTCCCGGAGCTGGTGCGCATGCTCAAGAATCTTCGGAACGTGCTGCGTGGCCGCCTCCCACACGATCTGGGGATCCACGGCGAAGTAATGGTGGGCGATCAAGTCGCGCATGCGGGCCGGCCCGGTCCAGTTGGCGTCCGGCAACGAGGACTTCGCTTCGTCCGGCAGCTTCTTGACCGCCTCGCCGATCACTTCGAGATTAAACAAGACAGCGTCGAAGAGCATTTCATCGGTGTCAAAGGTCTCGAACGAGCGCCCCTGCAGAAACTTGCGAATCTTCTCCGCGCTGTCGATCAGATCGTCCAGATACAACAGCCAGTCACGCGACACGGATCAGATCCCGTTCGACCTGCCGCCTGGCGCGTGGCTTGAGTCCCCGCTCCGTCACCAAGTCCACCGTTCGGCCAAGCAATGCCTCCAGATAATCCTTCAGGCTGAAATACCCGTCGAACGTTGACGGCCCGTCGAACTCCACCAGCACGTCCACGTCGCTGTCGTCGCGCAATTCGTCGCGCGCGGCCGAGCCGAACAGCGAAAGCTGTTTGACGCCGAATCGCCGGGCGACCTCCTCCTGACGTTCCTTCAGGAGTGCAAGAATCTGTTGCGAGTTGGTTGGCATCGTCTCTCCGCATCGGAGTTTAGCGCAGGTTGACGACTCCATCTTGGGCGAGTTGGAATGGTGGCCAAGGGCGGAATCGCCACTATTCGATTTTCACTCGCTTCGCTCGTGGAAATCGTGGTGGCCAAGGGCGGAATCGAACCACCGACACAAGGATTTTCAGTCCTCTGCTCTACCAACTGAGCTACTTGGCCACTTCCCACTGCGAGCGTACCGACACGAGGAATTTTGGCTGCGGCTGGCGTCGGTCAGCGGCGCCCCGGATGCCGGGGTGCCGGAAGGGAGGCTGAATTATACGGGCAATCGCGAACCGCGCCAAGAACGAGGGCCAGGGATGACGGCTCGCCGGCGGCGAACTCACAATTGATAATCCATCGCAAGCCGCTGCTGCAGCCTGCGCGCCTGGCGAAACGATTCCTTCAGGATCAGCCGATCCAGCTCGTTGAGGCGGTCCGGATCGATACGATTGGCCGTCTCCTCGGTCAGCACCTCCTGCGACGCCTGATGGCGCAGGCGCAGTTGCTGTATGGCGAAGAAAGCGTCGGCGATGGCCTCGATTTCCGCCTCCCGCATGCCGGTGCCGGCACGCGCCGCGCGTAGCCGCTCAACCGTGTTGGTCTGCGGCAACCCCTGCGCAAGCGCGTAGATGCGCGCGGCATCCACGAACAGGCGCACGCCGTGGAGCTTCAGGTTGATGCTGTGCGGCGCGTTGGGCGCGTCCTCGGTGACAAAGGCGCGCAGGATGCCGAGCGCAGGCCGCGCCTGCAGGGCGTTCTCCGCCATCTGGCGCAGGAACGCAGGATGGGCCCGCGTCCGCCCCAGCAGCCATTCGCGCAGCGCCGTCGTCAGGGTGGCGTCGCCGTAGACTGCGCGAAAATCAAAACAGATCGCCGCGTCGAGCAGCGCCTTCGGCTCGGGGTTCGCCAGCCAGCCGCCCATCTTGGCCTTCCACTCCTCGAGCGACAGGCACAGCGCCGGACTGGATGCCATCACGTTGCCCTTGCACAGAGGAAAGCCGCAGGCGTCCAGGGCTTCGTTGACTTCGCGCGCGAACGGCAGCAGCCGCTCGCGGACCGCTGCGGGCGATGCTTCGCCGTGCGCGGCGAAAACGATGCCATTGTCCTGGTCGGTGCTGAAAGTCTGCTCCAGCCGGCCTTCGCTGCCGAACCCGAGCCAGCACCAGCTGATCTGCTCCCACTGGTGGCGCTTGCGCACGATCTCGATCAGGCGTTGGCACAGCCGGTCGTTCAACACCGACACGAACAGGCTGATCTGCTCGGCGGCGACCCCTTGATCCGCCAGCAGCCGGGTGAGTTTGCGGATCTCCGCGGCGAGGTCCTCCAGGACGCCGACTTCGCTCGCCAGCCGGATTTCCGTCGTGAGCTCGCCCAGGCCGAGCCTCAGCAGCGAGAACAGGTCGCGCTCGGACACGACCCCGATCAGGGTCGCATCGTCCATCACCAACACGTGCCGGATGCGGTTGCCGATCATCGCGAGTGCCGCCTCGTAGGCGAACGCGTGCGCGGGCAGGGACACGGGTGCCCCGGTCATGACCTCGGCGACCAATCGCGTGTCCAGGTCGCGTGCCACGGCTGCGAGCAGGTCGCGCTCGGTGAAGATCCCCACTGGCCGGGAATCGGTGTCGACCACGACCACCGACCCGACGCCCTGGGCGTGCATGATCGCGACCGCTTCGCGCACGCTCTGGTTTTCGCGGCAGACCACCGGCCGGTTGCGGATCAGCGAGCGCAGCGGCCGCGCCAGCGTCTGCTGCTCGCCCGCGAGCCGGTGATCGAGCGCAACGTCCCTGCGTCGCATTCCGGACCTCGATTCGTCTTCAGTACTGGAGGCGGGCATGGAATGTATCGCGCGAGGCGTCCAGCGCCTGCCCCAGCGTCAGGATGCCTTGTTCCGCGAGCAGCGGCATCAGCTTGAGAAAGATCTCGCCGGTGACCAGGGCATCGCCCAGCGCCGTATGTCGGCCGATCACGCTGACGCCGAGCCGCTCGGCGACCGCCTCCAGATTATGGTCTTCCTGGCTGGGATGCACCACGACCGACAGCAGCAGCGTATCGAGCACAGGCTGGGTAAACCGGATGCCCGTGACGGCCTCCTTCAGCTCCAGAAAGCGCATGTCGAAAGCCGCATTGTGCGCGACCAGCACCGTGTCCTCGCAAAAGCGATGGAACTGCGGCAGGACCTTGTCTATGGTCGGCTGGTCCACCAGCGTCCGCGCCTCGATGCCGTGGATGCGCGTCGAATCCCTGCTGACGGGCCGCTTCGGATCGACGAGCTGCTCGAACACTTCCTGCTTAAGCAAACGCCCGTTGACGATACGCACCGCGCCCAGGCTGATGATCTCGTCGCCGGCGGAGGGTTCGAGCCCCGTCGTTTCGCTGTCGAATACCGTGTAGTGCAGGTCCGACAGCCTGCTTTCGGCAAGACCGCCCACCGTGTCGGTGTGCCGGAACAGGTCGAAGTCGTAGAACTCGGGCCTGCTGTCCGTCCTGCGGCTGCGCCGCGGTATCGCCGCGACCGGCTCGCCGAGCGGCAGCAGCAGCCTGAACCAGGCCGTGTGCGAGGTCTTGTGCGACTGTACCCAGACTTCGCCGCCGTGGCGATCGAGCACGTCCTTCAGGGTCAAGGGCGTGTGCTCCGCGCCGATCTGCATCGGCTGGGTTTCCCACAGCGAGAGCGCGTCGCTGGCGACGATTGCGCCTGTCCAGACCAGATCCAGCTCCGCGAACCGCGCGCTCGACGCGGCGCGCAGGCGTATGCCGCGCACCGCGTACTCGTCGCGCAGGCGGGCGGCGAGGTAGGCGAGCGCCTCGACGAAGGCGAAACTGTCGACCTTGATCCAGATGTCGTCGCGCACCTGCTCCAGGGCGCACGGAAGGCCGAGCAGTGCTTCGATCCGCCGCTGCACCACGTTGAGCAGGTCAACGACGCGGATGTCCTCGAGCGCGAGGCCGGCCTTCAGCGCATCCGCGTACTCCGACAGCGCGTCGTTGATCATGGCGGAAAGCCGGCGCGACTCGGCGGCCACGATCTCGGTGAACTGCACGCGGCGCGCCTCGTCCATGTCCGGGAACGACGCCAGATTTTCCGCCGCCGCCCGGATGCTCGCCACAGGAGCGCGCACGCCGGCGGCGAACGCCTGCAGCAGCGCGCGCCGCTGCGCCTCCCGGTCCATTTGCACGGTTACGTCCTCCAGCGTGAGCACCATGCCCGCGATGCGCCCGCCGGCCGAGAGAAACGGCGCCATCTGCACCTTGACCACGGCGCCGGTCGCCGCACTGGTGATGAAGCGGGTGGCGGGAAGCTCGGCGCCCTGGTCCAGGCTGTACTGGAGCTTGTCCAGGGCATGCGCCACTTGGTCCCGGTCGAGCAGCGCGAATACCGAGCGTCCGAGACCGACCAGGCCTTGCCGCGCGCCGGGCGCCGG
>Ga0080064_1005950_pt1 | contig 13679 bp, 10 predicted proteins | sample Subgrocontami54m_FD_69260 | JGI IMG/M metagenome (GOLD analysis project Ga0080064, IMG submission 69260) | Subsurface groundwater microbial communities from S. Glens Falls, New York, USA - GMW46 contaminated, 5.4 m (SPADES assembly) (version 2) ...
CGCTCTCCGTGGGGCGGACGCCGCGGCGGCTGCTGATTGTCATCACCGTGACCACCGCCGTCGCCAGCGCCTTTCTGGTGAACGACGCTGTCGTGCTCCTCTTCACGCCCGTGGTCATCCGCGCCTGCCACCTCATGCGCGTGAACCCTATCCCGTACCTGCTGGCGGAGGCGATGGCCTCCAACATCGGCAGCACGGCCACCATTGTCGGCAACCCGCAGAACATGCTCATCGGCATCACCTCCGGCATCCCCTTCGCCCGGTTCTTCTCGTACCTTCTGCCCGTGGCCGTCCTCTCCACCGTCGTTCTCATCCTCATCGTGTACCTGTTCTACCGCCGGGACCTGCGGGCGGACGCGGCCAGGCAGGCTCCGGCGGTCGCGGACGCGGCTATAGGACTTGTAGGCGAAAGGTACACCTCACGGCAGCTCCGCTGGTCATTGGTCGTTGTCGCTGGCGCGGTCGTCCTTTTCTTCTCCAGTTCCCTGCTGGGCCTCAAAGTGCCGCTCATCGCGCTCGTGGCCGGCGCGGTCGCCATCCTCATCGCCCGCAGCAAGCCATCCTCCGTGTTCCGCGGCGTAGACTGGGTGCTGCTGGTCTTCTTCGCGGGGCTGTTCGTGGTCATTGGCGGGGCGCGCCAGTCGGGGCTTCTGAACGCCCTTCTGTCGCAGGAGCAGATGCTCTTCACCCCGGACGTCAGCGGCATCATCTCCCTCAGCGTCTTCAGCGCCACGATCTCCCAACTGGTGAGCAACGTGCCGCTGACCATGCTCGTGATTCCGTTGATAAAGGATATCCAGGGTGATACACTATGGGTTACGCTTGCCGCAAGCTCCACTCTGGGCGGCAACGCCACGCTGATCGGCGCGGTGGCCAACATCATCGTGGCGGAGGTGGCCGCCAGAGATGGCGTCGAGGTGCGGTTCGGCGAGTTCCTGCGCGTGGGGCTGCCCGTTACCGCGGCGACTCTGGCGCTGGCGGTGGGCGTGCTGGTTGTGGAGTTCCAGATGGGCTGGCTCAGGTAGGGGCACGTCCGGGATTCGCACTCCACTTCAATGAGCGTTTCGCTCAAGCATTCGTCATATGGCGAGGAGGAGGGGGCATGGCCTCTGACCGCAAAGTAGAGCTCTACGACACAACGTTGCGCGACGGCACTCAGGGGGAGGGCATCTCCCTCTCCGTCGAAGACAAGCTGCGCATCACGCGCAAGCTGGACGAGTTGGGCATACCCTTCGTCGAGGGCGGATGGCCCGGCTCCAACCCGAAGGACGCCGAGTATTTCGTCCGCGCCCAGAGCCTGACCCTGCAGAACGCCGTCGTCGCCGCCTTCGCCATGACGCGCCGACCGGACGTCACGCCGGAGCAGGACGCCAGCATCCGCGCCCTTCTGGACGCGCAGACGCGCGTGGTCACGCTGGTGGGCAAGAGCTGGGACCTCCACGTCACCCAGGTGGTGGAGACCACGCTGGAGGAGAACCTGCGGATGATCCAGGACTCCATCCGCTTCCTCAAAGCGAAGGGGCGCAGGGTATTCTACGACGCCGAACACTACTTCGACGGCTTCAAGGCCAATCAGGAGTACGCGCTGCAATGCCTCCGCGCCGCGGACGAGGCGGGCGCGGAGCGCATCATCCTCTGCGACACCAACGGCGGCGGCATGCCGTGGGAGATCAGAGACGTCGTCAAGCGCTCCCTCCAGACGGTCAAGACGCCCCTGGGCATCCACTGCCACAACGACTGCGAGCTTGCCGTGGGCAACAGCCTGGCCGCGGTGGAGGCGGGCGTCTTCCAGGTGCAGGGCACCGTCAACGGCTACGGCGAGCGGTGCGGGAACGCCAACCTGGTTTCCATCATCCCCAACCTGAAGCTGAAGATGGGCATCTCGTGCCTGACGGACGCGCAGCTCGCCAGCCTCACGGAGGTCTCCCGCTTCGTCTCGGAGATAGCCAACCAGTCGCCGAACGCCTTCCAGCCCTACGTGGGGGGCAGCGCCTTCAGCCACAAGGCGGGGCTGCACGCCTCCGCCGTGGCGAAGGTGGAGCACAGCTATCAGCATATTGACCCGCTGCTGGTCGGCAACACCAAGCGCGTGCTCGTCTCGGAGCTGGCCGGGCGCAGCAACATTCTGGCGAAGGCCAAGGAGCTTTTCCCGGACGTCCCGCTCCACGGGGAGCAGGCGCGACGCATTCTGGAGCAGATCAAGGAGCAGGAGAGCAAAGGCTTCCAGTACGAAGGCGCCGAGGCGTCTTTCGAGCTGCTGGTCCGCCGCGCCGTCGGCAGCCTGCGCCCCCACTTCGAGCTGGTGGACTTCCTGGTGCTGGTGGAGAAGCGCCGGCGTCTGCCCACCCTGGCCGACGTCAACGGCGAGGTCCTGTCCGACGCGATGGTCAAGGTGCGCGTGGCGGGAGAGACCAGCGTGGTGGCGGCGGAAGGCAACGGCCCGGTCAACGCCCTGGACGCCGCCCTGCGTCAGGCGCTCCTGCGGGTGTACCCCAGCCTGGCCGCGGTCAAGCTTGTGGACTACAAGGTCCGCATCGTGAACGAGACGGAAGGGACCGGCGCCAAGGTGCGCGTCCTTATCGAGTCCACCGACGGCGAGCGCTCATGGCGCACCGTGGGCTGTTCTGCTAACATCATCGAAGCGAGCTGGATGGCACTGGCGGACAGCCTGGAGTACTGGCTGCTCAAGCGCGGAGTAGAGTCCGCCTAGCCGCCTGCTATTCTCCAGCGGCAGCGAGGCATGAGGATGCGGAAGCCCGGCTCCGGAGCACCAAAGCCGACGAGCGGCCTTATGGAGAGCGAGTGGGGGCGGGCCATGGCCATCGCCTATGTGACTCGCTTCGGCATCATCGTTCGCGCCAGCCTCATCACCATAGCCACAGTCATCGTATTTCTGGGCGCCCCGTTCTTCGAAGGCTTTGACTCTGGCCCTGTTTATCGCCTGTATGCCGTCTCTCTGGCGGTGTACGGCCTCTTGTGGCTCTGGGCGCGGCGCACACCTCTGTCTCTTGTCCGGTCTTGGATGGTGGTCGCGGTGGATGTGCTGGTAGTCACCACCTTCCTCTACCTGACCGGAGGCCTCGCGAGTCGTTTCCCCTGGCTTTACCTTATGGTGCTCATGAGACCGGACCAAGCCCTTCGGGGGAGAGGCACACGGGTGGCGTTCGCGGCGACCCTTGTCTTGCTATGGGGCCATGCCTGGCTGAGCTACGCGGGCGTCATCCCCCCGCCTTTCGGCATAGAGGGCGTTCCCAAGTCGTATGACAGCGTGTCGTCCCTCCTGAGAGCGCTGCTGTTCCACACCGTCGCGCTGTCCGTCTTAATGTTCTTTGCTACGTATCTGATGCGTATTCACCAGCGGGACACTTTGCGCTCCAGCCACCTGGCGGTGGTGCAGGCGTTGACCACCGCGGCGCAGGCCCATGCTCCGCACACTATAGGAGAGGGGGAGCGCATCGCCCGATATTCAACGGCTATCGCACGGGAGATGGGCGCGGACCAGCGGGAGACGGATACCCTTTGGGACGCGGCGCTGGTCTGTGACGTGGGCATGGCGCTGCTGCCACAGGATACGATCAGCCAGACCGTGCCCCTGGACCCGGCGCGTCAGGCCCAGATCATGCGCCATCCGCTCGTGAGCGTCGAAATACTGACGGCGACGGGCATCATGAAGCACGTCCTGCCCCTGGTGCGGCACCACCACGAGTTCTTCGATGGAACGGGCTACCCGGACGGTCTGTCCGGCGAAGCCATACCCCTGGGAGCGCGCATTCTCGCGGTTGCGGACGCGTTTGAGGCGATGACCACGAACGGTCGATTCACCCCTGAGCAGGCCACGGCGGAGATGCAACACATGGCCGGGTCCCAATTCGACCCGCGCGTAGTCAAGGCCCTCGTCGAAGCGCGGCGCAAGAAAGTTATGTCACTCACGCCCCCCGCAATCGAAGGACGCACCCACCCTGATGCTGGGCGGCCCCTAGGAGCGGCACCCCTTCCCTGGACGCTAGGCATGCGGCCCAGCACCCAGCAGAAGGTGGCTACCGCTCTGCTACGCCTTGGCGGGGAGACGAGCGCGGTGCTGGACATGGAGACGTTGGCTAATCGAATTTGTGCGATTATTCAGGAGGCCCTTCCCAGCCAGAGCATGGTATTCCTGCACCATACGACGAGAGGCGCCTTTGCTGTCTCTTGCGGCACGGGGCGATGGAGAGACATGAGCGGTAAGTTCATGTCTCCCGTGGCAGGGCCGGTGGCGGAGGCCATCGGAACGGGCGACCCTGTCCTCCTCGCCGACACTGCCGCCACGCCCGCCTTCGCCGAGCATCCCTTCACGGGCGGAGCGGCCATCCTGCTGCCTCTCCGCCACGAGAGCGAGGTCCACGGCCTCCTCGTGCTGGAGACCACGGAGGCGCGTGGCTTCACCGAAGAACACCTGCGTCTGGCACGGGCGCTCGCCCCGTCCATCGGGCTGATGCTGGAGGTTGCGGTGCTGCACCAGCGGACCGCGGAGGCGGCGGTCACGGACTCCCTGACCGGGCTGCACAACCATCGTTACTTCAGACAACGGCTTGAGGAAGAGATCGCCCGCGCAAAACGAACAAAGGAGCCTCTGACGCTGGCGATGCTGGATATAGATCGCCTCAAGCCGATAAACGACACCTACGGCCACATGGCGGGGGACGCCGTCCTGCAGCACATGGGCGCCGTGCTGCGGCGGGAGATGAGAGGCTCAGACGTGGTCGCTCGTTACGGCGGAGATGAGTTCGTGACCATTATGCCAGAGACAACGAAGGAGACCGGAGAGGGCGTCATCCAGCGCGCGGCGCAGGCGTTCCTGTCTCAGAAACCGGGGCTTCTCATCGGGGGGAAAGAGGTGCCCATTCCCACGTTCTCGTGGGGCCTGGCTACGTTCCCCACTGACGGCGAGACCGCGCCCGCCCTCTTTGCCGTGGCGGACAAAGCTCTCTATCAAAACAGAGTGAATAAGGGCGACACCACGCCTGGACGGTTGTCCTAGTCGTGCCGTAGCGCCACTATGGGGTCCAGCTTGCCCGCGCGGTAGGCCGGGTAGATGCCGAAGAACAGCCCCGTCATCACGGACACTACCAGGGCCATCGCCACCACGTCCAGCGAGACCTGTGTCTGAATCTGCTGCCCATTAATCTGCTGTGTGGCGAACAGCTGGGCGAGGCCCCAGCCCACGGCCACACCAAGGGCTCCGCCCAGCACGCTCAGCGTCGTCGCCTCGATCAGAAATTGCATCAGGATATCCCTGCGCCGGGCCCCCACCGCCTTCCGAATGCCTATCTCGCGAATGCGCTCCGTGACGGACACCAGCATGATGTTCATGATGCCGATGCCGCCCACCACCAGCGATATGCCGGCGACGCTCCCCAGGAAAACGGTGAGGACTCCCGTCACCTGCGCGAACGTCGCCAGAATGTCCTGCTGGCTGGTCACCGTGAAGTCGTCGTCGCCCGTGATGCGGTGCCGCTCGCGCAGGATGATCGAGACCTGCTCCTTCGCGCTGTCAATCTGCTTCTCGTCCGTCACCTGCACGCTGATGAGCTGCACGTTGACGGCCCCCTGAGCGGTGCGCTGGGAGAAGAGCCGGTAGCGCACGGTGGTCAGGGGCGCCAGGACCATGTCGTCCTGAGAGCCCATGAAGCTGCCCCCCTTCGGGGCCAGCACCCCAATGACACGAAACGGGCGGTTGCTCACGAGGATGGTCTGGTCTATCGGACTGCTCTCGGGGTACAAGGTCTGTGCCACCGTGGCTCCCAGGACGATCACGGCGGAACGGGCCTGGATGTTCTGGTCCGTGATGAACGAGCCTTCGGCCAGGATAAGGTTGCGCACGTCCATATAGTCGGGCGTCACGCCCACAACGCGGGTTGACGCATTCTGGCCCTGAGCTACGATGCGGGCGAATGTGGACAGCTCCGGGGCCACCTTGACGACGGAAGGCGCGGCGATTGGGTCCGCCAGAGCCTCGGCATCGTCCAGCGTGAGCGTCTGGGCCGAGCCCTGCTGGCCGCGCACCCCGCCCACCGTCTGGGCGCCGGACCGGATGAAGATCAGGTTGGACCCCACGGCCTGAACGGCGGAGGTCACGGACGCCTGGCTGCCGCGGCCTATGGACATGAGTGAGATGACCGCCGCCACGCCTATGACGATGCCCAGCACGGTCAGGCTGGAGCGCAGCTTGTTGCTGCCCAGCGCCTGGAGGGCTATCGAAAGGCTTTCGAGGATATTCATCCGACTGGACTCCCGCTCACATCCTGATGCTAGCGCGACTGGCGAAGCGCCACGCGGGTCGGTAGGGCGGCTTTCAGCACGTCTTGGCCCGACCTGTTCGTCACCTGCTCTATCCGATGCACAAGCCCGTCCCGCAGCGTGATGATCCGCTCCGCGTACTGGGCGATGTCGTTCTCGTGCGTGACCAGGACCACGGTGATGCCTTCCTTGAAGTTAAGCTCCAGAAAGATGTGCATGATTTCGGCGCTCGTGGTGGTGTCCAAGTTGCCCGTCGGCTCGTCCGCCATGATGACGGCGGGGTCTGTCACGATGGCGCGGGCGATGGCCACGCGCTGCTGCTGGCCACCCGACATCTCCGACGGACGGTGATGCGCGCGGTCCGCCAGACCCACGCGCTTTAGGGCCTCCATCGCCCGCTTTCGGCGGTTGTTGGCGCCTCCGTACAGCAGCGGGAGCTCCACGTTGCTGACGGCGTCCATGCGGCTGAGCAGGTTGAAGCCCTGGAACACAAAGCCTATCTTGCGGTTACGCACGACGGCGAGCTGGTCGTCCGACAGGCGGCTGACCTCCGCGCCGTCCAGGGTGTAAGAGCCGGACGTGGGCTTGTCCAGACAGCCCAGGATGTGCATGAGGGTGGACTTGCCCGATCCAGAGGGGCCCATGATGGCTACCATCTCGCCGTCCCGGATGCTCAGGCTGACGCCCTGAAGCGCGCGCACCTCCGTCGCGCCCATGTGATAGACCTTGGTGATGTCGTGCAACTCAATCACGAAGCGCTCCCGTCAAAGGGTCTCTCATCTTAGCGGCCAGCCGGCCGCGCTCCGCCAATGCCGGGCACGCCAAAAGTAGAAGTTGCGGGCGTGGTTGAAGCCCGCTGAACAGGCTCAATGACCACAATATCGCCCTCTTCCAGCCCCTCCACGACTTCGACGTTCTGCCCGTCAGAGAGGCCGATGATGACCTTGCGGTCCTCCGTCTGGTCGTTGAGCAGCACCTTGACAAGCCGGTCGCGGCCCGACTGCCGGACGGCCCGCACGGGCACCAGCAGCACGTTCTCGCGATGGTCTACTACTATCCGGACCAGGACGGTCAGGCCCTGACGCAAGGGAACGCCAAGGGAAGAAGAGGACGCGCGCGGCGTTTGCGGCGTGCCACCACCCTGCGTCGTGGCGCCTGCCGCAGGCGTTCCCCGCTGCGGCGCCTGGCCCGTCGCCGTTCCGCTCTGGGACGGCGCCCCCGTCGTGGGCGTGCGCCGCGGTGTCGCCAGCGCCGTCGCGCCGGATGTGTTATTCGGACGCACGGACTGGCCGCTCGCGGTGCTCGGGGGAAGAATATCGAGGGTCACGTCGTACGTCACCACGCCGCTCTGCGTAGTCGCAAGGAATGAGATAGTCCGCACGCTGCCCGTGAGGGTGACGCCGGGGAGCGCGTCCATGGTGAGCGTGGCGATCTGCCCCGGACGCAGACGTAGCACGTCCACCTCGTCCACGCCGGCGTGCAGTTCCGCCTTGCCGGGGTCAACGATCTGGACGACGACCGCTGCGGCGCCCACGGACGTCCCCTCTTCAACGTTCACCGCGGCGACGACCCCGTCAAAGGGCGCCAGCATGGTGGCCTTGTTGAGCTGGTCTTTCACGCGGTCGAGGGCGACTCGTGCGTTGGAAAGCTGGTTCTCTCTTGTCGCAACGTCGTTGGGGTCGCCGCCAGCCTGCAGCTTCGCGAGCTCTTCCTCCGTCGTCTTGAGGGTCGCCCGCGCGCCTGCGACCGCCGCTTCCGCCTTTTGAACGTCCACGGGGTCCGCGCCCGCCAGCATCCTGGCCAGGTCCTCCTGCGCCTTCTGCAGATTGGCTTGTGCCGAGGTCACCTGACTCTGTTTGACCTCAAGGTCCGCTGGGTCCGCCTGGGATGCCAGCATGTTGTCAATATCCTTGTAAAGCTGTTCCTGGTTCGTCGTCAGGGTAGAGATGCTCTTGACCGCCTGGGCAAGCGCTTCCGCGGCCCGGCTCTGCTCGCGCGTGAACTTGTTCTGGGCGGTCTGAAGGTCAGCCGCCTTGCGGCTTAGCTCCGTCTGGGACACCTGCTGAAGGTCAGCCGCGAGTTTCGTCTGGTCGTAGATGGCCTGTGCCCTGTCCACTTCCACCTTGGCGAGGGGCGCGCTGAGGGCGATGCTGCCCTGCGCCGTCACCAGGCTCTGCTCGGCGGCGGTCACAAGCGCCTTGACCGCCGTCGCCTCAGCCCCGATGGTATTCAGGTCGTTACGGCGTATCGTCTCCAGGCCCGCGGTGAGGTTCTTCTGATTGGTCTTGCCCTTGTTGATCCAGTCCAGTGCGTCGTCCGCGCTGGAGACAGCCGTGAAAAGGGCGTCATGGGCGCGGGCCACGTCGGGAGCCGTGGGGACTGCTGTCCGACGCAGGATTTCAGCGGCGACGGCGACCTGCCGGTCCATTGCTTGCAAAGCCTCGCGCGCGCTTTGCACTTCAGGGAATGGAGTCCGCGCGTTGTCCAAGTTGACCTGAGCTGTCCGTGAGTTGGCCTTGGCTTGAGCGACTACCGCCTGCTGCTTGGCGATGTCCGCGTCCGTGAACGGACTTTTGACTTTGTCCAGGTTGCTCATTGAGGCCGCGAGGTTGGCTTTTGCCGCAGCGACGCTGGCCTCCGCCTTGGCGATGTCCCCGGCGGTGTAGGGGCTCTTGGTCTTCTCCAAAGCAAGCTGGGCGTTCTTCACGTTGAACTCCGCCTGCTGCACGTCCCGTTCCAGATCGGCGGTGTCCAGCTTGGCGAGAAGCTGGCCCTTCTTGACTTCATCGCCAGTATCCACCGGCAGTTTGGCTATGGTCCCCGCCACGCCAAAGGCCAGCTTGCCCTGTGCGCGCGTGGGTATGGCCACGCTCCCGCTGGTATTGACCGCTATCTCAAGATTGCCCCTCTTGACCTGCACCTGCTGAGCGTTGGCGGCAGTGACCGGCTTGGCGCTCGTCATCTGAGCGTAGGCATAGTAGCCTCCTCCCGCCAGGGAGAGGGCTACTATGGGCACGGCAATCTTTAACCAGCGAGGGGCCATGAGCACCTCATAGTTCTAAATCTTGGAACGCCGCCCCCGCAAAAAGGTTAGGCCCTTTTATCCCCAACTTGAACCGTGTGCTCTGTGATCTGCCCGCTGTCGTCTATGACGAACGCGCGCAGCGCGGGGTTCTGCTCGTCGCGGAGGGAGACAATGACGTAGAAGACATCGGGCCAGGCGGACATGGCCTGCCTGCGGTCCGTCGGAGAAGGATAGGCTTCCGTGGCTGTATGGGAATGATAGAAGCCGAGGATTTCGGCGCCGATCTTCTCGGACTCGCGGACGGCGGCGAGCAACTGCCTGTCGTCAATGCGGTACATAACCGGGGAATGGAGCGTGTTGTCGGCGCGTCGGACCTCGCTCACGCGGGAGTCCTTGCCTATCAGAATGCCGCAACACTCGTGGGGGGTATCCGACCGAGCGTGGGCGAGCATATCGTCAACGTGGCGCTTCTCAAGATACAGAGTCACGCTGGATGCCCCTCCGAAACCTGCGGACATACTCCGATTCCCATTATAAGGCATTCGCATACGGATGTGGGCCGCCCGACCATGCTGCCAGGCGCGAAATGAGCTCTCCGCGCTTGACAGCGCACGCAGCCGGTCATTATAGTCTTGCTGCGTAAGACTGCGACCAGGCTTATTCGCTGGTCTCCACGGGTCAGGGTGGGCCGCAGGAGATGTTTCATGGCCGTCCACGAGCGCTACAAGTTCCAGTACTTGTGGGACCAGGCCCTCCAGGTTCCATACGAGGGCAGGGAATGGAAGGTTATCATCTACGACAGTCCGGCTCCCAAAGTCGCTCGCATCACCCTCAACCGGCCCGAGCGACGCAACGCCTTCAACGACAACCTCTTTCTGGAGATGCTCGCCGCGTACCACAGGGCATTCGATGACACTGATGTCCGCGTCATCATCCTTCGCGGCGCCGGCGCCGGCTTCTGCTCCGGGCACGACCTCTCCGGCCCCAAGGACGAGCGCGGGCGCCCGGACGAGACTCCGCCTGTTCCGCCCGACATGAAGCCGACCATGCGCGATTACTACAACGTGGAGCGGCGGCGCTGCACGAAACACAGGGATATTCTATTCCTGCCCAAGGTGACCATTGCCCAGGTCCACGGCTTCGCCATCGGCGCGGGCGAGTTCGTCGCCGCTTCCTGCGACCTGACCATCGCGGCGGAGGACGCCATGTTCGGCCAGCGCGGGTTTGGCCGTATGACTGAAGGAGTCCACAACTGGCCCGGCGCCTGGCCCTGGGGTTCCCAGTTCCAGCGGGGCGGCTCCGTACTCCAGGAGCTAAAGGCGACGGACGCCGTGCGCGCGCATCTGATTAACCGGGTCGTCCCCGCCGAGAGGCTGAATGATGAGACCCTGACCTGGGCCAAATCCATCGCGGAGCTGCCCGCGGATGCCGTCGCTCTGACCAAGGAGTTCTTGAACGGCTGCGCGGACATCTCCGGCATCAGCCGCGGCTGGCGGTCCCACGCCGCAAGACACATCGCGTTGCAGTTCATCCGGTTCCCTGAGGGAGAGGTCAACTTCTACAAGCTGCGCAGGGACAAGGGACTGAAGGGCTATTTCTCGGACAGAAAGCAGAGCGCCACGCCGGAGGCCCTCCGCACCTAAGCCCCGCACGCGCTCGGAGAGCGCGTGCGGGAAAGGGCTTCCACTACGGGAAGCCCTTTCCCGTGCTGATCGCCAGTCACACCGCGGCGGCTTTTGCTATACTTGCGGATATGGATGACGCAGAGTTCATTCAGCGCATCAAGCGAAGGATTGAAGGGGCCACTGGAGTCGTTGTCGAGCTATCCATAGACACGGACAAGCGCTCAGGCATCTCCGTGGAATTCTCCTCGCCTACACCCAGGGTCACCTTCGGCGCTGACGCTATCAAATATTCCGGACTGGCGCGCATGTTCACCCAGTACACCATCCTGTGTCTGAAGGAGAAGCGCAAGGTCGGCGACGAGGAGTTCATTCATTACCTGCGCCGCAACTAGCGCGTACTGGACTGAGCAGCAGGCCGGTGATCAATGCCCACTGACGGCACCGACAACCTCTACAAAGATATCATCCTGGACCACTACCGAAACCCCCGCAACGCCCGGCCTCTGGCGGAGCCGGACGCGACCTGCGAGGGAAACAACCCCCTGTGCGGAGACCAGGTCGTCGTGCAGGTGAAGCTGCGGCGCGGTCGTGTTGAGGACATCACGGTCCAGAGCAGAGGATGCTCCATCAGCCGCGCCTCCGGCTCCATCATGACCAAGGCGGTCAAGGGTACATTGGTATCGGAGACCCTGGCGCTCTACCGCCGCTTCAGCGACGCGGTCCAGGGTTCCGGCCCCCGCCTGTCCGGCGCGGGCGATCTGGAGGCATTACAGGGAGTGCGGAAGTTCCCCGGAAGGACGCAGTGCGCCCTTCTCCCGTGGACGACTCTGGAACGGGCCCTCGCAGCCGCCGACAAAGCCGTTCAGCGCTCCGGCGGATAACTCCCTACGATGATGGGCGGCGGCCATCGTTAAGGGGTCGTTTCACGACCCTCGGCGCGCCTGGCCGCTTCCTGCTGCCGCCACCCCGCGCGCATGGCGTTCAGGGCCGTCGGGATGAGTTGCGCCACATGGCGCAGGCGCTCGCGGAAGACGACCACCATGACTAGACAGAGGGCCACATACAGCGCGGCGAAGGCGAGGCGCACCCGCGGATCCGGCGTCACGAGCTGGATGGCGAACAGCAGGAACAAGACGAGCGCCTCCCAGGATTTAAGCCGCAACGACGCCAGCAGGAACACGGCGAACAGGGACTGCGCGCTCGTCAACAGGAACTCCTCCTGCTGCCGGAAGTCCAGCGCCAGGGCGGTAGGCGCCCCCGAGGAGATGCTGTAAACCACGGGCAGCGTCCCCACAAGCAGCGTCCACTGGTTCACCTTCGCCGATATCATCGTGGTCATGGCGGCGTTGGCCTGGCCGCGCAGCGTGAAGATGCAGGCCACGACGATCTCCGGTGCCTCGGAGGCCAGAGGCGCCAGCCACTGCACGAGCAGAAACTCGTCCACCTTCAGTACGTGGCCCATGGCGAGCAGACTCTCGGCGAAGGGCTCCGCGGCGGCGAAGATCGCCCCCGCCGCGGTGAGGAACATCACTATCGTAGCAACGCGACGCGACACCTTCGGCAGCCTCGCAATGGTCGCCGCAGGCCCCCCCAGCTCCGGTTCCTCCACGGGCGCACGGGATATGATCCACATGTACACGCAGAAAAGACCAACCAGGATGACTGAGTCCAGCAGGGATATGGAGGCCTTGAAGTAGATGGCGAACGAGTACAGCGTAGCCAGGCCAAGGACGCTCAGTTCCACCGTGTTGGCGGGCAACAGGTTAAACGTCCCTTTGCGCGTCTTGAAGAAGAACAGCATGAGAATCAACGGCCAGGCAAGGCCGATAAGGAGCCGGTTGGACCCGGTCATATTGGCCGCGGCGTACGCCACATAGGCCGGGTCCTTGCCCGCCTGCCACGCGAAGTACAGGTCCACGCTGTATTCCGGCAGCACCGCGACGACGGCCAGTATGGCGATGGCCAGGGAGGGCGGTATGTCCATGTGGGCCACTTCCGACGCCCAGGAGAGGATGAATGCGCCGCCAAGAATGGCGACGCCGAAGAGCACTGCCCCCAAAATGGGAGTGGGAAAGTGGAGTCCCGTCAGGCGTGCATACACGGCGGGCACCGTGACCGCTATCGCGAGGACGATGAGGAACAGGTCCATTAAGACCCATCGTTTCGTGGCATTATGCATGTCGGAAGACCCCTCCTGATGTAATGCGTTCGTTATCCGTCCGGCGCCCCGTGGCTCGCGATACCGCCCGCTACCTCCCGCCCTCCTGAATGACACGGGTGGCCGCAGGAATCAGATTGACGATGGAGCGCATGCGTACGCGGGACAAGACGATGAGTCCCAGGCTCCCCGCGACGTAGATGACCGAGTAGATCAGCCGCACCTGCGGGTCGGTTACCACGATCTGCGTTATGAAAAGAAGGAGGATGACCAGAGCTTCCCACGCCTTGAGCCGCAACGAAGCCAGCAGGAAGACAACGAACAGGGCCTGAGCACAGGTCAGCAGAAATTCCTCCCGCTGCACGGAGTTCAGGACAAGGTCACGGGGCGCGCCCGCGGACAGGCTGAGAACGACCGGCAGCGCGCCCGTGAGGAGAGTCCCCAGCGCGAGCCGCGCGGCGAGCATGGCTGCCAGGGCCTCAGCTCCGTACCCACGCAGGGTGAGCACGCCAGCCACCACTATTTTCGGGGCCCGCGCGACAAGCGGTGCGACCCACTGGACAAGGGGAAGGTCGCCGCCGGAGGTCCCGCCTAC
>Ga0080064_1005951_pt1 | contig 13677 bp, 13 predicted proteins | sample Subgrocontami54m_FD_69260 | JGI IMG/M metagenome (GOLD analysis project Ga0080064, IMG submission 69260) | Subsurface groundwater microbial communities from S. Glens Falls, New York, USA - GMW46 contaminated, 5.4 m (SPADES assembly) (version 2) ...
CTCCGCACAAGAAACTATACTCAACTGTTTGTTTTTTTTTTAAATGACGCGGCGCCCACGGAGTCCTACCCTCTCCCCCACCCCGCCGCTCTCCCGCTCTCCGGGCCCTTTTTAGGCGCCCTGCCCCACCGAGGAATTGTCATGAGCATTCTGGTTCGGAACGTGACCAAACGGTTCAACAACCATCTGGCGCTCGACCGCGTCAGCCTGGACGTACCGTCGGGCTTGCTGGTGGCGCTCTTGGGCCCGTCGGGTTGCGGCAAAACGACGTTACTGCGAATCATCGCGGGACTGGAAAGCGCGGATGAGGGAACGGTTCTCTTGCACGATGAGGACGCCGACAAGCTGAATGTCCGCGACCGCAACATCGGCTTCGTCTTCCAGCACTACGCCCTGTTTCGCCACATGACGGTGCACGACAACATCGGCTTCTCGCTCAAGGTGCGCGGCCGGCCGCGCAAGGAGATCGACGAGCGCGTCCGCGAACTGCTGCGGTTGATCCAGCTCGAAGACATGGCGAAGCGTTACCCAGCACAGCTTTCCGGCGGGCAGCGGCAGCGCGTCGCTATGGCCCGCGCCCTGGCCGCTCGACCGCGCGTGCTGCTGCTCGATGAGCCGTTCGGCGCGCTGGACGCCAAGATCCGCAAAGAGCTGCGCGATTGGCTGCGGCGGCTGCACGAGGAGATTCACGTCACCAGCGTCTTCGTCACGCACGATCAGGAAGAAGCGCTCGAACTAGCCGATCGCATCGTCGTCATGAACGAGGGACGCATCGAGCAAGTCGGCACGCCGGAAGAGGTGTACCATCACCCGGCCAATCCGTTCGTGATGAAGTTCCTTGGGCAGGTCAATCTGTTTCATGGTCGCATGGAGGACGGCGAAATCGTGCTGGGACCGTCGAGTCCGTCCGCGCAGTTCGCGGCCACGGGCGGCGGCGGCACCGGCGAGGCGGCGGCGAAGCAATCATCGGTGGTCGGCTACGTTCGGCCGCACCAGCTCGACATTGCCCGCTACCAAAATGGCTCGCCGAGCTGGCCCGCGCGTGTGGCGCGAATCAACGCCGCCGGACAACAGGTTCGGATCGAAGCGGTCTTGCTGGGCGAAAATCGGCCGGTCGAAGTCCTGATGTCGCAGGAGCGCTACAACGAACTGGCGCTAAAGGCAGGCGAAGAGGTGTTCGTGAAAGCGAAAGAAGTGAAGATCTTCGAAGCGGCGCCGCTCGATTACACGATCTGAGATCGCATCACCTTTGGCTCACCAATCCACGCGCCTTGCGTCCCATCGCGTTTAGCCTGGATTGCGCACGGCCGGAGGGCGGGTTTTTCAACCCGCCCAAATTAACGGCTTTTGCGAGGATGGGCGGGTTGGAAAACCCGCCCTCCGGAGTTGTGCGCAATCCAGGTTAGCAAGCCGCGTAACCCTTTCTCCCGGGCACAGACGCTTATCCGTTCCCAAAGCGACGGCTCCAGGTCCCACGGATCGACGATGCCGCGTTCCGTCAAAATGCGTTGGCGATTCGGCACGCGCAGGCTAAACGGATCGGTCACTCCGGCCAAACGGCGTCGCCACTGCTGCGGAATCGCCGTGCGGCCGGTGATCTTTGTCATCATGCGCAAGGCAATCTCTTTCCGCTGGTCGTGCAACATGTCGAACCGCGGTGCGTCCAGCGACAAGATTGCCGGGTCGGAGAAGTATTGCCGCACGCCTTCGACATTGCTCACGAAGTTATCGTGCTCGAAGACAATATTGGGTGCAAAGACGATGCGGCGTTCGCCCAGGACGCCCAACAGATTGAAGCAATCCTCGATGTGATCGTCGATGCGGTAGCGGAAATAATCGCGCGGGCAGATGCCGTCGGCCGATTCGCAGAAGGTCCGCGACACGATGGGAAAGGTGCACAGGTGCTTTTGCATGACGAGATCATTGACGTGCACCAGGAGCATGTCGTCGGGATAGGCCGCAAAGCAAAGGCGTACCTGTTCGTCCCAGCCCGATGTGCGTACGACGACGTCGTCATTGAGCAGCATCAGGTAGCGGCCCTGCGACGCCTCATAGCCGGCCATGTTCAAGCTGCCCATCGTCTGGCCCGGCGGGACGACGATGCGACGCAGACGTAACCCCCCCCTTCCCCCCCTTTGAAAGGGGGGGAGAGAGGGGGCTACCTCTTGGCTGGCTCCATCATCGGCGTCGATCACGAGAATAACTTCCATCGCTTCGGGCTGCAGGGTGGTGTCGGCAAGACTGCCCAGCAATTGCCTTAGCCGCTCGGGCCGGCCGCGCGTGGGAACAATCAACGAAATCAGGGGAATGGCGGACATCGCGGCCCATTGTGGCGAGTTCGCGGTTGCCGGGTCAATCCAAGTTGCATTGACCCAAACGCTCGTTTTCGACCAGAATACCCCGTGCAGGCGCGCCGCCTGCGCCACGACAACCAAGGATGGTTTGCCATGCGCGTTCTCGTCACCGGCGGGCTGGGCTATCTCGGCAGCATACTCTGCGAGCACCTGCTCGACGCCGGCCATCACGTCCTCGCCGCCGACAATTTGATGTACGGGCAGGGCCAGCAAGGCCTATTTCATCTATGTGCTAATCCGCGCTTTGAATTCAAAAAGGGCGACGTCCGCGATGAGAGTTTTCTGCGGCCGTTGCTGCGCGATCGTGACGCCGTCATCCACCTGGCGGCGATCGTCGGCGCGGGGGCGTGTGACCGCGATCCGCTGCTGGCGACCAGCGTCAACCTGCACGCCGTCCAGCTACTGATGAAGCTGCGCAGCCGGGATCAACTCGTTATCTATCCGAACACCAACAGCGGCTACGGCATCACGTCCGGCGCGGAACACTGCACCGAGGACAGCCCGCTCAATCCGATTTCTCTTTATGGCCGCACCAAGGTCGAAGCCGAGCGCGCCGTGCTCGATCAGCCCAACACGATCGCCCTGCGGCTTGCGACCGTCTTCGGCATGTCGCCGCGCATGCGGCTCGATTTGCTCGTCAATCACTTCGTGTACGCGGCATTCAAGGACCGCTACCTGGTGATCTTCGAGAAAGATTTCAAACGCAACTTCGTTCACGTGCGCGATGTCGCCGATTGCATGCGGCATTGCCTGGATCATGCCGAGCGGATGGCGGGGCGGGCGTACAACGTCGGTCTCGATGCCGCAAATCTGTCGAAGGAAGAGCTGGCGCTCAAGGTGAAGGAGTACGTGCCGAACTTCTACATTCACTTCGCCCCGATCGGCTGCGATCCGGACAAACGCAACTACATCGTCTCGAACCAGCGCTTGCGCGCAGCGGGCTTCGCGGCGAAGCGGTCACTCGACGACGGCATCCAAGAATTGCTCAAGGGTTACGCCATGGAAGGCCTGGCCCTCTATCGGAACGCGGGATAGCCCTCGTGGGGCAGACATTCCTGTCTGCCTGTCGATTCGGCAGACATTCCTGTCTGCCTGTCGATTCGGCAGACATTCCTGTCTGCCTGTCGATTCGGCAGACAAGAATGTCTGCCCCACAAGGAATGTGAGTGAACCATGGCACGCATCACAGTAGGTCGCCTGGCGAATCATTTGGCGGGCGTCCCGGCGCTGATTCTCGCCGGCGGCCTGGGGTCGCGCTTGCGGGCCGCGGTGCCGCACACGCCCAAGGTCCTCGCGCCCATTCACGGCCGCCCGTTCCTCAGTCGCCTGCTCGATCAACTTGCGGACGCATCGTTGCGCCGCGTCGTATTGCTGACCGGCCATCAAGCGGATGCCGTGGAGAAGACGATTGGCGTCCGTTGCGGTCCGTTGCGGATCGAGTATTCGCGGGAGCAAAGTCCGCTGGGGACCGGCGGCGCCATTCGGCAGGCGCTCGAGCGCATTCAAGAGCAAACGATCTTGCTGCTCAACGGTGATTCCTATTGCCATGTCGATCTGGCAGCGTTTCATGCAGGCCATCGCCGCAGCCGGGCCGACCTGAGCATCGTCACGGTTCGCGTGAACGACGCCAGCCGCTTCGGCCAGGTTCGATGCGTGGGCGACGGCACGGTTGTCGGCTTTGAAGAAAAGAGCCAGGTCGCGCAGCCCGGTTGGATCAACGCTGGCATCTATTTGATCCAGCGGCACTTGCTCGCGGCGTTGCCGACAGGAGAGTCAAGTTCGCTGGAACGCGACTGGCTGCCGCGTTGGACGCGAACCAACAAAGTCATGGGTTTCGCCAGTCCCGGCCCGTTCCTCGACATCGGCACGCCGGAATCGTACGTGGCAGCAGAAGCGTTTTTTGCATCATCCGCACGACATGTGGTCCAACGCCAAGCCGCGGGATGAGCGCAGCGATTCCCGCGGGTGTTGGACGGAATCGGAACGTCACAATGATGCACTGCCAACCGAAACTGTTGGTCCGCCGTCCCAAACGCGGCTGCAAGATCAGCGTCATCCTGATCGATTGGCGTGCGCGTGAGAGCTTCCATAGCCTGCATTATCTCAATCGCCAAACGCTGCCGCGCGATCAGTACGAACTCATCTGGCTGGAGTTCTATCGCCACAAGCCCGCCGAACTGGTCGATCTCGTTGCCAAAGACAAGAACATCCTCGATCAATGGCTCATCGCCGGCTATCCCGACGATTGCCTGTATCACAAGCATCGGCTCTACAACCTGGGCTTGCTCCTGGCTCAGGGCGAGTACGTCGTCATCTGCGATTCCGACGCGATCTTCACGCCGAACTTCCTGGCGAAGCTCGTGGCCGAATTCGAGCATCAGCCGCGTTCGGTCATCCATCTCGATGAAGTCCGCAACGTGCGCCGCAACTTGTATCCCTTCAGCTATCCGAGCATCGCGGAAGTGCTCGGCCGCGGCGTACGCAATTGGCGCGGTCATACGACGGCGGGCCTTTTGCCCCAAGCCGACATGCTGCACGCCTGCAATTACGGCGCCTGCATGGCCGCCGCGCGCCGGGCATTGATCGACATCGGCGGCGCCGACGAACATTCCGGTTACCTCGGCTACATTTGCGGCCCGTATGAAATGACTTTTCGGCTCGTCAATCATGGCCTGACGGAACTGTGGCTGCGCGACGAGTTCCTCTATCACACGTGGCATCCGAACGCCAGCGGCGGCAACGTCGAATATCACGGTCCGCATGACGGCGCTTATGTTGCCCTGGACGCTCTGGAGTCGCACGCGCTGGGCCGCGTGTTGCCGCTCGTGGAGAATCCCTGGATCGCACAGGCGAGGTGTGGTTCAACCCTGGCCGGCGACGATCTTTTGAACTTGCTGGCAGCGAAATTGGAGCCGCAATGGAATGTGACCGCACTGCCGCAAGAAGCGCCGCGCACCGCCTGGATCGAACGCCAATACGAAGGCTTCAACGTCTTTTATGACGGCCGGCGCTTCTACGGCATCCGTTGCGAACATGACGTGTTCGATCCATCTCGCAAGCCTGAGTACCAACCGCTGCTGCGCGCCAAATCGGCCCATCGCGTCCGGCAGCTCATTCGCTACTACAACCGCCTACCCAAGGATTTCTGGGGTAAGTTCTGGGCCGAGCCGCTGTACAAGCTGCCGCTGCGCGTCTGCAAGAAATTGTCTCAGGGGTTGGCGAAGTTGGTGGAGGCGTGACCCATGGATGAGTTTTTTTCGCCTCATGATCGCGAACTGCTGCACACGCTTAATCTGCGCTATCGAGACGAATTCGACCGCGCCGAGCGCTTGCAGGCGGAACTGAATGACATTCAACGTTCCCGCGCTTGGGTCATTTTTCGCTGGCTGAGAAGCTTGCGCCGGTTCTTTTGGAGAAGTGCACAACCAATAGCTGCGGATCGTGCGGCGGCGCAACCACGCGTCACACTCGAAACCCTTCCTGTGCCCGCCGCCAAGGTCAGCGTCGTCATCCCCTTCAAAGACCAACTGACCCTGTTGCGCAATTGCTTGCGCAGTCTGCGGCGCGGCACGTATCGGCGTCTCGAAATCGTCCTGGTGGACAACGCCAGCACGGCGCCCGACATGGTGCGTTACCTGGAGCGCATGTCCCGGCGACGCGGCTTCCGCGTGGTATCGTGTCCGGGCGATTTCAATTTCGCGCGCATCTGCAACCTTGGCGCCCAGCACGCCAGCGGCGACTACTTGCTCTTTCTCAACAACGACGTGGAAGTTCAGTCACCATGCTGGCTGGAAAAGATGCTGGAAGTCGCCGGCCATCCGCATGTCGGCATCGTCGGCGCCGCCCTGCTCTACCCCGACGGCACAATTCAACACGCCGGCATCGAACCTACGGCCGACGGCGATTGGCAGCACGTCGGTCGTGGGCAACCGGCAGCAGCTCTCGGCGACGAGGTGCATTGCGTTTCGGCAGTCACCGGCGCTTGCCTGCTGATGCGCCGCGATCGATTTCTGGAAATGAATGGCTTCAACGAACGATTTCCCGTGACGCTCAACGATGTCGATCTTTGCTGCCGGGCCCGCCAACGCGGCTGGCTGTCGGTCGTCACGCCGCACGCACGGCTCGTGCATTTCGAATCGCTGAGCCGCGGCTATTCGCGAAAGAGTTGATCCGCAGATTACGCAGATTTCACAGATTTGAAGACAAGACGAGGCTTGTGCATCAGTCACTTTTCCTTTCTGCGTAATCTGCGAAATCTGCGGATAACAAGTTCGGCTTACGGCCAAGGCTCCCAGTCGCCCCAGGTTGATCCGCAGATTACGCAGATTTCACAGTTTTGAAGACAAGACGAGGCTTGCGCATTAGTCACTTTTCCTTTCTGCGTAATCTGCGTAATCTGCGGATAACAAGTTCGGCTTACGGCCACGGCTCCCAGTCGCCCCAGTTGGCGAGGTAGTTGGTCAAGGCGGGCAGCTCGGTCGTTTTGCTCTGCAGCCATTCCTTGGCGCGCAACACTTTCTTATGTTCGTCGCCCAGCGTCAATTCGCCGGTCAGGACACGTGTGCGCAGGAAAACGAAGTAGGTGTCGAGCGTGTCGAACATGCAATAGTCGTTGATCTCCTGCGTCTTGCCGGCCTGGTGCATTTGATAGACCTGGTCACCCTGCACCGACATTTTCCCGGGCTTGCCCAAGAGCTTCGACAGCAGATTCAAGCCGCCCACCATGCGGTACGCACCGAAATTCGTTAGCCAGTCCATCAGGTCGATGTGCCAGCCTTCGAAGCGTTTGCGGCTGCTGGAGAAGTAATCGCGGCCGGTGATGCCGTAACGGAACGCCGCCATTTCGAGCAGCGGCAGATCGAAACAGCGGCCGTTGAAGGTGACGAGCCGGATGCGATCACGGTACTTGGCGCGATAGGTGACCAGGCCGGACCAGAACTGCTCGGCGATTTTGCGTGGGCGAAACTGCGGCGTGTCGAGGCAGGTGATCGCTTGCAGACCGAAATCGGCGCCGACACGAACCACACAGGCGGCCACGGGAATTTGAAAGGTAACGGGAAGGAAATCGGAACCCGTGTTCGAATTGGTGCGGGCTTCTTCCTGGGCTTTGGCGATGGCCAGTTCGGGCGTCAGGTTGTCGTCCGGGAATTTGATCTTGGCGAGAAGTTTGCCGTCCGGCACGCTTTCCGTGTCGATGATCAAGAAGGCCGGAGCCGCTTCGCCGGAAGTGCTTGCGGGTTCGGTCGCCATGGGAGTACCTGCGCCGCGAAGAGATTTCAACGATGCTATTCTATGCATTCCCGCGGCATCCGGTCTGGCCTGGGTTGGGCGGGAATGGTAAGGTAACGACCAGAGCCGCCGCTTGCGGCTTAGCGACGCAATCATCCCCAGGATTCGCTAAGCCGCAAGCGGCGGTTGAGATTGCCCCCGAATCATCCAACGAACGATTCAATGCCGCTCCCCGAAACCACGTCCGACACCGTCGCGCCAACCGCGCCCACGTCGAACCGCTCCGCACTGCTGATCGTCTTCCTGGTCGTGTTCATTGATTTGCTCGGTTTCGGCATCGTGCTGCCGCTCTTGCCGCGCTTTGCCGACGGTTATGTGAAGGACGTGCTGGCCCCATTCGACTGGGCGCCGCAGAACAAGGAGCGCGTGGCCGGGTTGATCATCGGCCTGTTGATGGCGTCCTTTTCGCTGATGCAGTTTGCCTTTTCGCCGATGTGGGGCCGGACATCGGACCGTCACGGCCGCCGGCCGATCTTGCTCATGGGGCTTACGGGTTCGGTCATTTTCTACGCACTTTTCGGCTACGCCTTGTCGCCGGAGCTGAAGCCCTCCGCCGGACTGGCCTTGGCGCTGTTTTTCGTGGCGCGCATCGGCGCCGGTGTGGCCGGCGCGACCATCGCCACGGCGCAGGCCGTCATCGCCGATTGTACGCCGCCGGAGAAACGCAAGCACGGCATGGCGCTGATCGGCGCGGCGTTCGGCATCGGCTTCACCTTCGGCCCGCTGTTCGGCTACGCATCGCTCGGATCCGATCGTCATGACTTCATCGGCTACACGGCCGCAGGGCTGTCGCTGTTGGCGTTGATTCTGGGCATCGTGCTGTTGCCGGAGACACGCAAGTTTGACTCGGCGCCGCCGATCAAGCGTGCTTGGCTGGATTTCTCGGCGATTCGTTTCGCCGTGGGTAGTGCCGCGATCGGTCCGGTGATCTTGACGTTTTTCCTGGCAACGCTGGGCTTCGGCGCGTTCGAGGTCACGCTGTCCCTGCTGGTTCGGGACACGCTGCAATATGAGCTGAAAGATACGCTGCTGATCTTCGCCTACATCGGTTTCGTGCTCGTGTTGACGCAAGGATTTCTGTATCGCCGCCTGGCCAAGCGCGTGAGTGAAGCCACCTTTATTGCCCTGGGCATTGTCTTCATGGCCATCGGCGTCGGCGCGTTGGGCGTGATGACGTACTGTGCGAACCTGCCGGACGGTCCGCCGCTGCCGCTCTTGCCGCTGCTGTTCCTGGGCGCCACGGCGGCGGTGATCGGCTTTTCGTTCTTGACGCCTTCGACCAATGCGCTCATTTCCCGGCGGACCGACGAGAATCGCCAAGGGGAAATCCTCGGCGTCAATCAGTCGGCGGCATCGCTGGCGCGCATTCTTGGCCCGATTCTTGGCGTGGTGTTGTACAAAATGACCGCCAATCATCTGCTGCCGTATGCGTGCGGCGCCGCGATACTGCTTTTGATGTTGCCGATGGTCCCGCGGATTCGGCGAGGTGCCTGATTGTTACACCCGCGGGATTCGCTGCGCTCAGCCCGCGGCTTGGAGGCGGCGGATGTTGGACTTCGAGCCGCGACGCATCGTGCTGATCAAGCCGAGCGCTCTGGGCGACATCGTGCACAGCTTGCCGGTGCTGACGGCGCTCCGCGGTCGTTTTCCGAACGCACACATCTCCTGGGTCGTTAATCGGCTATACGAGCCGCTCTTGCGCCACCACTCGCATCTCGACGCGGTGATTCCCTTTGAGCGCGGCGCGGGACTGGGCAGCTATTTCACCGCAGCGCTCTATTTCACTCGCTTTTTGCGCCTGCTGCAACGCGGCCATTTCGACCTCGCGATCGATCTGCAGGGCTTGCTGCGCACTGGCTTGATGACGTTCGCCACTCACGCCCGCGCACGCATCGGCCTGGCGTCGGCACGGGAAGGGGCGACGTGGTTCTACACCCATCGCATTGAGGACAAGCAGGAAGGTCAGCATGCCGTCGATCGCTATTGGAATGTCGTGGAAGCGCTTGGCGCCGGAGCCGGTGAAAAGGAATTCCATGTGCCGCTCGACAACGACGCACGGATATGGGCACACTCATTGCTGCAGCCGTGCCAGCGACCCTGGCTGGCGGTCGGCGTCGGCGCCCGTTGGCTGACCAAACGCTGGCCCCCGGAACACTTCGCTGCCTTGACGCAGCGAGCGCTGGACAAATTCGGCGGCACCGCGATTTTCGTCGGCGCTCCGGATGAAACGGCTCTGGCCGGACAAGCGGTGGCGCGCATCAAGGGTCACGTGATCAACGTCGCCGGCAAAACAACGCTGCCCCAGCTCGCCGCATTGCTGGCCGAAGTCGATTTGATGCTCGCCAACGACACGGGCCCGCTGCACTTGGCAGTCGCCCTCGGTCGGCCGGTGATCGCGCCCTATACTTGTACGCAGGTCGCGCGCACCGGACCCTATGGCCAAGCGGGCCACGGCGTCGAAACGACGATTTGGTGCCGCGGCAGTTATCTGAAGAAATGCGGCCGCCTCGAATGCATGACCGAGCTGACGCCGGATCGGCTCTGGTTTCCTCTTCACGACCTTCTAGTGACATGGCAGCGCCAACGCCAACCCGCTTGATCCTCGCCAGCGGCTCCCCCGCCCGCCGAGAACTGCTGGAACGCACCGGCATCCCGTTCACGGTCCAACCCGCGCACATCGACGAGCCTGACGGGACTGGCTTCACCGACCCGCGCACTTATGTCCAAACCGTCGCTTGGCTTAAGGCCGCGGCGGTCGCTCAACAGGTTGCTGAAGGCTTGGTGCTCGCCGCCGACACCGTTGGTTGGATCGATGGCCGCGTCATCGGCAAACCTGTCGACGAAGCTGACGCGCGCCGGATACTCACCACCCTCGGTGGCCGCGAACATGAACTGTGGACCGGTGTCGTACTCTGGCGTCGGCCGGACGATGTGCAAATCTGCTGGCAGGAGTTGAGCCGCGTACTTTGCAAGAAGATGACACCATGCGAACTGGATGCCTATCTCGCCACGCGCCAATGGCAAGGCTGTTCCGGAGCGTATGCGATTCAAGAAAAGGATGATCCGTACGTGCAGTTGCGGTCGGGGAGCATCAGCAACGTGATCGGGTTGCCGATGGAGTCGCTGCTGCGAAATCTGAAGCAGTTTGAATTGCTCGATGCCTGACACCAAAACGGCCGGGAATTGCTGCAGGATCAAGGTATACTGTTGATAGAAGTATGGGAGGAATTGCCATGAGCACGATTGTTCTCGACGCCGACCTGCGGGCCAAACTGAACGGTCTCAATGAAGAAGTGGATGTGCGCGACGAAGCCGGCAACATTGTCGGCCATTTTGTGCCGCACGAAAAATACCATCGGATGCTGTGCAAGACGATTGACATCCCATTTTCGAAGGAAGAAATCGAGCGCATGCGAAAATCGGGCGGTGGCTCGACGCTTGCTGAGTTCTGGAAGAAAATGGGGGTCCAATGAGCTGGACAGTGGTTTGGCTGGGACCGGCGCAGAATCTGCTTGCAGACATTTGGATGAATGCTCCCAACCAGCAAGCCGTGACCGACGCATCAAACCTGATCGACGCGATTTTGCGCCGCGATCCGTACGCCTGCAGCGAGTCGCGAGACGGCAACTCGCGCGTCATGATTGAACGGCCGCTGGGTGTCGGTTACGACGTTAGCGACGATGATCGAATGGTGACGGTTTGGTCCGTATGGCGCATCAAGTAAGAGCAAGGACGTCGCGGTCCTTGCCCCATCTTTTTGTGAACGATCAAACCCCCAGGGCTCGCGTTGCACGCCCTGGGGCTTGGAGTTTACTTCTTCACTTCTGTCTGCGACATCGTCATCTCGAATTCCGTTGCACCCGCCTGTTGCGGCAGCGAAGATGGTCGCTCGCCCACAAGACTTGGAAAGCACATGGTCTGGACGCAAACCTACGATCCGCTCGGCAATCTCTGGCTTTCGACGTTCGTCGCCGCGTTGCCGGTGATCCTGTTGATGGCGCTGCTCGCATCGGGGCGGGTGACCGCTCACGTTGCCGCACTGGCGGGGCTGATCGCGGCGCTTGGGCTGGCGATCTTCGTCTATGTGCCCGAGCAAACCGGCATAAGCTACGGCGCGCGCGTGGCTGGTTGGTTGCCGACGATGCTGGCCGCCGCCGGCAATGGAGCGGCGTTCGGCCTGCTGCCCATCGGCTGGATCGTGTTGATGGCGATCTTCCTCTACAACCTCACGGTCGAAACGGGGCAATTCGAAATCGTGAAGCATTCCGTCGCGGCGCTTTCCGACGATCGCCGCATTCAGGCGCTGCTCATCGCGTTCTGCTTCGGGGCATTTGTTGAAGGCGCTGCCGGTTTCGGCACGCCCGTCGCCATCTCGGCGGCCCTAATGATGGGGGCGGGGTTCAAGCCGCTTTACGCCGCCGGACTCGCGCTCTTGGCCAACACGTCGCCGGTCGCATTCGGTGCTTTGGGAACGCCGATCATCACGCTCGGCCAGGTGACCGGACTCGACACGCTCCAACTCAGCGCCATGGCCGGGCGACAATTGCCGATCTTCTCGCTGATCGTCCCTGCATGGCTCGTTTGGGTCATGGCGGGTTGGCGCGGCGTCGTCGGCGTTTGGCCGGCGCTCGTCGTTTGCGGCGGCAGCTTCGCCATCGTGCAGTTCCTCATCGCCAATTTCCATGGGCCCTGGCTCGTCGATGTCGCCGGCGGCCTGGTTTCACTCGTCAGCTTGGCCCTGTTCCTCAAGGTCTGGCAACCGGCGCAAACTTGGCATTTCGCCGATGAAGCCCACGACGCCGGCGCTGTATCACCAACGACATTCACTTCCGGCCAGGTGTTTTTCGCGTGGGTTCCCTGGCTGTTGCTGACGGTATTCGTCTTCGTTTGGGGATTGCCCCAAGTGAAAACGATCTTGGGCACACCGGGCGGCGAACTGAAGAAGGTTTTTGCCAAAGGCGAGGATACGCTGGCAGTTCATCCTACCTTCGTGATCGTCCAAGTCCCGGCGCTGCACAACCGGATCGCCCGTGGCACGGAGGTGGTTCGTGAAAGTAAACCGGAAGCGGCGATTTACGACTTCAACTGGCTGTCGGCGACGGGGACAGGCATTCTGTTCGCCGCGGTGTTGTCGGCGGCATGGCTGCGGATCGGCGTGCGCCAGTTCTTCGACATTTTCGCTGCCACTTGCCGGAAAATGCGCTGGCCGTTGTTCACCATCGCCTGCATGCTGGCCATTGCCTACACGACGCGTTACAGCGGCATGGACGCGACCATGGGCCTCGCCTTCACACGCACCGGTTGGTGGTATCCGCTGTTCGCCGCGATGCTCGGCTGGCTGGGCGTCGCCTTGACCGGTTCGGATACCTCCTCCAACGCCCTCTTCGGCAGCTTGCAGACCATCACCGCCAGCAAGCTCGTCGAACAGGGCGTGTTGCCGCTGACCGAGCAGCAGGCGATGATCCTATTGGCGTCGGCCAACAGCACGGGCGGCGTGATGGGGAAAATGATCGACGCCCAGAGCATCGTCGTGGCGGCGGTGGCGACGGGCCAGCACAATCAGGAGGGGCCGATCCTGCGGTTCGTATTCTGGCATAGCCTGGTGCTGGCGGTGTTGATGGGAATCCTGGTGCTTTTGCAAGCGTATTTATTCTCCTGGATGATCCCGTAACCATGCTTGCCGTTTAGGCGATTTCGGCCTGGTTCAAAAACGCGCGGTTGAGGGTGCCAAGCGACTGTGCAATCGACTGGGCCATTTGGCCCCCTCGTGCATTGTCGCGTCCGTAGCGTAACTGATGACCTGGAAAACGGTTATGGCTGCCAATTTCGCGACTATACCACAATGCCACGATACTCCACACACACACATGTTTGTTACCCGGTTTTGAACCATGCCGCGATTTCAAGGAAATAACCGGCCCACTCTCCGTCGTGTCAAATGGGTTGCATTGCGCGTGCGAGTTTTACCTACCGCGGCCGAGCCGCCGAAAAAAAAACGCTTGAAAAGAGGTGTTCCTTCCCTGGAAATGGAGGT
>Ga0080064_1005952_pt1 | contig 13674 bp, 15 predicted proteins | sample Subgrocontami54m_FD_69260 | JGI IMG/M metagenome (GOLD analysis project Ga0080064, IMG submission 69260) | Subsurface groundwater microbial communities from S. Glens Falls, New York, USA - GMW46 contaminated, 5.4 m (SPADES assembly) (version 2) ...
TGGTGGTCTTTGACGTGAATTTTAAAATGTCCGGTAAGATAATCGATGCGCTGGGTCAGCAAGGCCACCTGCACTTCCGGCGAACCGGTGTCGGTCGGGTGAAGCCTATACTGATCAACGACCTCCCGCTTTTGCAGAACCGTCCCCATCTCTTCTCCGTTGATTTCCTTTTCTCCTTTTATTTAAGCGTTTTTGTATCACACAACTTTAACCTTGTAAAGCGACCCGACGGCCCTCTAATCCGTCGATAAGGAGTCCGTTAGGGGGAACGCCGGATGCCTCCACGTTAAAATCCATAACAAGAAAAAAAATTTCTTGCTTTTTTCTTTCAATGTGCAGTACTTTCATACAACTCGTAAATTTTTCCGCCATGGCAAACCCTGAAGACAGCCTCCACAAAGTCCCGCCCCAGAACCTTGAGGCCGAAGTCTCGGTCTTGGGGGCGGTGATGCTGGAAAATGACGCCATCAACCAGATCGTTGAAATTCTTACCGCCGAGGATTTCTACCGGGAATCGCACCGCAAAATCTTTCGGGTCATGATCGAGCTTTCCGACCGAAACGAGCCCATAGACATCATTACCCTGAGCGACCTGCTCAAGGCCCACGGGTACCTCGATGCCGTGGGAGGTTCGGCCTACCTGGCTTCCCTGAACGCCGTGCTCCCGTCGGCCGCCAATGTCGCCTACTACGCCCGTATCGTTAAGGAAAAAGCCATCTTACGCCACCTCATCAACGCAGCTACGGAGATCGTGACCCGCGGATTCGAGGAGCAGGGCAACGTGGACGAGTTTCTCGACGCCGCGGAGAAGGCCATTTTCGAGATCGCCGAGAAGAAGGTGAAGTCCTCTTTCATCTCGATTGGGGATATGATGAAGGACTCCATCAAATTGGTGGAAAGGCTCTATGAACGGAAGGAGCGCATCACCGGGGTTCCTACCGGTTTTACGGATCTTGACAACCTGACCGCGGGCCTGCAGCCATCGGACCTGATCATTGTTGCCGGAAGGCCGAGTATGGGCAAAACCGCCTTCGCTCTCAATATTGCGGCGTATTCGGCCTTAACCGCGAAAACCGGCGTAGCGGTCTTCTCTCTGGAGATGGCCAAGGAACAGTTGGCCCTGAGGATGCTTTGTTCCGAGGCCCGGGTAGATAACTCCAAGATTCGGACCGGCCACCTGGCAGAAAACCAGTTTCCCGTGCTCGTCAACGCCGCGGGGAGATTGGCGGACGCACCCATCTATATCGACGATACGCCCGCCATATCGGTATTGGAGTTGCGGGCCAAAGCGCGGCGCCTGGTGAGGGACCGGCAAAGAAAAGTCGGTCTGATCATCGTGGATTATCTGCAGCTGATGCGCGGCGTCGGGGGGGCCCAGAACCGGGAACAAGAGATCTCAGAGATCTCGCGCTCGATGAAGGCGCTGGCCAAAGAGCTGAGCGTGCCGGTCATTGCGATCTCGCAGTTGAACCGCAAGGTGGAAGATCGAGGAGACAAACGTCCGCAGATGGCCGACCTTCGCGAATCAGGGGCAATCGAACAAGACGCGGACGTCATCATGTTTATCTACCGGGATGAAGTCTATAATCAAAAGTCCGAGCATAAGGGCACAGCCGAGATCATCATCGCTAAACAGCGAAACGGCCCTATCGACACGACCCTGTTAACTTTCCGGAATGAAAGCATGCGTTTCGAAGACTACTCCGGTCGTGACGATGTTTTTGAACGAGAGGCTTGAGAGGGATGATTTAAGATTCTTCTCGCCTTTTCGGCGACATCCTCCGCCCCCATGAGATCGCCGATCATCGCGACGGCGTCCGCGCCGGCCTCCCAAACCCGGGCGGCATTGCTTTCATGAATCCCACCGATGGCGACGATCGGGATCCGAACCGTCCGGCGGATCGTCTTGAGCGTCTCCAGGCCGCGCGGCGCATAGCCGGTATCTTTCGTGGAGGTCCCAAAGATCGGGCCAAAACCGATATAGTCGGCGCCTCCTCGCTCCGCCTCCAGTGCCTGCTCTGGATCGTGGGTAGAGACCCCGATGATTTTTTCGCCCATGAGCCGGCGCGCCGCGGCCAGGGATAAATCTTCCTGTCCGAGGTGAACCCCGTCGGCATCTGCCGCAAGGGCGATATCCACTCGATCGTTGACCACAAAGAGGCAACCCTTGGAGCGAGTCCATCGGCGGCTCTCCACCGCCCACTGGTAAAACTCTTTTGGATCGGCTTTTTTGACCCTCAGTTGGATCAGCCGGACGCCTCCGTTCAAGAGATCCTGGAGAACGGAGAGGATGGGACGCCCGCGGGCGGGCTCCGGGTCTAAAATCGCGTAGAGCGGAGAGGGGAGCGAAGCGAGCCTACTCGTCATCTTTTTTCACGGAGATGCGGAGGTCGGTGATCTTCTTACGCAAGGTGTTCCGGTTGATGCCCAACATCTCGGCCGCCCGGATCTGGTTCCCGCGTGTTTTCTTGAGCGTGAGCTCGATCAGCGGACGCTCCACTCTCTCCAGAAGGAGGGAGTAAAGGTTATCCACCTCGACCCCGGCCGTTCTTTGAAAATAGTCTTCCAGCTTGTGGTAGATGATCTCCTCCAGGGAGAGGTCGTCGTAATCCGGATGATTCTGCGCCGTCTGGCTCTGAAGCGTGAAGTCCTTGGGAAAAAGGATCGGTCCCGGAGAAAGAACGGCCGCCCGGATGAGCGTATTTTCCAGCTCGCGGACATTTCCCGGCCAGTGGTGTTCCTGGAGCAGCTTCATGGCTTCCGGCGAAATCCCCGACATCTGTGTTCCCATCTCGCGGTTGATCTTCTCGACGAAATAGCCGATCAAAAGAGGCAGGTCTCCCCGCCGCTCTCTCAGCGAAGGCAAGACGATCGGGATGACTCTTAAACGAAAGTAAAGATCCTCCCGGAAGCGCTTCTCCCGTACGGCCCTTTCGAGATCCAGGTTCGTGGCGGCCAGAATTCGCACGTTCGCCTTCAGGACTTCTCTCCCGCCCACGCGGCTGAACTCCCGCTCCTGGAGGACCCGGAGCAGTTTGGTCTGGAGCTCCAGCGGGATATCCCCGACTTCGTCGAGGAAGAGCGTCCCGCCTTCTGCGAGCTCGAATTTTCCGATTCTTCGCTCCAAAGCGCCGGTGAAGGAGCCCTTCTCGTGGCCGAAGAGCTCGCTTTCGAGGAGGTCTCTTGGGACAGCGGCGCAGTTGACCGCGATGAAGGACTTGTTCCAGCGGGCCGAGTTGTAGTGAATCGTCTTGGCCACCAGCTCTTTTCCCGTGCCGCTCTCCCCCTGGATCAGGATGGTGGCGTCCGTGTTCACCACTTGCCCGATGGTTTTGAAAACCTTCTGCATCGCCAGGCTTTCCCCGATAATATTGAACCCCGGCTCGAACCTTTTTTTCACCTCTTCCTTGAGCGCGCGGAAATCACGGCTCAGCTTGCGGCTTTCCAAGGCGCGCTTCACCAGCACCAGAATTTCTTCCAGATCGAAGGGCTTGGTAACGTAATCGAAAGCGCCATTTTTCATCGCCTCGATGGCGTTGCGCATCGTGTTCTGGGCGGTCATGAGAATCATGGCCGTCTCTATGCCCGCCTCCTTGGCCTCCCGGAGTAGCGTCAACCCGTCCCGTTCCGGAAGACGGATGTCTACGAGGGCGACGTCGAAACGGGATTCGGTCAGACGGTCCCAGGCCAGCCGGCCATTTTCCACCGCCTGGACCCAATAACCCTCGTCCTCCAACGCCTTCTTCAGAACCCAGCGGAGCGACTCTTCATCCTCCGCCACCAGGATCTTTCCCTGCTCCATAAATTCAGCCTCTCACTCCGCCACCAGCAACGAGACCTTGAACATGGCCCCCTCTCCTTCGCGACTCTCCACTCGAATGAGGCCCCCGTGCTCCGTGATAATCCGATGGCAGATGGCCAGGCCCAGACCGGCGCCTTTCTCTTTGGTGGTGAAAAAAGGCGAAAAAATATACGGCAGGTTTTCCTCCGAAATTCCCGGCCCGTCGTCCTGGACCTCCACCCGAATAAATTTACCCCGGCCCTTTCCCTCTTCCCGGATATGGAAGTCGGTCTCCATCCGCGTCGTCATGGTCAGACAGCCGTCGCCGCCGATCGCCTGAAGCGCGTTTTTCACCACGTTGAGAAAGACCTGGGTCAGTTGGGCCCGATCGCCCTGAATCAAAGGCAGACTGGGATCAAATTGCTTGCGAACCAAAATCCTCCCGGCCTCTACGGAATACCGCTCCAAAAGCAGAACCTCGTCCAAGAGCTCGTGGATGTTCAGAGGAGCCAGATGGAATTTCACCGGACGCGAAAGATCCAAGAGCTGCTCGATCAAGTGGTCCACCCGATCCACCTCCCGGACGATGATGTCCGTATACTCCCGAATGGGAGAGGCCGCCCCTGCCTCTCGCTTCAGCAGTTGGGCCGCCCCCTTGATTCCCCCCAACGGATTTTTGATCTCATGGGCCAGTCCGGCCGCGAGCGTGCCGAGCGTCGCCAGGCGATCGGAGCGCCTGAGATCCTCCTCCAGCTCTTTGTGGCGCGTGAGATCGCGCGCCAACAGCACGCTGCCCCAGACCTGGCCATAACGGTCGTCCAGGGGCGAGACCATGATGCTCACGGGAACACGGCGGTCCCGATAAGTCACGAATTCCGCCTCTCCACGGACGGTGTTGCGCTGCGGGGGCTGGCTCTTTTTGATGATTTCGACAAGCCAGGGATTATGCCGGAACAAATCCCGATAAGACTGCTCCAAGGCCTGGCGATGCGAGAGATCGGTGAGGACCTCGGCGGCCTGATTGAAAAAGGTGATCCTTCCTTCCTGGTCGAGAACGATCACCCCGTCTTCGAGGGAGCCCAGGATATTTTCCCATGAGACTTGAGGGGGATTCACCCGAAAAACCATAGCAGATAAAACCCGGCAAAGAAACCGGATCACCTTGCTTACCGGATTCCCCTGTGCTACAAAATAGTTACACTTTCGGCGCAAGCAAAGTGGGCTCATGCCCGCTTTTTTATTTTAGGGACAGATGAGCGATATTTCGACCATCGCGCGAGTATGGGAAATCGCCGCTCCTTTGGTCGCGGGAGAAGGTATGGAAATCCTCGATATAGAATTCCGCCGCGGCGGAGGCATCAAGGGACGAGCGCTGACCGTCTATCTGGACAAAGAGAAGGGGGGGCCCACCCTCGACGACTTGAGCCGCGTCAGTCGCCAGCTGAGCGATCTTCTCGACGTCCACGATGCCCTCGGCGGTCCCTACACCCTCGAGGTCTCATCTCCGGGGGTCAATCGGCTGCTCAAAAAACCCGAGCACTTTGCCCGCTTCATCGGCAAAAAAGTCCGCGCACGGACTCGGGAGGCGATCGGCGGCAGGAGATCTTTTTTAGGCGTCCTTCAAGAGGCGAGCGACGAGAGCATCACGCTCCTCGTGGAGAAGACGGAATTTCACATTCCCCTGTCGTCCATAGAACGGGCGAACTACGAACACGACTGGAGCGAAGATCTGGCCGCCCCTCGGGATCCCGCGCAAGGACCGCGAGACCGGTCACCGTCATGGGGGTAAAGAAATGCAGCAGGACTTGAACCGAGTTATTGAACAGGTAAGCAAAGAAAAAGGGATCGACAAATCGATTCTCGTGAGCGCCCTGGAAAATGCGATGGTGTCGGCGGCGAAAAAGACCTTCGGCCACCAGAAAAAAATCGAAGCTCAATACAACCCGGAGCTGGGGGAGGTGGAGCTCTTCGAGGCCAAGCTCGTGGTGGAAACCATTACCGATCCGGACACCGAGATCACCCTCCAGGACGCCCGCGAGACTCTCGATCCCGATGCCAATGTCGGCGACGAACTCCTGACCAAGCTGGATACCAGCGGGTTCGGCCGCATTGCGGCGCAGACCGCCAAGCAAAATATCGTCCAGCGGGTCAGAGATGCCGAGCGGGAGATTATCTACAACGAGTTCAAGGCCCGCGAGGGACAACTCGTGAACGGGATCGTCCAACGGTTTGAAAAGAAGAATATTATCGTGAACCTCGGCCGTACCGACGCCATCCTGCCGGAGAAGGAACAGGTCCCCCGGGAGCGCTACCGCCAGAGCGACCGCATCCGGGCCTACATTGTCAGCGTGGAAATGACCAGCCGCGGGCCGCAAATCGTCCTCTCCAGAACCCATCCCGGGATGGTGATCAAGCTCTTCGAGCAGGAAGTGCCGGAGATCTACGAGGGCATCGTCGAGGTCAAAGGGGCCGCCCGGGAGCCGGGCGGGAGAGCGAAGATCGCCGTGATCTCCCACGACAGCGACGTGGACCCCGTGGGCGCCTGCGTGGGAATGAAGGGGACCCGGGTGCAGGCGGTGGTTCAGGAGCTCCGCGGAGAAAAGATCGACATTATTCACTGGATTCCAGACGCGGCGGAATACGTTTGCCGCGCCCTGGCGCCGGCAAAGGTCTCGAAGATCATCGTCGATGACGACGAACACAGCATGGAGGTAATCGTCCCCGACGACCAGCTCTCCCTGGCGATAGGCCGGAAAGGACAAAACGTGCGGCTCGCCGCTCGCCTGGCCGGGTGGAAAATCGATGTCCGAGGTGAATCCGAAGCGGACGAGGAGACCCGCCGGGCCCGGAGTTCCATCGGCGCGATCCCTGGAATCAACGACATGGTGGCGGAGTTGCTCTACCAGGCGGGATTCAAATCGGCCGAAGAAATAGCCGAGGCCGATCTCGAAACGATCCTTGACGTTGACGGAATCGAGCCGGACAAGGCGGAGATCATTTACAAAGCCAGCCGGGAGCATGTGACCGAGAAAAAGCTGCGCGAGGCGGAGATCGCCGCCGCTGAAGCAGCCGCGCGGTCTCTTGAGACAGCGGAAACTCCCGCGACCGGAGAAGCGGAGCAAGGGGAGAAGAGCGAAGGGTAAAAAACGTTGAAGCGGTTTCACCGGCCTCAAAGAAGCTGTCTCGGATGCGGTCGACGGGACGAGGCCGGGCGGATGATCCGCCTAGCGGCGGACAACGGCGCCCTGCAAACCTGCGGCTCGGGAAAGGGCAGAGGCGGCTACCTTCATCCTGCCCGGCAGTGCTGGGACGCATTCGTCAAGAGGAAGAGCGTTCATCGCGCCTTCCATGTGGAGATCAGTCGGGAAGCGAGAGAAAAGCTGGTCCAAAATTTACCGAACCCGGCGTCGTCATAGAAACTGTTTTAGGAACATGGCAAAAATCAAAGTTAGCGAATTGGCAAAAGACTTGAGCTTATCCCCTAAAGAGCTCATCGCCCATCTCGAGAAGATTCAGATCCGGGGTAAAAAACCCCAGAGCTCTCTCGAGGACGACGAGGTGGCTCGCGTACGAGCGGCCCTGGCGCCGGCTGAGAAGCCTCAGGTCGTCGTGGGCCAAGAAAAGGTGGTGGCGGAGAGAACGGTTTCGGCGGAGGACCAGACTCAGGGCGAGATCCAGGCCCATGAAACCGTCACCGAGCGCCGAGTACGCGCCAATGTCATCCGCCGCCGCGTGAGCCGGGTCGAGGTTGCCCCACAGCCACCTCCCCCGCCAAAGATAGAAAAAGTAGAAGCGCCGGAACCGCCCACAATCGAGGCGGCTCCCAAGGAGCTTGCTCCACTACCTCCCCCTGTAACCGAAAAGAGACCGCCGTCTCACGCTCCAGCCGAAGCACCGGCGCCATTAGAAGCAAAAGCTGCTCCTAGAACACCTTCCCCTCCGGCGCCCCCTGAGCCGCCATCAGTGGTCGCTACGGAACCCGTGCAACAGCAACCGCCGCCGTCTCTCCAGGAACCATTCAAAGGCGCTCGGGTCCTAGGCCGCATCGACCTGAGACCGGTGACCCGGGTCGAACCCAAACCCACTCCCATGCTTCGCCCGGCGGAACGGCCGGCGAAGGTCGAGACGCCGGCGGCTGAAAAAGAGGGCGCCGCTGCGGGAGAGGCGGGAGAAAAAGCGGCCAAGGGCGCCAAGAAGAAAAAGCGGGTCATCAAGAAGCAAGATATTCTTGAGCTCCGGGAGCAGGAACTCCGCTCCCTCCGAGCGCCCAAGAAAAAGAGGGCCATACCGGGGAAAGAGCAGAGAAAAACCGAGATCACCGTACCCAAAGCCAGCAAGCGGGTCATTAAGATATCCGAGGTCATCAGCGTCGGCGAGCTGGCCAAGACCATCGGGGTCAAAGCAGGAGAAGTCATCAAGAAACTTATGGATCTGGGAATGATGGCAACGATCAACCAGATGCTTGAGGCGGATACCGCGGCTTACGTCGCCTCGGAGTTCGATTATCAGGTGGAAAACGTGGCCTTCGACGCCGAAAGCGCGTTGGAAGTTGAGTATGAGACCGAAGAGAACCCGGACGCTCTGGAACTCCGGCCACCGGTGGTCACGATCATGGGTCACGTGGATCATGGAAAGACTTCTCTCCTCGACGCTATTCGCAGCGCCAACGTGGCAGCGAGAGAGGCCGGCGGCATCACCCAGCACATCGGGGCGTATCATGTCCAAGTGAATGGCAAGAGGGTGACCTTTCTGGATACGCCCGGACATGAGGCCTTCACGGCGATGCGGGCGCGTGGCGCACAGGTGACCGACATCGTCGTCCTGGTGGTGGCAGCCGACGACGGCGTCATGCCGCAGACCATCGAGGCCATCGACCACGCCCGAGCAGCCGAGGTCCCGGTGATCGTGGCGGTCAACAAAATGGATAAACCCGAAGCCAATTTGGACCGGGTCAAAAAAGACGTGTCGGCGCACGGGCTCGCGCCCGAAGAGTGGGGAGGAAATACGATCTTCGTTCCGGTATCCGCCCGCACCAAGCAAGGAATCCCGGAACTCTTGGAAATGCTCCAGCTCCAAGCCGAGGTCCTTGAACTGAAGGCCAACCCGAAAAAAGTGGCGCGGGGGACCATCATTGAGGCCAAGCTGGACCGGACCCGTGGACCGGTGGCGACCATCCTGGTGCAGGAAGGGACGCTGCGCGTCGGCGATCCGTTCATCTGCGGGGTCTTTCAGGGCCGGGTCCGCGCGATGATGGACGACCTGGCCCACAAGATCGAAGAAGCCGGCCCCTCCACACCGGTGGAGATCATGGGGCTTCAAGGGGTACCGCAAGCCGGAGATTCCTTCGTGGTTCTCACCGATGAGGCCAAGGCGCGACAAATCGCAGAACACCGGCAGAGCAAGCAGAGAGAGTCTGAACTGGTCAAAACGAGCAAAGTCTCTTTGGAAGACCTCTATAACCAGATCAAGACTGGAAATGTGAAAGAATTGAGAGTCGTTCTCAAGGCCGACGTGCACGGCTCGGCAGAAGCGCTCATCGAGGCGATGGGTCGCCTGTCCAACGATGAAGTGAAGCTCAAGGTTATTCACGGCGCCGTAGGAGGGATCACGGAGAGTGACGTGCTCCTGGCCGCCGCCTCCAACGCCATCGTGATCGGCTTCAACCTGCGTCCCGAGGTCAAGGCAGCGAGCCTAGCGCAAAGAGAAGGAGTGGACGTCCGCCTCTACACGGTCATCTATGATGTCCTGGCGGATATCAAATCCGCCATGGAGGGTCTGCTCGAGCCGACTTTCAAAGAGCAGATTCACGGCCATGCCGAGGTGCGCCAGACTTTCAATATCCACGGCCTCGGCACTATCGCCGGATGTTACGTGAACGACGGCAAAATTCCGCGCTCGGGCTTTATCCGGTTGCTCCGGGACCAGAAGGTCGTCCATGAAGGAAAGCTCTCGAGCCTCAAGCGCTTCAAGGACGACGCCCGCGAGGTAGCCGCCAGCTACGAGTGCGGCCTCGCCATTGAGGGGTTTCAAGATATCAAAAAGGGCGACGTCGTCGAGGCCTACGAACGCGTGCCGGTCATCCGAAGAATCAGCCCCACTCCCAGAGAGCGAGAAGCCGTTCAAACCTCGGCGGGAGAGAAGCGATAGCCGAACACCAGTGGAGCGACGCCCGCCTAGTCGTGGGGGTCTTGAAGGTCAGGCTCATCCTGCCGGAGAATCATTCGCTAAAAGGAAAACGCGGGGTGCTCCGGAGAATCCAGGCGCGAGTCTCCCATCAATTCAATATCTCCGTAACCGAGTGCGGCGACCAAGATCTCTGGCAAAGCGGAGTTCTTGGCTTCAGTGTCACCGGCAGCAGCCGGGAGGTCGTTGAAGGCACCCTGCGACAGGTCACCGATTTTATCGACGGTCTGAATCTTGCGCAATTGGCAGACTCCGAGACGGAGCTTTTTTACTGCTGACGGGCGCAACTAACGAATCGCCGGCCTGGGGGTATCTCGAAGGGCCGATGCATCAATTGAGGGAGTCGAGCGTTTCTTCGTTTGAAGCGTGGTAAGCGCGCATTGCACCGGACCTGAGAGAGACTTCCAGGCCGGCTGATGGCAGATGGGCCTTTTTCAACAGCCTGAAAAATGAAATTCCAACGCTCAGATCGAGTGGCCGGAACTCTCCTCAAGCTGGTCTCGGAGTTGTTGACCAAGGAAGTGAACGATCCCCGGATCGGAAACGTCACCCTGACCAGCGCCGAGGTCAGCCGCGACCTGAAAACCGCCCGGATTTACGTGAGCCCCCTCGGGGCCCAAGGGGAAAAAACCGAAATCCTTTCCGGTCTGAAGAGCGCCACCGGCTTTATCCGGACCCGGATCGCCCGCGAGCTCCGCCTGCGCTTCGCCCCAGCCATCGAGTTTGTCTATGACGAGACTCCGGACCATGCCCGGCGCATCGAGGACTTGTTGAAACAGGTCAAAGACCCTTCCGACTAGTCATGGAAAGCGGGCTCCTTTTAATCGACAAACCGGAGGGACCCTCCTCGGCCAGGGTGGTCGAAGCGGTGAAAGAGATCCTCCGAGCAAAAAAAGTCGGACATTTGGGGACTCTCGACCCTTTCGCTTCCGGTCTATTGCCGTTGGCCATCAACGACGGGACCAAAGTGGCCGAGATCTTTCTCGCGGCTCCCAAGAGTTACGCCGGCGTCATCGCCTTGGGTCTCGAAACGGATACGCAAGACGTGACCGGCAAGGCGCTGGAGAGGCGCCCGGTCCCTCCCCTGGGAGACCAAGAGCTCGATCGTCTCACCCAGGCCTTCACCGGATCGCTCCTGCAAACCCCGCCGATGTTCTCCGCTTTGAAAAAGGACGGAGTCCGCCTGTACCGGCTGGCGCGCCTGGGACAAAGCGTTGACCGGCCCGCGCGCGCGATCAAGATCGACCGGCTGCGACTCTGGAAGATCAACGACGAGGAGGTAGGATTCGAACTCGCCTGTTCCAAGGGAACCTATATTCGTACGCTGGCGGCCGACATGGGAACGTTTCTGGGCTCGGGCGCTCATCTCAAAAGCCTGAGACGGCTCTCGTGCGGCAACTTGAGCCTGGAGCAGGCGGTCACCCCGAGCAAGCTCAGGGAGCTGAAGGAAAATGGCAGTGTTCCCCTTCTTACTTTGAACCAGGCCCTTCAGCATCTGCCCCAGGTCTCGCTCGAAAGCCGGGCGTTATCCAAGTTGAGAAGCGGTCAACAAGAGCCGCTCCTCATGCTTCCCCAACCTCAGAGCGAGGAAAAGATGATGCGCGTCGTGGATCCGAAAGGCCATCTGGTCGCTCTCGTCCAATGGGCTGGAAGCGATACGGCCGGCCGGTGGCGTCTATTTCGTATATTTACCGTTTAAGGACAGCCGGCTTTGAAAATCCGGGTCACGGTAAAACCCCAATCAAAAAAGCGGGAGCTCAAGTGGATCGCTGACGGCGAGTACCTGGCATCCCTTCAAGCCCCGGCCCGCGACGGCAAAGCGAACCGGGCCTTGATCGAGCTTTTGTCGGAATCCTTCTCCGTCCCTAAAACCTCCATTAAAATCCTCCTGGGCCAGACGAGCAGAAAAAAGCTGGTAGAGATCGGCTAAGCTGTCCCAAAGAGCACGGCTCGAAATAGCAGCAACGGCTTTACCTCCAAGGCCAACGGAATGATTAGAGAATGGCTGAGGCTTCCAGGGGGTCTTCATGCCGCTTGGTTTTAGGCTGCCGTCCCTGTTATATTTGCGAGGTAGGGTGCGGTCCTTAGAGACTACTTATTTTTCTGAGAGGCATCGCGATGGCAAGATCTGAAAAGACAAAACTAATGGAAGACCTCTTGCGGGAGAAACGCGAGGAAATCCTTCGAATTGCCGAAACGCATGGGGCGCGAAATGTCCGGGTATTCGGATCGGTCGCGCAGGGAGAAGCAACCGAGACCAGCGACATTGATTTTCTCGTGGATACGGCAGAGGAGACGAGCCCCTGGTTTCCTGCCGGGCTTGTCGCGGAGCTTGAAGAACTTCTTGGCCAGCGAGTGGACGTGGTAACTACGAACGGCCTTTATTGGTTGCTGCGCCGGCGCATTTTGAAGGAAGCCAGGCCCTTGTGAAGAAAGATCCTCGCGTCTACCTCGCTCATATTCTGGAGTGCGCGCAGAAAATCGAGCGCTATACTAAGGGTGGCGAGAAGGAATTTCAAAACGATACGATGCTTCATGACGCTGTGATCCGTAATTTTGAGATCATGGGTGAAGCGGCGAAGCGAGTGCCGGAGGCGTACCGCAGAGCGCATCCTCAGGTTCCATGGCGTCTCATGGCCGGGTTCCGAGACGTTCTGATCCACGCGTATGAAGGGGTTGATCTGGAGCGCGTATGGCGGATCGTCCGGCATGACTTGCCGGTGGTCAAGGAAGCGATTGAAAAAATCTTGCCGCCGCTGGAAGATCTCGAAAAGGAGTTGGCGGAGGTGGAAACCGACAAAGAGAAATCTAAACAATGAAGGGCTTTGGAACCAGCGGGATATTTTTCCTTTGGAGTTATCAAATAACCTTATGGAGCGAGCGTTCTCGAAATTAAGCCCGTGCCAAATAAAGCCCAAGGGAAAGCCCGAGCCGGTAATCAGACCCACGTTCCGGCTGAAATTTTAAAGGCCCTTCAAGACCCGGCCCGCAACGGCAAAGCGAACCGGGCCTTGATCGAGCTTCTGTCCGAATCCTTCTCCGTCCCTAAAAGCGCCATCAAGATCCTGCTGGGACAGACCAGCAGAAAGAAGCTGGTGGAGATCGGCTAACTTTTCCCGCCTGCGGGTTCTGTTTCAAGCAGAGTACACGCTTGCTACCCCGTATCCCTCTCAAGTAGAATCCTTCGAAATCCATAAGAGCCGCATCAGAATCAAGTGTCTATGCAGCTGTAACTCTATGGGCAGTCATGAGTGAAACAACCTCTCACATCCTAGATATTGATCTAACCCACCAAGATATTCTGGGCCTTAGCCGGCCGGACGCGATAGCGGCCTTCTTTGCCCGACTGGGCTATAACACGAATGCCCGGACGCCCCAGACTCCAGGCAACCTTGGCATTACGGCGGAAGGGACCGTCCGGCCTATAAAGAAGATCGAACTCATTGCCGATCAGGAAAGCCTCTTCCAGGTTTACCTGTTTGACTTGCAGAACGTCACCGTAGCCCACACGCGGGCACTCGCCAGGGCCTTCCGCAACCGCGCAGGGAATTACTTGCTCATCCTGACTAACGACTACGAGCGTCTGGATTTTGTATTCCTTGAAAGGGAGCTGCCTAAGGCAACTGGCGCAGAGTGGACTGCGCCCCTCCAGCTGGAGAGTTTTCACCGAGATTTGAGGGGAGTGCGATCGGCGGTTTTGGTTTGTTGAA
>Ga0080064_1005956_pt1 | contig 13662 bp, 25 predicted proteins | sample Subgrocontami54m_FD_69260 | JGI IMG/M metagenome (GOLD analysis project Ga0080064, IMG submission 69260) | Subsurface groundwater microbial communities from S. Glens Falls, New York, USA - GMW46 contaminated, 5.4 m (SPADES assembly) (version 2) ...
GCCGGCGCCCCCCCCCCCCCCGTGGGAAAAAATTGGCGGCGGCGGATGGCAAGCATCCGCCGGATGAGCAATTACACACGCCGGCGCTTGCGCGGCCGGCAGCCGTTATGCGGGATCGTTGTTACGTCCCGGATCGAGGTAATAGTGAAGCCGGCCGATTGCAGAGCGCGCAGCGCCGATTCACGGCCGGAGCCCGGCCCTGCAACCTCCACTTCGAGGGTGCGCATGCCGTGTTCCATGGCTTTCTTCGCCGCGTCTTCCGCCGCGACCTGCGCCGCATAAGGCGTGGACTTGCGCGAGCCCTTGAAGCCCATGGTTCCCGACGACGACCAGGCAATCGCGTTGCCTTGCGCGTCGGTGATCGTAATCATCGTGTTGTTGAACGTGGCGTTTACATGCGCGACGCCCGACGCGATGTTCTTGCGTTCGCGTTTCTTGACGCGGGCTTCCTTACCCATTCCAAAACCCTTTCACGGACCGGCGCCAATCGTCCGGCGCCGCCACTGTTTCTGTTCCGGCAGAATGTCTGCCAGCCGCGCAATGGATATGCGCGGGACTTATTTCTTCTTACCGGCGATCGCCTTGGCCGGACCCTTGCGGGTGCGGGCGTTGGTATGGGTGCGCTGGCCGCGAACCGGCAGACCGCGGCGATGGCGTAACCCGCGATAGCAGCCGAGATCCATCAGCCGCTTGATGTTCATCGAAACTTCGCGCCGCAGATCGCCCTCGACCATGTAGTCGCGGTCAATCACTTCGCGCATCTGCAGCACTTCCTGGTCGGTCAACTGGGAAACGCGGCGCGCCTCCGGAATGCCGACTTTCAGCATGATATCCTTGGCGGTTTTCGATCCGATGCCGTGGATGTATTGCAGCGCGATAATCACGCGCTTGTTGGTCGGGATATTCACACCGGCAATACGAGCCACTGCACCACTCCTGCTAGCTGGCCGAAGCCAGGTTTTTTGTCCTTTGGGAGAACGCAAACGTAAGACGACACCTTCCCCTCCCTGCGGGGGCCTGGCATCGCCTGCAGCATCTCCAACTGATGCCTGTTATTAGGGGATTCCCCGCCGTTTCGTCAACTCCATTGCCCTATTCAATTTGCGCTTAAGACCGGCGGGACCGCTTGGCCCCCCCGGCGGCCCGGCGGCGCTTGACCGGGGAACGCAATTTCCTACGAGACGCTGATTTTGCTGGGCTTTTTGCAGCCTTGCCCTTGCGACTCGCCTTGGGCCTGGGCTTCGCCCGAGCCTTCGGCGCCTTAGCCCGGACAGGCCGGGACTTGGCTGCCTTGGCCCGCCCGGCCACCCCGCCCAGAATCTTGTCGATTTCAGCCGCCACCTGGGGGATCGAGGCCATGCCGTCGATGCTCGAAAGCTTGCCCTTCCGGGCGTAATAGCCGGCCAAGGGGGCGGTCTGCGCGTAATAGCCCGTCAGGCGCTTCTTCAGGGAATCCGGATTGTCGTCGGCGCGGATCGTTTCACCGCGTGCCTGGGTGTCGGCTACGCGATTCTCGATACGCTTCAGCAGCATGCCGTCATCGACTTTGAGCTCGATCACCGCATCGAGCCCCAGGCCCTTGCGGGCGAGCATGGCGTCAAGCGCCTCGGCTTGCGGCACCGTGCGGGGAAAGCCGTCGAGGATGAAGCCTTTTTGGGCGTCCGGCTGATCGATGCGATCGGCCACGATGGCGACGACGACATCGTCGGGAACCAGCTCGCCGCGCGCCATGATGTCCTGCGCCTTGAGCCCCACGGGCGTCCGGGCCTTTACCGCGGCCCGCAGCATGTCACCGGTGGAGAGCTGCACAATCTTGTGCTTGTTCACGAGACGTTGCGCCTGCGTGCCTTTCCCCGCCCCCGGGGGTCCGAGCAGGATCAGCCTCATCTACGACGACCCCGCAGCTTCGAGCGCTTGATGAGCCCTTCATATTGATGCGCCAGCAGATAGCCCTGCACTTGCGCCACCGTATCCATGGTGACGCTGACGACGATCAGAAGCGACGTGCCGCCGAAATAGAAAGGCACCGCCGCATAAGAGATCAGGATTTCCGGGATCAAGCAGACGATGGCGAGGTAAAGCGCGCCGACCACGGTGATGCGGGTCAGCACATAGTCGATATATTCCGCCGTGCGCTCACCCGGACGGATGCCGGGAACGAAGCCGCCCTGCTTCTTCAGGTTATCCGCCGTTTCAGTCGGGTTGAACACGATCGCCGTGTAGAAGAAGGCGAAGAAAACGATCATAAAAATATAGGAGATCAGGAACAACGGCCGGCCGTGACTGAAATTCGTCACGATCCATTGCAGCCATTCCGGTCCCTGCCCTGAATTGAAATTGGCCACGGTCGTCGGCAGCAATAGCAGAGACGACGCGAAGATCGGCGGGATCACGCCGGAGGTGTTGAGCTTGAGCGGCAGATGCGAGGATTGCCCCTCGAACATGCGGTTGCCGACCTGGCGTTTGGGATATTGGATCAGCAAGCGGCGCTGCGCGCGCTCCATAAAGACAATGAAGGCGATGACAGCGACCGCCATCAGCAGAACGACCAGGATCAAGCCGGTGGACAGGGCGCCCTTGCGGCCCAGTTCCAGCGTGCCGGCGATGGCTCGCGGCAATTCCGCCACGATGCCCGCCATGATGATGAGCGATATGCCGTTGCCGATCCCGCGCGCGGTAATCTGCTCGCCCAGCCACATCAGGAACATGGTGCCGCCGGTGAGCGAGAGGACAGTGGATATGCGGAAGAACAGGCCTGGATCGCTGACGACGTTGCCCGCGCCTTCGAGCCCGATCGAAATGCCATAGGCCTGAAACGCGGCGAGCAACACGGTGAGATAGCGTGTGTATTGATTGATGACCTTGCGGCCGGACTCGCCCTCTTTCTTCAACGCTTCCAGCGTCGGCGACACCGTCGTCATCAACTGAATGATGATCGAGGCGGAGATGTAGGGCATGATGTTGAGGGCGAAAATCGCCATGCGGTGAATGCCGCCGCCCGAAAACATGTTGAACATGCCGAGGATGCCCTCGGCCTTGTTGTCGAAGAACTGTCCCCATGCACTTGGGTCGATCCCCGGCAGCGGGATGTAGGTGCCGAAGCGATAGACGATGAGCGCGCCGAGCGTGAACCAGATGCGCTTCTTCAGCTCGTCGGCCTTGGCCAGCGCCGAGAAGTTGAGGTTGGATGCCAGTTGTTCCGCTGCAGAGACCATTTCAGGCTCCCGGTGCGATCCTCTTCTCGGTCATGACCGGGCTCGTCCCGGCCATCCGCGTCTTCCCAAAAGTAAAGCCGTAGATGTCCGGCACAAGGCCGGGCATTACGATAATTTCAAAAACGATGCCGGGGCGTCATCATGCCTCAGGTGCTTCAGCCGCGCCCTCGGCGGCCTTCGCAGCGCCCTTTTTCTTCACACCGATGCCGAGCGCGGCCCGCGCATTCTTGCCCCTCGGTTCGGCCGGCTCTTCTTTCTTCGGCGCAAGTATCTTCACCGAACCACCAGCCTTTTCCACCGCCGCCTGGGCTGACTTGGAAGCGCCGAACACGACGATATTGACCTTGGCCTTCAGTTCGCCCTTGCCGAGCAGCCGGATGCCGGCCTTGGCGCGGCGCATCACCCCGGCCTTGACCAGAGCTTCCGCGTCAATCGTCGCTTTCGGATCAATGCGCCCGGCGTCGATGGCCGTCTGCAGGCTGCCGAGATTGATCTCATTGAACTTCTGCTGAAACGCCGTATTGCGGAAGCCGCGCTTCGGCAAGCGCCGATGCAGCGGCATTTGGCCACCCTCGAAGCCCTTGATGCGCACGCCCGAGCGCGCGGTCTGGCCTTTGCCGCCGCGCCCGCCGGTCTTGCCCTTGCCCGAACCAATGCCGCGCCCGATGCGGAAGCGGTTCTTGCGCGCGCCGGGTTTGTCGGCGATTTCATTCAGCTTCATCACACAGTCCTTAGTCTCGATCTCACTCGTCATGCCCGGCCTTGTGCCGGGCATCCCGCTTAGGAGGGCACGAATGTGCCAATCAACCGGGATGGCCGGGACAAGCCCGGCCATGACGGTTAGTTACCTTTTCCTTCGCCAACCAAGCTCACCAGATGCTTGACCTTGGCGATCATGCCGCGCGTCTGCGCCGTATCCGGCAATTCGGAAACGCGGCCGATCTTGTTCAGGCCGAGCCCCACCAACGTCTCGCGTTGCGTATGTACGCGGCGGCTCGGACTGCCGGTCTGTCTGATCTTGATGGTTTTTGCGCTCTTACTCATCGGGTTCACTCAGATACCGGCTCGCCGTCGCCTTCGCGGCGGCGGGATTGCAGCATGGAAACCTTGATGTTGCGCCGCGCCGCGACCGAGCGCGGCGAATCCTGATGCTTCAGCGCGTCGAAGGTGGCGCGGACCATGTTGTAGGGGTTGGAGGAGCCGAGCGACTTGGCCACGACATCCTGCATTCCCAGCGTCTCGAAGACGGCACGCATGGGACCGCCGGCGATGATGCCGGTGCCGGGAGGCGCCGCGCGGAGATAAACCTTGCCGGCGCCGTGGCGGCCCTGCACGTCATGATGCAGCGTGCGGCCTTCGCGCAGCGGCACACGGATCAGGCTGCGCTTGGCAGAGTCGGTAGCCTTGCGGATCGCTTCCGGCACCTCGCGCGCCTTGCCGTGGCCGAAGCCGACACGTCCCTTCTGATCGCCGACGATGACAAGAGCGGCGAAGCCGAAGCGCCGGCCGCCCTTCACCACTTTGGCGACCCGATTGATATGGACAAGCTTGTCGACAAACTCACTGTCGCGCTCTTCCCGGTGTCCGTGCTCACGTGCCATTTTGCGTTCCAATCAATTCGGGCAACATGCCCATCACATTCTTAGAAATTCAGGCCACCCTCGCGGGCGGCGTCGGCGAGCGCCTTGACGCGCCCGTGATAGAGATAGCTGCCGCGGTCGAACACCACGTCCTTGAGCCCTTTGGCCAAGGCGCGCTCGGCGATCAGCTTGCCCACCGCTTTGGCGGCGTTCACGTTGCCGCCGCTTTTGAGACCCGTGCGCATCGGCTTTTCCAAGGACGAAGCCGCCACCAGCGTCTCGCCTTTGATGTCGTCGATAATCTGCGCATAAATATGCTGCGAGGAGCGGAATACCGATAGCCGTTTGCGCGCGCCAGCCGCGGCTTTCACCGCCTTGCGCACGCTCGCCTGACGCCTCTGCGTCGGGGATTTAAACTTCGCCATCGCCTGCTCCGTTACTTCTTCTTGCCTTCCTTGCGGAAGATATATTCGCCGACGTATTTGACGCCCTTGCCCTTGTAAGGCTCGGGCGGCCGGAAGCCGCGGATTTCCGCTGCGACCTGACCCACCTTCTGCCGGTCGATGCCGGTAATCGTGATTTCGGTCGGCTTCGGCGTCGCAATCTGAATCCCTTCCGGGATCGGATAAACGACGTCATGGCTGTAGCCGAGCGCCAACTGCAGGTTCTTACCTTGCACCGCGGCGCGATAGCCGACGCCGGTGATATCCAGCTTGCGCTCGAAACCCTTGGTGACGCCGGTCACGAGATTGGCCACCAGCGTGCGCGAAGTGCCCCACAGCGAGCGGGCGCGCTTGGTTTCGTTGCGCGGACCGATCTCCACCTTGCCGTTCTCCAGCTTTACCGACACGTCATCGTGCAGCACCAACTGGACAGCGCCCTTGGGGCCCTTGATCTTGACCATCTGACCCTCGACGTTGGCAGTGACGCCGGAGGGAACGGTGACTGGTTTATTTCCGATACGGGACATGATCAGAACACCGTGCAGAGGATTTCGCCGCCGACATTGGCGTCGCGCGCAGCATGGTCCGCCATCACGCCCTTGGGCGTCGACAGGATCGACACGCCGAGCCCGTTGTTGATGCGCGGCAGCGCCTTCACCGAAGCATAGACGCGGCGGCCCGGCTTGGAGACGCGGGAAATTTCCCGGATCACCGGCGCGCCGTCGAAATATTTCAGCTCGATCTCGAGCTCGTTGCGGCCGCTGGAGTGCGCCACCGCGGCATAGCCGCGGATGTAGCCTTCGGTCTTGAGCACTTCCAGCACGCTCTCGCGCAGCCGCGACCCCGGCGTCGAGACCTTGGGCTTGTTGCGCAACTGCGCATTGCGGATGCGGGTGATCATATCGCCGAGAGGATCGTTCAAAGACATGGCCTGATCCTCCTCACCAGCTCGATTTCAACAGGCCGGGGATCAGCCCTTTCGAGCCAAGGTCCCGCAAAGCGATACGGCTGAGCTTGTGCTTGCGATAGAAGGCGCGCGGGCGTCCGGTCATTTCGCAGCGATTGCGGATGCGCGTGGCCGACGAATTGCGCGGCAATTCGGCGAGCTTCAGCGTGGCCGCAAAACGCTCCTCCATCGGCTTCTTCTTGTCACGAGCGATAACCTTCAGCTTCTCGCGCCGCGCGGAATATTGCTTCGTCAGCCTGCGCCGCCGGTTATTCTTCTCTATCGAACTCTTCTTCGCCATTCGTCTCTCCTAGGTTTCCGCGTTTGAGGGACTGCGCCCCTCACTGCCGGAACGGGAAGTTGAAAGCCGCCAGCAAGGCGCGCGCTTCGTCGTCGCTGCGCGCGGTCGTGCAGACGGTGATGTCCATGCCCCAGACTTCGGCTGCCTTGTCGTAGTCGATCTCCGGGAAAATGATGTGTTCCTTGATGCCGATCGTGTAGTTGCCGCGGCCGTCGAAGCTCTTCGGGTTCAGCCCGCGGAAGTCGCGCACGCGCGGCAGCGCGATGTTGATGAGGCGGTCGATGAATTCGTACATGCGCGCGCGGCGCAGCGTGACCTTGGCGCCGATGGCCTGGCCGTCGCGCAGCTTGAAGTTGGCGACCGACTTGCGCGCCTTGGTGATGACCGCCTTCTGCCCGGCGATCAGGCCGAGATCGCCGGCCGCGGAGTCAACCTTCTTGCGGTCGTTGACGCCCTCGCCCACGCCCATGTTGAGCACGATCTTCTCGATCACCGGCACCTGCATCTTGTTCTTGTAGCCGAACTGCTCCGCCAGCTTGGCGCGCACGACCTCGTCGAAATGCGTGCGCAGGCGCGGCGTCACGCGCTCTTCCTTCGCCTTCTTCGTCGTGCTCTTGTCGCCGCCGGCCTGAGCCTGCGCCTTGGCCTTCTTGCCCTTTTCAGCCTTTTCGGCCTGCTGGGCTTTCTTTGCCTCGACCTTGGCGGCCTGGGATTTTTCGGTTTCAGCCATCGATCTCAACTCCCGAACGCTTGGCCACGCGCACCCGCTTGCCGTCCTTCATCACCTTGAAGCCGACGCGGGTCGGCTTACCGTCCTTCGGATCGGCCACGGCGAGGTTGGACAGGTGGATCGGCCCTTCCTTGGAAATGATGCCGCCCTGCTGGTTGGCGCTCTGGCGCTGATGGCGCTTGACCATGTTGATGCCGCGCACGAGAGCGCGCGCTTCAACAGGCCGCACCTCGATCACTTCGCCCGAGCGGCCCCGGTCGCGCCCGGTGAGCACGACCACCTTGTCGCCTTTGCGGATCTTGGCTGCCATCACAGCACCTCCGGCGCGAGCGAGATGATCTTCATGTGATTCTTGGCGCGCAGCTCGCGCGGCACCGGCCCGAAGATGCGGGTGCCGACCGGTTCCATCTGCGCCGTGATCAGCACTGCGGCGTTGCGGTCGAAGCGGATGACCGAGCCGTCCGGGCGCTTGATGTCCTTCTTCACACGCACCACGATCGCCTTCATCACCTCGCCCTTTTTCACGCGCCCGCGCGGAATAGCTTCCTTCACGGAGACGACAATGATGTCGCCGATGGTCGCGTAACGGCGCTTCGAGCCGCCGAGCACCTTGATGCACATGACACGGCGAGCGCCGGAATTGTCCGCCACGTCAAGGTTTGTCTGCATCTGAATCATGCCGCGCCTCTAAATCTTCCTTCGCGCAATGCGCGATTACTTCGCCGCTTTTTTCTCACCCTGGATCACCGTCCAGCGCTTGAGCTTGGATATGGGCTTATGCTCCTCGATCCACACCATGTCGCCCACTTTGAACTCATTCTTCTCGTCGTGCGCGTGATACTTTTTCGAGCGCCGGATGGTCTTCTTCAGTTGCGGATGAGTGAAGCGGCGGTCGACGCGCACGACCACGGTCTTCTGCTGCTTGTCGCTCACCACGACGCCTTGGAGCGTACGCTTCGGCATCTCGATCCCCTTACTTCGCTTTCTTCGGTTTCGCGGCCTTCTTAGGCCGCGCTGCTGCCGCGCGCTTGGCCTTCGGCGCCGCGGTAGGCTTCTGTTTCGGTTGCGCGGCGCGTACCGTCTCCGGATGCCCTTCGCGCTTCTCGCGCGCGATGGTCTTGATGCGGGCGATATCGCGCCGGATGACACGCACCCGTGACGTATTCTCAAGCTGCCCGGTCGCGCGCTGGAAGCGCAGGTTGAACTGTTCCTTCTTCAGCTTCAGCACCTCGTCGTCGAGCTGATCGGCCGTCATAACTCTCACATCGGCGGTTTTCATGGCGCTCTTCCTTACTCCGCGATGCGCTCGATGAAGCGGGTCTTGACCGGCAGCTTGGCCGCGGCCAGCGCCAGCGCTTCCTTAGCGACTTGAACCGTCACGCCATCGATCTCGAACATGATGCGGCCCGGCTTGACGCGGCAGACCCAGTATTCCGGCGTGCCTTTGCCCTTGCCCATACGCACTTCAATCGGCTTCTTCGAAACCGGCACGTCGGGATAGACCCGAATCCACACCCGGCCCGCGCGCTTCATGTGGCGCGTGAGCGCGCGGCGCGCAGCTTCGATCTGCCGCGCGGTGACGCGATCCGGCTCCAGCGCCTTGAGGCCGTATTGCCCGAAATGGAGTTGGGTCCCGGCCTTCGAGGTGCCGTGGATACGGCCCTTGTGCGCCTTGCGAAACTTGGTGCGCGCTGGTTGCAACATGGCTCTAAGTCTCTTTCCTCAATCCAATTCGCTTTAAGCCGCGTCGCGGCGCGGCCGTCCGGCCTCGCCCTCGGCCATCTTCTTGTCCTGCGCCATGGGGTCGTGCTCCATGATCTCACCCTTGAAGATCCAGACCTTGACGCCGCATGTGCCGTAAGTGGTGAACGCGGTGGCCACGCCGTAATCGACATCGGCGCGCAGCGTATGCAGCGGCACGCGGCCCTCGCGGTACCATTCCATGCGCGCGATTTCCGCGCCGCCGAGGCGTCCCGAACAATTGATGCGGATGCCCCCGGCACCAAGCCGCATGGCCGATTGCACCGCGCGTTTCATGGCCCGGCGGAACGCCACGCGGCGCTCAAGCTGCTGGGCGATGGATTCGGCCACGAGTTGAGCATCGAGCTCCGGCTTGCGGATTTCGAGGATGTTGATCACAACATCGGAATCCGTCAGCGCGGCCACGACACGGCGCAACTTCTCGATATCGGCGCCTTTCTTGCCGATGACGACGCCCGGGCGCGCGGAATGGATCGTCACCCTGCACTTCTTGTGCGGGCGCTCGATCACGATCTTGGAGACTGCCGCCTGCTTGAGCAGGGTCATCAGTTCCTTGCGGATCTTCATATCCTCATGCAGCAGCCGGCCGTATTCGTTCTTGCCGGCATACCAGCGCGAATCCCAGGTGCGGTTGACACCAAGCCGCAGCCCAATCGGATTGATCTTCTGACCCATAGGTCGTCCTCTTTCCTGCCCTAAGCCTCGATCTCACGCACCACGATGGTGAGATTCGAGAAAGGCTTCAAAATTCCCGCAGACCGGCCGCGGCCGCGCGGATGAAATCGCTTCATGACCAGGGCTTTGCCCACATGCGCCTCAGAGACGACAAGATCGTCGACATCGAGGTCGTGATTGTTTTCCGCGTTCGCGATCGCCGACTCCAGACACTTGCGTACGGCGCGCGCGATGCGCTTGCGCGAAAATTCCAGGTCGGCGAGCGCGCTCGCAACCTTCTTGCCGCGGATCAGCCCCGCGACCAGATTGAGCTTCTGCGGCGACACCCGCAGCATGCGTGCGACCGCCTTGGCCTCGATATCCGAGAGCGCTCTTTCGCGTGCGCGCTTACCCATTGTCGTCCTCTTGCCTTATGCCGCCGGCGTCGCCGGTGCGGCAGCCGCGGGCGCCGCGCCCGTGCGCTTGGCCTTCCGGTCGGCCGAGTGGCCGTAGAAGGTGCGCGTCGGCGCGAACTCGCCGAATTTATGCCCAACCATTTCCTCGGTGACGTTCACCGGGATGTGTTTCTGGCCGTTGTAAACGCCGAAAATAAGCCCGACGAATTGCGGCAGGATCGTCGAACGCCGGCTCCACATCTTGATGACCTCATGGCGACCGGACGAGCGCGCGGTATCCGCTTTCTTCAGCAGATAACCGTCCACGAACGGGCCCTTCCAAACGGAACGCGACATGATGCTGATCCCTATTTCTTCTTCCGCGCGTGGCGGCTCGCGATGATGAATTTTCCGGTGACTTTGTTCTTGCGGGTCTTTTTGCCCTTGGTGGGGAAGCCCCACGGGGTGACCGGATGGCGGCCACCGGAAGTGCGGCCTTCGCCGCCGCCGTGCGGATGGTCGATCGGGTTCATGGAAACACCGCGGTTGTGCGGGCGGCGGCCCATCCAGCGCTTGCGGCCAGCCTTGCCGATAGACGTGTTCATCGCGTCCGGGTTCGAAACCGCGCCGATGGTCGCCATGCAGCGGCCATGCACAAGACGCTGCTCGCCGGAGTTCAGCCGCAGGATGACGTATTCCTGGTCGCGGCCGACGATTTGGGCATAGGTGCCGGCGGAACGCGCGATCTGCCCGCCTTTGCCGATCTTGAGCTCGATATTATGCACGATGGTGCCGATGGGAATGTTGCCGGCAGGCATGGCATTGCCCGGCTTCACGTCCACGGATTCTCCTGCCACCACGCTGTCGCCCTGGCTCAAGCGCTGCGGCGCCAGAATGTAGGCGAGTTCGCCGTCCGGATACTTCACCAGCGCGAGGAAAGCGGTGCGGTTCGGGTCATATTCGATGCGCTCGACGCGCGCGGGCGCGTCAACGCGGCTGCGCTTGAAATCCACCTTGCGGTAAGCCTGCTTATGCCCGCCGCCGCGAAAACGCACGGTGATGCGGCCGTTATTGTTGCGTCCGCCGTTGGAGTTCTTGCCTTCGGTCAGCGTCTTGACCGGCTTGCCTTTATACAGGCTCGAACGGTCGATGATGACGAGCTGCCGCTGGCTCGGCGTGACGGGATTGAATGTTTTTAAGGCCATGACGCTTTTTCCTTACAGGCCCGTGGTCACGTCGATGCGGTGACCCTCTTCCAGAGTCACAACCGCCCGCTTGACGTCCGACTGCACGCCCAGGCTCCCGCGCGCGGCTTTCCACTTACCCTTGCGGATGTGGGTATTGACGCTTTTCACCTTGACGTCGAACAGCCCTTCGATCGCTTCCTTGATTTGCGGCTTGGTCGCCGTGCGAGCGACCTTGAAGACGACCTGGTTTCGCTCGGACGCCATAGTCGCCTTTTCGGTGATGACCGGGGACAGAATAACGTCGTAGTGGCGCGGATCCTTAGTGCTCATTTGAAGCGCGCCTCCAACGCATCGAGCGCGGCCTTGGTCAACACAAGCTTGTGCCGCCGCAGGATGTCGTAAACGTTGATGCCCTGCACCGGCAGGATGTCGATATTCGGGATGTTGCGCGCGGCGGAACGGAAATTTTCCTCGACCTGCGCGCCGTCGACGATCAGCGCGTTGACGAGTCCGAGTTTGCCGAAACGGCTGGCCAGCGCCTTGGTCTTGCCGTCCTTCACCGTCGCCGCATCGATAATGATGATGCCGCCGTCCTTGGCCTTGGCCGAGAGCGCATGGCGTAGCGCCAGCGCGCGAACCTTTTTCGGCAGATCGATCGCGTGGCTGCGCACGAGCGGACCGAACGACCGGCCGCCGCCGCGGAACAGGTTGGCCCGGCGCGAGCCGTGACGGGCGGTGCCGCCGCCCTTCTGGTTGCCGAACTTCTTGCCGGTGAGGCTGATCTCGGCACGGTTCTTGACCTTATGCGTGCCGGCCCGGCGCTTGGCGAGTTGCCAATTGACGCAGCGGTGAATGAGGTCCCCGCGCGGCTCGAGACCGAAAATGGCGTCGGACAGCGTGACCGAACCTCCGGCCTTGCCGTCGAGCGTCATGATCTTGAGTTCCATCACGCGCCCTCCGTGTTTTCAGCAGGGGCCGCGGATTGCTCGGCAGGTTTCTCGGCAGGCGCCTTCTCGGCGCTTTCCGCGAGACGGAATTTACCCGGCTTCGGCGCGTTCTTGGGCAAAGCCTTTTTCACAGCGTCGCGCACGGTGATCCAGCCGCCGCTCACGCCGGGAACCGCGCCCTCGACCAGAATGAGGCCGCGCTCGACGTCGGTCTGCACGACCTTGAGATTGAGGGTGGTGATGCGGTCGACGCCCATGTGGCCGGGCATCTTCTTGTTCTTGAAAGTCTTGCCGGGGTCCTGACGGCCGCCGGTGGAACCGATGGAGCGATGCGAGATCGACACGCCGTGGCTCGCGCGCAAGCCGCCGAAATTCCAGCGTTTCATACCGCCGGCAAAGCCCTTGCCGGTGGACGTCCCGGTGACATCGACGAATTGCCCGACGACGAAATGATCGGCGGTGATCTCCGCTCCGACCGGGATCAAGGCATCGTCGCTGACGCGAAACTCCGCAAGCTTGCGCTTGGGCTCGACCTTGCTCACGGCGAAATGGCCGCGCAACGCTTTACTGGCCGTGGCCGGCCGGCGTTTGCCGGCGCCGAGCTGCAGCGCGACATAGCCGTTGGAATCCTTGGTGCGGTGCGCGACCACCTGGCACTGCGCCAAGCGCAGCACCGTCACCGGGACGTGTTCGCCGCCCTCGGTGAAAATCCTGGTCATTCCGACCTTTTGTGCGATCACTCCGGAACGCATCGGCATTGTCCTTGCTCTTCCTGTTCCGCGCTTACAGCTTGATCTCGACGTCCACGCCGGCGGCGAGATCGAGCTTCATCAGCGCGTCAACCGTTTGCGGCGTCGGATCGACGATGTCCAAAAGGCGCTTGTGCGTGCGCATCTCGAACTGCTCGCGGCTCGTCTTGTCGATATGCGGCGAGCGGTTCACCGTGAACTTCTCGATCTTGGTCGGCAGCGGGATCGGCCCGCGCACCTGCGCACCGGTCCGCTTCGCGGTAGCCACGATCTCCCGCGTCGACGCATCGAGGATGCGGTGATCGAAGGCCTTGAGGCGGATCCGGATATTCTGGCCGTTCATTTGCCGTGTCTTTCTTAGTCAATCCACGATCAGCAGGGAGCGAATAGTGAGTAGCGAATAGTGATTAGAAACGACTACTCGCTACTCCCCATTCGCTATTCGCCTTACTCAATAATCGACGCCACGACGCCCGCGCCGACGGTGCGGCCGCCCTCACGGATGGCGAAGCGCAGCTTCTCTTCCATGGCGATCGGTACGATGAGATGCACTTCCATGGCGATGTTGTCGCCCGGCATGACCATCTCGGTGCCGGCCGGAAGGTGCACGACGCCCGTTACGTCGGTGGTGCGGAAGTAGAATTGCGGGCGGTAGTTGGTGAAGAACGGCGTGTGCCGGCCACCCTCTTCCTTGGTGAGGATGTAGGCTTCCGCCTTGAACTTGGTATGCGGCTTCACCGAGCCGGGCTTGCAC
>Ga0080064_1005957_pt1 | contig 13660 bp, 13 predicted proteins | sample Subgrocontami54m_FD_69260 | JGI IMG/M metagenome (GOLD analysis project Ga0080064, IMG submission 69260) | Subsurface groundwater microbial communities from S. Glens Falls, New York, USA - GMW46 contaminated, 5.4 m (SPADES assembly) (version 2) ...
GATTGCTGATTTGTTAATAAGTCGAACGACAACAGGAGACACACAGCTTATTGCAACCACACATTCACCGATCTTGCCCGATATGATTTCCGACGAGAATTTATATATTTGCCGTAAAGAACAAGGACATACCATGATCGAGCCTTTTTCTACACTTGGAGGTTTGTGGCGCAGCACAGACATAGACAAGGCTTTAGATACGGAAGAAAAACTTTGCACTTCCGAGCGTATTTTGCGGGGTGATTTTGATGCGTAGGATTGTACTCTTTGTTGAAGATTATGGGCACGAAGCTTTTATAAATACGTTAGTAAAAAGGCTTGCGTGTGAAAATGGCATCGAAGTCAAGATTGAGCGCCGTAGCGTACGTGGAGGTCACGGTAAGGTAATCACAGAATATGAATTATATTTGCGTGATTTACGACGCGAAAGGAATGCGTTGCCAGATTTACTCATTGCGGCAACGGATGCCAACTGCAAGGGGTATGGAGAACGTAGACGGGAGATCGAAGAGACAAATAAAGAATTTAAGAATTTTACAATCTATGCTATACCTGAGCCCCATATTGAACGTTGGTTATTGTTGGATTCGGCTGCATTTAAGTCTGTCCTGGGAAAAGGATGTGACGCACCGGACCAAAAATGTTCAAAAAACCGTTACAAAAAACTGTTGCTTGAAGCGATGCAGAATGCTGGGGTAACGCCACCTCTTGGAGGAATGGAATATGCAGAGGATATAGTTAATGCCATGAACTTGCAGCGTATAGAACAGGTGGACGCATCCTTTGGTAAATTTTTAAAAGATCTTCACAACAAGTTCAAGGAATGGAGTCAGCATTGACTTACCCTAATTCACATTAAAAAACAATTCATAACTAAAGCAATTTCCATAAAATATTGAAAAACCACATGAATACCTTATCTTCCGATACACATCCAGAAATTGAACGGCTTCATATCGAACTGATTCGCAAGGCACCAATTTTCAGACGATTGCAGATGGTCACCTCACTGGTCAAGACCACACGGCAGCTATCCTGGCAGGGTATTTGTGAACGTTACCCGCATGATACTGAAGAAACACGCACAGAACGCTTCCTCACTCTTTTATATAACGATAACGTTCTGGCGCGTAAGGTTGCGTCTTTACTTGCGCAGAGAAGGAAAGCAGATATGAAATGAAAATACCCGACATAATTGAAGTTGCCTATAAGGTAATAAAGGCTTTTGAAAAAATTGGTATTGTTTATCATATCGGAGGTTCTCTGGCAAGTTCTGCCTTTGGTATCCCCCGTGCTACACTGGATGCAGATATCGTGGCCGATATTAAATCCGAACAGGTATCTGAGATAGAAGCACTCTTAAAAGGGGAATTTTATATAAGTACGGAAATGATACAAAATGCAATCCGGTATCAATCATCCTTCAACCTCATCCATCTTGAAACACTGTTTAAAGTTGATATCTTTATTCTCAAACATCGCCCGTTTGACATACAGGCTTTTGCACGTAGAGTACAAAAGACAGTTTCTGAACATATATCGCAAAAACTATTCTTTTCCGCACCCGAAGACGTCATCCTTCACAAACTGGAATGGTATAAGGCGGGAGGGAAGGTTTCAGACCGTCAATGGAGCGATATAAGTGGAATATTAAGGGTACAAGGATCGCAATTAGACATACCCTATCTTGACCTATGGGCAAAAGAATTGAGTGTTTCTACTCTACTTAAACAGGCACTTGTTGAGGCAGGATTGCTTTAAATTAACACTATTCAATGTCAAATCACGTTACAAAAGTCTTTCATAAGATATGGGGTGGTTTTGCGATCCCGCACAAACCCATCCGTTTCAGATGGATTGATTTTCTGCTTGTTTTAGGCATTGCCGGCCTTTTCTACGGCCTCGTATCCGTCGAGAGAGAGTGGACAGGTGTTTGGTACCCACCGGTCGAAATCGACCTCAATCCGTGGTTATTGCCAAAATATACCTTCTTTTCCATGATACGCGGTATCATTGCATACGGACTATCCTTGGCGTTTACCCTTGTCTACGGCTATTGGGCTGCCAAAGACAAGATTGCTGAAAAGGTACTGGTGCCTCTTCTGGATATCCTCCAGAGTATCCCAGTCCTCGGGTTCATGCCAGGACTGGTATTAACACTGGTAGGTTTATTCCCACATTCGAACATCGGCCTGGAACTTGCCGCAATCATTATGATTTTTACCGGACAGGTATGGAATATGACGTTCAGTTTCTATCACTCCCTCTGTACCGTACCAGCAGACATGCGTCAAGTGGCAAGTACATTTCAATTCAATTGGTGGCAGACATTGAACTGGATTGAAGTTCCCCATGCCGCTATCGGGCTTATCTGGAATAGTATGATGTCCATGGCGGGCGGCTGGTTCTTTTTGATGATCAGCGAGGCGTTTGTGCTGGGTCATCACGATTTCCGCCTTCCCGGTGTTGGTTCTTACATGAGCGTGGCGGTCAATCATGGCAATTACCCAGCCATGGTGTATGCCATCATCTCGATGGTCGTTATGGTTGTGTTTCTGGATTTGTTTTTATGGAGACCTGTAGTTGCCTGGTCACAAAAATTCAAGCAGGAAGAAACAGGGGCTCAGTTTGTTACGTCCTCTTTTTTCCTGAATTGGTTAAGAAAGGCAGGCTTGTTGCAGTATATTGGCGGTGTCTTCGACTATTTTATTAATGCTGGAACCCGTTATCTTTTTTCAAAAAAGAAAGCCCATGCTGAAGAATTCAGGAGAATACGCTTCCCTTTCCATATTTTTGTATGGATGATGTATGCCGCATTCATAGGTCTTTTTGGGTTTGGATGCTGGAAACTCAGCCACATGCTTCAAGTATTATCCTTATCGAGTTGGACTCATATCTCATGGTGCGGATGTCTAACCCTATTGAGAGTTCTAGCAGCCGTTGCCATTGGAACACTGTGGGCACTGCCGGCAGGATTAATGATCGGGCTTTCTCCAAGACTCTCACGCATATTTCAACCTGTAATTCAAATTGTAGCTTCTTTTCCAGCCCCCATGCTATTTACACCTATTATTATTTTCTTACAAATTATTGGAGTAGATCTTGGTTTCGGAAGCATCGCCCTCATGTTGCTGGGGACGCAGTGGTACATCCTCTTCAATGTAATTGCAGGCGCCACGTCAATACCCGCCGATTTACGGGAGTCGTCCAGGGTTTTTGGTATGAGCCGCTGGCAACGATTGAAAAACCTGTATGTCCCGGCAGTTTTCCCTTTTTTAGTAACGGGCTGGGTTACGGCTACAGGCGGGGCGTGGAACGCAAGCATTGTTGCAGAATATGTCGTGTTTAGAGGACATACACTTACAGCCCGCGGACTAGGCGCCATGATCAGCCAATCAGCAGAAAGAGCAGATTTTGCATTACTAACAGGAGCTGTGTTAACAATGTCCGCTATTGTCGTAATCTTCAATCGTATTGTGTGGCGAAGTCTTTATAACATCGCCGAAAAAAGGTATGCCCTCGAATAAAGAAGTTTCTCTGAAGATGATGAAATATGCTTGAATCTAGTATAAAAAACAATTCGCTATTATGCGAGCTGAAAGATATCCATCACCGCTTTGTATTACCCAATGGAAATCAAGTAACGGTGTTAACGGATGTGAACCTGTCTATTTTTCGTGAAGAGGTAGTTGCGTTGCTGGGTCCTTCCGGGTGTGGAAAATCAACGCTCTTGAGGATACTGGCGGGATTAATTCGTCCTACAGCAGGACAAGTTCTTTATCACGGTATGCCTCTGAAAGGGGTTAATCCTGGGATCAGCATTGTTTTTCAAAGTTTTGCCCTTTATCCCTGGATGACCGTACTTGAAAATGTGGAAATAGTCCTAAAAGCAAAAGGGTCGCCCCGTGATGATGTCAAACGGCTTTCGGATAAATCCATTCGCCTTGTGGGACTTGCAGGTTATGAAGAAGCCTATCCCAGAGAATTATCCGGCGGCATGAAACAGCGTGTGGGTATCGCACGCGCCCTGGTCGTGGAACCTGAAATCCTTTGTATGGACGAGCCTTTTTCGCAAGTTGACGCACTAACTGCTGAAACTCTGCGTGCAGAGGTGCTGGATATCTGGTCTTGCGCGGAAAGAAATCCTACAACGGTCTTTATGGTCAGCCATGATATTAAGGAAGTCGTCTCTATGGCAGACCGTATTATAATCATGGGTAACAATCCTGGCAGTATTCGCAATATTCTCCAAAACACACTATCTCGTCCCCGCAATTCCCGAACTCTGGAATTTCTCAGTCTCGTGGATCGTATCCATCATATTATTACAAGCGCCATTATTCCTGACGAAGAGATACCCATAACCACCGCAAAAGTTCCTTCAGAAGTCCTATTAGAACCATTGCCCGAAGTATCTGTGAATGAGATTATTGGATTGCTGGAGTTCCTCGATGTCCATCAGGGAGAGGAAGATATTTTTCATCTGGCCATTCAAATCCACAAGGAGTTTGGACATTTGATCAACATCACAAAAGCGGCAGAATTTCTGGATTTTGTCGATACCCCAAAGCAAAAGATACTGCTCACTGAATTAGGAAAAAGATTTGTGGAATCCGATACCGAAAGCAGGAAACGGCTCTGGAAAGAACAATTGCAGAAATTGGCTATTTACCGGCGCATTCTGGATATGCTCAGGAAAGCCGCCAAAGGGAGACTCGAACGTGGCTATGTTGAGGAAGAGCTCGTTTTACATATGCCGCAGGAAGACCCGGTAAAGATGTTTAACATCCTCACCAGTTGGGCACGTTACGGCGAACTCTTTGCCTACAGCGAAGATACAGGATACATCACTTTTGAGTAGAATTACACGGTAAATTTTGATAACCTATCTGCCTTGTATTCGATTTTGCTAACTGCATACTGTGGAAGTATCTCGATTGTATAGGAATTTTCATTTTATTTATGCGGGTTTTGGGGAGACACTGACAAACTTCGGTTGTCCGTGTTTAACTTAAATCCACATATTTTATAATGGCACAAATTATTCCCCTCTTGGGAGGGGTTAGGGGTGGGGTGCAGCCAACAAGATGATTGAGCTCGTGGGTGAAAGTCCCACCCTGACAATTGTCCGTAGCGGTCAGGTAGTCATATCTGGCATAGAGGGAGGTAACAACCTCTATGAAAGCCCAGAAGTAAACGGCCAGTCGGCTAGGCAGGAAGCTTAAGTCGGAACGATACCGTGGTCTAACAAAATGGCAAGCCTTAGCATAAAGCGAAGACTGCCGTCCCGAAATGAACCCCCTGCGGGAAATCGTTTGCAGGAGATGATTGGTGTCAACCCTTGTCCACCTTGGGGGAGACTGTAATGCTTTACGGAGAAACGGATATATGCAGTAAAGCGACCAAACGGGATAAGGGTCAAGGCGAGCCATGAAAGTTCAATCAGGAAAAGTTGGGAAGGTTCTATTCAAGAAGGGGTATGGATATAAGCTAAAAGCGAAAATCTATAGTCGGATAGGACTGGCGGATGAGCCTGTAGTAGTGGAGAAGTCTCTGTAATGGAGATGGAGCAAAGGGGCTCTGGACGATAACTCTCCATGAGGAAACATCTGCCAGACAAAGAGCTGGAGTACAGATGAGAACGGGAGTAATGGAGATATGCTCAATGCAAACTGGAAGCAGGAAGGCAGTGGGAAGAAATATCGTTTGAAGCCGTATTGGGGAAATCCCGCCGTACGGAATTTTAGAGGGAGCGGAGGAAACCTTGGCATCATAGAAGCCCAACGAGCGCCTCTGCTCTACTCGACTCCCATAAGCGCTAAGTTAAAATTACGGATTAATTTAACCGTGTAATGAATAACGAATCCCCGTTTTCACGAGGACAAGTATCGAACAAGGAATTTCGAATTATGAAGTTTTCTTATCCTCCTTTTGTCTCGCGGTTTTTACGCTTGTTACAAAAATCGAAATAAGCTCATTATTCTCATGAATCAGGGGTTCAAGCTTTGACGTCGGCTTTATGAGATTGGCTTTTACAATCATCAATAACCATATCCTTGTTTCACGCAACTCCTTAAGGCAGACTTTCATCTTGTGTATAAAGTCAGAACGAGATTCTGCACTTTGAGCTTCACCATAATTGGGAGCGGGTGACGTACCGCAACGAATAAGTTGCCCGGCAATGTGATTTCCCGCCCTTGTTTTTGGCAAGGATTCCGCTGTACGAATAATTCTTACGGCAAAATCTATTAAGCGTTTCCCCATATACATGAGGACGTGCTTCGAGATCAAATATTCTCTTATCCTTCGACATTCATCCTCCCCCTTTCTCCCCCTCACGGAGGGGGACAGGGGGAGGAGATATTCGATATTGGAATCCCTGTAAAAAATATCAAAAACAACTTAGCGCTTATGACCTGACCTCCCCCATCGAGGGGGAGGTAACGTTTTTCCCCCGCCCCTGGTGGGAGGGGGTTAGGGGAGGGGGGTAAACTGATACCAAATATCTTTCATTGGTTTGGAGGCTTCCTATGTCTGAATTTTTTGTTTTATAAAATTGGTCAAAAGCGTAGGGTGGATTAAGCGGAGCGAATCCACCAACCCAAAGATAATTCTATTCCAAATTCATTCCACTAATATTTGAAGGCTCCTTTGCTCCCCAATCTGCCGGATATAATCCCTGCTTTACGGCACGACGAAACGATCCGGAAGGCCAGTCGTACGGACTTTGAACATAACCATGTTTGACAGGGTTGTAATGGATGTAATCCATATGTACTTGACAATCTTTTTCGTTTCTCAACAGGTGTTCCCAAAACCTTCTTTGCCATACCTTCTTTTCTGCCCTTCCGGTTAATGGGGCATTCATACCAGTGGAGAAAAACCGCTTAAGATTATCAGGTTGAATGAGTATCTTTTCCCGGTTGTATGTTACAACCGTAAAGAAATACCATCCCTGTTGCCGATAAAGCCTGCGGTATTCACTCATGACTAAACCTTTTTATTATTATGGTGGATTCGCTCACGCTTAATCCACCCTACAACTACAACTTCTTCCGAAAATTGACTTCATTTCTTCACCTCTTACATAGCGCAGCTACGCCGCAACCAAAGCAGTGAAGACTTCGTCGTGAGCTCAGTCGAACGATAAGGCAAGTGGCGTGTCGCAGATGGCGGGGTGACGTTTTACTCGTCACTCGCATTTATCTAAGGCTTGCTCTGCCTTAGTATCAGGAAAAGCTCATCCTTTAGAGCAAGTCTCCGTTTCTTAAGGTCTTCCATTTCTGTATCTGACCTGGGTTCGATATTGTTTTCTACCCGATAAACCTCTTTATCGATTTTATGGTACGCATCGAAAATCTCCCGAAAGTGCTCGTTAGTCATCTTAAGAGTATGAATTTCTTCGCGATACTCAGGAAATTCGTGAATGAGGCCGTGATGTTCATGTTGCATATCATCTCTCCTTTCTAAGGTTATGGGTTATTAAAATAATTATTGGCTAAATTTATGTATCTCCTCAACGATCTTGGGAAGGGCTGTTCCCGCTTTTTCTATAATAAAATAATCGGCATCGGGAAATGCCTTTTCAATATTGATCTCGATTATCTTTGCTCCGTTCTGTTTTGCCAGATGAGGCAAAGACGCCGCAGGCTGGACAATCGCGGAGGTACCAACAAGGAGCATTATCTTGCACGATGCAGATGCCTCTTGTGCCTTCATGAATACATCCATGGGCAACTCCTCTCCAAACAAAACGGTGTTTGGTTTCAGAATGCCTCCGCACGAACAATGGGGCGGCATTCCATTGGGGACGTTGGGCGCTTTGTATTCCTTCCCACAGGCAAGGCAGCAGATTTCCATGAGATTGCCATGAATTTCAATCACATTTTTGCTGCCCGCCTTTTTGTGCAGGCCGTCAATATTCTGGGTTATCACGGCTTGGACTATTCCCATCAGCTCAAGCTCTGTCAGGGCGAGGTGCGCCTTGTTTGGCTGATACCGATCATAGTCCTTGATAAATTCCCCTCGCAGTGACCAGTATTTTGACGGATCCTTCCGAAAAGCTTCAATAGAAGCGAATTCTATGGGATCGTACTTTCCCCAGATTCCTCCCTTTGACCTGAACGTGGGTATGCCGCTTTCTGCCGATACGCCAGCGCCGGTCAGTGCAACGCACTGCCTTTGCTCGACCATTAACGCTGCAACTTCTTTATGTAAGGTATCGCTATCAGCTGTTCTTTTAACCAAGGCTCATTCCTATTTAGAGACTATTACAGCGGATAAGAATATGACAAAACTGTTTCGGTAAGATATTTCGTAACAATTTAGTTTTTTGAAAAATACCGTGAAAAGCTCCGTTAGGAGCGATATGTTTATAGACAAACCATCATGCCACAATCAGTTCCATCGGAGCTAAGGTTTTGTATATCATTTTTCCTATAAACATTTCACCCCTACGGGGTTATTTTTCAAAAAACTAAAGTGTTCCAATATTTCTAAGAGTTGCTATTATATCCTTTATTTGACAATAATCTTTATCTCAGAATTAAACTTACGTAAATAAAACTTTCCTCACGATAAATGCTGCTGTTTAGTGGAAAAAGGCCAGCTTCTTTTCTTATTTATTTTATTATAACAGTAATCTAACCTACCAAAACACCCTTCTTTCTTATTTCATATATTAGCGGTATCCAAGTGTCTTTTTCGTACGCCTCCGAAGAAATTGGCACTGCCTCGATTCGCGGGTCAATTCTCCATGCTATCTGCATAAGTAACTTTCCTTCTTCGAACCTATTCTGGCCAAAATCAGGCGAAATAATGGCAATATCTATATCACTTGCAGTATGTTCCTTTCCCGATACATAAGAACCATAAAGCACAGCTTTTTCTACTCTGATACCTCTTGCAGTTAGAGCATCCAAAAACCTTTTTACAATATCTCTAATTTCTGGATTAACCATGTATATAAATCCTCTATTTCTTTGAATTTTTTATTGGAAAATTCATCTGTACTTTTCTTATAGAAATCCATCTTTTCATCAGGATACCTTGATTCTATATGAAACTCTGTATATTCAGCAAGTTGATCAATTATTGATTCGGGCAATTCGATTTTTGTCTTTTTTGCTAATAAGGTTAAGGAATGAGTGTATGGAGCATGTTCTTTTGTGGTTTTTACAACAAGTGCTTTCAATACTTTTTCAAGGGCGAGGTGTCCAAAAAATAGCGCATAGGGGAATCTCTTTATTTCTAAAAGGCTTTTCCCTGTTTCAAGGTCATACATGGCGCTATCTAGCCAATATTTAATTGTCTTATCAACGTCAAAAGTCACACTTTCTCTTCCTTTTAAATCATCATTTAGAGTAGTTTTTTATGAACCTATAACCTACTTTTGCGCTGTATCTTGAATGCTTCAGAATTATTGGTGAAATTTTACTGTAAGCTAAAATCGCATGCAAGAAAAATGAGGAATATTTATTAATAAAATACCTTAATTTACAAGGAGATGATACCATATTTATATTCTCATTTTAAGAAAAATATAGGTACTGTCCCGTTAGTCATGATAAAATAAAAACATGAGTTTAATTATTCGGGAAATAAAGGCTAAATCCATCCTCACGAAATCAGGAATCCCTGACGTTGATTACTGTATCAACCCCTATGTAGGCTGCTCTCATGGATGCAGATACTGTTATGCAACATTCATGAAAAGGTATAGCGGCCATACAGAGGAATGGGGAAGTTTTGTGGATGTCAAGATCAACGCCCCGGAAATTCTCCAGAAACAGCTCAAAAGGGCAAAAAGGGGCAGAGTCTTAATCAGTTCAGTAACAGATGCCTACCAGCCAATCGAATCAAAATACAAACTTACACGGCAGTGTCTTGAAATCCTTTTACAAAGCCAATTCCCTGTTGATATACTCACAAAATCCCCCCTTGTTCTGAGAGACACAGACCTTATTAAGAAATTTAAAGACATTGAGGTGGGCATTACCATCACAACGAATGACGAAAAGATGCAGAAAATCTTTGAACCAAATGCCCCATCAATCATGGCAAGGATTCGCACCCTGAAAGCGCTCCACGATAAAGGGATAAATACCTATGCCTTTATTGGTCCTGTGCTGCCGATGAATCCTGAGGCGCTTTCGGAAAAGATACGTCCCTATGTCGACAGCATTATTATCGACAGAATGAACTACACCTCAAAGACCCTCAAAATATACCAACGCATGAATCTGACTCAATGGCTTGATAAAGATTTTATAGATGACATAATTCAGAGACTAAAGAACGGGTTTTCCGGGAAACCTGTAGATATCTGTTGAAATCGACATTCCCATCTTTGGTGGATTCGCTTACGTTTAATCCACCCTACAGAACTCCCTTGCTGGTTAAGGCTTGTAGCCTGAATCTAAACATTTCGGAACTGTACAAAAAGTAAAATTTGCAAAATTCACATTCGATGTACCCACCCCTCTATCCCCTCCCAAGAGGGGACTTTTTATGAAATACTCGCCATGCGGGGCTCAAGGCTGGTTCAATCTTGTAGATTGAACCTGATATTTGAGTTGGACTATGAGCTTTAGATAAATATCAGCCATGAAAAGACAACTATTTCGGTTCAATCGAGGACGATTGAACCAGCAAGAAGGAGCGGACTGAAACCCAAATGGAACGGCTTGCATAGGTAAGAAAGATCGCCTAATACACTTCACAGGGCCTACCAATCTCTTCAATATAGCCCTCGAAAATATTGAGTAGCTCTTTCTTATTCATGCTTTTATGTTTGTCGGTAAAGCGGGAACACACCTGCTTTTTACTTTCCCTTAAAAAAACCCTGTAATCATAAATCAACCGGGCTACGTCCTGGATTTCCAGGTATAACTCAAGAAGATCGCCGCTTGGACTGCTTATAGAACAACGTTCATCCCAGCCCAGCCAATCCCATTCGCACACCAGATTCAACTTCTTTCTGATAAACTTATTGAATATCGCCTGAAACCAGAGACGGTGGTACTTCCCGTCAAAGACTATATATGCAGGTTCGCCCCAGTGTCCTTCGCATGACGACCACGTTGATATTCCGACAGAAGAAACAGCCTTCACCAGGCGTGCGATAAAGGGTTCCAGGTCGTATGCACGTATCCTGGGGATATCTTCACATTTCTTAAATTGATCGTACTTGCCATACTGGTCCCGTTCCCAATTCAGACGGAAGATGTCCACAGGGATTTCATGCGTGAATAGTTCAGTCAGATATTGACTGTTACCGATATCATACAGTTGTGTATTAATATTCTCAAAATATGGATGACGGTTCTGTGTCGCACCTCCATTGTTGTGCAAGACAAGAGCATCCTGATGCGGTTTATTACACATCTTTTTGTAATGAATATTTTGCAGCATTTCCAGGAACTCACCATCCTCAGCATGTGAATCTTCGCTTAACCGTACTTTCCCGGAACTACCGTCAAAATCCAGCAAAAATCCCCGCGCCGAAAAGATTTCGCAAAAACGCCCAGAAGGTTCTTTTTTGCCGTGCGTTATTTTTTCAACAAATTTTTCTACCAGATATTCTTCCATTTGTTCATATAGTATAAATATGCTTTTAAAATATATATCTGAACTGTCTCAAATATTGCACCAATAGCTGTAATCTACAGTATCTATCAGTGCATTTCAAGCGCTAACTCAGGTGGTATGTTTGTTTATAAGCTACAATTACAGTGTTATTTGCTTTTTGCTGGAGCAATAGGTAAAATGTTACTAAGTTCAAATTTGATTGATACAGATTATAAAATAGTGAAGTGTGTTAGTTTCTATGGGCTGTACAAAAAGTTCGTAAAACCAATTTTTGCGTATAATCTGTAGGGGCAATTCATGAATTGCCCCTACATTATATTGTAGAACTATTTAGACAGCCCAAGTACAACAATTAGAAATGAAGGAGACCAACCCCATGATACCAAAGAAATTCGCCGGTATTTTTACTGCGCTTTTTACGATGATATTCCCACTCTGCAGTCTAACAAATTCATACGCAACGGAAACTGGTGAAACACAATTTCTGAAAAACGTACGGCAGTTGACCTATGAGGGAAAACGCGCGGGTGAAGGATATTTTTCAGAAGACGGAAAGGCCATGATTTTCCAAAGTGAACGGGAACCCGAAAACCCCTTCTTCCAGATTTATCTCCTGGATTTTGAGACAGGTGATACCAACCGTGTTTCTCCCGGAACGGGCAAGACTACCTGCTCATTTTGCAGACCAGCTACAAACGAGGTGCTCTTTGCCTCGACCCACCTTGACCCGGGAGCAAAGGCAAAACAGCAGGCAGAATTTGAGTTCCGTGCTACCGGAAAAGAACGCCGCTTTACCTGGGATTACGATGAACACTACGATATCTTCTCTGCACAACGGGACGGGAGCAAATTAAAGCAATTAACGAACTCTACCGGCTACGATGCGGAGGGTGCTTATTCGCCTGACGGTGCAAAAATTGTCTTCTGCTCTTTGCGGGATGCCTATCCGCTCGATAAACTTTCACCGGAAGAACGCAAACAATTTGAAAAAGACCCCGCATATTTTGGCGAGATTTATATCATGAATGCAGACGGTTCTGACCAAAAGAGGTTAACCAACTCGCCAGGGTATGACGGCGGACCCTTTTTTAGTCCGGAGGGAGAAAGGGTCATTTGGCGGCATTTCCAGGACAACGGCATGTTGGCTGACGTCTATACCATGCGGTTAGACGGTTCGGATATGCACAGGCTGACCGATTTTGCGTCGATGTCGTGGGCGCCGTATTTCCACCCTTCCGGAAAATACGTAATCTTTCACTCGAACAAATTCGGGTTTGCAAATTGTGAATTGTTCGTCGTTGACGCCCGCGGCGAAAAGGAGCCAGTACGAATAACCTTTACCGACAAATTTGACGGGTTGCCGGTTTTTTCGCCTGATGGTAAGCTTCTTTCCTGGACTTCTAACAGGACGTCAAATGGGAATTCTCAACTATTCCTGGCCGAATGGGATCACGACACCTCTTTAGCCGCACTCAAGGCATCGCCTGCGCGGCAGGCGTCTCAACCCGCTCAGATTATCGATATTCCTAAAGGTTCAGAACAGGGTATTCCGAGCAAACCTTCTTCTTCCAAACCTGTGACAGGAAGCACGGAAAACCGTTTTTCTCCGGAAATTACCGCTGACGATTTCCGTACCGAAGTGAACTATATTGCCTCAGATGAACTGGAAGGCAGGATGACCGGTTCCAGGGGCACGCAAATGGCATCCGATTACATTGCCGCTTATTTTGAGGAAATCAGGTTGAAACCCATGGGTGACAATAAAAACTATTTTCAGGAATTCCCTTTTACTTCTGGTGTAAAAATAGTTTCTGGTCAAAATCACTTTCAAATCAGGAAAGAAGGTAATGAAAAAGGAACGACTACATTCGAGGTAAACAAGGATTTTACTCCCCTGTCATTTACCGCAAATGGTGAGGTGGAAGGGAATGTAGTTTTTGCCGGATATGGGCTAATAGTCCCAGGAAATAATGGAGTGAGTTATGATTCATATGCGGGACTGGACGTAAAGGACAAGATTGTGCTTGTGCTCAACTACCTCCCTGAAGAGGTGGACATGAAGAGACGCCAT
>Ga0080064_1004309_pt1 | contig 13657 bp, 16 predicted proteins | sample Subgrocontami54m_FD_69260 | JGI IMG/M metagenome (GOLD analysis project Ga0080064, IMG submission 69260) | Subsurface groundwater microbial communities from S. Glens Falls, New York, USA - GMW46 contaminated, 5.4 m (SPADES assembly) (version 2) ...
TGGGCGGCCTGCCCTATTCCACCACCGAGCAGCAGCTCAGCGAGCTGTTCGCACCGCAGGGTTCCGTGACATCGGCCAAAGTGATCACGGACAAGTTCACCGGCCAGTCTCGCGGGTTCGGATTCGTCGAGATGTCCACCGAGGAGGAGGCCCAGAAGGCCATCACCGCGCTGAACGGCACGCAGCTGGACGGCCGGACGATGACGGTGAATGAGGCCAAGCCTCAGGAGAAGCGCGCTGGCGGCGGGGGCGGCGGCGGCTACGGCGGCGGCGGGGGCGGCGGCGATCGTGGTGGAGCGGGCCGGCGCTGGTAAGCTGGCTGCGCTGAAATTTACCTAGACGATTCAAAGCTGGGCAGGGGCGCCGATGGTGCTCCTGCCCATTTTTTTGCGAGAGCGGGGTGCGATGACTGATCGGGCGGCCGGCCCGGCTGACGGCGGCGAGCAGAGCCGGCGCTACGGCATCCGTGAAGGGGCGTTTCAGGCGATCATGCTGGGCGGCGGGGAGAATTATCTCTCCGCCTTTGCGCTGCTGCTGCACGCCTCGGCCTTTCAGATCGGCCTCCTGTCGGCCCTGCCGCAATTGATCGGGACCTGGACCCAACTGCTCTCCGTCAAGGCGTTGAGCTGGGTCCGGCACCGGAAGTCCATCATCCTGACAGGCGTCGCCGGCCAGGCGTTCGTGTGGCTGCCGCTCCTGGCGCTGCCTCTCATCTTTCCCGAGCAGGGACCGTGGCTGCTGATCGCCTGCGCGGTCGCCTATGTCGCCATGGGGCACTTCGCCATCCCGGCATGGAACAGCCTGCTCACGGATCTTGTCGATCCCAACCGGCGCGGGGCGTATTTCGGGCATCGGGCCCGGGTGATGACGGTCACCAGCTTTGCGGCCCTCTGCGCGGCGGGGCTGATCCTCCATTCGGCCGAAGCGTGGGAGCAGCCGTGGATGGGGTTCGCGGTCATCTTTCTGGCGGCGTCGGTCGCGCGTGGAGTCTCGACGGCCTATCTCGCACGGATTGATGAATCAGCCGTGCCGGTCACGCGTGAAGACGAGTTCCGCCTGCTGGCGTTCCTGCGGCGCGAGCGCAGCTCGAACTTCAAACGATTCCTGATGTTCTCCGGGCTGATGCACGGCTGCGTCCTGATCGCGGGACCCTACTTTGTCATCTACATGCTCCGGGATCTCCACTTTTCATACCTGGAATATTCTCTCTGGCTGGCCGCCGGCGTCATCGGGCAGTTCGTCACGCTGAAACCGTGGGGGCGGCTGGGAGACCGGTACGGGAATAAAAAGGTTGTGGCGGCGACGGGGCTCCTGGTGCCGTTTCTCCCGATGCTCTACGTCCTCAGCGCGAATCTGTATTTTCTCCTCGCGGTCAATTTCATGGGAGGTGTCATCTGGGCGGGACTCGCGCTCGGGTTGCAGAACTACGTGTTCGACGCGGTTCGCCCCGAGGATCGGGCGAAGGGCGTGGCGATCTGGAACAGCGTCAATGCGGCCGGTTGGTTTGCGGGCGCGATGCTCGGCAGTTGGCTGGCGGGGGTGCTGCCGGGCGAGGTCGTGGTCGCGGGCCTGGCGGTCCGGCCGGCGTCGAACCTGCCGTTCGTGTTCTTCATCTCGGGGGTGCTCCGGCTCATTGTGTCGTTGGGCCTGCTGCGGACGTTCCACGAGGCCCGGCACGTCGAGCCGATTTCCCACCGCGAGCTGGTGTCGGAGCTGCCCCTGATCAAGCCGCTCACCGAAGTCTTCGGCGGCGGCAACCGGCGCGATGCGTGAGGCGGCGGCGGAGACGCTATGACGATCCATGAGGCGACCAGGCAGTATGAGGCGTGGCTGGGCCGGTGCACGCTGCTTGTGAAAACGGATCTCTCCCTCAAGCACCGGGAGATGGCCGGCGGTCTGTTTCCCTTCCTGCGCGCGACGTTCTATCGCTGGATGCAGCTCTGGCCGGCGGTCTGCTCCGACCTGGCAAAGGCGCCGTCCGTTCTGGCCGTGGGCGATCTCCATGTGGAGAACTTCGGCACGTGGCGCGACAGCGAAGGCCGGCTGATCTGGGGGATCAACGACTTCGACGAGGCCTATCGGATGCCCTATACCGTTGACCTGGTACGGCTGGCCGTCAGCGCAAGGCTGGCCATTAAGGGCGACCATCTGGCCGTCATGGCGAGAGACGCCTGTGATGCAATCCTCGAAGGATATCGAGCCGGCCTGAAATCCGGAGGCCGTCCGTTCGTGCTGTCGGAGGAGCATGTCTGGCTGCGGAAGATCGCGGCCGGCAAAGAGCGCGATCCGGTGCTCTTCTGGAAGAAGATGAAAGCGTTGCGTCCCGCCAGGGGACCGGTCCCTGTCAGCGCTGTCAAGGTGATTGAACATCTGATGCCTGAACCAGGGCTGTCCTACCGGCTCGTGCGGCGGGTGTCGGGACTGGGCAGCCTGGGACGCCAGCGGTTTGTGGCGCTGGCCGATTGGCGTGGCGGCCAGGTGGCGCGCGAAGCCAAGGCCCTTGTGCCGTCGGCGTGCCTGTGGGCGAACAACGGCAAAGGCTCCGACACCATCCTGTATCAGACGGTACTGGACCAGGCCGTCCGCTGCCGCGACCCCTTTGTCCATTTCCAGGGCGGCTGGATCGTGCGCCGGCTCTCGCCCTATTGCAGCCGCATCGAGCTGGCGTCTCTGCCCCGGCAGCGTGACGAGTACCGGCTCTTGCACGCGATGGGATGGGAGACCGCCAATGTGCATCTCGGCAGCAAGCCTGCGGTCAAGGCCGTCCTGCGCGATTTGGACAAGCGGTCCTCTGCGTGGCTCCGTTCAGCCACGAAAGCGATGGCGAAAGCGTCGATCAAAGACTGGGAAGCGTGGACGCGGGGATAGGCGAGAAATTTGCGCCGCCCTCTGCTTTTCTGTATCATTCCTCATGCACGTTGGGGGATCGTCTAGTGGTAGGACATCACACTTTGGATGTGATTACGGAGGTTCGAACCCTCCTCCCCCAGCCAGCTTACTCCGAGGCCCCCTCGCGGAGCGGGGCCTGCTCCTTTTCCAGGTGGCGGTAGTAGCGCCACAGGTAATCGTGGTAGTCGTCGATCGTGGCCAGCAGGTAGTGCACCTCGACGGCGTCGTTCCCCTCGATCGCCTTGACCATGCGGTCTCCAAGGAACGCCGCCATCTGCGTGGTCTTCTCGATGGCGGTGAACTGCTTGAGCGGCCCGCCGATCTTGTAGTCGGACATCGTTCATACTCCTTTCAGAGTTGGTAGATCTCGCGTATCACCCCACCCGCGGCGACCGCTGGAGAAACAGAATATACGCCAGCAGTGTGGGCAGCGGAGCGAGGATGAACGGAAGCAGCCACGGCCACACGTTCACGCCGCGGACCTTCGCCTGATCGTACATCCAGATGAACGCCCACACGGCGAGCAGGCTGTAGTTGGCCAGGATGTATTGGATTGTGTGGGGGTGGATGCCGCTCGGTCCGCCCTCCATCGTGTGCGAAATCAGAAAGGTTTCGATCGCCGCAAAGAGGATCAGCGCGGCGACGGCAAACTGTTTGCTCCAGACGAACATAAATCCCCCTCCATGAGATGTGTGGATTCCGGATGCTGCATCGCAAAACGCTATGTTAGAATATCGCATGAATTGCGTAACGCCCACAAGCGGAGAGGGAAGCGGTTCATGCGCATAGCGGTGAATCTGGTGATGGCGTCCGCCATGACGCTCGCGATACAGGCGCCCGAGGTGTGCGCCTTTCAAGTGGCCGAACCCGGGACCGGCGCGGTGGTCAGGCCGGGCGAAACGATGAAGATAAAGGTCGAAATCCCGTCCGGGCTTCCCGTCGTGCACGTCGTCTATACGCTCTACGAGGAGGACCGGGCTCCGGAGGACACCGTGGAAGCCCCGCCCCGGGTTGTGGCGCAGTCGGCCCCGTTCGAGGCGGCTCTGCAGGTTCCTATTGAAGCGGCGGGCGGCATGCGTCTCCTCGCCGTGGCCCATGTAGCGGAGCGGAGGGGGCAATACGTGTTGTTCGACGAAGTCGCCTTCCGGGTCGAGCCCGATGCCCCGCTGACCGGCCTGCAGGCGGAGGTACCGGTTCGATTCAGCCAGACCCTGGGCGAGGTCAAGTTTTTGAGCATCCGGGGGAAGTACGCGGACAAGGTCGTGCGGGACCTGACCCCCGGGCATACGGGAACAGCCTATCGGTCAAGCAATGACAAGATCGTGAGGGTCAATGCGGATGGGCGCGCGCAAGCCATCGGAGTGGGAAATGCGGAGATCGTCGCGAGCAACAACAGGAAAGAATTCAAGGTTCTCGTTGTGGTGCAGCCGGAGAATCGCGAGAACCTTCCTCCCGTGGCCCATGCTGGGACCGACCAGACCGTGCAGCAGGGCACGCGGGTCCGGCTCGATGCGCTCCTCAGCGGGGACCCGGAAGGGAAGAATCCGCGCTACTACTGGTCGCAGGTGAAGGGCCTGCCGGTCGCCATCCAGGATCCTCTGACGCTCAGACCCTTGTTCGTCGCGCCGGTCGTCACCGCGCCCCGCGTCCTCCGGTTCCGACTGATCGTGAAGGATGAAGAGGGGGCTGAGAGTTTTCCTGCCTACGTGAATGTGACGGTCGTGCCTTAATTGACCACGCGGTGGCCGCGGCCCTCCAAGCACTTGATGTAGCTTCGCTTGTATTGGTGCTCGGCGGAGAGGCCTTCCTTGGCGGCGCCCCCGCCCCCTCCGATCGCCGCGCCCGTCGCGGCGCCGCGGGCCGCGCTGCCGGTGACGGCGCCGATGACGGCGCCGGCGGCCGCACCGCCAAGCGCGCCCACGGCGGTGCCCTTGGCGGCTTCGGTCGCCGTGCCCCCGGATGCCTTGCTCGCCAGTTCCTTGCACTCCGCCAGGTCCTGGTCCAACATCCCCTTGTTGGTCCCCGCTCGGGGATCAATGGTGGGTTCCCATCCTCCGTACGACGCGCATCCGCTCAGCCAGGACGCGATCATGCCCAAGGCGATGAGTCTGTGCATGGCCGGTCTCCTTTGCTCTCAGTATAGCAAACGGCTTTGTCAGGGGATGAGGGCGGCCGGAGAAAGTTTCCGCCACGTGAAATCGCCGCCGAAGTCAGGATCTGGAATCACCTGGGCGCCGACCCGCGAGTACCACCAGCGTCCCTTGGCCGAGGCGCCGTCCGCCGAGAGTTCGACGGTAAAGCCGCCCTCGCGGTCGTTGCCGGATTGCTTCCACGCGGCGGACCAGCGCATCCCCTCGATCTTGCTCCCGTAGATGACGCCGTTCTGCCAGTTATAGGTCCCGTTGCCGGTCATGTCGACGGTGGCCTGATAGGTCCGCTCTTCCTCGGCAACATCCCACACCCCGCTCAGGTCGAGAGCCAGGGCCTGGGGCGCGACGGCGGACAAGACCGCACAGAGAAAGGCGGGCAGGAAGGCGGGATTAGTCACAGGCGTCCGGTGACACATAGAGGAGGTAATTGCCCATGCCGTGGAGGTCCAAGGCCTCCTGCCGGTTGAGATGATAGACCATCGTCATCTCATAGTCGTCCTTCGTGTTGACCGGAAAGCCCTTGGTATTGCTGTAGACTTGCTGGGAGAGGAAGCCGCGCAGGTTCCCGTTGCTCTCGACATCAGGCACGCTGCGGAGTAAGGTCTGGTTGGTGGTCTTGTTATCGAGGGCAATCAGAAGAAGGCCGTCGTGGCCATGCGGATAGGCGTACTTGACGCACCCGTCCACCGTGAATTTGAGGGGCTTCGAGTCCACCTGCACCGTGCCGGCTTTCAATGCCCGCCCTTCGTCCGATTCATTGGGCGGCCGCTTGCTGAACTGGCTGTAGCAGACCACGTTGACGCCCACGGTGTAGGCCTTGACCGGCTTGATGTCGGCGCCATCGGGAGCCAGGTCCATGGTGAAGGTGGCCATGACGTCCTTGGTGGGCGGCACTTGGTGATAAAAAGCCACGACCGCAACCAGTTTGCTGTTCTTCTTGATGGGGACGCCATATCCGGTCGGAAACTTGGCGTCTGTAATCTCGATGCCGGCTCCGGCAAAATACGTCGGCTCTCCGGGGCAGGACAGGCTCTTTTCCTCGAGATTCTGGAGCAGAAAGTGATGCAAGTACTGGCCGGGAAGGTCCTTGCCGTCTTTGGTGAAAATCCGCGATCTGTAGCCCACCACATGCATGTCCTTGGGAGCTTTGAAAAAGTGGATCGGCATGCTGGACGCCAGCTCGCCACTGTGCTCCGTCGGCAGGTCGATCGGCCCGAAGGTCAGGACCAGGGCATTGCCTTGCAGCGTGACCGTTGTGACGGCTTTGGCTTGAGGCGCCGTCGGCGGATGGCTGTGCGAAGGGGCATCGGCGAAGGCCGGCGAGATGCCGAGCAGCGAAGCAAGCATGATGAGCGCGATACGGAACATACAACCTCCCGTTGGGGAAGAGATACAACTCTGCTACCATACCTGACCGGTGACTGGGGCTGCAACTGAGAATGTCGTCAGTGCGTGAAAGTTGTCTCACGCGGTCCGTTTGTGTGTGCCTGGCGATCGCCATGTCAGGCCTGCCGCTCTTTGCGGAGAATCCCTTTGCGGTCGACGTGCCCGCTGCCCCCGACGGTGTGCAGCGCGCCGTGGTCGAGGCCGACAGCTATGACTTCGCGCCGCGCCATCTCGTCGTGCGGGCGGGCAGGCCGGTCGAGTTGACCTTCAAGAGCCTGACCTGGCTGGTGCCGCACAATATCATCATCGATGACCCCCGCTCGGGCCTTGCGGTCCGCGAGGAGATTCGTGCGGGAGAGAGCGTGACGGTCAGGTTCACGCCGATGGTTCCGGGGACCTTCGCGATCTATTGCGACAAGAAGCTGCCGTTCTTCAAGAGCCACCGGGAGAAAGGCATGGAGGGCGTGCTGGAGGTCAGGTAAAGAACGCCTTGATCCACTCCCAGAGGCCTGGCCTCGCTCCGAGGGCCTTCGCTTCGGTGGGGCGCGCTTTGGCGAGCGCCGTGATCGGGCGGGCCTGCAGCACGTAGAGCCTGCCGCCGGCAAACGCCCATTCCATGTCGACAGGCCGGCCATAGCGGCGTTCGATCGCGCTCAGGGCTTCCGTCAGGGCCTGGAGTTGACCGTCCTGCAACGACAGTTGATCGTGCCGAGGGTCCTCCCGTTCGTGCGTTCCGCCGCTCGAGAGCAGAACTGAGGCCCGTTCCTTCCGGCCCACGCGGCGCTCCAGAATCACCCGCGTCGGCTTGTTCATGACGAAATGATCGGGTGTGACCCTGCCGGCGACGACGGTCTCGCCGAGTCCCCAGTTGGATTCGAACACGGCCTGGTTCGGGTTCCCCGTGTGCGGGTGCACCGAGAAGCCGACGCCGGAGACCTCGCTGGCGACCTGCTCCTGGACCACGATGGCGATGCGGGGGTCGAGGTGAGTGATCCTGCGTTCACGCTTGTAGGTGACGATGCGGGCATCGAGGCAGGAGGCGAATGTCGTGTGGAGCGCAGCCTCCAGTCTGTCCGGCGAGACGCCCAGCACCGTCTCATAACAGCCGGCGAAGGACGCGCCTTCCAGGTCCTCCTCCGGTGAGGACGATCGCACGGCAAACAGGGTTTTCTCCTCGAACGCGAACAGGGCTTCCCGGAGGCGCTTCTTCTGTTCGGGATTCAGCTCGTAGCCGCTGCTGATCTGCTTCAGCCGCTGGCACGCCTCGCGCAGGCCGGCTTCATCCGCCGCGAGAAAGGTCTTCCAGGCGGGCGTGGCTTTCAGCAGGACGATCCACGGCTCGAAAAACGAGACCGTCAGCACGAAGCCGTTTGGGACGGGGAGTCCCGCCTGAAACAGCGTCACGAGGGAAAGCCCCTTGCCACCGACTTCGCTTGCGGCAGGCAGGGGGGTGTCGTCGAACCGATAGAGAAGTTTCAGTGTCTTCTGACCTTTGTTATGCCAATCGTTTCAGGGCCGCGATCCGCTCCTCGATGGGCGGGTGCGTCGCGAACAGGTTCATCCATCCGCCGGTGCTGCCGGAGATCTTCATCGTGGCGAGCGCGTCCTGCGTCGAGTATTCCACCTGCGCGGCCTCGACGTAGCGCTGGATGCTTTCCAGCGCCGAGATCATCGGCGCGGGCCCATAGGCCTTGCCCGCGAAGCGGTCGGCCTCGAATTCCCGCCGCCGCGAGAACCAGTTGATCACGATCATGGCCAGGATGCTCAACACGATCTGGAGCACGATGGACGCGATGATGCCCACGCCCGCCTGGTCGCGCTCCTCAAACATCCGGCGCACCCACATGGCGATGAAGTAGACGAAGGTGTTCATCAATCCCGCCAGCACGGTGGTGGTGAACATGTCGCCGTTCCAGACATGGCCCATCTCGTGCGCGAGGACCGAACGGACTTCCTCCTCGTTCAAGTTCTCCAGAAGGCCGGTGGACACCGCCACCATGGCGTTGTTCTTGGTCGGCCCGGTGGCGAAGGCGTTCGGGTCGGGCGCGTCGAAGACCCAGACCTCCGGCATCTGGACATGCAGTCGCTGGGCGAGCTCCCGGACGGTCTGGAACACCACTGCTTCCTGGCGGGTCTTGGGCTCGGTGACCTGGTAGCAGTCCAGCATGGCCCGGGCGAACTGCTTGGAGAAGGCCAGCGAGACGAAAGCGCCGCCGAAGCCGAGGACGCCGGCATAGAGCAGCATGTACTCGTTGACGGACCCGCGGATATCGATGCCGAAGGCCGGCAGGACGACATTGGCCAGGACCTGGAATACGATGTACAGTGTGATGGAGATGAGCAGGTTCGCAACCAGCAACAACCCAATCCCCTTCAACTTTTTCAGCATCTGATTTCTTCCTCCTTCACGGGCGGGGTGAAAGGAACCGCACGCGTATCTGATAATGTTACCATCGCAGGGCCTGGTGTCAAGGCCCTTTGTCTCGATCTTCTTGACCGGAGCGGACTGAAAGGGTACAAATCTTTCAAATGGTTACGCGGGCCACCGCACAGACCCTCCTGCGGACGCTCCTCAAATCCGTTTCGCGCTCATTTTACCTCACCCTGGCCGTCGTTCCGAACGATGTCAGGGCCCAGGTGGGAACGGCCTACCTGCTGGCCCGCGCGGCCGATACCATCGCGGATACCGGGCTGATCGAGCGCCCGCTCCGGCTCCAGTATCTGACCCGGCTCCGGGAGTGGATCATGGATCCGGCGAAGCATCGGGGCGCCGTGCAGGAGATCCAGTCCGCGCTGCCTGGTGCTCGATCCGCTGCCCAGTCCGACCGGAGCGAGCGCGTCCTGCTGTCGCAACTCGACGAGTGCGGCGCGCTGCTGGAATCGTTCACAGAGGCAGACCAGTCCTTGATCCGTTGGGTGCTCGGGATCCTGACCCAGGGCATGCAGAAAGATTTGGCGGATTTTCCGGGCGAAACCATTCGAACGGGAGGAGGGGGGACTCTCGCCGCGCTGAAGACGCTGGCCGACCTGGACCTGTACACCTATCACGCCGCCGGCTGTGTCGGCGAGTTCTGGACCAGGCTCATGTGCGCGCATCGGGCGGCCCTGCGGGACTGGGACGTCGAACGGATGGCGCCGGCGGGGGTCCGGTTCGGCAAGGGGCTGCAATATACCAACGTCCTTCGTGACATCCCGGCGGACCTGCGGCGCGGCCGCTGCTACATTCCGACCGAGTTGCTGGAGACGGCGGGGCTGAAGCCGGCCGACCTGCTCGAGCCGGCCGCGCTCCCCAAATTCAAGCCCCTGCGCAATCAGCTTCTGCGCATCGCGCTGGAGCACCTCGATCAGGGGTGGCTCTATACGATGGCGATTCCCCGGTCCGAACTTCGCCTGCGGCTGGCCTGTGCGTGGCCGATCCTGTTCGCCGTGAAGACCCTGCAGCGGGTGAGCGCCTCGGAGAGCCTGCTGGATCCGGCGGTCACCATCAAAATGACGAGGGGCGAGGTCTACCGCATCATGGCGCTGGCGGGAGGGACGCTGGGTTGCGGGCGCACCCTGACCGCCTACTACGGGCATCTCCGCAAACGCGTCGCCTGCTGAGGCTTGTCGGCCAACCCACTGCATGGTATAACATTGTTTGTACGGGAGGTGTCTCATGATCAAGACGTTGAAAAAGCACGGCAACAGCATGGCCTTGGTGATCGAGAAACCCATCATGGAGGCATTGGGGATCCAAGTGGATACGCCGTTGCAAGTGACCCTGAACGGCAATACCTTGATGGTCACTCCGACCCACGTCGGCATTGGGCGAGAGCGAGTGGAGCAGTCGCTGAAGAAAATGCGTCGTCGATATGGAGCCATGTTGAAGCGATTGGCGGATTGACCGATGGCCGAAATCGATTTTCTGAGTGTGGAGGATGTACTGCAAATTCACACGAGCACAATGGAACAGGAGGGGGGATTGGCTGGTGTCAGAGATCACGGATTGCTCGACGCAGCGGTCGCGATGCCCCGTCAACAGTTTGGGGGCCTGTATCTGCATGAAGATCCGGCAGCCATGGCCGCGGCGTACCTTTTCCATCTGGCCAAGAACCATCCGTTTCAGGACGGCAATAAACGCACCGCCGTCATGGCTGCATTTGTCTTTCTTGAATCGAATGGAATTGAACTGACGGCACCACCGTCACAACTCGAGGCTATCACGCTGCAAACGGCGGCCGGCGAGCTCAGTAAAGACGCGCTGACCACCTGGATGCGCCGGCAGATTTCCGGAAAGCCCAGGCGGTCTTCAAAACGATCACGACGTGGTCGGACTAAGTGAAAGATCGTTTCCGATTCTGATGTAGGGGCGCAATTCATTGCGCCCGCATTCCACACCGATCCTGGTGTGTGAATCATGACGGGCGTGATGAATCACGCCCCTACGAACGGAACGACGGACCATCCGATGTAGGGGCAGGCCCCCGTGCCTGACCCCGTTTTCGCCAGTTCGAGTCCTGACCGGCTCCCCAAATCGGACAAATCTGGGCACTGGACACAGATACTTCCATTGTCCTCAGAAAAGTAGCCTGTCCCATTTTTTCTCCCCCACTGTTACCTCATTGGTCTCGTGAGAGGAGCGACACGCCCATTTCCTTGTCTAGATCCACCCTCCAGTCCTTACCCCAAACTTCAGTCATCATTCTGTTGATGTGCTGCTTGTTTTCGCGTGAACTTATAGAAAGCTGCACGTAATACTTCACGATGTCCGTACGCTCTATTAATGCATCCGGAAAGCCACCTGTCTTCTCGTAGTCCAAGAGCGTTTGATATCGCTCTGCAAACTGCTTAGCCGTTTTATTCAACTCGGCTCTATCTTGCTGTCCATCCCGCCTTTCAACGATCAAAGCGTGGATATCAGCAGGCGAAAGAACTCGGCGAGTGTACCGCGCTACTGCCTTCACGAACCGATAGAACCTTCGCTCGTCTAACGGATGATACGAGTCCCACGTGTCTAGGCAAATCCAGGCCTCGAAGTACCGCCCAATGACAGGAGCCAGGGCTACAGTCTTGCCCGTGCCCCTTCCGCGTTGCGAATAAGCTCCCGTCTTTCTTTTCTTTTCCGCCATATAACTTTTATAGGGTTATACCCGAAACCAAGGCAGAGCCAGTTCGATAATGGCACAGCGGGATTCCACAGCAGTCATGGCCCGATCACTTCCCCTTCGGCAGGATGCCCTTCCTCACGACTTCGGGAAGGGTCCGCACTCTTTGGCGATGCGCTGGTCGAGTTGGATCAATTCGGATTCACTGATGCCGAGCTTCTGGGCATCGGCCTGCGCCGTCCCACGGCTGTCATGATCGTCGAAGTGGTCAGGACGGCTCTCCGCGCCAAAGCTATAGAAATGGTCCTGAGTGAAACTGAGCAGAGGTTTGACCTGGTTGGTGTGTGATCCGGCCCAGTTCTCTAGGAGCTTCGATTTGCAAGGCTCCCACGCCTTGAGCGCTGGCGGCCTGGTGGACTCAAGCAGATACCGCCACCCACCGAGCAGCGTAAGGATGATGATGGCTCCGCCCACGAACTGTAACAGCTCCTTGATCATGGTCTGGCCTCCCCCTCCAGGCCCAATGAGGACTGGTGGTGTCATGCTCCCACCCGATGGTTGCAACAGTTCAGGGGGGACATGCATTTTTTCGAGCAGCTCCAAGGTTCTTTCATAGCCGGCTTTCGTCACATAGGGCCGCATCCTGTCAAGAAAGCAGAATCGCAGTTGTCCCCGAGCGTAGGATGAGACCATTTGCCTGAGAATGACAGCGCCAATCCCAACGAGACGCCCCATGTCGAACGCGGGATGGTGGACGAAGGTGGGGAATACCCAGGCCACCAAGTAATAGGCTCCGGTGAGATATAGCCCTAACCAGAACGCGTTCAGAAGAAAATGCCCCCAATCCCCCCGTGGCCCAGCCTTTGCTCCGCCAGTAGATGGCACGGGGGACGTCATAGAGGGCTTGGAAGATGACCGTCTCGTACCACAGCACACCGAGGACTATGCCGCCGACGACCGAGGCTGACCCCGAGAGAAAACCGAGCACTCGTTCGGTGCCTGAATACTCGGGATTGAACAATGCCGCTATAGCCACGAGCACGATGGCGCCAATGATGGGCCAGGCGAGCCACCTGTAGACCACTGTGCAGACGTGAAATAGGTAGCGAATCATGCGGCCTCCGTTCGTAGCGTGCCGAGGCTGAACGCTCGTCATGGGCCTTTCCCTAATAGATGGCGGCAAGGCTAGGCCGCCCCTGGGGACCTGTCAAGCTCTGCTGTGGTTGGGTGTCTCCCTGGGGCAATGATTTGGGACGGGCGCACGGCTGTGCGCCCCTACAGGGGAATAACATCCGTTTCCGATGTAGGGGCGTACAGATGTACGCCCTCTACCGGGCGCGATGAATTGCACTTCCTCGGTTGTGACATTTCCCTGCATAGCCGTGTCGAATGGATGATGCCCTACGATCCGGACAGGCATGCGCGCCGCTCCATCCGTCTGCGCGACTACGATTATGCACAACTGGGAGCGCATTTCGTCACGATCTGCACCTATCAACGGGAATGTCTGTTGGGGGACGTCGTGAATGGGGAAATAGTATTGAACGGGGCCGGTGAGATCGTCAGACATACATTGGAGGAATTGCCTCAAAGGTTTCCTGGAATCGAGGTGGAGATGCATGTGATCATGCCCAACCATTTGCATGGCATCATCCTCGTAGGGGCGCAATTCATTGCGCCCATCCCGCAGACCGATACGGTTGGGATTTCCGGAAAATCGGGCGTGATGAATCACGCCCCTACACTGGGGAAGGTGGTTCGGGCGTTCAAGGCAATTTCAACACGTAGGATACGCACGGGCAGCAACAGCACGTTTGCGTGGCAACGGAATTATTACGAGCACGTCCTTCGCGACGAGGCGGAGCGACATTGCATCCGGCAATACATCACCAATAACCCCATGCAATGGGAGATAGATCGAGAGAATCCGCATCGCAGGTGACGGAAACGACGTAGGGGCGCAATTCATTGCGCCCATCTTACAGGCCACAGGGATTGTGATTTACAGAAAACCGGGCGCGATGAATCGCGCCCCTACTTCTTCGGTTCGTTCTTCGTCGGTTCGAGGATTTTCTCGCCCCGGAGGAATACGGCGAAGATGGCTTGCGAGGGGCAGGCGTCGAGGCAGAGGCGGCAGGTTTCGATACA
>Ga0080064_1005958_pt1 | contig 13655 bp, 11 predicted proteins | sample Subgrocontami54m_FD_69260 | JGI IMG/M metagenome (GOLD analysis project Ga0080064, IMG submission 69260) | Subsurface groundwater microbial communities from S. Glens Falls, New York, USA - GMW46 contaminated, 5.4 m (SPADES assembly) (version 2) ...
CTGAACCTGGAGGAATCGGGCGTCGACGTGCGCGTCGGCCTGCGCGAGAGCTCGACTTCCGTGGCCAAGGCCAAGAACGCCGGGCTGACCGTGCTGTCGCCGCAGCAGGCGGTGCGCGAGGCCGACGTGGTGATGGTGCTGGTACCGGACGAACACCAGGCGCAGCTGTACCTGGACGTGATCGCACCGAACCTCAAGCACGGCGGCGCGCTGGCCTTCGCCCATGGCTTCAACATTCACTTCGGGCAGATCGATCCGCGGGCCGATCTTGACGTGTTCATGATCGCGCCCAAGGGCCCCGGCCATCTGGTGCGCAACACCTACACCCAGGGCGGCGGCGTGCCGTGCCTGATCGCCGTGCATCAGGATGTGTCCGGCAGCGCCCGCAACACGGCGCTGGCCTACGCGTCGGCCATCGGCGGCGGGCGCGCCGGAGTGATCGAAACCAACTTCCGCGAGGAGACCGAAACCGACCTGTTCGGCGAACAGGCGGTGCTGTGCGGCGGCACCTCGGCGCTGGTGATGGCCGGTTTCGAGACGCTGGTGGAAGCCGGCTACGCGCCGGAAATGGCCTACTTCGAGTGCCTGCATGAACTCAAGCTGATCGTCGACCTGATGTATGAGGGCGGCATCGCCAACATGCGTTACTCGATCTCCAACACGGCCGAGTACGGCGACTTCACGCGCGGCCCGCGCATCGTGACCGACGAGACGAAGGCCGAGATGCGGCGCATCCTGAAGGAAATCCAGACCGGCCAGTTCGCGCGCGACTTCATCGCCGAGAACCGCGCCGGCGCGCCGATGCTCAAGGCCATGCGCCGCCTGGGCCAGGAGCACCCGATCGAGCAGGTCGGCGGCAAGTTGCGCGACATGATGCCGTGGATCAAGGCCAGCCGCGTGGTCGACCGCTCGCGCAACTGACCCGCCATTGGACGGCGTGAATCCGCCCAATGGCGGGCCGCGGCGACGCGGCATCTACATACTGCCGAATCTGTTCACCACGCTGGGCCTGTTTGCCGGTTTCTATTCGATCGTCGCCGCCGGGCGGGGTCAGTTCGGCCCCGCCTGCATGGCGGTGTTTGTGTCGATCATCACCGATGGGCTGGACGGCCGGGTGGCCCGCCTGACCGGTACCGAAACCGACTTTGGCGCCGAGTACGATTCGCTGACCGACATGGTGGCCTTCGGTGTGGCGCCGGCCCTGCTCGTTTACGACTGGTCGCTGCAGCACCTGGGAAAGATCGGCTGGCTGCTGGCGTTTTTCTACGCGGCCGCGGCTGCCCTGCGCCTGGCGCGTTTCAACACCCAGCCGCAGGTCTACGGCAAGAAATACTTCCAGGGTCTGCCCAGTCCGTCGGCCGCAGCGCTGGTGACCAGCGCCGTATGGGCCGGGCATGACTACGGGTTCCCGGACTGGGCCGGCATGCCGCTGGCCTTGCTGGTGGCGATTGCCGGCGGCGGCCTGATGGTCAGTAACTTCCGCTACTACAGCTTCAAGGAGGTCGACCTGCGGGGGCGGATCCCGTTTTTTGCGGCGGTGCTGATTGCCGTCGGCATTGCCGTGGTTTCGACTGATCCCCCACTGGTGCTTTTCAGCCTGTTTCTGACCTATGCCGTGTCCGGCCCGGTGCTGACCGTGCATCGGCGTCGACGCTTGCGGCAGGGCCGGCGCGCCGGTTGAAACCGAGCAAGGACTGCTCGTCCGGCGCACCGTCCGCGCTGAGCAGGGCAAAGTAACGAAGCACGCTCTCGACGTGATAAACCGGCTCCCAGCCGCGCGCGCCGCGGCCCAGGGACGGTAACGCCTGGCGCACTTCCGGCCACCGGTCCGGGTCGCCCCCCTGCTCGCGCACCGCCTGGCGCGCTCGCGCCAGACCGCCAGGCCCCACGTTGTAGGCTGCCAGCGTCAGCCAGGTGCGGTCCGGCTCCGCCACCGAATCGCCCATATCGGCCCGCAGATGGGCCAGGTAGCGCGCACCGGCGACAATCGACGCGCCGGCGTCCAGGCGATTGCCACCGCCCATGCTGCGCGCCGTGTCGGCCGTGAGCATCATCAGCCCGATCGCGCCGCGCGGCGACTCGGCGCGCGGATTCCAGCGCGATTCCTGATAGGCAAGCGCGGCCAGCAGGCGCCAGTCGATCCCCTGCTCTGCCCCGGCGCGCCGAAAATCGGCCTCGAAATGCGGCAGCTTGGTCGCCAGGGCCAGGCGAAAACCCTCCAGGTCAACCACGTCGAAGCGATCCCGCAAACCCTGTTCCTGTTGACGCAGCTGGGCAAGAAGACCGTTTTTGCGTGAGTTGACGAAAAACCGGTCTACCTGCCGGGCCAGCGAGTCGTCGCGGGTGTTGCGCAGCACCCAGCCGATGCTGCCTGGCGGTCCGACCGAAGCGCCAAGCCGCAGGGCCGGCAGCCGCTGGCGGGCCCGCTCCACTTCATCTTGCTGCGCCAGGGTGCAGGGAATGCCTCCGGCCGACACACGCTCCAGCAAAGCAACCGTGCCCAGTGGCGAGGTCGGCGCAAGACCGATGCGCACGAGCCCGGCTCTGGACAGGCGCGCCACGTAGCCATCGCTGTCCGACACCCGGACCTGGCGCAGCGCGGTGCCTGACTGCAGGTCCAGGGACAGACCGGCGGTGCCTTTGCACACGACGTGCGTCTGGCTTTCGGCATAGGTCGGCGCCGCGCGCAGGTGGCGGGGCAAAGGGTCCGGCAAGGGCTGCCCGGGGACAGCGATGTCCACCTCGTCCCGCGTCAGCATGTCCAGCAGTTCGGCCTGCGAGTCGGCCTCGACCAGATTGACCGTCACGTCCAGCCGGTTCGCGAATTCGCGCAGCAGGACGTGGTGCATGTCCTGAAACGCGGCATGATCGATGCCCGGATCGACCGGCACCGCCACGCGCAGCGTACCGGACCGCTGCACGCGTTCCAGCCGGGATGGCTGCGGATAACGCAGCGCCAGATCCGGCCAGTGCAGAAGCATCAGCAACAGGGCGGCCACCAGACTGGCACCCCACCACTCGGGGAGTCCATATCGCAGGGCTGAGTCCTCAACAGGCTGCGCGGCGGTTCCATCGTGTGGCAGAACCGCTATCGGCACGGGGGGCGGATGGTATATTAGCCGCGCTCCACGGCAAACCTCAGGCCCCGGCGGCCATCCTGCGGAGAGGTACCGAAGTGGCCATACCGGCGCGGACTCGAAATCCGTTGGGGGCGTAAGCTCCACGTGGGTTCGAATCCCACCCTCTCCGCCAATTTCCCCGCCCTGAAACCCGCTCGCAAGCGGTTCTGCCCACGCAAGACTTGCACCCTGAAAGCGGATTAAAGCGGGTTGCAGTCCATCAGACCAGGAAGCTCAGGTTCGGGCTCATCAGCACGACCTCGTCCATCAGGATGTCGCGCGCCGCCAGGCGCAGTTCGCCACCCTCCTCGCGCAGCCGATCCTCGCGGCGGCCGGAAAAGAAATACGGCGTGCTTTGCGTCGGGCGCACGCGAAACACCAGCACGTGGCTGGTCACCCTGAACGTGCCCGGCTGATCGCCGTCGTAGGCGCGGATGTTGGTCACGAAGTGGCGGGTTATGGTCGGCGGGCTCTCGGCCGTCGTCGTCGAAGGTCGTGACCACAGCTCGATACGTGTCGCCAGGGTGGCGTAATCGTCGTCGAAATAGCCGTTCACGAACGGCTGCTGCGGCGCCTGGCCTTCGAAAAAGCCCCGTCCCGGCATCCGGTAGCGAATATCCGGCGTGACCCGCTCCAGCCAGCGACCGTAGGCGTGCTGGTCGAACAACTCGGCCTCGTCGTACAGAAAATTCAGGATGCGCCGGTAGGTGGCGTCGTCAACTTGTGGGTTGTTTTCCATCGCTCCGCCCTCAGCCCGCCATCAACTCGCGCCAGCGCAGCAATAGCCCGAACTCGGACATCTCCGAGTAGGTCGAGCGATACGCCTCGCCCGGCCCGGGGAAGTCCGCAAGGCGTTCGTCCTGCGAGGCCAGAATCATCTGAAAGCTGCTCATGCGCTCGCGGCCGATGGTGCCGCGGCTGCCGGCGTCGATGGCGGCCCAGGCCTCGGCATCGTCCTGGTCGAAGGTGCCGGCGGCGGTGAAGGTGCGGATGCCGGCCTGCAGGCTGGCCTGCTTGTACTCGTCCGGTGCCTCGCGGTCGGCGAAGAACCAGTTCCAGATCTCGGTGCGATCCGGCCCGGTCGGCTGCCAGACGCGCACGTTGAAAAAATTCACCGGCGGCTGGTCGGGCCGGAACGTGATCGGGAAATGCACCCAGGACAGGTTCGGGAAGATGGTCATCACCTTGTTGAACAGCTTCGATTTGAGCTGCAACTGGCCCGGCGTGAGCGTCTTCTGGTACAGCGCCACCATGTCCGGGTGAAAACCCACCCACGGCGGCATGCCGGGCGGCAGGTCCACGAAAATGCAGCCGTGGCCGTTACCGGCACGCACCGCCGGGCCTTCGATAGCCAGATCGCGCAGCACGTCCAGCGGCATGCCGCCTGCAATCTTGCGCGTGATCGGGCCATGCGTCTTGAGCGCATGCGGGCCGTCGGCGGCAAAGTTGACGGCGCCGTATTTCCAGTTTTTCTGCGCCACCCAGCGGATCGGCGCGCCGAGCGCCTGCGCGCCGCCCGGCGTGCGCGCGAACAACATGTCGATGTACCAGCGGGCGTCGCCGAGGTACTCGTCCAAGCTCGGCGCCTGCGGGTCGAAGGTAGCGAAGATCAACCCGGCGTGCACGCCAACGCGCGCCTGCACCAGGTTGAAGGTGCCCAGGTCGACCCGGCCCTTGTACGCCTCAGGGGCGTCCGCCATGGCGGTGAGCTGGCCGGCGTTGTCAAAGCTCCAGCCGTGGTATGGACATACATAGCCCATGGCGTTGCCGGCATCGGCGCGGCACAGCAGTGCGCCGCGGTGCGGGCAGGCATTCAGGAACACGCGCAGCGCGCCATCCTGCCCGCGGGCCAGGATCACCGGATCGTCACCCATCACCCGGCGCAGGTAATCGCCCGCTTTGGGCAGCTCGCTGTCATGGCCCACAAACAGCCAGCTGCGCGCGAAAACGCGCGTTAGCTCCAGGCGGTGAATATCCGGATCGGTGAATATGCGGCGGCTGACCAGGCCGGTTTCGGGGTCCACCAGTTGGCCCGGGTGACCAAGATCGTCGATCTTCATGCCGCGTTCCTCCGTGAACGAACCGCGCTACCGCGGGACAAACGACTGTCCGTTAAATTGCCTGAGCCGACGCCGGATTGGCAACCATCGCGTCAGGCGCGAGCAAACGGCACGTCACGCAACACAACTGTAGACCAGGGCCGGCGGCGCGTTCAGGAACACCGGATGAATGTCCAGATGCCCGAACAGCTCCTGCAGACTGCGCCGGAAACGACGACTGGTCGGCAGCACCTGTGCATGCACGAAGCTGTAGGACACAAACGACCCGCCCGGTCGCAGTGCCGCGCGCACGGCGTTGACGACCGAGGCTTGGTGAACGGCGCTGAAATTGGCAAACGGCAGCCCGCAGACCACCGCATCGACCTGCGGTATGCCGCGCTCGGCAAGCACCTCGGGCAGGCGCTGTGCGGCGGCGTTGATCACCTCGACGCGCGGGTAGCGGGTGGCCACGTAAGCCGCCAGTTCGGCATCGAGTTCCAGCGCCAGTAATCGGCACGCCGGGTGAGCCCGCTGTGCCAGAAGACGCGTGAATGCACCCGTGCCCGGTCCGAGTTCCACGATCACCCGGGCGCGGGCAAAGTTGATCGGGTCGGTGATCTGGCCGGCCAATGCCGGGCTGCTGGGAAATGCCGACCCCATGCGCAGGGGATTGGCAAGAAAGGAACGCAAAAAGCGGATATCCAACAGTGACTCCCTCCTCACAGCGCATGGTGGCCGGCACCTTACGCGCGCGCAGCCGCCTGTACAAGGTACGCATCTGGCGTTCACGACGTTTTTTTGCTCGCCGCCGCATGCGTACCGTGCCGGCGCAGCGGCCACGGCCGGAGCGTTCGGCGGTTCAATCCGCAGTGCTACCCTACCGCCCCCTCGCAATGGACCGCGCGGTCAGCATGGATCTCATCAAGGCTCTTCGACGGATTGTTGGCGCCGGTGTGTTGGCCGCCGGTCTGCCGCTCGCCGGCTGTTCGCGGCAGCAAGCCGACCTGCCCCCGCCGCGCCCGGTGCGCGCCGTGCAGGTTCCGGCAGCCGGCGAACTCGCGGGCCAGCAGCGCTACGCGGCCCGCATCGAGGCCCGGCACGAGACGGTGTTGGCGTTTCAGGTCGGCGGCCAGGTCAGCGCCCGACTGGCCGAAGTCGGTGACACGGTCGCGGTCGGCGCCGTGCTGGCCCGTATGGATACCAGTGACCTGCGCCTGCGCGAGCGCGATCTGGCAGCCCGCCTGGCGGCCAGCCGGGCCGAACGCGCGGACGCGGCGAGTGCGCTGCGACGGGCCAACGAACTGCGACCCAAGGGCTTCGTCAGCCAAGCCGATTTTGACCGTGCCACCTACCGCGACCAGGCTGCCGCGGCGCAGGTCGAGGCACTGACCGCGCAGCGGGGACTGGCCGGTCGGGATCTGTCTTACGCCGCGCTGACGGCACCGGCCGCGGGCGTGATAACCGCCCGCATGATCGACGCAGGCCAGGTAGTGAGCGCCGGTCAGCCGGCCTTCGGCCTGGCCCAGTCAAACGAAATCGAGGCGGTCTTCGACCTGCCCGAACAGCAGCGCGCCGGGCTGCCGGACACCGTTCAGGTCACGCTGTGGACGCAGCCGGATCGCCCAATCACGGCGAAGGGGCGCGAAATCGCGCCGCAGGCCGCCGACGGCAGCCGCACCTACCGCGTCCGCGCCACGCTGCCGGTTAGCGATGGCCCGCCGCCCGGCCTTGGCAGCAGCGCCACCGTCGCGTTTGCCGGGCCGGTCGCGCTGCCGGCCATTCCGCCCGCTGCCGTGCTCAAGCGTGATGACGGCCAGCCGGCGGTGTGGGTGGTCGACGGCAACGGGGCGGTTCGGCTGCGCCCGGTGACGCTCGGCCCGGTGCAGGGCGATCGGGTCTCCATCGCCAACGGCCTGGGCGCCGGTGACTGGGTGGTGACGGCCGGCGTGCACGATCTGCGCGACGGCCAGGCCGTCAGCCTGCCCTGAGCGGCCGCATGTCCCGCTACAACCTGGCCGAATGGGGTCTGCGCCGCCCTGCCCTGACGGTCTACCTGATCGGTCTGCTCCTGCTGGGGGGCGCGGTGGCATTTTTTGGCCTGGGCCAGACCGACATGCCGGACTGGACCATGCGCGCCATGCCGATACGCGTGTTCTGGCCCGGCGCCAGTGCCGAGCAGATCGAGCAGCAGGTGGTCGACAAGATCGAGCGCAAGCTGCAGGACACGCCTTATCTGAAAAGTCTGATCAGTACCTCCAAGCCCGGTGAGGCATGGATCTGGGTCAACCTCGAAAACAGCCTGACCGATCCGAAGACCACGGTGCCGGACATCTGGTATCAGGTGCGCAAGAAGGTCGGCGACATCCGCGACACCCTGCCGCCGGGCGTGCAGGGCCCGTATTTCAACGACGAGTTCGGCGACGTCTACCCGCTGGTGTATGGCATCTGGGGCGACGAGTTCAGCTATGCGGAGCTGAAGGATCAGGCCGACTGGCTGCGCGAGGAGCTGCTGCGCCTGCCGATCGTCGAGAAAGTGGTCCTGGTCGGCGCCCAGCCGCAGCGGGTGTACCTGAACCTGTCGACGGCGCGGCTGGGCAATCTGCGTGTGAGCCCACTGGCGCTGATCGAGGCCATCGCCGGCCACAACGCCATGCAGGCCGCCGGCCAGATCGAGAACACCACCGATCGCTTGCGCCTGCGCCTGGGCGGCCAGTTCCGCAGCGTGGACGACGTGCGCCGGGTGCCGGTGCCGGCGGCCGATGGCCGGCTGCTGACGGTGGGCGATCTGGCCGAGATCAGCGCCGGCTACCAGGATCCGGCAGAACAGCTCATGCGCGTGAACGGCCATCCGGCAGTGGGGCTCGCCATCTCGATGGCTGCTGGCGGCAATGTGGTCGATCTGCGCCGCGACGTGGTGACGCTGATGCGGCGCCTGGAGGCCGGCCTGACGGTGGGCGTGCAGGCCACGCTGGTCGCCGACGAGCCGCAGGTGGTCACGCACACGCTCGACAAGTTCCTGTTGAAGCTGGCGGTGGCCGTCGGCATCGTGCTGCTGGTCAGCTACGCCACGCTGGGCTTGCGGTCGGGCCTGGTGGTGGCCACCGCCTTTCCGCTGGTGCTGGGCGCGACCTTCATGGCCATGAAGGTGATGGACATCGACCTGCAGCGCATCTCGCTGGGCGCGCTGATCATCTCGCTCGGCCTGCTGGTGGACGACGCCATCATCATCGTCGAGATGATGCAGGTGAAGATGCGCCAGGGCCTGGACCGCTTCCACGCCGCCAGCGCCGCCTACACCAGCACCTCGCTGCCGATGCTGACCGGCACGCTGGTCACGATCGCCGGCTTCATGCCGATCGCGCTGGCAAAAACGGCGCTGCGCGAGTTCATGTTCGGCCTGTACGGCGTGATTGCGGTGGCCTTGCTGGTGTCGTGGCTGGTGTCGGTGCTGTTCACGCCCTACCTTGCCTACCGCATGCTGCCGGCGCAGGTGGCGCATCACGACGAGGTGTACGACACGCCCTTCTACCGGCGCCTGCGCGGTCTGGTGCGCGCCTGCGTCAACCGCCCGGGGTGGATGGTGGCGGCGGTGGCGCTGCTCGTGGGCCTGGCCGCCGTGGCCGGAAGGCAGGTCGAGAAACAGTTTTTTCCGCTCACCGACCGGCCGGACCTGATCGTCGAAACCTGGCTGCCGGAAGGCAGTTCGTTCGCCGCCAACGAGGCGCTGGCCAAGAACATCGACCGCCTGCTGAAGAGCGAATCGGGCGTTCAGCGCTGGGTGAGCTACATCGGCTCGGACACGCCGCGCATCTTCACGGACCTGTGGATCGAACTGCCGGCCCACAATGTCATCAAGACCTACATCCAGACCACCGACCGGCCAACGCGCGACCGCCTGCGCGAGGCGCTGCGAACGCGCATCGCCCGTGAGCTGCCACAGGCCCGGGCGCGGGTGAACGTGTTTCCGTTCGGCATGCCGGCGCCGTCCTCGATCGAATACCGCGTCACGGGGCCGGACCGGCACACGTTGCGCGCGTTCGCCGCGCAGGTCAGCGCCGTCATGCACGATCACCCGCAGACCAGCGGAGTCCATTACAGCTGGCGCGGGCCGGTCAGCACCGTACGGCTGGATCTGGACCAGGCGCGCCTGACGGCGCTCGGACTGTCCGCGCAGCGCCTGGGCGAGTCACTCGACATGCTGCTGTCCGGGCGGCCGGTGACACAACTGCGCGACGGCGACGAGACCATCGACGTGGTGCTGCGCCTGACCGAGGACGAGCGCACGCGCCTGGGCTATCTGCCGAATGTGCCGGTACCACTGGCCGACGGGTCCAGCCTGCCGCTTGGCCAGCTGGCGCACCTTCAGCCGGCGCTGGAGGAAGGCGTGGTGACCCACTACAACCGCGTGCCGGCCATCATGGTGTATGCCGACCTGCCCTGGTACGTGCAGCCGCTGGACGTGGATGCCCAGCTGAGGGACCGGCTCGATGCGATACGCCAGCGCCTGCCGCTGGGCTATCACCTTGAGATTGGCGGCATCGGCGAGCTCAGCGCCGAGGTGGATGAGGCCATCGGCGCCGTCATGCCGATCATTGCCGTCCTCATCGTCACGCTGCTGATGATGCAGTTGCAGCACCTGGGCCTGACGCTGCTGGTGCTGGCCTCGGCACCGCTGGGCCTGATCGGCGTGCTGTTCACGCTGTGGGTGGCCGACCTGCCGCTGGGCCTGGTGGCGCAGCTGGGGGTATTGGCGCTGGCCGGCATCACCATGCGCAACACGGTGATCCTGGTCGACCAGATCCGCCAGGACGTGGCGGCCGGTTTGAGCCGCCACGAGGCGGTCATTGAATCGACCGTGCGCCGGTTCCGGCCCATCGTGGTGACCGCCGCCGCCGCCATCCTGGCGCTGATTCCGCTGCTGACCGATCCTTTCTGGGGACCGATGGCCTATGCCATGATGGGCGGACTGCTGGTGGCCACGGTGCTGACCGTGCTGTTCGTGCCGACGCTGTATGCGGCCTGCTTCAGGGTCCAAGCGTCACCCGCTGCGCCGCCGCCCGTCTGACGAGGAAATCCTCGCCGCCCCTTGCCGACCCCGAGGATACGACCCCGATGAACGCCTGGCTGGTCCGCGACTGGTGTACGCCCGAACAGATGCAGTGGACCGACCTGCCACTGCCCGAGCCGGGCCCCGGGCAGGTGCGCGTCAAAGTCGCAGCCGCGGCGCTCAACTTTCTGGACACGCTGATGATCGGCGGGCGCTACCAGGAACGCCCGCCCCTGCCGTTCGCGCCCGGCGTCGAACTGTCCGGCACCGTGGATGCCGTCGGTGACGGCGCGGCTCTGGCCGTGGGTGATCGGGTCTGCGGGCTGGTGCCCTACGGCGCCTTTGCGCAGTATGCGTGCGTGGACGCGGCCGATCTGGTGAGGCTACCGGACGGCCTTGATCTTGAGGACGCCGCTGCGCTGCCGGTGGTCTACGGCACCGCTCATCATGCCCTGGTGGAACGCGGTCGACTGCGGGCCGGTGAGACCCTGCTGGTGCTGGCAGCGGCCGGTGGTGTCGGGCTGGCAACCGTGCAGCTTGGCCGGGCGCTGGGGCTTCGCGTGCTGGCGGCAGCCGGCGGCGCCGACAAGTGCGCGCTGTGTCTGGAACACGGCGCCGAACAGGCCTTCGACTACCGCGATCCGGCCTGGGCCGAACAGGTCAAGGCCGCCACGGGTGGCCGCGGCGTGGACGCCGTGCTCGATCCGGTCGGTGGCGACTACACCGGCCAGGCGCTGCGCCTGCTGGCCTTTGGCGGCCGGCTGCTGATCGTCGGTTTCGCGGCCGGGTCCATCCCGGAAATTCCCGCCAACCGCCTGTTGCTCAAGGACCTGTCCGCGCTGGGCGTGGTGTGGGGCGCCTGGCGGCGTCGCAACCGGCCCGCCGCGGCAGTGCAGATGGCCGCCCTGTTCGATCTGTGGCGACAGGGCGCCATCGCGCCGTTAGTGTCGCAGCGCCGGCCGCTGCGCGAGGCGCCGCAGGCGATCATGGACCTTGGCGCGCGCCGCACCACCGGCAAGGTGTTGCTGATTCCGGAGGGCACGAAATGAGCGCCGAAACCCCGCGCGTACCCCTGCCGCCGCCGATTCTGTATGCCGTCGCCATCGGCCTTGGCCTGTGGCTGGAGCGTCCCCTGCCGTGGCCGCTGCCCGGTGGCACACTGCGATTCTGGAGCGGCGTGGTTCTGATCGCTTTGGCCGTGGCGCTGTTCGGGCTGTGTCTGCGCGAGCTGCGGCGCCACCAGACCACCATCAACCCGCACCGGGCGGCCAGCAATCTGGTCGAAACAGGCCCGTTTCGCTTCAGCCGCAACCCGATCTACGTCAGCCTGACCGTGCTGCAGGTGGGCGTCGGCCTGCTCGCCAGCAGCACCTGGGTGCTGCTGATGCTGCTGTGGGTGCTGCCGCTGATGCAGCGGCTGGTGATCGCCCGCGAGGAGGAGCACCTGCGCTGGCGCTTTGGTTCCGAATACGTCGATTACAGCGCGCGGGTGCGCCGCTGGCTGTGAGCCGTGGCGCCCGCGCGCTGCGCCGGCTGCGCCGGCTACTGCGTTACACGCTGCTGGTCTGGCTGGGGCTGACGGCCGGCACGGTGCTGCTGCTGCGCTGGGTGCCGCCGCCGACCACCTCGTTCATCCTGCAAAACCGCATCGCTGCCCTGCGCGCCGGCTACGGGTTCTATCCCTATCCGTATCGCTGGGTGGATTATGAGCACATTGCCCCGGCCATGGCCCTGGCCGTGGTGGCGGCTGAGGATCAGCGTTTCCGGGAACACATGGGCGTGGATCTGAACGGCATCCGCCAGGCGATCCGCGACAACCAGTACCGCCGACGCCCGCGCGGCGCCAGCACGCTTACCCAGCAAACGGCCAAGAACCTGTTTCTGTGGCGCGACCAGACGCTGCTGCGCAAGGGCATCGAGGTGTATTTCGCCGGCCTGCTGGAACTGCTGTGGTCCAAGCAACGCATTCTGGAGGTGTACCTGAACGTGGCGCAGTTCGGCGGCAGCGTGTTTGGCGTGGAAGCCGCCGCGCGGACCTATTTCGACAAGCCGGCAGCGGCCCTGACTGGCGAGGAAGCCGCCCTGCTGGCAGCGGTGCTGCCGTCGCCGTCGGTGCTGCGGGTGGACGCCCCGTCGGACTATCTGCGTCAGCGCCAGCGCTGGGTGCTGAACCAGATGCGGCGTCTTGGGCCGGGCTACCTGCAGGATTTGTGAGGCCGCCCGCTCAGTGGTCCGTCAAACGCTGGCAGAACTGCGCCGTCTCCACGACCGCGCGCAGCAGCAGCGCGTTGGCCGCGGCCACCCCGCCCGCCGGATCGTCACTCGCCGCCGCCTTCTCCAGGCGCAACGTCTGACTGCCCAGCAAGCGCCCGTCGCGCACGTCCACCAGCTGCACCCGCAATGCCAGGCGCATCTGGCTCGGCTGGGTTGTGAAATCCTGCTCGATCTGCAGCAACTCGCTCAGCAGGCGGTAATCGGAGCGCATGCCGCCGCCTTCGGCCAGCACCCGGGCGCCACCGGCCGACAAGCCGTCCACCAGCGCCTGGCCGAGCAAGCGCGCCGGCCGGTCGATCCAGCGCTGGCGCGCGTAGTAACGCAGTTCATACGCCGACTGCCGGTAGGCCATGGCGGTCGTGGCGTAGCCGGGCGCGGCGCCGGGCGCCATCACCTGCAGCGTCCGCTCGACCGGCACCGCCAGCGGGATGTTCGCCTGCGGTGCCAGCGCCAGGGTGTGGGTGATGTCAGCCGGCGATGGCGACAGCGGCACGGAACAGCCAGCCAGCAGCCCCAGCGCAATCGCAATCAGACGTTTCATCATTCCCCCGGTCCCGGGTTGCGCTTGGGCGGGCCCAGCAGCAGCATCTGCGGGTTCGCACTGAGCCGGTCGCTCAGGTCGCGCAGGCTGTCAGCTGCCGAGCCAAGGTCACCCACCGCCCGCTCCACCCGCGGCAACAGCACGCCACCGGTGTATTCGAGCTGGCGGCGGCTGTCGCGGGCAGTGGTGCCGACCTGCTCGCCGGTGCTGCGCAGGGTGCCCAGCAGTTGCTCGGTTTGAGCCAGAACCGCGTCGATGCGGGGCGCCAGCCGCGGCAGGGATTCGCCGGCTGTGGCGGCCGATCGTGCCAGCCGTTCGAGGTCGCCCAGCGTGCGGTCCAGCCGGTCGCTCTGCCCTGCCAGGCTGCCGGTGATGTGATCGGCATTGGCGAGGATCGAGCCGATGGCGCGGGCGTTGTCGTCGTTCAGGATCACCAGCAGGCGCTGGCTGGCCTGATCCAGCGTGCGCATGGCCAGACGCAGCGCCGTGTCCAGGCGGTTCAGCAGCGACGGCTCCATGCGGATCACCGGGTAGACGCTGCCGGGAGTCTGCGTCAGCAGCGGCGCTTCCCGGCTGCCGCCGGCCAGTTCGACCGAGCCCAGGCCGGTCAGTCCCTGCATGGCGATGGTGGCCAC
>Ga0080064_1005959_pt1 | contig 13652 bp, 13 predicted proteins | sample Subgrocontami54m_FD_69260 | JGI IMG/M metagenome (GOLD analysis project Ga0080064, IMG submission 69260) | Subsurface groundwater microbial communities from S. Glens Falls, New York, USA - GMW46 contaminated, 5.4 m (SPADES assembly) (version 2) ...
TTCGTTGTGCTTGAGCCATGTCCTCATCCATACCCACCGCCCCACTCGAGCAATCGGCGGCGCGATCACAATTACAGATAACGCAATTATAATGAATTGAAGTCAGTATGCAATAGATATATGTTATAAGTATGTTGACAAATACAATACATCTATACAAAATGACAATATATCGGTTTATCGGCCCATCGGGGAGTTGGGGGGCGAACGGGACCGGATAGACGCAATTGGGTCTGCCGGAACCCATTCGACGAGCACCGAAGCAGCCACATGCCGCCGCGAAGCCGCCAGAGCCAAAGCTACCGGAAGTCAAAGCCCATGGGGTGACCCCTTTCATCGCCATCAGCCGAACGCCCTCATCGCATGAATGACCTCCGAGAACTAAACCGGCGAATTGCCGAGCACTGGCTGGGAAGCCTCGATCCCAACCAGAAGGCGTACTTAAGCTACGCGCCGGTTTGCCTCGGACAACTAACCCACAGCGCGGTGGCTCTCGCTCAAGTTCTCGCGCGCTCCATGCAAAGGGACCACGACCCCCTGCGGGTCGCCAAACTCAATCGCCAATATCTGTGCTTTGCGCGTCTCGCGGCCAAGGATGTGGCGGCAGGCAAACTCGAGATGTTGATTCGGCTTGGCCTCAGCCTGGAGCAGGCAGAACTACTGGGCAAGCTAACTGACGAGGAGCTCGGCCGGCTCGCGCTCGATTGGGAGGGCCCCATCATCGGCTTTGCGAGCCAGGCATTTGCACATGGCGTGGCGCTGCACGTACGCGCCGCCCAACATCACGCCGCCGCGTTGGTCGCGACGCATCTTGCACCATAACTCGGGACGAGATCGTGCAACCCATCCCGGAGAATGCCCGGCCGGGCGACCCGCGTTGGGGCTTGGCGTTTCTCGATCTCGCTCAAGGCATGGTCATCGCCGGCGCCAAGGCGAAGCTCATCGAGCGCTTTACCAATTTGTCCCATAGCCGGGTCCGGGAACTGTACAAGGCGCTGCGCGGCATCGCCCCACCAGCGGGGCCGATCGTGCAAGGCAGCGCCCGTCATTTTGCGATGCGCAGCAAACACACCTCCGAGGCCGCGCGCATCCAGTGCGCGATCTTCCTCGCGTGTTACGAGCGGATGGGCAAGATCAGCCCCACCCCGCTGCAACGCGGCTGGCGGCTTCTGGCCGCGTTCAACTCATATTTGAGTCTCACCGAAAAGCTCAGCCAAGCCATCCCGGTTAAGCGGCTCGACATCAATCAGGCCTACGCCCTGCTCAGTTTCGCTGGATTCATGACGCTCTCCAGCGGCGCGGAATTACAGCTCAGGAAATGCCGCGTTTGCTTGATTCACTATCCGGTGGTTGCCAACGAGCCACTCGACGAGCAAGGCTGCCCGGTGTGCGCCATCAACGCCAACTCTTCCCGCCTATCCGGGCATGCGGAAGGCGAAGCCTCCGCCTCGTGAGCAAATAAGGACGCCATTTCCCGTTCAACCCCCCGGTTTTTCTGGGGGGATGGATTTGAGGTCGATTTGCGATGCGCGCGAAGCTCGGTGGATGCCCGGACGCAAAGTGGGGACGATTCCGCAAGAAAACTCTCCCCCTGCTGCAATCAAGCACGGGCGCGGCTTTCCTGGATTTCAAGACATCCGCACGGCTATGCGTTGGACGGGATGGAAAACTCGTTTGTGATGAGGCACACCACCAGCAGAAGCCGAGGACGAAGTGGGCAACCCCACCCCCAAACAAAATAGATGCCATTTCCCGTCCAACCCCCCGATTTTTTGGTGGGGTTAGACGAGGCGAAGCAGTTTGGAAAACAGCAGAATCGGTGCATGTTCCAATGGATCAGAGGAGTCTTTCGCAACCAAGCCCCGCAGGCCCCCACGGCAGTCGAGCCCGCTCGCGGTTTTAAGTATTTTAAAACAGTCGGTATCAACAAGCTGAAGGGTCGGAAATGCGATGCCGCAGGCAAGCCAGTCACGCAATTCAGCGCAGAGGAAAAAGTGCTCGACCACGAAGCCCGCCTCATCATCAGCGGCGAATTCGGCCATCAGCGGGTCAAGGAAGCCCTGAGCTACCGGGGGCGCTAAGGGTCATTGTCCAAATTCGGCCCAATTCGAGAATTTTTGACGGACTATATGAATCTCTTCCTCACGCCCGAACAGCTTGTCCAGTTGACTGGACGCCAAACGCGTCCCGCGCAAGAGCGCGAGCTGCGGCGACGCGGATATGTCTGCGAGCGCAACGCCAAAGGCGATATCGTTGTTTCGGCTTCGCACGTCGAAGCCAAGCTCGGCGCCAATTCGACCAACGATGGGAAGACCACCCCGGACTTTACGAGCCTGGAACAATTGGCGTAAGCTATCAGTCACAATGGCCAGACGCCGCAAATCGAATCCGCTTGGGCTGCCCGCGCGAGTTTACTTCAAGCACGGCAGATTCCGCTTTCTCGACTCGGGGAATCGTTGGCACGCCCTTGGGAAAGAATGGGACGTCGCCGCCAAGCGGCAATGGGCAATGGTGTCGAGCATCACGCCCGTTGCCGGCACGATCGGCGAGCTCCTCAACGATTACATTGAGAACTTCGCAAAACATCGCCGGAGCCCCCGCACGTACCAAGATCACCACGAAGAAAAGAAACACCTGATTCCGGTGTTCGGCAGCATGAAGGCCAGCGATCTTAGACCAACGCACGTTGCGCAATACCTAATGAAGCGCGGCCGCACCGCCAACACGCGAGCGAACCGTGAGGCCGCACTGCTGTCCTCAGCGTATAGCTACGGTATGAGAATCGGATTTGCCGGGGTGGAATTTAACCCCTGCCACGGCGTGCGCCGCAATGAGGAACACGCACGCGAGCGGTGTCCGGAGCGCTGGGAGATTGAATTCGTAAAGGGGTTGGCGACGGAAACAATTGCGGCGGTTGCCGATCTCGTTCAATTGATTGCCGATCGTGGCAAGGACATTTTCAAGATTATGCTTGACGATCTGACCGTGGAAGGCATCAGGGTTCGCCAGACGAAGCGCGGCTCAAAACGGCTGGTGGAGTGGTCAGACGAGCTGCGCGCCTCTGTAGAACGCATTAAGGCCCTTAAGCGGCCCGTCAAGAGCCTGTATCTCATCACGAACGAACAGGGCCAGCCTTACACGCGCAAGGGGTTCAGTTCGATGTGGTCGAAACTGGTAAGGAAAGCCGTCGCGCTCGAGATGATCTCTGAGCCGTTCACGTTCCACGACATTCGCGCGCGCGCGATCACTGACAAGGAGGAAGCGGAAGGACTGCGCGCCGCACGTGATTTTGCCGGACACAAAACCACGCGGCAGACAGAAGATTATGTGCGCAATCGGAAATTTATCCGGACGAAGCCGACGCGCTAATATTGTACAAATCGGCTTTATATTGTACAAACTCACGAGCACCGCTCGTAAGTCATTGAAATTGGGGTGGCTGACGGGACTCGAACCCGCGACAACCGGAATCACAATCCGGGACTCTACCAGCTGAGCTACAGCCACCATTGAAACGATGAGGCCCGCGCAAACATGGCGCGCCCGGCGGGACTCGAACCCACAACCCCCGGCTTAGAAGGCCGGTGCTCTATCCGATTGAGCTACGGGCACTCGCTCGGGGAAGGAACCCAAATCTTGGTCGGGGTGGAGAGATTTGAACTCCCGACATCCTGGTCCCAAACCAGGCGCGCTACCAGGCTACGCTACACCCCGAAGGCCGCGTAATATAACCCTAGCACCGCCCACGGTCAATGTAAAATAGGCGGCAGGCGCGGCTCCCGGAACTGCTTGCGCCACCCCTTGTTTTCTGCTATTAAAGCACCTTTTTCTGAATCGGATAAGCCTGATGGCTGCAGAACTGCAAAAGACCTTTCCCCCGTACAAACCCAAGGCGCGGGAGGAATACATGAACCCCAAACAGCGGGCGCATTTCAAGTCAATACTCGAGGAAATGAAGCGCGGGCTGAGCCAGGATATCGACCGCACGGTGCATACCATGCAGGACGAGGCGACGATTTTCGCTGATCCCAACGACCGCGCGAGCCAGGAGTCCGACGTATCGCTCGAACTGCGCAATCGCGACCGCGAAAGGAAACTCATCAAGAAGATCGACGAGACCATCGCGCGTATCGATGGCGGCGAATATGGCTATTGTGAGAGTTGCGGGGTGGAGATCGGGCTTAAGCGCCTCGAAGCGCGGCCCACCGCGACGCTTTGCATCGACTGCAAAACACTCGACGAACTCAGAGAAAAACAAGTCGCGAAATAAATCCCGGCGTCACCGCGTAAGAAAGGGCAGCCATTGGGCTGCCCTTCCAATTGCCGCGCGCCGCCCTACTGCACGGTCTGCGCCTGTTGCGCCTGTGCCTCGGCAGCGGCCGCCTTCATGCTTAGCCGCAGCCGGCCCTTGTCGTCAGCCTCGATCACTTTGACGCGTACCGTCTGACCTTCCTTGAGATGGTCGGCGACGGCGTTGACGCGCTCGTTCGCAATCTGCGAGATATGCAGCAGGCCGTCCTTGCCCGGCAGCACGCTGACAATGGCGCCGAAATCGAGCAGCTTGAGCACCGTGCCTTCGTAGATGCGCCCCACCTCAACGTCGGCGGTGATCTCCTCGATACGTTTCCTGGCAAGTTCACCGCCCTCCGAGGATACGCACGCGATGGTCACGGTACCATCGTCAGCGATGTCGATCGAAGTCCCGGTTTCCTCGGTCAGCGCACGGATTACCGCACCGCCCTTGCCGATAACGTCGCGGATTTTCTCGGGCTTGATCTTGATGGTGATCATGCGCGGCGCATAGGCCGAGAGTTCGGTCCGAGCGCTCTGCAGCGTGTCTTTCATCTTGCCCAGGATGTGCATGCGGCCTTCACGCGCCTGCACCAGCGCGGCGTGCATGATCTCCTTGGTGATGCCGGTGATCTTGATATCCATCTGCAGCGCGGTAATGCCCTGCTCAGTGCCTGCGACCTTGAAATCCATGTCGCCGAGATGGTCCTCGTCGCCGAGGATGTCCGACAGTACGGCAAAGCGGTTGCCTTCCTTGATCAATCCCATCGCAATTCCCGCGACGTGCGCCTTGAGCGGGACACCCGCATCCATCAGCGCCAGGCACCCGCCGCATACCGATGCCATCGAGCTCGAGCCGTTGGATTCCGTGATCTCCGATACGACGCGCATCGAGTACGCGAATTCTTCGGGCGTCGGCAGCACTGCCAGCAGCGCACGCTTGGCGAGCCGGCCGTGGCCGATTTCGCGTCGCTTCGGTGAGCCCACGCGTCCGGTTTCTCCGGTCGCATAGGGCGGCATGTTGTAGTGGAGCATGAAACGCTCCATGTATTCGCCCTGCAACGCGTCGATTCTCTGCTCGTCACGCGAAGTGCCGAGAGTGGCCGCCACCAGCGCCTGGGTCTCGCCGCGCGTAAACAATGCCGAGCCGTGCGCACGCGGCAGCAAGCCGTGGCGGATGCTGATCGGCCGCACGGTGCGCGTGTCGCGGCCGTCGATGCGAGGCTCTCCGTTCAGGATCTCGCCGCGCACGATTTTCGATTCCAGCGCGAAGCAGATCTCCTTGACCGCGTTGGCTGCCGGGCCGCCTTCACTGCCGACACCGACTTCGGTAAACACGCGCGTCCAGATGCCGTCGATCGCTTCGGAACGGGCTTGCTTTTGCTTGATCGCAAATGCCGCGCGCAAATCACTCTCGGCGAGCTTGGCAATACGCTCGACCAGTGTTTCGTCCCTGGCCGGCGGCGCCCAATCCCACATCGGGGCGTTGACTTCGTCCGCAATCTGGTTGATGAGGTCGATCACCGGCTGCATCTGCTGGTGTCCGTACACCACTGCGCCGAGCATCACGTCCTCGGGCAGTTCGTGCGCCTCCGACTCAACCATCAGCACCGCAGATTGCGTGCCGGCAACGACAAGATCCAGCTGCGACGACTTGAGCTGAGTGGCGGTCGGGACCAGTAAATACTGCCCGTCCAGATAGCCGACGCGCGCTGCGCCGATCGGGCCGTTAAACGGGATCCCGGAGATCGCGAGCGCCGCCGAGGCGCCAATCATCGCCGGAATATCGGAATCGATTTCGTTGTTCGATGATACCACCGTCGCGACAATCTGCACTTCGTTGTAAAAACCGTCGGGAAACAACGGACGGATCGGGCGATCGATGAGACGGCAGGTCAGGATCTCCTTTTCCGAAGGACGGCCTTCGCGCTTAAAAAAACCGCCAGGTATTTTTCCGGCCGCATACGTGCGTTCCTGGTAATCAACAGTAAGCGGGAGAAAATCCTTTCCTTCCGCTGCCGACCTGGCGCCGACGACCGTGACCAGCACGACCGTGTCCTCGAGATTCACCAGCACCGCACCGCTGGCCTGGCGTGCAATTTCGCCGGTCTCCAGCGTCAGCTTGTGCTGCCCCCACATGATGGTTTTCTTGATTGGATTCAATGTTTTGTCCTTTATGCGACGATTGGGCCACGCACTGATGTGCGGGCCAAGATCAGCAAATAACTGGTGCCTGAAACAGAGATGGCCGCGCCGGGCAAGACACGCCCGACCGGCCACCAGGAACTGCCCTCAACTCGGCCACCGGCACAACAGCGATATCACTTGCGCAGACCGAGACGATCAATCAGTGCGCGATATTTTTCGACGTCAGAACGTTTCAGATAATCCAGCAGCTTGCGACGCTGACTCACCATACGCAGCAGACCGCGCCGCGAATGATGGTCTTTGACATGGGCCTTGAAATGCTCGGTCAAGCCATTGATGCGCGCCGACAGCAATGCAACCTGTACCTCCGGTGAACCGGTGTCGGATTGTTTGCGCTGATATTCCTTAACGATCTGGGCTTTTTGCGTGCCGCTTGTTGCCATTACATTTCTCCACTTGCAAAGACGGCCATTTTAACCTGTTATGAGTCATTTTCTCAAGCGATTCTAGATGCTTGCGAGTTCCGGCCGGGAATCACCGGCCCGTTCGGCGCGAGGCGGTGCCACCATCCGTTTGGACACCAGACGTCCCTCGGACTGGATCTCGCCCAAGCCGAGAAAACGCCGATTCAGGTCGTATAGACGCACGCAGCCGCATTGCTCCGGGCTCTCGACCTGGCCCCCCTGCCCGTTAACCAGACGCCGCACTAGTTCCGGCTCAAGCAACAATTCAGGCAGCGAGGACAACAGGCTATCGACCGGCAGCAGACACTCGTCCCGTTGCGTCGTGGTCCGCGCCTCGAGCTCCGTCAGCGTGACCGCGGAGTTCACGTCGAAGATGCCCACCGCAGTACGGCGCAGGCCGGCAAGCGTCGCTCCGCAGCCAAGAACGCGGCCGATGTCTTCCGCAAGCGTGCGGATATAGGTGCCCTTGCTGCAGCGCACACTGATATGTAACCGGTCCGCAGTAAAGCGACGCAGGGTAATGCGGTGGATGGTAATGGTGCGCGGTGAGATCGCCAAGGTCAATCCCGCACGTGCATAAGCGTAAAACGGTTTGCCGTCGCGCTTGAGCGCGCTATACATCGGCGGCGTTTGCTCGATGTTGCCGGTAAAGCGCCGCAGCACCAAGTCCACCTCTTCGCGGGTGACCGCGACCCTCCGGCGCGCAGTCACTTCACCCTCGGTGTCGCCAGTCGTGGTGGTCACCCCCAGCAAAATCTCTGCCTCGTAGCTTTTGTCTGCGCCGAAAGTGCCCGTCGAGAATTTGGTGGCCTCGCCCAGGCATACGGGCAGCAAACCGCTAGCGAGCGGATCGAGCGTGCCGACATGACCGGCCTTGGCGGCATGCAGAAGGCGCTTGACGCGCTGGAGTGCGGCATTCGAGGTAATCCCGACCGGCTTGTCGAGCAACAGTACACCGTTGACCGGCCGTTTCGAGGTCGCGGACCGCTTCAGAATCCCATTGCTCACAAGCTCAACCGCCTTTATCCGTGTCGCGCCCGCCCGTGGCGACCGCTTCATCGATCAACTGCGACAGCCGCACGCCGCGCTCAACAGACTCGTCGTAAATGAAATGCAACTGGGGAATGCTGCGTAACTTGATGCGCTGGCCGAGCTCGTGCCGCAGGAAACCGGCCGCGTGGTTCAGGCCGGCGCTCGCTGCCTCGATCTGCTCACGGGTGCCGAGCGTCGTAAAAAAAACCTTGGCATGCGCATAATCGGCCGTGACCTCGACGTCAGTCAGCGTCACCATTCCGACCCGTGGATCTTTCAACTCGAGCCGAATCAGTCCCGCGAGCTCGCGCTGGATCTGCTCGGCGATTCGCAGCGTACGGGAATGATCTCGGGGCACGGACGATTACAGCGTTCTTGCCACTTCCACGACTTCGAAGGCCTCGAGCTGGTCGCCGACCTTGATGTTGTCGAAGTTCCTGATCGACAGCCCGCACTCGAACCCGGCCTTGACTTCCCGCGCGTCATCCTTGAAGCGTTTCAGCGAATCGAGCTCCCCGGTGTGGATTACCACGTTGTCGCGCAGCGCGCGGACCTTGGCACCACGCCGCACCAGCCCTTCGAGCACCATGCAGCCGGCGACAGTGCCGACCTTCGAGATCTTGTAGACCTCGCGCACCTCGATCAGGCCCAGCTGGCTTTCCTTGCGCTCCGGTGCCAGCATGCCCGACAGGGCGGCCTTCACGTCATCAACCGCTTCGTAAATAATGTTGTAATAACGGATGTTGATGCCACTGTGCTCGGCGAGCTTGCGCGCCATGGCGTCGGCTCGCGTGTTGAAACCGATTACCGCCGCTTTCGATGCCAGCGCGAGATTGATGTCCGATTCGGTAATCGCGCCGACGCCGCAGTGAACGATGTTGACCTTGACTTCAGCAGTCGAGAGCTTCTGCAGCGCATGTGCCAGCGCCTCATACGAGCCCTGTACGTCAGCCTTGACGATCACTGACAGCGTCTTGATCCCGGATTCTCCGAGCTGGTCGAACATGTTTTCGAGCTTGCTCGATTGCTGCTGCGCAAGCTTGACGTCACGGAACTTGCCCTGCCGGAACAGCGCGATTTCGCGCGCCTTGCGCTCGTCGCCGAGCACCATGACTTCCGCGCCCGCAGCCGGAACATCAGACAATCCCTGGATCTCGATCGGTATCGATGGCCCCGCGCTGTCGACGGCCTTGCCCGATTCATCTAGCATGGCGCGCACGCGGCCAAACACGGCGCCCGCCAACACGATATCGCCACGCTTGAGCGTCCCCGACTGGACCAGCACGGTTGCAACCGGACCGCGCCCGCGGTCGAGCTGAGCCTCGATTACGATGCCTCTGGCCGGCGCATTTTTCGCGGCCTTCAGTTCGAGCACCTCAGCCTGCAACAACACACCCTCAAGCAGCTGATCGATGCCCTGTCCGGTCTTGGCGGATACCGGGATGAACTGGGTGTCACCGCCCCATTCCTCGGGAACGACTTCCTGCCCCGCCAGATCCTGTTTCACGCGATCGAGATTCGCATCCGGCTTATCGATCTTGTTGAGCGCGACCACGATCGGCACCTTGGCCGCCCTGGCGTGGTGGATTGCTTCGATGGTTTGCGGCATCACGCCGTCATCGGCCGCCACAACCAGGATTACCAGATCGGTGACTTTGGCACCCCGCGCGCGCATCGCGGTAAATGCCTCGTGGCCCGGGGTATCCAGAAAGGTGATCATCCCGCGCGGGGTCTGCACGTGATACGCGCCGATGTGTTGGGTAATGCCGCCGGCCTCGCCGCTTGCCACCCGCGTGCGGCGGATGTGATCGAGCAGCGACGTCTTGCCATGATCCACGTGCCCCATTACCGTGACAACCGGAGCCCGGGGTTCGAGCTTGAGTTCCCCGGGTTGCGCGGCCTCGGTGAGATACGCGTCCGGCTCATCGAGCTTGGCGCGTACCGGTTTATGTCCCATTTCCTCGACTACGATCATCGCCGTGTCCTGATCGAGTACCTGGTTGATCGTAACCATCGTGCCGAGCTTCATCATCGCCTTGATGACCTCGGCAGCCTTGACCGACATTTTCTGCGCCAATGCGGCAGTGGTAATCGTCTCCGGTACGGAAACCTCGTGCACGATGGGCTCCGTGGGTGCCGCGAACGCATGCGCTCCCGGCTCGCCCTCTTCCTTGTGCGCGGCGTGGCGGTCCTTGCGCTGGCGCCAACCGAAGCCGCCCGACACGTCGCCACGGGTCTTGATGCCGCGGCGCTTGACGGTCTCGTCCCGCCAGACGACTTCCTTGACCGGTTTCTTGGCTTTTTTCTCAGCCTTCGGCTTTTCGCCGGGCTTGGGTGCCGGTTTGTGCAGCGTACCTTCGGTCACCGGTGCGACCGCGGGTTTCACCTCGGCGGCCGGGGCCTGCGGTAGGGCGGCGGGCGTCTCTACCGCAGCGGGCGGGGCTTCTGCCGCTTCAGCATCCGCTTTCTTGCGCCGCTGACGCGTTGCTTTTTGCTGCACTTCCTCACTCTGGAGCGCGATCAGCTCGGCCTGCCTTTTCGCCTCGGCTTCGCGTTTCGCGATCTGCTCCGCATCGACCACCGGCGCCGGCGCCGGCACCGGTTCGGCTGGCGCCACCTCCACGGCAGCCTCGCGTTTTATCAGCACGCGCTTCTTGCGTACCTCGACCTGAATGGTCCGCGCTTTGCCGGTGCTGTCGGATTTCTTGATCTCGGTAGTTTGTTTGCGCGTCAGCGTGATCTTGTTCTTGACCTCTTTCGCGCCGTGCGCCTGTCGCAGATAATCGAGCAGCTGCGTCTTGTCCTTTTCGGTCAGGACCGTATCGTCAGCAAGCTTCTTCTTGACGCCCGCGGTTTGCAGCTGCTCGATCAGCAGCTCGATCGGCAGGCCGAGCTCCTTTGCAAAATGTGTGACGTTGATCTGTGCCATGGCGGACTCCAGTTCCGATCACGCAAACCACGGGGCGCGAGCGGTCATGATTAGTTGTTTGGCGCGCTCGGCATCGATACCGGTCATTTCGACCATCTCATCCATCGCGAGATCGGCGAGGTTTTCCTTGGTGACCACGCCTTTCTCCGCCAGCAGGCGCGCCGTCTGATTGTCCATGCCTTCAAGGGTCAGCAAATCCTCGACATCATGCTCGAGCCTTTCCTCGGTCGCGATCGCCTGCGTCAGCAGTGCATTGCGCGCCCGGCTTCTCAATTCGTTGACGGTATCTTCGTCAAACGATTCGATTTCGAGCATCTCGTTGAGCGGCACATAGGCAATCTCTTCCAGGGTGCTGAATCCTTCCTGCACCAGGATATCGGCGACCTCCTGGTCGACATCGAGCCTCTCCATGAACAGATTGCGGGTAACGGCTGACTCTTCCTCGCTTTTCTTTTGCGATTCATCGAGTGTCATCAGATTGATCTGCCAGCCGGTCAGCTCGCTCGCCAGCCGCACGTTCTGACCCGTGCGTCCGATTGCCTGCGCCAGGTTTTCCTCATCGACCACGATATCCATGCTGTGCTTTTCCTCGTCGACGGTGATCTTGCTCACTTCGGCCGGCGCCAGCGCATTGATCACGAACTGTGCGGGGTCCGGCGACCACAGGATGATATCGATGCGCTCGCCCCCCAACTCGGAAGTCACCGCCTGCACCCGCGAGCCGCGCATGCCCACGCAGGTGCCGATCGGGTCGACGCGCGGGTCGTTGGACTTCACGGCAATCTTTGCGCGCGAGCCCGGATCGCGCGCCGCCGCCTTGATCTCGAGCAGACCGTCCTCGAGCTCGGGAACCTCCAGCTCGAACAACTTGATCAGAAACTCCGGCGTGATGCGCGACAAAATAATCTGTGGGCCGCGGCTCGCGCGGTCGACCTTCCACAAATAGGCACGCACGCGGTCGCCGGGTCGCAGGTTCTCCTTCGGAATCATCTGATCGCGCGGCAGTGACGCTTCGACCCGCCCGGATTCAATGATCGCGCTGCCGCGTTCCATGCGCTTGATGACGCCGGTCACCAGGTGCTCCTCGCGCGCCAGGAAGTCACTCAGAATCTGCTCGCGCTCGGCGTCGCGGATCTTCTGCAGGATCACCTGCTTTGCAGTCTGCGCGCCGATCCTGCCCATCTCCACGCCCTCGACCGGTTCCTCGACGTAGTCGCCGACCTTGAGGTCCGGATTTATTTCCAGCGCCTCGTGCAGCTTGTATTCCCGCGCGGGCACCTCGATATCCGGGTCGTTGACGACCAGCCAGCGCCGGAAAAACGAGAAATCGCCTGTCACGGGATCGATGGATGCCCGGATATCGACGTCCTCATTGAAGCGCTTCTTGGTCGCCGATGCCAGCGCCAGCTCAAGCGCGCCGATGACGATGTTCTTGTCGACGTTCTTCTCGCGCGCCAACGCATCGACCAGCAACAACAATTCTCGACTCATATCGGCCTCCTAAATATTGGGAACCAGACGCGCTTTTTCGAGATTGCTCATCTCGAGCACCAACAACTCGCCGTCGACTTCCAGTTCCAGTTTCCCGTCATTCACCGCGCGCAATATCCCGATGAAGTTCCGCTGCCCATCCCGGGCCACGCGCAATTTGACGCGCGCTTTCTCGCCGGTAAACCGCACAAATTCCTGCTCCTTGCGCAACACCCGGTCCAGTCCCGGTGAGGACACTTCCAGCCGGTCGTAATTCATCCCCTCCACCGCGAGCAGCCGCGACAGGTGATGGCTGACCTTAGTGCAATCATCGATGCTGACACCTCCGGGTTTGTCGATGAATATCCTCAACAAGGCATTCCTGCCCGAGCGCTCCCACTCGACCAGTTCGTAGCCGAGACCCGTGAGGGTGGTAGTCAGTAACTGCCCGAAATCCATACAAACTCTTCGCTACAAACAAAAAATGGGCCCAAAGCCCATATTGCAAACCACAGGTGAGCAGAACGCCACACCCTTTAAAAGAGTGTGGATTCTAGCAAAATATCGCCGGATATGAAAGTGGTGATGAAGGGTATAACCCGGCTATGCGCGGTTTCGGGTGGCGCAAAAAAGCAAAAGCCCCGGACTGGCAACAGTCCGGGGCTTGCCGGGATAGGAGCCTAGCAGTGTCCTACTTTCGCGCAGGTAATCCGCACTATCATCGGCGCTGAGTCGTTTCACGGCCCTGTTCGGAATGGGAAGGGGTGGGTCCAACTCGCTATGGCTGCTAAGCAATTCGGGTGTCGGCGCTCGGCCATCAGCAATCAGCTGTCAGCGCGTACCGACCAATAGGAAGAAGTAAAGCATGAATTCGATTGTTGCGCGTCGATGCCTGATAACCTTCAAGGTTATAGGATCAAGCCGCACGGGCAATTAGTACTGGTTAGCTCAGACCATTACTGATCGTACACACCCAGCCTATCAACGTCCTGGTCTCGGACGACCCTTCAGGGGGATCAAGTCCCCGGGAAGTCTCATCTTGAGGCGAGTTTCCCGCTTAGATGCTTTCAGCGGTTATCTCTTCCGCACATAGCTACCCGGCAATACGACTGGCGTCATAACCGGTACACCAGAGGTGCGTCCACTCCGGTCCTCTCGTACTAGGAGCAGCCCCCCTCAAACTTCCAACGCCCACGGCAGATAGGGACCAAACTGTCTCACGACGTTTTAAACCCAGCTCACGTACCACTTTAAATGGCGAACAGCCATACCCTTGGGACCGGCTACAGCCCCAGGATGTGATGAGCCGACATCGAGGT
>Ga0080064_1005960_pt1 | contig 13646 bp, 10 predicted proteins | sample Subgrocontami54m_FD_69260 | JGI IMG/M metagenome (GOLD analysis project Ga0080064, IMG submission 69260) | Subsurface groundwater microbial communities from S. Glens Falls, New York, USA - GMW46 contaminated, 5.4 m (SPADES assembly) (version 2) ...
CCTCCCTCACCCCGACCCTGGGCAAACAGCCAGGCACTGGCGCCTTGCACACCGCGTTGGCCGATAACAGACACGCATGAACAGTTCATCCGCCATCGCGGTGCATAAGCTCAGCTTCGAGTACCCCGGCGTCAAGGCGCTGTCGGAGGTGTCGTTCAGTATCGAACCGGCCAGCGTCACGGCGCTGGTCGGGCCCAACGGCGCCGGCAAATCGACCCTGCTGCGCTGCATCGCCGGCCTGGACCGGCCGCTGCTGGGCAGCATCGAGCTGGCCGGTGTCGACGTGCTGGAGCAGCCGCGGCTGGCGCACCGGCGCCTGGGTTATCTGGCTGATTTTTATGGTCTGTACGACGCCTTGAGCGTGCGCCGGGCGCTGTCGTACATGGCGGCGGCGCACGACGTGGCCGAGCGCGACATCGCCGGCACGGTGGAGCGCACCGCAAAACGCCTCGAAATCGATGAATTGCTGGAGCGGCGCTGCGGCGAGCTGTCGCGTGGCCAACGCCAGCGCGTCGCCCTCGGCCAGGCGCTGGTGCATGCGCCGCCGGTGCTGCTGCTGGACGAGCCGGCGGCGGGCCTGGACCCGGAGGCGCGCCATGCGCTGGCGCGGCTGTTCACGCGCCTGCACGACGAGGGCATGACCTTGCTGGTGTCCTCGCACATCCTGGCCGAGCTCGACGAGTATTCCAGTCACATGCTGGTGCTGCGCGGCGGGCAGCTGATCGAGCACCGCGCACTGGCCGGCGGCGCGGCCGAGCCGGTGCGCCGGCTGCGCCTGGGCTTCGTGTCGCCGGTGCCGGACCTGACCGCCGTGATCGCCGGCATGAACGGCGTCCGGATGCTGGAAAACGCCGGCCAGAACGCGCTGCTGGAACTGACCGGTAACGACCGCGTGCAGGCCGAGGTCCTGCGCATGCTGGTCGAACGCGGCCTGCCGGTGACCCGCTTTTCCGAGGAGCGCGAGAACCTGCATGCCTCGTACCTGCGCACCGTCGGCACCCACGGAGCCGCGCCATGAACCCGGAACTGCGACGCAACCTGTGGCTGGAGCTGTCGGCCCACCGGCTGCTGGCGACGCCGGCCCTGATCGGCCTGGTCAGCATGCTGATCCTGGTCAACAGCGACGGCAGGGGCTATGCCGCGCTGGCCACGGTCGCCGGCTTCGCCTGCCTCGTGCTGTTGACTGCCTGGGGCAGCAAGATGGCCGCCGACGGCATCGGCGACGAGGCGCGCAACCGCACCTGGGATGCGCAGCGCCTGACCAGCATCGGCCCGTGGCAGATGACCTGGGGCAAGCTCGCCGGGGCCACGGCGTTTGCCTGGTATGGCGGCGGCCTGTGCCTGCTGGTGTTCATCGCGGCGGGCGTGGGGCAGCTGCCGATGCCCGTGCTCAGGCTGGCCGGCCTCATCGTCGCCGGCTCCGTGCTGTGCCATGCCGTGGCCTTCACCGGCTCGCTGATGGCGGCGCAGCGCAATCCAGGCACGCGCAGCAGCAACGCCCTGGTGTGGATGTTCGTGTTGCTGTCGGTAGCCAGTTCGGCGCGCCGCTGGCTGGCCGTCGATCAGGGGACGGTCGCCTGGTGGGGCGCGAGCTACGCCACGGTGAATTTCGTGCTGGTCAGCGCCGTGGCGTTCGCGGCCTGGGCCGTGTTTGGCGCCTATCGCAGCATGTGCAGCGCCCTGCACGTGCCGACGACGCCGTGGGCGCTGGTGGTGTTCCTGTGTTTTGTGACCGTCTACCTGGCAGGTTTTACCTCGCTGTCGAATGGCTCTGCGGCAGGCCTGGTGGCGATCATGGGCGTTGGCGTGAGTCTGGCGGCCTGTTACGGCCTGCTGTTCATGGAACAAACCGGCGCCATGACGCTGCGCCGCCTGCAGATGCGCCTGAACCGCCGGCAATGGACCCGGGCGCTGCAGGAGCTGCCCGGCTGGCCGGTGGCGCTGCTGCTGGCGCTGCTGTTCGCCATCGGCACCCGGTTGGCGTCGATCCGGGACGGCGGAACCTGGGCGATCGCTGACGCAGCCTTCGTGTTCTGGCTGTTCGCCGTGCGCGATGCGGCGCTGATGCACTGCTTCGCCTTTGCGCGCCAGCCGCGGCGGGTCGTTGCCACGACGGTGCTTTATCTCGCCCTGCTGTATGGCCTGCTGCCGTGGCTGCTCAAGGCGTTTGGCGCGCATGCGCTCGCCGACCTGCTGCTGCCGTTCAGCGTCGAGTACACCGGACCGAAACCGGCCGCCGCCGCCGTGCAGGCAGTGGTCGCGGTGAGCATCGCCGCGTGGCGCTGGCGCCGCCTGTAACGGAGGCACTCGGGCGCGGCGGCTAGAACGATCGGGCGAAACCAGTCAGTTCCATGCTTCCCTGCCCAATGGATGAACGAGGTATTTCTGATGGGGTTATCGGATCGAGACTACATGCGCAAGAAGGGAGCGGATTCGCACCTGAAAGACGTGCATTACAACCCCAAGCCATTCAGGAAAAACCGGGCACACAAACCGCCAGTCATCAAGCGCGGTGTGGCCGGAAGAAAGATGTTCATGTCTGTTCTGGTCTGGATCATCGTCGCCGTGGTCCTGATGGCTATTTTCAATCGGTATGCGCCGCCCCTCAGACCAGCACTTCCCACAGCTGCAATGGCGCCGATCAAAGGGCCGTTCGGCTCCTGTGAGCCCTTACCGCCCAGCGGCTCGCATTTGGTAATCGATCCGGCTGTCATGCGACGTACCGACGTGCTGTACTCGGGGCTTGAGCTACAAAATCTGCACAAGTACCCAGTAGTCGTCGTTCTTACCGATTCAGGCGGTCAAGCGCGGTATCAGTCAGTCTCCGTGGCTTCCGGCGCAAACGTGCAAGTTGGCGTTCCAGTCGGGCGCTATGGACTACAGGTCCTGACCGGAGCGAATTGGTGCAATCTGGACTCGGGCTTCAGCGATGGGGCCAAGGTGAGAATCAACGGTGGAATTTCGATTCGAGCCGGGGCGACCACCAACATGCAACTGCGTTCGACCGGAACCAGGCCGGATCAATTTTCGGTCACATACCAAACAACTGGGCCAGTGGGGTCCGCCAGACCGTAATCCAACGCCTGCGAAGACGGGATCGCCGTGTACAGGGTCAGTCGGCACTGGACGGCGATCATTGAGGTTGGCGCGGGCGCGCGATGCCCCACTCACCCGCACGCCGACTTGACCAGGTCGCCTAACGGCACGTGGCTTCACGACGCATAACTTCAAATTTTGACAACTGACACTTCCGCCACACCGGGCCTGACGGTTTCGGTCCGCCAGCTGGGCAGCTATTTCCGGCGCGCCTTTCGACTCGCCATCACCACCAATCCGCGCCTGGCGCTGCTGCTGGCCGGCTGCACGCTGGCGGCGGGCGTGCTGCCGGCCGGCATGGCCTGGGTCGGCAAGCTGATCATCGACGCGGTGGTGGCGGCCGCGGCCGGGAACGCCGATGCCCGGGCGGTGCTGCTGCTGATCGGCGTGGAAGCAGCCCTGGTGGCGCTGATCGCCGCGTCCCAGCGCGGCATCGCGCTGTGCGAGTCGCTGCTGCGGGCGCAGCTGGGCTATCGCGTGAACGACATGATCCTGGCCAAGGCGCTGACACTGGAGCTGGCGCAGTTCGAGGATTCGGAGCTCTACGACAAGCTCACCCGGGCGCGACGCGACGCCTCCACCCGGCCGCTGAACCTGGTGCGCCAGAGCTTCGGCCTGCTGCAGAACCTGATCTCCCTGCTCAGCTACGCGGCGCTGCTGTCGCAGCTGTCGGTGCTGGCGGTGGGCGTGTTCCTGCTGGCCGGGCTGCCGGCCTTCCTGGCCGAGGCCAGGTTCTCCGGCGAGGCGTTTGCGCTGTTTCGCTGGCGCTCGCCGGACACGCGCATGCAGATTTACCTGGAAACCGTGCTGGCGCGCGAGGACCACGCCAAGGAGGTCAAGGTCTACGGCCTTGGCGGACCGATCCTGGGTCGCTACGGCGACATTTTCAGAAAGCTCTACCGGCGCGACCGCAGCCTGGCCCTGCGCCGCGAGGGCTGGGGTTTTGCGCTCGGCCTGCTGGGCACGGCGGCCCTTTATGGCGGTTACGGCTGGGTGGCGCTGCAGGCGGTGGCGCAGCGTATCAGCCTGGGCGAGATGACCATGTACCTGCTGCTGCTGCGCCAGGGGCAGGCGGCCGTCACGGCCAGCCTGTCGGCGCTCGGCGGTCTGTACGAGGACAACCTGTACCTGACCAATCTGTATGAGTTCCTGGAACAGCCGGTGCCGGACAGCGTCGGCCACGTCACGGCCGGCGCGGCGCCGGGCGACGGCATCCGCTTCGAGCGCGTGTCGTTCCGCTACCCCGGCGCCACCGGCGACGCCGTCAGCGGCATCGATCTGCACCTGCTGCCCGGCCGCAGTCTGGCGCTGGTGGGCGACAACGGCGCCGGCAAGACCACGCTGATCAAGCTGCTGACGCGCCTGTACCGGCCAACACAGGGGCAAATCCTGCTCGACGGCACGCCGCTGGACGCCTGGGACGAGTCGGCACTGCGCCAGCGCATCGCGGTGGTGTTCCAGGACTTCAACCGCTACCAGTTCACGGTCGGCGAGAACATCGGTGCCGGCGATGTGGGCCACCTGCAGGATGAAGCCCGCTGGCGGCAGGCGGCCACCGACGGCCTGGCGGCACCGTTCGTGGAGACCCTGCCCGGACGGTACGGCGCGCAGCTTGGCAGTTGGTTCAAGGGCGGCCGCGAACTATCCGGCGGCCAGTGGCAAAAGCTCGCCCTGTCGCGCGCCTTCATGCGCCGCGAGGCGGACATCCTGGTGCTGGACGAACCCACGGCGGCCATGGACGCCCAGGCCGAGGCGGACGTGTTCGAGCATTTCCGGCGCCTGGCGGCCCGGCGCATGGCGATCCTGATCTCGCACCGCTTCTCCACCGTGCGCATGGCGGACGAAATCCTGGTGATGCGCGATGGGGTGATCACCGAGCGCGGCAGCCACGCCCAACTGCTTGCCGACGGTGGCCACTACGCGCGACTGTTCGCGCTGCAGGCAGCGGGCTATCGATGACGGGCGTCGTCTGTAGGCGACGGGCTTTTGCCATAATGCCGCAGCCGTGGTGAACGGCCGTTAGAAAGGGACTTCGGAGGGGAGCGTCGTGAATCGGAAGCACTCATGTTGGTTGCCGGCGCTGGTTGCGCTGTTCGTGTGCGGTGGCGCCGCGCAGGCTGCGCCTGGCGCCGTGGACGGCGCGCGCATCATCGGCGCGGACAGCGAGCCCGGTAACTGGCTGGCGCACGGCCGCACCTACGGCGAACAGCGCTTCAGCCCACTGGATGCCATCAATGACGGCAACGTCGCCGGCCTGAAGCTGGCCTGGTTTTACGACACCGGCACCCAGCGCGGCCTGGAAGCGACGCCGATCGTGGTCGACGGCGTCATCTACACCACCGGCGACTGGAGCCGCGTCTACGCGGTGGATGCCGCCACCGGCAAGCAGATCTGGGCCTACGACCCCAAGGTGCCGCGCGAGTGGGGCGTGAACGCCTGCTGCGACGTGGTGAACCGCGGTGCGGCGGTGTGGAAAGGCCGCGTCTACGTCGGCACCATCGACGGCCGGCTGATCGCGCTGGACGCCGCCACCGGCGCACTGGTGTGGGAGACGCTCACCATCGACCGGTCGCGGCCGTACTCCATCACCGGCGCGCCGCGCATCGTCAAGGACAAGGTCATCATCGGCAACGGCGGCGCCGAGTACGGCGTGCGCGGCTACGTGTCCGCCTACGACGCCGCCACCGGCAAGATGGTCTGGCGCTTCTGGACCGTGCCCGGCGACCCGGCCAAGGGTTTCGAGACGCCCGACATGGAGATGGCGGCCAGGACCTGGAACGCATCCGCCGAATGGTGGAAAGTCGGCGGCGGCGGCACGGTGTGGGATTCCATGGCCTACGACCCGGACCTGAACCTGCTCTACGTGGGCGTCGGTAACGGTGCGCCGTGGAACCGCTGGGTGCGCAGCAAGGGCGAGGGCGACAACCTGTTCCTGTCGTCCATCGTGGCGCTCAATCCGGACACCGGCCGCTACGTGTGGCACTACCAGACCACGCCCGGCGAGACCTGGGATTACACCGCCACGCAGCACATGATCCTGGCCGACCTCACGATCGACGGCAAGCCGCGCAAGGTCATCATGCAGGCGCCCAAGAACGGCTTTTTCTACGTGCTCGACCGCGCCACCGGGCAGTTCATCTCGGCCAAGAACTACGTGCAGGTGAACTGGGGCAGCCATGTCGATCCGGTCACCGGCCGGCCGGTCGAGACCGATCCGGCGCAGTACCGGGACAAGCCCAAACTCACGTTCCCGGCGCCGTTTGGCGGCCACAACTGGCAGCCGATGTCCTACAGCCCGCGCACCGGGCTGGTCTACATCCCGGCCATGGACCTGCCGTTCACCTACGCCCAGGAAAAAGACTTCAAGTTCAACCGCCATCCCTGGAACATGGCCGTGGACATGGCCGCCGCCATGCCCTCGCCGGACCAGGACCCGGAACTCACGCGCAAGGTGATGCGCGCCATCGCCAAGGGCCACATCAGCGCCTGGGATCCGGTGACGCAAAAGGAAGTCTGGCGCGTGCAGCACGACGGCCCGTGGAACGGCGGCATGCTGAGCACCGCCGGCAACCTGCTGTTCCAGGGCACCGCCAAGGGCGAGCTGGTGGCCTACCGCGCCGACAACGGCAAGCGGCTGTGGAGCGCGCCGACACAGTCCGGCATCGTCGCGCCGCCGGTCAGCTACACCGTGAACGGCGAGCAGTACATCGCCGTCATGGTCGGCTGGGGCGGGGCGCTGGGTCTGGCCGGTGGTGTGGCGCCGATGGAAGGGGACAAGGTCGGCGGCCGCCTCCTGGCCTTCAAACTGGGCGGCAGCGCGCAGTTGCCGCCCGCGCCACCCCCGGCGCCGTTGCCCGAACCGCCGGCGCAGACCGCGTCGAAGCAGACCATCGAGCACGGCAATGCGCTCTATCACACCTATTGTTCGGTCTGTCACGGCCTGAATGCCGAGGCCTCCACGCTGCCGGACCTGCGCTACATGCAGCCGGCCACGCACGGAATATTCAACAAGATCGTGCTCGATGGCCTGTACAAGGACCTGGGCATGGTTGGCTGGTCGAAGTACCTGAGCGCCGCGGACACCGAGGCCATTCACGCCTACGTGATCGAACGCGCGCACGACACGAAGCGGCAACAGGCCGGCGGCTGGTGGCTGGCGATCAAGGGCTTTGCGTACGCGGTGCTCGCCAAGCTGATCGCCTGGTACATCGCCCTGACCACCTGAGCATGAGCCTGGTTTTGCGCCGCAGGCTGGCGGCCGCGGCGCTGTGCGCCCTCGCCAGCCTGGCGAGCCGACACGGCCGCGCGGCTGACGACCCGCCCCAGGCACCTGACGCAACCATGCCGGACCCACCGCCACTGGTCGTGCAGGTTACGGCGCCGCGCGATTTGTCCGTGTGGACCGCGGCCGGCAGCGGCAGCACCATCGACACCGCCGACATCCTGCGCACGCGCCCGACGCACGCCAGCGAACTGCTCAACCGCACGCCGGGCACCTGGATCAGCCGTGGCGACGGCCAGGAGAGCCTGACCGCCATCCGCTCGCCGGTGCTCACCGGCGCCGGCGCCTGCGGCGCCTTCCTGTTCCTGGAAGACGGCATCCCGATCCGCCCGGCCGGCTTTTGCAACGCCAACGCCCCGTTCGAGCTGAACTTCGCCCAGGCGGCGCGGGTGGAGATCGCGCGCGGTCCGGCCAGCAGCCTGTACGGCGCCAACGCGCTGCACGGCGCCATCAACGTGGTCTCGCCGCGCCCCGGCATGGCCGAATCGATGTACGGACTCGAACTGGGCCAGGACGATACCGCCACCGGCCGCATGTCCTACGGCACCGAGCACTGGCGCCTGGACGGTCAGGGCGAGAGCACCCACGGCTATCGCGACGCGGCGGGCCTGGGCGAACAGAAGCTGGGCCTGGGCAATCGGGTCGATGTCGGCCGCTGGCAGGTGCAGTCACACCTGTCGGCCACCAACCTGAACCAGGAAACGGCCGGCTACATCACCGGCAAGAACGCCTACCGCGACCGCGATCTGGCCCGCTCCAACGCCAACCCGGAGGCCTACCGGGACGCCTCGTCCACGCGCGCCTACAGTGCCTGGCGCACGACCGTGGGCACGGACACGCTGCTGAGCGTGACGCCCTACGCGCGCTGGTCACGCATGGACTTCCTGCAGCACTTCCTGCCCGGCAAGCCGGAGGAAACCAACGGCCAGCGCAGCGCCGGGCTGATTCTGGACCTGCGCCAGCCGCTGCGAAGCACCGGCGAATGGCGCTGGGGCGCCGCCGCCGAATATGCCAAAGGCTTCGTGCAGGAAGTGCAGGCCGGCCCGGTCACGGACGGCTCGGCCTTCGTCAAGGCAACCCGCCCGCCCGGCGTGCATTACGACTTCGACGTCGCCTCCCGCATGCTGGCGCTGTGGCAGGCGGTCGACCTGCCGCTGGGCGACTCGCAGCGCTGGCATCTGCTGGAGAGCCTGCGCGGCGAGTATCTGGGCTACGACTACAACAACCGCGCGCTGACCGGCAACACGCGCGACGACGGCACGGCATGCGGCTTTGGCGGCTGCCTGTTCAACCGGCCGGCGGACCGCAGCGACCACTTCGACAACCTGGCCGGCAGGCTGGGCCTGCGCTACGGCGATCCCTACAGCGGCCAGTGGCACGGCGTGTGGTCGACCGGCTTTCGCCCGCCGCAAGTCAGCGAGCTGTACCGCCTGCAGCGCGGCCAGACCACGGCGGATCTGAACTCCGAGCGCCTGAGCGGCGTGGAAGTCGGCTACCAGCGCGCCTGGACCGATGCGCGAATCAGCCTGACTGCATTTGGCATGCGCAAGACGCACTTCATCTTCACCGACGCCAATGGCTTCAACGTCAGCGACGGGCGCACCGAGCACTTTGGCCTGGAGACCGAGGCCACCTGGCGCCCCGCCGCGCGCCACGAGCTGCATCTTTCAGCCAGCCTGGCGCGCCATCGTTACGCCTTCGACCGCGCCGCCAGCGGCGGCGAGATCATCAAAAGCGGCAACCAGATCGACACCGCCCCGCCGTTCATGGGGAATGTTCGCTGGCTGTACCAGCCGCGCCGGGACCTGACCATGGAACTGGAAGGCATCCGCATGGGGCCGTATTACCTGGACGCGGCCAACACCGCCCGCTATCCGGGGCACACGCTTTTGAACCTGCGTGCGGACTGGGCGACGACCTCCAAGACAACCCTGTTCGCCCGCATCACCAATCTCACCGACCGTGCGTACGCCGAGCGAGCGGATATTGCCTTTGGCAGCTACCGCTACTTTCCCGGCACGCCGCGGCGGCTGTTCGTGGGCATCGAGTGGCGGCCATAGTCGCGCAACGCAATCCCGACCACGCGCCGTTCAGCCGCCCCGCGGCAGGGTGGCGAAGCGGTTCATCTTGGCCGCCACCGCCTCGGCCAGCGCCGGGTCGGGCTGACCCACACCGCCGCCGGCAACCCAGCCACCGTCCACTGGCAGGTTGATGCCGGTGACGAAGCTGGCCTCGTCCGAGCACAGATAAAGCGCCGCCAGGGCAATATCCATCGGCTGGCCGACACGGCGGATGAGAGCGCTTTTTTCGAACGCTGCGACGAAACCGTCGTCGAACAGCGGACGCGTGGCCGGGGTGTCGATCAGCCCTGGCGAGACGGTGTTGACACGAATGTTCAGCGGCGACAGCTCCACCGCCAGGTGCTCGGTCATGCGGATCACCGCCGCCTTGGACACGTTGTGCACAAAGTTGCCCGGCGCGTTGCCCGGCATGGCGGTGGACAGCATGCCGGCCACCGAGCCGGTGTTCAGGATCACCCCGCCGCCGCGGCGCTTGAACACCGGCAGCGCGTGCTTCACGGCCAGGAAAATCAGCGTCACCTCGTTGGCAAGGTTCCAGTCCCAATCGGCGCGGCTGAGGGACTCCACCGTGCCGCCGCGCACGCCGGAAGCGTTGTTGTAGAGGATGTCGAAGTCGCCAAACTGGGCTACTGCAAAGTCGATCCAGGCCTTCACCTGCGCCTCGTCGGACAGGTTCAGCGGCTGCATGGACACCATCTGCCCGCCGGCGCGCCGGACCAGCTCGACGGTTTCCTGCGCCAGCTCGGTCTTCAGGTCGCAGCCGACCACCCGCGCCCCTTCGGAGGCGAACAGCAAGGCCGCGGCGCGGCCCTGGCCATCCGCAGTTCCGGTGATCAGGGCGACTTTGCCTGCCAGCCTGCCTGTCATGGCACTCCTCCATTGCTGATTTTCATCACAAAAAAAGGCCCCGTCGGATGCTCCGGCGGGGCCTTGCAATCAAACCATCCCGCAACGCGGGGCGCGTGCTTACGCCGCCTGCGAGTAGACGCGGATCGGTTCGATGGCGTCGTTCATCAGCTCCTGACGGATGGCTTCGATCTCGTCGTCGCTCATCGGGTACAGGAACTGCTCGTTGCGCTGCAGCACTTCCAGGTAGCGGGCATTGCGCAGCTCGCGGAACAGTTCCGGCAGGTCGATACCCAGGTCCGGCGAGTAATCGTCACAGATGCCGGCCAGCTCCTGCGGGCCGTGGCGCAGCTCGTCGATGGCGATGCCCTTTTGCACCTTGGCCGCTTCGCGGAAGAAATCGTCCACCGGCGGCAGCTGGCTCATGGCCCAGTGCCAGCCGCCCGCGGCGCCCTCGCCGGTGGCGCTGAGCACCCGCGCCACCCACGGGTGCTTGCCCTTGGCATAGGCGCCCATGTTGGCGATGTAGTTGAAGTTGGCGGGCCAGCGGTCCTTTTGCGCCAGCATCGGGGCGTCGGCCTCGATGCCGTTGGGGCCCAGATTGGCCAGCACATAGCTGTAGATATGGTCGACCGGGATCGGCGCGTCCTTGCCGATGGTGCGGTTCAGCAGGTTGTAGTAGCCCTGGTAGTGGGCGACCTCTTCCTTGATGGTCTGGAACTTCTCGTCCATGGCGCGGCCGTCCAGGCCGGCACGGATGGCGGCCTTGCCAAGGTCGGCATGCAGCAGGATGGCGCCGAACTCCTTGCCCATCTGGATGCACAGCCAGTTCATGTCGCGCTCGGGCGTGCGGCGGGCGGCGTAGGCGTCGACCACTTTCTTAACGGCGGCGGTGCCCTGTTCCAGGATGCGGATGATTTCCTGCTCGATCTGCTGTTTGGTGTAGTTCATGGTCTCGTCCTCGTGCGGTGTATGGCGGCGCCGTTGGGTGATGGCAAAGCGGGGTGCCCATGCTGCCCGTGCCGGGCGGCGGCGTCAACGGGCGTTCAGTTTGTCTGGCGTGGTGCATGTTGACGGCCGTCAAGATGACCCGGCTACCGCTGGCCAGAATGCCCCACAACGAGCCTGCAAGGCTCCGGGCAAACAGCTTTCGCACGCGAGGAGATCGGAAATGGACGCACGCAGCAGCGCCGGCAACGTGAATCTGGCCGGGTATCTGGACGACCGGGTCGCGGCCGGCGTGGTGCGGGTGGACCGCTCCATCTTCACCGACCCGGAAATTTTCGAGCTCGAAATGGAGCGCATCTGGGAAGGCAACTGGATCTACCTGGCCCACGAGAGCCAGATCCCGAACCCGAACGACTTCATGACCCTGTTCATGGGCCGCCAGCCGGTGATCCTGGTGCGCAGCCCGGAAGGCGAGGTCAACGCCTTCATCAACGCCTGCGGCCATCGCGGCACGACCCTGGTGCGCGAAGTGCGCGGCAACCGGGCCGACTACAGCTGCCCCTTCCACGGCTGGGTGTTCGACACCCGCGGCGATGCCAAGGTGGTGTTCAAGGAAGACGGCGCCGGCTATCCGGACTGCTTCGACAAGAAGAACTACGGCCTGACCAAAGTGCCGCAGGTCAAAAGCTACCGCGGCTTCATCTTCGGCAGCCTGAACGCAGACGTGCTGCCGCTGGAGCAGCACCTGGGACCGGCCGCGGCCTGCATCGACCTGCTGGCCGACCAGAGTCCGCAAGGCCTCGAGATCCTGAAGGGCTCGTCCACCTACACCTTCAAGGGCAACTGGAAGATCCAGGCCGAAAACGGCGTCGACGGCTATCACCTGTATGCCACGCACGGCAATTACGTGATGACCACCGAGCACCGGCGCAAGCTGCGCGGCGACGCCGACCCGATCAAGGCCATGCAGGTCGGCGGCATCGACAAGAAGCAGGGCGGCTTCTTCGACCTGGGCCACGGCCACGTCATGTTGTGGGGCGATTTCCCGAACCCCGCCGACCGGCCCAACTTCAGCCAGCTGGCCGCCTACACCGAAAAATTCGGCGCCCAGAAGGCGCACTGGATGGTGGCGCGCCTGCGCAACCTGCTGCTGTACCCGAACGTGTTCGTGATGGACCAGACCTCGACGCAGATTCGCGTGTTTCGGCCCATCTCGGTCGACGAGACCGAGGTCACCATCTACGGCATCGCGCCCAGGGGCGAGTCGGCCAAGGACCGCAGCCACCGCATCCGCCAGTGGGAGGACTTCTTCAACGCCTCGGGCATGGCGACGCCCGACGACATCATGGAATTCACGCAAAGCCAGATCGCCTACAAGGCCAAGGCGGCGCGCTGGAACGACGTCTCGCGCGGCCTCAAGCACGTGCACTTCAACGAACCGAACGAGGAAGCCGCCTCGCTGGGCATTCAGGTGCAGTCCTTCGGCACCAAGCTGGAGGACGAGGGAATCATGGCCGCCCAGCACCGCTGGTGGCTGGAAACCCTGACCCACGGCCCGCAAGGCTGACCGCCGCCACACGCCAGGACACGATCATGAAGCAAGACATCACGCAGGCCTGCGCCGACCTGCTCTACACCGAGGCGCGTCGCCTCGACCAGCGCGACTGGGACGGCTGGCTGGACCTGTACCTGCCGCAAGCGACCTTCTGGATCCCCATGTGGGACACCGAGTACGAGCTGACCACCGACCCGCAAAGCCAGCTGTCGCTGATGTGGTACGGCGACCGCTCGGGGCTGGAGGACCGCGTGTTTCGCATCCGCACCGGCATGTCGTCGGCGTCGGTGCCGCTGCCGCGCACGGTGCACCAGATCAGCAACATCCTGACCGAACCGCAAGGCGACGGCGACATCATGGTCTATTCCAACTGCCAGACCATGAGCTACCGGCACAAGACCATCGACAACTTCTACTGCCACTACGAGCACCGGCTGCGGCCGGTGGCCGGCACGCTCAAGATCATCGCCAAGAAGATCATCGTCGCCAACGACCTGATCCGCGACGTGATGGATTTCTACCGCGTCTGATCGCGTCCGGGCCTGGCGGCCGCCGCCGCGCTATCGCCCGTTATGGACTGGTGCGGCGACGCCAGCCCCGCCACAGGCCGACCGCGCTGATGGCGAGCCAGAAGATCTCGATGATGACCGACGACAGGTTGAAGTTGACCGTCAGCGACACCAGCAGCAGCACGGCGCCGGCTGCGTTGCAGCCCGAATAGGCCAGGCCCTGCAGCTCGATGCGTCCAAGCTGCAGGCCAAGATAGCTGGCCAGCACCAGCAGCACGCCAAGATTGCCGACCGCGTCGGCCCAGCCGTAAGTCATGTCGTCCCCTTCG
>Ga0080064_1005964_pt1 | contig 13642 bp, 7 predicted proteins | sample Subgrocontami54m_FD_69260 | JGI IMG/M metagenome (GOLD analysis project Ga0080064, IMG submission 69260) | Subsurface groundwater microbial communities from S. Glens Falls, New York, USA - GMW46 contaminated, 5.4 m (SPADES assembly) (version 2) ...
AGAAACAGACATGATCCTCTCCCAACACATCTCGCACGCTGGGTGGCAGCAGGTACGCTTGTTCCGGATTGTAGGTCAAATATTTCATCGCGCCTCCTTCAGGCGCATTATACGACGGTCGTCAAGGGCACAGTTTTCACACAGACTCTTCAGCCGTGCCGCAAGAAAGCCCAGAAAAATAGGGGCTTCAGCCCCTGAGGTATGTCTTTGATGTTTGCTCATGTTCCTTTTCGTCCATTTATGAGATGGCTTCCGCCCCTCTCCCTGGGTAGTTCATTCCCGGAAATGATATAGTCAAAGATTCTTGAGTGACGCGGGAGAAGAGACCTTGTACCTTGCAACGCAAGCCAGGATTCAGCAAGCCGTCCGGGAGTTTGCCCGGCGGCAGTATTCGCTCGATGTCAACGTCGTCGTCAGCCAGCCTCCGCGGCCGGAGATGGGCGATCTTGCCCTGCCGCTCGCGATGGAATTGGCCCGCAAAGTGCGGAAGCCTCCTCGCCAGATTGCCGAGGAACTAGCCGCCGCGCTGCGTCCTCTCGAAGGCGTCGCGAAGGTCGAGCTCGCCGGCCCCGGCTACGTCAATGTTTATCTCGCTCGCGCCTCCTATGCCGCGGGACTGGAAGCTGGCACGCAAGTTCAGCAACCGGTCGCTGGCGCTCCCGGCTCTGATTTGACCGCGGAAAAGATCATTGTCGAGCACACCAATATAAACCCGAACAAAGCGGCGCACATCGGGCACCTGCGCAACGCGGCGCTCGGCGACACGCTGGTGCGAGTGCTGCGCTCGCGCGGACATCGCGTCGAGGTCCAGAACTACATCGACAACACCGGCGTCCAGGTGGCCGACGTCGTCGTGGGTTTTATTTACATTGAGAAAAAGGCCGCGGAAGAAGTGATCCAATTGGTCGCCAATCCCGCCGTCCGTTTCGATTACTATTGCTGGGACCTCTACGCCGGCGTCTCGCGCTTCTACGCGGAAGACCCGCAGCGGCTGGAGCTGCGCGGACGGACGTTGCAGGAGATCGAGCACAGCAATAGCGAAGCTGCGCGCGTTGCTGAGATTGTCTCGATGGCGATCGTCCGCTATCACATTGCGACCATGGCCCGCCTCAACGTGGAATACGATCTGCTGCCGCGTGAAAGCGAAATCCTTCACCTCAAGTTCTGGGAACATGCCTTCGGCCTGCTGAAAGAACGCGGGGCCATCTACCTGGAGACCGAGGGTAAGAACCAGGGCTGCTGGGTAATGCGCCAGACGGAACAGGGAACAGACAAACAGAGCCGCGACCGCGAGGGAGCGGTCCCGCAATCGGGAGCGAACAAGGAAGAAAACAGAGCCGCGACCGAAAGGGAGCGGTCGTCCGAACAGCCACCGGCGGGAGGACATGGAGAAGAAGCAACCGAAAGAGAAGCCGCTGCCGACGATACCAAAGTCATCGTTCGTTCGAATGGCACCGTCACCTATGTCGGCAAGGACATCGCCTATCAGCTATGGAAGTTCGGCCTGCTGGGTAAGGATTTTGGTTACCGACTCGTCCACACTTATCCGAACGGACACAAGATTTGGGTGAGCGCCGTGGAGTCGGAAACCGGGAAACACCCCGCATTCGGCCAAGGCCAAAAAGTTTATAACGTCATCGACGCCCGCCAGAGCTATCTCCAAAACATCGTCGCGATGGGCTTGCGCGCGCTGGGGTATGAAGACCAGGCCGCGCGGTCCATCCATTTTTCCTATGAAATGGTGGCGCTCTCGCCCCGTTGCTGCGCCGAGATGGGCATCGAGCTCAGCCCCGAGGACCAGAAGCGCCCTTACATCGAGGTCTCGGGCCGCAAGGGCCTGGGCGTCAAGGCCGACGATCTGGTGGACCGTCTTATCCAGGAAGCGCTGCGCGAGGTCGAGGCCCGCCATGCCGAGCAAACTCCCGAGTTCCGCCAGCGCATCGCCACGCAGATCGCCATCGGCGCGCTGCGCTATTTCCTGCTCAAGTACACCTGCAACGCCGTCATCGCTTTCGACTTCAAAGAGGCGCTGAACTTTGAGGGCGAGACCGGCCCTTACGTTCAATACGCCGTGGTTCGCGCCCGCAACATCTTCCGGAAGCTCGAAGCCGAAGGCGGCCGCTTCGATCCCTCCGCCGTCACGCCGGCCGTGCTCGGCCGCTTTCTCGCGTCAACCGATGGCGATCCCTACTGGCAACTGCTCTATCAAGCAAGCCAGTTGGACGCCGCCGCCGAGCAGGCCATCGTCACGACGGAACCGGCCGCGGTCGCGAAATTCGCCTTCCAACTTGCGCAATCCTTCAACAACTTCTACCACCGCTTCCGCATCCTCACCGAGCCGGACGCCGAACGGAAAACGTTTTGGCTATGGCTGGTCGGAGTGGTCGAACGGCAATTGTCGGCGACGCTCGATCTGCTCGGGATTGAAGTGCCCGAGGCGATGTGAGCCGCTCTCCCGGTTCCCTCGCCGGATAATGATATAATCGCGATAGAGCATCAGTGTCTAGATAACGTTGAACGGGCGGAACCACGGAATGCCGAAGACATTTTACATCGAGACGTTTGGCTGCCAGATGAACGCGCACGACTCGGAGAAGGTCGCGGGCAAGCTGCTCTCGAGCGGTTACAGCCAGGTCGAAACGCCTGAAGAGGCCGATCTGGTTCTCTACAATACATGCAGCATTCGCGAGAAAGCCGCCCAGAAGGTTTTCAACCGTCTCGCCCAATTCAAAAGGGCGCGCGGCAAGGGACAGCTTTTTGGAGTGCTCGGTTGCGTGGCGCAGCAGGAGGGCGAGAAAATCTTCGAGGCCGCGCCGCACGTCAGCCTGGTCGCGGGATCGGCCAGCTATCCGCGGTTTTCCGAGTTGCTCACGCAGCTTGAAAGCGGCGAGCGGCGCGTCACGGGCCTGAGCCTCGACACCGACGAGACCTTCGAGACCGAATTCACCCGTCGCGACAATCCCTTCCGCGCCTACATCACCATCATCGAGGGTTGCGACAAGCACTGCGCCTATTGCGTGGTTCCCTTTACGCGAGGGCCGGAGCGCAGCCGCACCGGCCGCAGCGTGATCGAAGAAACGCAGCGCCTCGCCGATGCCGGCTATTCCGAGATTCAGCTCCTGGGCCAGAACGTCAACTCCTATCGCGATCCGTCGCCCGGCGGCCTGTCTTTCGCCGGACTTCTCGCCCAGGTCGCCGAAGTCCCCGGAATCCGCCGCGTGCGCTTCACCACATCGCATCCGCGCGACTTCACGCGGGAGATTGTCGAGGCCATCGACAGCCATCCGGCGCTCTGCAATCACGTTCATTTGCCGGTGCAGTCGGGTTCGTCCGCGGTGCTCGCACGGATGCTCCGGGAATACACGCGCGAGGAATATCTGGAGCGAATCGCCTGGATGCGCGCGGCGCACCATCCGATCAGCATCTCGACCGACGTCATCGTGGGATTCCCTGGCGAGACGGAGTCCGATTTCGTCGAGACCATGACGCTGCTCGATGAAGTCGGCTACGATTCGATCTTCTCGTTCCAATACTCGCCGCGCCCCAACACCGCATCGCTCGCGATGGAAGACGCCATCCCCGAAGAGGAAAAAGGCCGCCGCCTGCGAATCCTTCAGGACCGCCAGAGAGCGATCCAGGTCGAGCGGAACCAGAGGCTCGTGGGAACCGTCCAGGAGGTCTTGGTGGAAGGCATGAACCACCGCGAAGACGCCGGAAAGCCGCAGTGGAAGGGACGGACCACGCAAAACATCATGCTCAATTTCACGGTCCCCGACGCACTGCTTGATGCGGCCGCGGCGGGCCGTTACATGGAGGTGCGGGTTACCAAGGCCGGTCCCAATAGCCTGGTCGGCGAAGCTTGCGGCCCTGATCGTCTTAGTGCTCCCCTTGGCGAAGCGGCGGCTGAGTTCGGCGCATCGCCGTTTCCCATCGTGGCGGGAAACCGGCCCAACCCGCCGCAAGATCTATTGCGCGTCCTATAATCCCGCGCAACGCGCGTCTTTTCTTCCGCGGCGCTTTTTTCGTGGAATTGAGTGCGATAACATGGGATCATAAGGCAGCAAGGATGAGGGGTGGAGAATCCTGGCGTTTCGAGGTGAGACGATGGAAGTCGAAATGAAAATCCGGGGTTTGATGATGGACCCGGTGACCAACATGCCCATTGTGATTCTCAAGGACATCAATGGCAACTCCGTCTTGCCGATCTGGGTGGGAGTCTACGAAGCCAACGCCATCGCGCTGGAGATTGAAAAAGTCTCGACACCCCGACCCATGACGCACGATCTGATCAAGAATCTTCTCTTGGGCCTGCATACCTCCGTTCGCAAAGTGGTCGTCAACGACCTGCGCGAGGAAACCTACTACGCGCTGATCTGGCTCGAGCAGGATGGCCAGATCATTAGCATCGACTCCCGCCCGAGCGATGCGCTCGCCTTGGCCTTACGGCTCGACTGCCCCATTTTTGTGGAGGATGGCGTGCTGAAATCCTCCAAACTCGCCAGCACCACCTCCGAAAAGGCCACCAGCGATGAGCTGCGGAAGTGGCTCGAAAACCTCAACGACGAGGACATGGGACGATACAAGATGTAAGGCGCGGAAAGATTCGAGGTTGGAAATTGTTGGCGGGCCGAAGCGGCCCGCTTTTTTATTCGCACCGGACAGAAGGACGCCAAGCGCTTATGGCCAACACACCGGACCGCTCCCGCGAGAAGTTGACGCCGGTCTACTCCACGCAGGACGAGATGGAAGCGCGCATGGTTCAGGAATTGCTTCGCACCGCCGGGATTGAAAGCGTGACCAACGCCCTGGTGGATCACAGCCTCTTTCCCTTGAACGTGGGAAGACTGGCGAAGCGGGACATCCTGGTCCTGGAATCGGACGCCGCAGAAGCCCGCCGAATCATTGCGGAACAAGGCGAGGCCGGCGGGGAAGCGCAAGAATGATCGAGGCCAGAGGTAGCCACGGCATGTTTTTTATGCCGTGGGCACGTTCGGGAGTGGTTCGGGCGCAAAACCCCCGGCACAAAAAACGTGCCGTGGCTACAACGCTGATTACTTGCTGGGCGCTTTGCGCCGTAACTCCTCAAACCAATTCAGCACGACGTTGATTTGCGTGGCGGCGGCCCTCCCGCCCTTTCATGTACCCTGCTTATCCGAAATTCCGAAATAGCTGATGGCGCCTGCGGAAGCAGGAAGCGGAATTGCTCATGACGCGCCGCCGAATCACTCGCCCGAGCGGTCGCGTACTTTCCCGGTGAACGGCGGAGCACCCAGCTTGAGGAGAAGTTCCGTCGTCGCTTTTTGCCCTTTCGGCTTCCAGAACCTCTCGTCGTATCTTCCTCCCGGACGGTTCCGGTAGAGCAGGCCCTCGGGATCGCCCAGAGAGATGCTCATGGGCGTCTCCCCGTATATGTCCTTGGCATCCAGTTTCGCACCCGATTCTACCAGAAGCCGGACCATTTCATTCCATCCCAGGTACACGGCGGCGTGCAGCGGGGTACGGCCGTCCTTCATGGGCGCATTGACGTCGCCGCCCAGGGCAATCGCGAGCTTCGCGGCTTCGACGGCATTCTTCTCCGCGCGGCTGTTCCGCTCCGTGCCCAAGCCCGCGGCAACCATGATCGGTGTCACACCCTCGGCTGTTGTTGCTTTCGGATCGGCTCGACCCTCCACCAGAATGCGCATGGAGGCGACATCGCCGGACGCGGTCGCCAGCATGAACGGCGTTGCCCCCACCGGGTCTACCTGTGGCGGATCTTCGCTCCCCCGGCCGAGAAACGGGTTATCCAGCGACGCGATTGCCTTCCCGACCCGAACGTTCGGATCCGCACCATGTGCCAGGAGAGCTTTGACCAACCCCGGCATGTTCGGCCTCTGCCACCCAAAGCGATCGCTGGATGACGGCTTGAAGCCGGCCAGCGTCAGCAGGCCCTCATGAAGCGCGTAATGCAAAGGCGTGATTCCGTAGCCGTCCTTTGCGTTCGGGTCGGCGCCTTTGTCCAGAAGGAATAGCGAAAGCTTCTCATGCCCGCTGGCGGTCGCGATCACCAGGGCGGTGCCGTCCTCCTCGGTGCGCTCGTTCACGTCCGCACCGGCCTCGAGCAAAATACGCGCCGATTCCATTTCTCCCTGTTGAGCCGCAAACAGCAATGCCGTGAAGCCACCAGCCGACTTGGGGAAATACGTCGTCTGGGGATAGTTGCTGCCGAAGACGCTGTTGGTCGGGATAATAAACGGTTCCGGCAGGGGAACCAGCCTGGAACGCGCATGCACGTCGGCTCCGCGCTCCACCAGCGCCCGAACAATCTCAGGATGTTTCTCGGCGGCCGCCCACATCAGGGCTGTCTGGTCCTGCTGGTTTTCCTTGGCGTTGACGCTGGCTCCATGGGCCAGCATGGTCTTGACGCCGTCGAGCACGCCGGCGCCCGCACAGGTCATCAGCGGGGTCTCTCCGTCCCATTGCGCTACGTTTGGATTCGCGCCCGCACCGACCAACTTCTCCACCATGGCGCCGTTCCGGTTGGTGCAGGCCAGCGACAGCGGAGTGACACCGTAGTCGTTTGCCGCATTGACGTTGGCCCCGGCGCGGATCAGAAGGCCGGCTGTTTCCAGGTCGTCATGGTATACGGCCCAGGCGAGCGCGGTGGTGCCGTCCGCCTTTGTGGCGTTTACGTCCACGTGCTCGGTCAGAAGGGAACGGACAACGCCCGAGTCCCCCTCCTTGGCCGCATCCACCAGACGAAGATCGGTGGCCGCGACAGCCAGATTCACGGATGCAAGCAGCACCAAAATCCAGCCACCGTAGCTTCTGCCTTTCGCAAACATCCTCACGACTCCTTCGATTCGCTCCGCCAGAGGGACGCTATCCCGCAAGCCCTTCGAGTTTCCCGGTTCCGTCGCTGTCCTTCCGCATGTAACTGTCCGAGGCAACTCCCATCATGTCCAGAGTAGCCAGATGCAGGTTGGATAGCGGCACGCCGGGATAACGGACGTGACGGCCACCCTTGACCTTTCCCGTGGCTCCGCCTGCCACCAGTATAGGCACGTCGTTGTGCAGGTGCAGATTGCCGTCGCTCAACGAACTGCCGCAGACAATCATGGAATGATCGAGCAGAGAGCCTTCGCCATCACGCGTGGCCCGCATCTTTTCCAGGAACCCGGCCAGCAGCTTGGACTGATAGAGATCGATCTTTTCGAGCATCGCGATCGACTCCTCCGATCCTTTGTGGTGTGACAGCGAGTGATGTCCGTCTGACGCGCCGATCTCGCGGTAGGTCCGGTTGGTTCCCTCATGGCCCATCATGAACGTGACCACGCGCGTCAGATCGGTCTGATAGGCGAGCAGCATCAAGTCGAAGATGACCTTGGCATGCTCCGCGTAGGTCTCCGGAATTCCGGCGGGACGTTCCATGGCGGGCTCATCCTGGGAGGAGGCTTCCCGCTCGGAAACTCTCTCGGCCACCTGGATGCGCCTCTCCACATCGCGGACCGCGTCCAGATACTCCCCGAGTTTGTAACGGTCGCCCGTGCCGACCGTGCCCATCATGCGATTCACTCGTGTCATCACCGAGTCCAAGATGCTGCGCTGCGCTTTCACGCGGAGGGCCAGCTCGGCGGCGTTGGTGGAATCGCTGTCTCCGAACATGCGCTCGAAGACCTTGCGGGGATTGTTTTCGGTGGGCAGAGGGGTATCGGGACTGCGCCATGCGATGGTGCTGCGGAAGTAGCCCGAGTACGCCGCTTCGTCTCCGCCGGCAAACTCGGCGGGATCCAAGCCCAGCTCCAGCGACGCGAGCTGCGTGTGCTTCCCGAATTCCCTCGCGACCACTTGGTCCACCGAAATCCCAATCGACTTATTTGGCGCCGGATGAACACCAGTGAGGAAAGAAGCGCAGGGCCGGGCGTGTGTGCCGCCAGCCTCTCCGGGACGCGGGTCGGCGGCCTTGATGTTCAGACCGCTGAGCACGACGAACTGGCTCCGAAAATCCGCCAGAGGCTCCAGCGTGGGAGTCAGTTCATAGTCCGGTCCCACCGTCTTCGGAATCCATTTGACCATGATCCTGCCGATGGGAAGATAGACGTATCCCAGGCGAAGCACCGGTTTCGCCGCGGTGTCCATGGTGCTTGCGAACGCGGGGACCATGGAGTCGAGCAGGGGCAGCGCCAGCGTGGTCCCGATCCCACGCAGGAATGTGCGGCGAGCGAGGGCCTTCTTGAATATCATCATGACGAATGTGACCTCCTCATCTGAAATGGGGCGCTCTTCACGATTCCGAGAATCAGCGACGACCAGGTATAGTTGGCCGGCGCCGCCTCCCGCAGGATCTTGCGAACCGCCGGGGCGTCGTAATACTGAACTCCGCGTCCCACGGCGTAGGTGAGCAATTTCTCCGTGACGGTCCGGATAAACTCGTCGGAGTGGCTCAGCAGCACTTTGCGGAACTCAACCACACCCTGAAAATTGGCGCCGTCGAACAATACTCCCGAAGCGTCAATCGGGGCATTTGCTTCGGTATAGCTCGTTCGATATCTCCCAACCGCGTCAAAGTTTTCCATCGAGAAACCGATGGGGTCCATCATTTTGTGACAGACGGAGCAGGCCGGGTTGGCGCGATGCTGTTCCATCGCCTGGCGCATGGTGAGCACCTTGCCATCCTTGCTCTTTTCCTCCAGCGCGGGAACGTCGGGCGGCGGAGGGGGCGGCGGCATACTCAAAAGATTTTCCAGCACCCACTTGCCGCGCAACACCGGAGAAGTCCTGCCACCATAGGAGGTCACCGTCAAAATGCTCCCTTGACCCAGAAGACCCTTGCGCGCTTCCTCTGTCACCGGGACTTGCCGGAACCGGCTGCCGAGAATGTTGGGGATGCCATAATGACGCGCCAGCCGTTCGTTCACGAACGTGTAGTCGGCGTTCAGCAGGTTCACGACGGGGCGGTCTTGACGCAGCATGCTTTCAAAGAAAAGCTCGGTCTCCTTCTGGAACGCCTGCCTCAACTCGTCGTCGAAGTCGGGAAACTTGTTCGGGTCCGGCGACACTTGGCGCATGTTGCGCAGATAGAGCCACTGCCCGGCAAAGTTGTCCACCATGGCCCGGGAGCGTGAGTCGGCGAGCATGCGCCGCACTTGCCGTTCCAGTACCGCCGGATCTTTTAGTTCGCCGCGCTGGGCAAAGTCCAGGAGTTCTTCGTCGGGTATGCTGCTCCAAAGGAAGAACGACAAGCGCGAAGCCAGTTCCAGATCGCCGATGCGGTAAGCGGTGCCGGGAGCAATTTTCGGCGGATCGCTTTCGGTCCGGAAGAGGAACTCCGGTCCAGCCAGGATTCCCTGGAGCGCCATTTCAATTCCGGCTTCAAAGCTCCCCTCGCCCCGGCCGGCTCGATAGAGGTCCATCAGATCCTGGACTTCGGCGTCCGTCACGGGCCGCCTGTAAGCGAGGCGTGACAACCCGGAGACGATTTTCCTGGCGCAAGACTCTTCTTCGCCGCTCCCCTTCGGGGTGCATACAAAAATCTTTCGCCGGCTGGACGTGTCACCCGGCCCCTTTGGGTCGTAGGGTCCGGTGACGGTGACGCTCTCGACGGCGGCTTCTCCGCCTTTATAGTGGTCGAAGTCCCCGAGCAACATCGCAGGCATCAAAACGCCTTCGGGTTTGGACGGCTGCTTCAGGAAAGCGACGCCAACCACATGAGTGCCCGCCCTGGCCGGGAAGCGCACCTGCAGCCCCTCATCCGCGGTGAATTCGTAGCCCACCTGCTCCAGATCGCCGCGGTATTCCGGATTCTGATTGGCGGTGAATGCCGGTCCCGATCTGCCCTTGCGCTCGCCGCCGATTGTGAACAGCTTGATCCGGGCGTCATCCACGCGAACGTCCAGCAGGTTCGGCTTGATAATGCCGCGGATATAACCATCCATGTTTTTCTGTAGCGTCACATTGATAACGTACTCGCCATCGGCGGGAAAACGGTGACGGATGGCAATGCCGCCCCGGGAGCCGAAGGGAAGGTCTTCGCTAACGCGGCTGTTCTGAACAAGGTTCTTGAGGACCGTATAGGTTTCGCCCGCCGGCCGAGTGGAGCCACCGCCGACGGCAAGCTTGCTGATCTTACCCGCCGCCAACATATATCTTTCCATCAGCAGCGGCGACACTGCCAGTACGTCGCCATTGTTGTCGAAACCGTATCCTGCGTTGTCCTGCGGGAGAAGCGCTTCGCCGTCGATCTCCAGGTCCAGCAGATCGCGGATGGCGTTGGCGTACTCCGCGCGGTTCAGCCGGTGGTCGGCGGGCCTGCCGGGGTTCGGATGGGTCTCCGCCGCGCGGTCCAGTTCGGTTTCCAGGTAGCGGATAAACGAATCGTAGCCGTCCTTGTCCGGCCGGGGCATGCCGACGGGCGGCATCGCGCGAGCTCGCAGTTTGCGTGAGACCTTTTCCCAGATCTCCGCATCTTCGCTTACATTGTCGATATTGGATTTGTCCAGCAGAAGATCGGCGGTGCGTAACTTTTCATTATGGCAAGCAATACAATAGCGGTTGACGAACAATCGGCGATCCGAAACGTTGGCCGGATTCGGAGATTCCGCTTTCACCGCCGCGGAGCGCTCGGCGCTGCCGGAGGTCTGCTGCTGCCCAGCGGCGAAGCGCAAGTAGCCCGCACCGGCCAACACGATCCCGATACCTATCAAGATCCTCTTTGCCATATTGCCCTACCTATGGCGTTTTCAGGGTTGCTGTATAGTAACACCGGGGTCAACCCCTTGCGGGGTTGGGCTGCTCATTTCGTGGTTTACCGTAGGTTGAAACCTACGGCTATTCACGGTCAGCCCCTCCGGGGCTAAACTGCAGCGCTATACAGCAACCCAAAAATTAGTCTAATTGCCGGCCAATCTCTTAATGTTAACCGCCAACTACAGAACCGATCTTGCAGTCCTCTCCCCGTTGTTCGCTTTTATACAGGACAACTATGGCAGATGTCAAGAAGTAATAGCCGTGGTGTCGTTAGCACATGATATGTCCGGTGTAATAGCCGTGGAAGTAATAGCCGTGGTTCCAATACTCAGATGCGGCACTCGCAGGTCCTCGCGGCCGATCCCGTCAACAACTTGATCGTGTCGGTGGAGGTATCGTTGGTGGTGTTGGTCTCGCCGCCAGCCGGAGACCATCGCCGAGTTCGATACCGAGACCTCGGAATTGTTGGCGACGTTCACCGTCACGTTGATGCCCGGATAGCTCGACGACGACCCCAGCGCGTCACCGCGGGTACAGGTGAGCGTCGCAGGGCCCGTGGCGCTGAAGGTTGCGGGGTTGCCCTTCAAAGAGCCAGTCACGGCACTCACGGCGCATTGACCTTGCGGATGCGGTGATTCAACTGGTCGGCGATGAAGAGGTTGCCCGTCGCATCCACCGCCACCCCGGTCGGTTGGTTCAGACTGGCACTGGCGGCAGCGCCGCCGTCGCCGGAGAAGGCAGCGGTCCCATTGCCCGCTACCGTGGAGATAAACCCGGTGGCGGCAGTAACCTTGCGGATTCTCTGATTCGTTGTGTCGCCGACGTAAACGTTGCCGGTCGCATCCACCGCCACCCCCTGCGGGTTGTTCAGAAGGGCGCTGGTAGCCAGGCCGCCATCGCCGGAGAAGCCTGCGGTCCCTGTGCCCGCTACCGTGCTGATATTCCCGGTGGCGGCAGTGACCTTGCGAATCCGGTGATTCCCGACGTCGGCGATGTAGAGATTGCCGGCCGTATCTACCGTCACCCCGTAGGGGAAGTTCACCTGGGCGCTGGTAGCCAAGCCGCCATCACCGGAGAAGCCTGCGGTTCCTGTTCCCGCCACCGTGCTGATAATGCCTGTGGCGGCAGTGACCTTGCGAATACGGTTATTGCTATAGTCGGCGATGTAGAGGTTGCCGGCCGCATCTACCGCTACCCCGAAGGCGGTCAGAGCGGCGCTGGTAGCCAGACCACCATCGCCGGAGAAGATAATCAAACCATTGCCCGCTACCGTAGTGATAATGCCTGTGGCGGCAGTGACCTTGCGAATGCGGTTATTGCCAAAGTCGGCAATGTAGAGGTTGCCGGCGGTATCCACCGCTACCCCCGTCGGAAGGTAGATGTTGGCGCTGGTGGCCGCGCCGCCATCTCCGAGGAAGCCTGGGGCTCCCGTGCCCGCCACCGTGCTGATATTCCCTGTGGAGGGATTGACCTTGCGGACGCGGTTGTTGGCCTTGTCTGCGATGTACAGATTCCCCGACGAATCCACCGCAATGCCATTCGGGCTATTCAGCATGGCGCTGGTGGCCGCGCCGCCGTCGCCCGAAAAACCGGCCGTCCCATTTCCCGCCACGGTAGTGATGACCGGTGCCGGGTTGATGGTGGTCACATCGTTGGCCGTGTCGTTCGAGGTGTTGGTCTCACCACCGCCAGAGACCGTCGCCGTGTTCGTGAGCGAGGATGCGGCATTGCTGGCCACGTCCACCGTCAGCGTGATCGCGGGATAGCTCGCGCCCGGCGCCAGCGTGTCGCTCCGCGTGCAGGTGAGAGTCGGCGAACAACTCCAGCCAGTCCCGATGGCGTCCTTCATCGTAAATTCCCGCGGCGTCGGAGTCGGACGGCCAGGCGGAGGCTTTATACCGCTCGACGTTAGTCCTGCCGGCAGCGTATCCGTGACCGTCACGGTTCCAGAGGTCGCGGCACTTCCGGAGTTGGTTACCGTAATCGTGTAGATCGCCCCGGATTGGCCCTGCGTGAAGCTGCCGGAATGCGTTTTGGCGATGGTGAGATCGGGGACCGGGAGGTTAAAGGTAACGGTGTTATCCATGCTGACCGAGACCGCATTGGGGAGGCCCGAGATCGTGCCGGTTGCCACTCCCGCCGGGACCGTTGCAATCACCGTCCCCGATAGAGTCATCCCGCTGACGGCTACATTATAGAACGCGCCGCTGCCCGTCACCGTAGCGGTGGTCGCTCCGGCAGTCCCGCTCAAGGTCGCATCTCCGGTAGTAAAGCCCGTGACCGCTTCATTGAACACCACCGTAAAGTTGATCGGAGACGTGATAGTGGGATCGGGCTGACTGGCCGCTTGGTTAATCGCTACCGTGGATCCAGCGGCGGCGCCTTTCGTGACCTTGCGGATGCGGTTGTTGCCGGAATCGGCGATGTAGAGGTTGCCGGCCGCATCCACCGACACGCCCATTATTATTCCGACAGCGGTATTCAGCAGGGCACTGGTGGCCGGGCCGCCGTCACCGGAAAAACCAGCGGTCCCATTGCCCGCCACGGTGCTGACGATGCCGGCGGGAGTCAACTCGCGAACGCGGGTATTGAAGTCGTCGGCGATATAGAGGTTGCCCGCCGCGTCCAACGCCAGGCCGAGAGGGGCGTTGAGCGCGGCGCTGATGGCCGGGCCCCCGTCGCCGGAAAAGCCAGCGGTTCCCGTACCCGCGACAGTGTTGATGATCCCGGAAGTATCCACCTTGCGGATGCGGTTATTGTTCGTGTCGGCGATATAGACGTTGCCCGCCGCATCCGCCACCACTCCTCTCGGGAAGCCCATTGCGGCGCTGGTGGCCGGGCCGCCGTCCCCGGAAAAGCCAAAGGTCCCACTGCTGGCAACGGTAGTAATGATCCCAGTCGCGGCAGTTACCTTGCG
>Ga0080064_1005965_pt1 | contig 13642 bp, 12 predicted proteins | sample Subgrocontami54m_FD_69260 | JGI IMG/M metagenome (GOLD analysis project Ga0080064, IMG submission 69260) | Subsurface groundwater microbial communities from S. Glens Falls, New York, USA - GMW46 contaminated, 5.4 m (SPADES assembly) (version 2) ...
ACCCGTGCGATCCGTGGTGGGTACCGGCGCCGCTCGAGGGTCCGCCGGCCGCGCGCCCGATCCGCGTCGCGCTCTCCGTGGATCCCGCGAAGCAGGGCGTCCATCCCGACGTCGCTGCGGCGATTCGCGCGGCCGGCGCGGCGCTCAGCGAGGCGGGCTACGCGGTGGAGGAAGCAGATCCGCCGGACGTCATGGCGGTGATGGACTGCTGGACCGCGCTCATCGACACCGAGATACGCCACGTGATGCTGCCATACATCCTGAAGCACGGGGACGCCGACGTCATCCGCTGCACCGAGTTCATGCTGGAGTGCGGCCCCGAGTTGGGGCTCGACGACTATCTCAAGACCCTCGCGCGGCGGACGACGCACCTTCGCGACTGGATGCTCTTCCTCGAACGCTACCCGCTCGTGGTCGGCCCCGTCTCGACCGAGCCACCCTTCACCGTCGGCTTCGACGTGGAGAGTCTCGAGAGAACGCGGGCGGTCCTGCGGGCCCAGCGGCTGCTGGTTGCGGTCAACCTCCTCGGGCTGCCAGCCGTCTCGGTCCCGACGGGCCTCTGGGGCGGCCTGCCGCTCGGCGTGCAGGTGATCGGATCGCGTTACCGCGAGGACCTCTGCCTCGACGCCGCCGAGGTCATCGAAGCCCAGCGCGGCCTTCCCTCGCCCATCGACCCGATCGGATAGCGCGATCGATCGCGCGGGAGACACCCGCAGGACGCTGACGATGCCCGACGGCGCTGCCATCGGGTACCGGCTCTGGCGGCCGGGCGCGCCGCGCCGGCTCCTGGTGTTACTCCACGGCGTCGGCAGCAACATGACCCGGTGGACGGAGTTCGTCGGGCGGACCACGCTCAGGGATTCGTGGGACCTCCTCCGCCTCGATCTCCGCGGCCGCGGCCTGTCGCTTTACCGCGGGCGAAGCGGACCAGCGGCAAGACGGTGGCGCATCGGCCACGGCGGCTACGCTTGACTGTCCCGCCGGGCGAGCCTATGGTGGCGTCACCAACCGCCAACCTCGGAGGCCGCATATGAAGCTCAAGGTCGCGACCGTTCAGATGACCACCGACGACAGGGATAAGGCCGGCGTCGTGGACAAGGTGCTGCGGATGATCGACGAGGCCGGCGCCCAGGGTGCCGATCTCATCGTCCTCCCCGAGGTCTGGACCGGCCTCGGCTACGCCGACGCCTACCCGTTTCAGCCGATGGCCGAGCCCATTCCCGGTCCGACGACGGACAAGCTGGCCACGCTCGCGCGGCGACACGGGGCCATGATCGTGGGCTCCATATACGAGGCGGCTGGAGGCGGCCGCTACTTCAACGCGGCGCCTTTCATCAATCGCGACGGAGCCATTCTGGGCTGCTACCGGAAAACCCACCTCTTCGACGCCGAGCACCGGACCGACATCCCGCCCGGGATGATGGAGTCCAAGAAGGTAGCCGCCGGAGAGGAGCTGCCGGTCTTCGACACCGACGCGGGCAAGATCGGCGTCTTCGTCTGCTCGGACCTGCGCTTCCCCGAGGTCGCGCGCGTGGAGGCGCTCAACGGCGCCCGGATCCTCGTCTGCTGCTCGGCCTTTCTCTCGCCGCGGCTCGACCACTGGGAGTTCTTCCTGCGGGCCCGCGCCTGCGAGAACCAGGTCTTCGTGGTCGCCTCCGGCCAGGTCGGACACGAGCCGGCCTCGGGCACGGGCTTCGTCGGCCGCAGCTGCGTCGTGGACCCCTGGGGGGTCATCGTGTCGATGGCCCCGGACCGCGAGTGCGTGACCGTGACGACGATTGACCTCGCTCTGATCGACGAGGTCCGATACCGGTACCCGCTCATGCTGCAGCGGCGCCCGGAGCTCTACGGGCCCATCGCCCGGCAGTCGTGAACCGCGGACGTCCGGTCAGTTTGACACGGGTGAAGCGCATCGCTAGGATTGGGGCCTCGCTCCTGCCCGCCTGCTCACTCGACACGCAGAAGGAGGACGTTATGGGTCGTGCCGCCGCACTGGCAATCGCCGTCCTGCTCGCCCTTGCCCTGGCCGCGCCGGCCGGGCTCCAGGCCCAGACCAAGGACGACACCGTCGTCTATGCCCTGCAGTCGGACATCAACACCTGGGATCCGCCCAACTCGGTGCTTCGCGAGGCCATCATCCTCGGGTATAACGTCTTCGACCATCTGGCCGCTCGCGACACCAAGACGGGCACGGTGGGGCCAAGCTTGGCCCTGTCCTGGAAGGCGCTCAAGGACACGACCTGGGAGGTCAAGCTGCGCAAGGGTGTCAAGTTCCATGACGGCAGCCCCTTCAGCGCCCGCGATGTCAAGGCGAGCTTCGACCGGGTGCTGGACCCCGAGAAGAAGATGGTCGCGCGGGGCAACCATTCCAAGATCAAGAGCGTCGAGGTGGTGGACGAGTCCACCGTCCACTTCCAGACCGATGGCCCGTACCCGCTCTTCGCCGAACGGCTGACGGCACTCGTCATGCAGTCGGAGAAGCAGATAAAGGAAAAGGGCCACGAGTGGATGCAGGAACACCCCGTCGGCACCGGGCCCTACAAGTTCGTCAAGTGGGACAAGAAGCAGGAGCACCTGCTGGTCCGCAATGATGAGTACTGGGGCGCCAAGCCCGCCTTCAAGCACGTGCGCGTCCGCATCATCCCGGAGACGGCGACACAGATCGCCGAGCTGATCTCCGGTGGCGTGGACATCATCAAGGCCGTGCCGCCGGACCAGATGGACGTCATCAACAAGTCGGGCCAGGCGCACACCGGCACCTCGCCCATTCTCCGCACCGCCATCCTGCAGCTGGACCAGGCGGGGCGCGGCGGCCCGAACCCGTTCACCGACCGCCGGGTGCGCCAGGCGGTGAACCTGGCCGTGGACGCCGACGCCGTCATCAAGCACGTGCTGAACGGGCTCGGCGACCGGGTGGCCACGGCCATCAACCCCATGGCCTTCGGCTTCGACCCGAGCGTGAAGCCCTACAAGCAGGACACCGCGCGGGCCAAGAAGCTCCTGGCCGAGGCCGGGTATCCGAACGGGATCGACTTCCGCTTCCGCACGGGCCTCGAGGTCGTCGAGCCGGCCGTGCTGCAGACCGACGATGCCCTCGCGGCCGACATGGTCAAGGCGGGCTTCCGGCCGCAGCTCAACTACATCGGCGACCAGACGGTCTACACCGCGCAGGTCAAAGAGGGCAAGGCCGGCCCCATGTTCAACTGGTCGTGGGGCTACTACTCGATTTTCGACGCCGACGCCATCCTCTTCGACGTCTTCAAGTGCGGCGAGTCGTGGAGCTACTACTGCAACAAGGATTTGGACGAGCTGATCATCTCGGGCCGCTCGACGCTGGACCCGAAGAAGCGGACCGAGATCTACGCCAAGGCGCAGCGGCTGCTCTTCGAGGACGCTGCCTACGTCTTCAAGTGGGGGCTGCGCGGCGTCTGGGGCATCTCCAACCGCGTCAACTACGAGGCGCCGCGGGACGAGATCGACCGCATGTGGCTCGTGACTCCGCGCAAGAAGTAGCCAGGCCGCGCAACGGTCGGGCGCCGGCAGGAAACTGCCGGCGCCCCCGTTTCCCCTGCTTCCGATGAAGCCTTACGTCGCCCGGCAGCTCGTTCAGCTCGTCGTGGTCATCATCGGCATCTCGATGCTGGCGTTCGCCATCCTGCACGTCATCGGCGACCCGGTGCTGCTCCTGCTGCCGCAGAACGCCGGCAAGGAAGAGTACGCGCGCTACCACAAGCTGCTCGGCCTGGACCAGCCAGTCTACGTCCAGTACTGGAGGTTCGCCAGCCGGGCGATCCAGGGCGACTTCGGCAAGTCCTGGTACACGGACACCCCCGCCTTCCGCCTCGTGCTCCAGCGGATGGCGCCGACCATCTACCTGACCCTGGCGGGACTGGTGATGGCCCTTCTCATCGCGCTCCCGCTCGGCATCCTGGCGGCCCTCAGGCGCCACTCATTCGTGGACAACCTCTGCACCATGATTGCTGTGGCCGGACAGGCCATGCCCATCTTCTGGCTCGGCATCATGCTCATCATCGTCTTCGCCGTGCGGCTCAAGGCACTGCCGGCCTCGGGCTACGGCACCTGGCAGCACTTCCTGATGCCGGCCTTCACCCTCGGCGCCTTCCTGGCGCCGCTCACCATGCGGCTGGTACGGTCCGGGGTCATCGAGATCATGAACATGGAGTACATCAAGACCGCCCGGGCCAAGGGCCTTAGCGAGCGGATTGTGGTCATCAAGCACGCCTTCCGCAATGCGTGCATCCCGGTGATCACGGTGCTGGGCCTACAGTTCGGCCAGCTGCTGGGCGGCGCCATCGTCACTGAGACCGTCTTTGCCTGGCCCGGGGTGGCGACGTTGGCCGTGGAATCCATCCGCAACCAGGACTTCCCGGTGGTCCAGTGCGCCGTGGTCCTGCTGGCGTTGATCATCGTGTCCGTCAACTTCATCGTGGACATGATCGTAGGACTGATCGACCCGCGCATCCGGGTGGGAGCGTGATGGCGGTCAGCGCGGGCGGCGAGGTGACGCTGAAGGGCGCTGGCGCCCTGTCGCCGGAGCCCACGGCGGGCCAGGTCTCGCTGCGCCGGCTCTGGCGCCTCAAGTGGGGACTGGCAGCTGCTGCGCTGCTGCTGCTCATCGTGGCAAGCGCGGTGCTCGCGCCCTGGCTGGCGCCCTACAACCCGCTGACAGTGGACATCCAGCACCGTCTGGCGCCGGCCGTTTGGATGGACGGTGGAACGCCCAAGCACCTGCTCGGCACCGACCAAGTCGGCCGCGATCTGCTCTCGCGGGTGATCTACGGCGGGCGCGTGTCGCTCGCCGTGGGCGTGGCGGCCGTGCTGATCTCGGCGACGATCGGCGTGCTCACGGGACTGGCTGCAGGCTACTTCGGTCCCCGCGTGGATTGGCTCATCATGACGCTGGTCAACGTCATGCTGAGCTTCCCGTTCGTCCTGCTGGCCTTGGCGGTGATCGCCGTTCTCGGTCCCAGCCTCGTCAACATGATCATCGTGTTGGGCATCGCCGACTGGCCGCTCTACGTCCGCGTGATCCGGGCCGAGACTATGTCCATCAGGGAGCGCGACTTCGTCGTCGCCGGGCGAGCGCTGGGGATGAGCCACGCGCGGATCATCTTCCGTCAGATCTTCCCCAACCTGGTGTCGGTGATCGTCGTCATCGCCACGCTCCAGGTGGCGCGCGTCATCATCCTGGAGTCGTTCCTCTCCTTTCTCGGTCTGGGCGTCCAGCCGCCCACACCCGCGTGGGGCAACATGCTCGGGGAGGGGCGCGTGTACATGCTCAACTCGTGGTGGATCGCGGCCTTCCCGGGTCTGGCCATCTTCGTAACCACACTGGCGATCAACCTCATGGGGAACGCGCTGCGCGACTGGCTCGATCCCCACATGAAGCTGTGACGGGAGACATTCTCAGGACGCTGAGGAGGCCCGACGGCGCTGCCATCGGGTACCGGCTCTGGCAGCCGGGAGCGCCGCGCCGGGTCCTGGTGTTGCTCCACGGCGTTGGCAGCAACATGACCCGGTGGACGGAGTTCGTCGGGCGGACCGCGCTCAGGGATTCGTGGGACCTCCTGCGCCTCGATCTCCGCGGCCACGGCCTGTCGCTTCACCGCGGACCCATCGGGATGGCCGAATGGTGCGCCGACTTGGCCGCCGTCCTCGCCGCCGAGGGCTACCCGCGAGCGGTGATCGCGGGGCACTGCCTCGGAGCTGGCATCGCCACCGAGTTCGCCGTCCGCCACCCCGGGCGCGCGGCGGGACTCATCCTGATCGAGCCCGTGTTCCGGCAGGCCCTGACCGGAGGCATGCGGCGGCTCGCCCGCTTCCGTCCGCTCTGTATCGTGCTGGCTCGCCTCGTGCTCGCGCTGAACGCCCTCGGTGTCCACCGCCGGAAGCTCGCGCCCCTCGACCTCGAGGCGCTCGACCGCGAGACGCGCGCGCTCATGGCCGAGGCCGGCTCGACCGAGGCTCTCGCGCGCTACGCCTCTCCCCTGGCCGACCTGCGCACAACGGCGACTGCCGTCTACCTGCAGGACCTCATCGCGCTCACGGGCACGACCCCCGAGATGAAGGCGATCCGCGCCCCCGCGCTCGCCCTCGTCACCCCCGGCGGCGGCTTCACCGACCCCGCGGTCACCCTGCGTCTGGTGGAGCGGCTCGCGGACTGTCGGGTGCTCTCTTTGCAGGCGCGGCACTGGATCCCGACCGAGCAGCCCGAGGCCATGCGCGAGGCCATCGAGGGCTGGTGCCTCGCCCTTTGACAGCTGGTATTTCTCCCCCGTGGAGCGAATGTCGAGCTAGCGGGACACCTGCATCTCGGAGACGATGAGCCGGTAGTCCGCGCGGGGCTTGAACGAGACGCGCCGGCTCGTGCCGTAGACCACGATCTCCTGGAACAGCTCGACCCAGGGCTTCTCCTCGTGCATGATCTGGGTCGCCTGGACGTAGAGCGCCTTGCGCTTCTTGGGGTCGAGGGAGTAGCGCGCCTCCTCCATGATCTCGAAGAAGCGCTGCCCCGGCTGGCTGGCCGCCCAGTACTTACCGTTGAAGCCGCCGGGCTGAAAGATCCGCCAGACGCTGCCGTCGGCGTCGAGCAGCGTGGACTGCGGGTTCACGAGCAGCAGCCCCGAGGGCGGGACGGCGCGATCGTTGTTCATCCGCTGCCGGGCGCCCATCTCCATCATCTCGATGCGCGCGCGGATGCCGGCGCGGCTCCACATATCGACGATGGTCTCGACCAGCGCCTTGTCGTTCACCATGGTCCCCAGCCCCGCGTGGATCGTCAGGTCGATCCCGCTCGCAAAGCCGGCCTGGGCCAGGAGTGCCCGCGCCTTGGCGAGATCGTAGGGATACGGCTTGAGCGCCGGGTTATAGCCGAAGTCCGTATCGGCGAGCCCGCCGCTGAAAGGCGTGCCCATGCCGGCGTAGAGGTTCTTGATGATCGCCGGGACATCGAGGGCGTAGTGCAACGCCTGCCGCACCCGCTTGTCCGAGAGCGGCGGCTGGGTCCCATTGATCGTGAGGGTGACCGTGCGGGTGGCCGGGACGGTGACGATGCGCGTGGCGCGGCCCTCGGCGATGCCCTTCATGCGGTCCGGCGGGACATTCGTGATGATGTCGACCTCGCCCTTCTCGAGCGCCACGATGCGCGGGAACTCCTCGGGAATGGGCTTCCAGATGACGCGGTCGATTGCCGGCGCCTTGCCCTCCCAGCCCCACCAGTCGCGATTGGCCTCCATGATCAGCCGCTCGTCCTTGACCCACTCGACGAAGCGGTAGGCGCCCGTGCCGACCGGGCGTCGGGCCAGATCCTTGACGCCGTCGTCCGTGGTCAGGCGGGCGGGCAGGATCTGCGAGCCCATCTGCGCCATGCGCACGCCGAGGAGCGGGTCAGGCTTCTTGGTGACGATGCGGATGACGCCGGGGCTGACGATCTGCACCGCTTCGATCGTCGTGAATCCCGCATTGACGACCGTCTTGCCCGGCTGCATGTTCCGCTCGAGCGTGGCCTTGACGTCCTCTGCCAGGAGCGGCGCGCCGTCGTGGAACTTGACGCCCGGCCTGAGCGTGAACTCCCAGGTCGTCTCGTTGATGGTCTTCCACGACGTGGCGAGGCCAGGCTGGAGCTGGAGCGAGTTGTCCCAGCGTGTGAGCGAGTCGTAGAGGTTGTAGAAGTAGTTGACGGTGAGGACCTGGGTCGAGCGGCCGGGGTCCATCGTGGTCGCCTCGGCGGGCTGGGCGATCACGATCTGGGTGGGCTGGGCGTGGGCCGTCGAGACGGCCAGGGCCAGGGACAGCGCCAGGAAGCTGATAAGGGTTGTCATTGGGTCTCCTCCGGCGACGAGTCTACAGCCTCCCGCGACCCTTCGGCAAACGGGGACGACTGAGCCGCGCGCTACGCGTGGCCCTGGGAACCACGGCTTCGTCCTTGACAATCCGATGTCTGCGATGTAGACAGGGGCGCCGGTTCGCCCTGCCGTTCTCTGCTTCGACCGAACCCAGCATCAGATAGCGAGGGATCCGCCATGGGCAAGAAAGTGCTCCTGTGCATCGCGGTGGTGTTTGCGTGTCTCACCGGCGCCAGCGCGTGGGCGCAGAGGCCCCCGAAGCTTCCGCCCGTCATCTACTGGGCCGCCGGAGACGTGGGCGCCTACATGTATGCCGCCCCCGCGATGATCGCGGAGAAGATCGCGCCGGTCCTGGGAAGCAAGATCCGGCTGATTCCAGGGAACGATGTCGAGCGGGTCAACATGATGCGGACGGGGAGGGCCCATCTCGGCGCCCTGTCGGCCGATGTCTACTGGGCGTCGATGGGGCTGGCCCACTACAGCACCTTTGCCCTGGGCCCCCAGCCTCTCCGGCTCGTCTGGTCGGGATGGCCGAACTACGGGGGCTCGACGGGGATCGCCACGCAGTCCTCGGGCATCAAGACGCCGTACGACTTGAAGGGAAAGCGCGTCGCCATCGTCGTGGGGGCGGCATGGTCCAGCGAAGGCGCCAAGGGCACGCTCGCCTTCGGGAACCTGGCGCTGAGCGACGTCACCGTGGTCGAGGTGTCGACGACGGGGGCGGCGGGCAAGGCCATGACCGAGGGCAAAGCCGATTTCACGATGCTGGGGACGAACACTCCCGGAGTCTACGAGTTACAGGCTTCCTCCTTCGGCGTCACCATCGTGGCGTATCCCCACGAGGACAAGGCGGGCTGGGCCAGGTATCGACGCTACATGCCCTATCACCTGCCCGGCTTCAGCTCCGTGGGCGCCGGCATCAAGCCGGGAGAGAAGATCCCGACGCCCCAGTACCCGTACCCCCTGACCGCGACCATGGCGAGCCAGCCGGACGACTTCATCTACGCCGTCTGCAAGGCGTTCCACGCGAAGATGGACGAGATCGCCACCGCGTATCCCGGGAACGATGCCATGAAGTCGGACCGGGCGATCGTCCCGGAGGCCACGGTCATGGGCCCGTTCCACCCGGAGGCGATCAAGTTCTTCAAGGAGGTCGGCCTGTGGAAGGAGGCCCACGAGCGGGCTAACAAGAAGAAGCTGGCCCACCTGGAGAAGCTGAACAAGCGATGGGCCGCCTTTACCGAGGACGCGCAGGACCGGATCGCCAAGACCGGAAAGAAGGTCGACCTCGTCGCGGAATGGCGAGAGATCGTGGAGAAGGAAGTGGGCCTGGTGGCGGATTAACCCACAGCCATGACGTACGCGCTGAATGACGACCACCGCCAGATCCAGGACCTGATTCGACGGGTCGCCCGTGAACGAGTCGCGCCCCGCGCCAACGACATCGACCGCACGGCGGAGTATCCGCAAGACATCTTCGACCTCCTCAAGGAGCTCCGGCTCTTCACCCTGCCGTTCCCGCCCGAGTACGGCGGTACCGGCAGCATGCTGTCGGCCTGCGTTGCGGTCGAAGAGCTGGGGCGGGTCTGCTACAACACCGCCTACCTCCTGGTGGTCCAATGGACGCCGTTCGGCGCCATCCTCGCGGGAGGAACCGAGGAACAGAAGAAGCGCTTCCTGCCTGGTCTCGCCTCCGGTGAACTGCGCGCCGCCATCTCCGTCACCGAGCCGCAGAGCGGCTCCGATGTCGCCGGCATCAGAACGCGCGCAAAGCGGGTCGACGGCGGCTACCGGATCAACGGGTCGAAGGCCTGGTGCACCGGCGCGCCTGTCGCCGATTTCGTCGTCCTTGCGGCCAAGGCGGGCCAGGACGACGCCCCGGGCAACATCAATCTCTTCATCATCGAGCGCGGCACGACGGGATTCCAGGTCGGCCGCAAGGAGGACAAGACCGGCGCCCGCGGAATTCCCTCGTGCCCGCTGTTTCTCGAAGACGTCTTCGTGCCCGAGGCGAACCGGGTCGGCGCAGAGGGCAAGGGCTTCAAGATCGTCATGGAAGCGTTCAACGCGGCCCGCCCCATCATGGGCGCCCGGGGCGTGGGGTTGGCCCAGGGCGCGATCGACCATGCGATCGAGTTCGTGCAGAACCGTGTCGCGTTCGGCCGGACGGTGAGCGACTTCCAGGGCGTGCGCTGGATGCTCGCCGACATGGCCATGCAGACCGAGGCGGCGCGTCACCTCGTGTATCACGCAGCCGCCATGGCCGACGCGGGCGTGTCGGGCACACAGCTGGCGCCCATCGCCGCCATGGCCAAGTGCTTCGCGGCCGACACCGCGATGAGGGTCGCCACGGATGCGGTGCAGCTGTTCGGCGCTGCGGGCATCTCGGCGGAGTTTCCGATCAACCGCTACATGCGCGACGCCAAGGTGCTCCAGATCATCGAGGGCACCAACCAGATCCAGCGCAACATCATCGCAAACAGCCTGCTCGGGCGCGTGAGGGCACAATGATGGAAACCGTCGGCCTCGGCCTGTACTTCGAGGATCTGCCCGTCGGGAGGACCTTTCGGACCATCGGTCGCACCGTGACGGAGCCCGACATCGTCAACTTCATCAGCTGCACGGGACTGCTCGAGGTGCTGTTCACAAACCTCGAGTTTCTGCGGCACGAGTCCGATATCAAGGGACGCCCCGCCCCCGGGGCGCTCGCGTACACCTTCGCAGAAGGACTGCTGGCGCAGGCGACGATGCAGCACACCGGATACGCGTTTCTGCACATGGAGCTCACGATCGAGAACCCGGTCTTCGCCGGCGACACCATCCACGTCGAGGTCGAGGTCATCGAAGCCCGCTTGAGCCGAAGCAGGCCCGGCCGCGGCTTGGTGCGGACCCGCAACCGCGTCGTCAAGCAGGACGGCACGGTCGCGCTGGTCTACACACCGCTCCGCATGATCAAGTGCCGCAACGAAAGCGCGTGACGAACGGAGGTATCAATCTCCGGTATCGACCAGGAAGGTGACGAGTTCGGGGAACGCGGTGATCACCGCCAGGGTGATCAGGTCGGCAAAGATGAAGGGCCAGATACCGCGGAAGATGTCGCTCACGGGGATGTCGGGGCGGACGCCGTTGACCACGAACACCACCAGCCCCACCGGCGGCGACAGCGAGGCGATGCCGGAGAGTTTCACCAGCACCACGCCGAACCAAATCGGATCGTAGCCCAGCGCCTTGATGACCGGGAAGATCACCGGCAGGGTCAGCAGGAACATGCCGATCCCTTCCAGCACCGTGCCGAGCACGAAATAGAGCAGGTAGATGGCCAGCAGCACCACGATCGGCGCCACGTCCAGGCTGGTGACCCAGGTCGCGATCTCCCCCGGCAGGCCGGTGAAGCTGAGGAACCGGACGAAGATCATCACCCCCCAGATCACGGTGAAGATCATCACCGTCAGCTTCGCCGATTCGAGCAGGCACTGGCGGATCTCGTTGCGTTTGATGCCGTTGCGCAGCGCGAAGATGAAGACGCAGAAAGCACCCAGCGCGCCGGCCTCGGTGGGCGTCGCCCAGCCGTAATACATGCTGAAGAAGACGATGAAGATGACAAGGAAGATCGGCGCCGTGCCGGGCAGCGAGGTGAAGCGCTCCACCCAGGTGTAGCCGGTGATGGGCGGGCCGAGTTCGGGGTGGCGCCAACAGCGGAAGGTGATGATGGCGGCATAGACGATAGCGGAGATGATGCCGGGCACGAAGCCGGCGATCAGTAGCTTGCCGATCGATTCCTCGACGATGATGCCGTACACGACCAGCAAGGTGCTGGGCGGGATCAGCGAATCGAGCGTCGCTCCGGCGGCGCATACCCCGGCAGCGAGGCGGCGGCTGTATTTGGCGCGCAGCATCTCCGGGATCGCCACCTTGGCGAACACCGCGGCCGCCGCGCTGGAAGCGCCCGACACCGCCGAGAAGCCGGCCACGGCGAAGACGGTGGCGGTGGCCAGGCCGCCGGGCAGCCAACCGAACCAGCGGCGCGCCGCCTCGAACGCCGTCTGCGTGATGCCAGCGTAATAGGCGAGATAGCCGATGAGGATGAACATCGGCAGCACGGAGAGCGTGTAGTTGGCCCCGGCCGAGTAGGGCACGATGCCGGCGGTGCGGATGCCGGCCTGCCAGCCGATCATCGAGCACAGCCCGAACGTGCCGACGAGGGCGCCGGCGAAGGCGAAGCGCATGCCGAGAAAGCACAGTACCAGCAGCGCCGCGGTGCCGAGGATGCCGATCTCGGTGGGACCCAGATCGGCCATGAGATCGGCGAGATACTGCATCATCGGCGCGCCTCTTCTGCGTCACGCCCAGGTTCTTCTTCTCGTCCGAGCACCTCGGCGATTTCGTCTTTCACATGGTCCTCGATCGTTTCCAGCTTCGGCACGCCGACCGGCACGGCGCCCGGATTGAGCGCCATGCGCGTGTAGCCCCAGAGCTGCAGCACCAGGCGCAGCCAGAGGAGGCCGAGCGCCAGCGGCACCATCAGCTTGGCGGGCCATACCGGCAGGCGGATATCCATGGTGGAATCGCCGATCGACCAGGCGCGCCAGAAGGCGTTGAAGCTGGCGTCGATCAGGACCGTGATCACGACCAGGGCGAGCACCACGCCGGCCAGTTCCAGCCACCAGCGCAGCCGCCGTGGCCAGCCGAGCGTGATGTCCATGCGGATATGGCCGCCAAGGCGCTGGGCATAGGCGATGCCGAGGAAGGCAAACAGGGCGGAGGACTGCTCGATCCAGTCGATGTAGCCGTAGATCGCCACGTTGAACACCTTCCGGCCGACGATCTGGGCGACGCCGACGAACATGAGGAAGAAGATCGCCAGCGCGGCGATCAGGTTGGCGTTGTCCTCGACCACGGCCAGCCAGCGGTCCAGGCGGCGCAGCAGCGCGGGGCCGGGTCCGGTCTTCGCCGACATGGGGGCTTTCGCGTGGCTCAGACCGGTCAGGAGCCGGAATGCTGCTTGATCAGTTTCAGCACCAGATCGAGCGCTTGCTTCCCGGGCAGGCCCTGGCGGTCGATATCGGCCACCCACTGGTCCCACACCGGCTTGCCGGCTTTGGCGATCAGTTCCTCGCGCATCTGCGGCGTGATGGTGATGACCTCGAGCTTCTTCTTCTCGAACAGCGGGATCGATTTGCGGTCGGCGTCCTCGTAGGCGGCGCGTTGCGCGCGATAGGCTTCGGGGCGGGCTTCCTCGAGGATCTTCTTGTACTCGGCCGGCAGCGCGTTCCAGGCGGTGATGTTGACGTTGAGCGAGTTGTGGATGATGCCGAGATTCATGCCCAGCGTGTACCACTTGGAGACTTCCTGCAGCTTGTAGGCGGTGAAGGCGTAGGCGAAGGGGAACGACGCCGCCTGGAACATGCCGCGCTCCAGCGCCGTGTACACCTCCGGCGCGGCGACCGAGGTGGGGATGGCGCCCAGCATCTTCATCGCGTCGCCGAGGCCGCCGAGGGCGCGCACGCGCATGCCCTTCCAGTCTTCGATCGTGCGCGGAGGCTTGCCGGCGCCCATGAATTCGTACTGGGGCAGCAGCATGGCCATGAAATGCACGGCGTGCCAGCGCGCCAGCTCCTCGGCCGCGGGCTTCCATTGCTGGAACGCGTCCTGGACCTTTTCCTGCAGCACCAGATCGCCGATCGGCAGGAAGGGCATGTCCAGCACGCCCTGGAGCGGCCTCTTTGCCGGCGCGTAGGAGTAGGCCGTCACGGCACCGTGGAAGGCGCCGACCTTGA
>Ga0080064_1005968_pt1 | contig 13633 bp, 19 predicted proteins | sample Subgrocontami54m_FD_69260 | JGI IMG/M metagenome (GOLD analysis project Ga0080064, IMG submission 69260) | Subsurface groundwater microbial communities from S. Glens Falls, New York, USA - GMW46 contaminated, 5.4 m (SPADES assembly) (version 2) ...
TTTCCACCCCAAGTGTCTGGCTAAGTTTGGGACAAAAATATCACAATCGTGGGAAATTTATCCACTTGACATCATATATATGAAATGAGAAAATTATATATATGGCTGATACTGTTTCCGTGTTTCAACTTGGTTCTTCTACTGTAGTGACCTTGCCTAAAAAGCTGGGATTTAAACCTGGACAAAAATTAGAGGTTAAAAAATCAAAAAATGGTGCCACTCTAAAATTAGAAAAAAAGAAAAGCTTACTGGAGGTTTTAGAGGAAACAAGGGGTGCTTGGGCCGATATGGATTGGAAAGACTATGATAAAAAAGAAAAGGCTAGAAGGAAATTTGAGCTGGCAGCTGCTAAGAAGATGAGAGAGGCATGGTAAAAAGTAGAGTAGTTATTGACACGAACATTATTATAGACCACCTAAGATTAATTAGAGAAGAAAAAAGCCTGTTTGAGATTTGCGTTGAAGATCCTAAAATTGATCCGCTAATTTCCACTACCACAATTCAAGAATTATTTGTAGGACAAAGTAGTCTAAAGGAAGAACAAGAAATTAAGATCAGAAAGATATTAGATTCTGTAAGGATTGCTGATATTACAGCGGGCATTGCGCAGTTAGCAGGCCAGATTATGCGGGATACGAAACCGCAAGTGCAATTTAGTGATGCCCAGATTGCTGCCACAGCCATTTTAAATAAAGCCTCGCTTTTGACCTTAAATAAAAAAGATTTCAAAGGAATTAAAGGTTTAAAATTGATTTAAAAATAGGCCCAAATTGGGGAGAGATGGAAAAGCTGGTGGTATAATCTTAACTTATGCAAAAAACACTTGTAACCCATATTAATCCTCATTTGGATGATATTTTTGCTATCTGGCTTTATAAGAAATATATGTCAGATTTTTCTGATGCACCAGTTGAGTTTATTTCAGCCTCAAAAGAAGCTGCAGCCCAGTCTCAGGATAAAATTTTTATAGGTACTGGAGGAGGGGATTTTGATGAGCATAAAGAAGGGTTAGATACTTGTGCTGGAACTTTAGTTTTTGAAAAAGTAAAGGTAAATATAACTGATGATTTAACCTTAAAAGCATTGGATGAGATGGTGAAGTGGAACAGGTTGATTGATACTGGCAAAATGGAAGTTAAAGATTGGGAGGAGTTTGAAGTAGCCTCATTTATTAGACCTCTTGATGGAGCTGAAGAAAACTCACAAAAAGCAGTAGAGTTGGGTAGTGAGATTTTAAATAGAATACTAGAAGTTTTAAAAAGGAAACAGCAAAGTATATTGGATTGGGAAGAAAGAGTAGAGTTTGAATCTAAATTTGGTAAATCAATAGCAGTCAAATCTGAAACTGTAAATAGGGAATTTTGTAGGCAAATGGGTGGAGATTTGTTTTTAATTTATGATCCAAAGCAGAATTCTGTCCAGTTTTTTACCCCCTCTTTTGAAATAGATTTAGAGCCTATATACAAAGAGTTAAGAGAGAAAGATCCTAGTGCTTCCTGGTTTTTACACCAATCCCATCATATGGTAATTTGTGGCTCTGGTTCTGCTCCTGATTTTCAAAAAACAAAACTGAGCTTTGATAGTCTTATAGAAGTTGCTAAGAAGATATAATTATAAGTTCTCCAAGTTTGACTAAAAGCTATTTTACTGCTAGAATCATCTTTCTTTTATTATTATGGCAGAACGAGATGCATTAATAGCAAAATATCAAGAAAGACCTATAAGAAGAGCAGTGATTAAAATAGGTAGCAGTTCTCTTGTTGGAGAGGATGACTTTAGGGAAGATGTTTTTGTAGATATGGCAAACCAGATTAAAGTTCTGCGTGACCATGACATAGAAATAGCTCTCGTCTCATCTGGAGCTGTATCTATTGGCAGAATAAAACGCCCAAATCTAACTAGATCACCAATAGATACACAAGCTGCAGCTTCAATAGGACAACCATATCTGCATGGAGAATGGGCAGTTGCTTTTACCCCTTTTGCTATAGAAACTCCTCAATATTTAGTTACAGATAGAGACTTTCCTGGTGTGGGACGGGTGATGAGTGTAGTTTTGGACAATGGTTGTGTGCCTATTATTAATGGCAACGATACTGTGATAGATCCTATAGATGAGAGAACTCTAGTTGCCAGAGATAATGATTTATTAGCAGCACACGTAGGAAGATCAATCAGAGCAGATACCCTAGTTCTTTTAACTGATACAGAAGGTGTATTGGATGAGGGTGAACATTTAATAGACTTTCTAAAATATGATCAGCAAATTTCACTCTTTCAGGCACCAAGGTCAGCTATAGGCACAGGTGGTATGGCAAGTAAGGTTGAAGCAGGTATTAGCTTTGTCAGACGGCGTAATCAATATGTTTTAAATAGAGTTGCTTTTATAGCAAATAGTAAAGAGGTAGATGTTTTAATCAAGTTATTTATAGGTAAAACACCAACTGGTACTATGATCCATCCTTGGTGAAGTATTGACCTTGGTTAATTTTTGAGTATAATCATTTTTAATGAGAGTGGTAGAACAAACAAGTATTGCCCCTTTAGATCAGCTAGATCAACAAACCCAAGAAGAGTTTGAGGGCTTAAATACAGCCCGTCTTGCACTTTTGCAAATGTCCAGAAAAGTAGCATTTTTTACAGGTCTAGGTTATACATCTGAGCAGGTAGCAGAACTTAGAAGAGTAGAAGGTGAGGGATTATCAGATGACCCAGAGGGCAGTCCTTGGTATATTGCAAACTTTGGGAATATGGGCCTAGCTAGAGTTCATAGTGGTGGTTCTATGGGAATACAACGGGTCTGGGTAAGAGAGGGTACAATAGGTTTTATTTATCCAGGAAGTGCAAAAGGATTTATTGGAGATCATGCTTCTCTTGTCTCTCTTTTATATCACAAAACTCCAGGATCAGAATTAGCTGTTAGCAATGACTCAATTACCTTTGGTTCTCAAACAGCTAGAGCAAGAACATTAACTTTAAGTGAGCCAATTATCCACATGGACTATCTAGAACGCCCAGTTAGGGATGGAATTCGTACAAAAAACTTAGGGACTTGGGTAGATGGGCCAGTAGTTATTGTGGGTGGGTTTGTGTTTGGCTCAACATTTCAAAAAAGATAACTTTCCGTAAATTTCTGCTACAATTACTCCATGCGTGTGGCACTAGTTCATGATTATCTAAGAGAATATGGTGGAGCAGAAAGAGTATTGGAAACTATTCATCAGATGTTTCCTGATGCTCCTGTTTATACTTTTTATGTAAATCTGGAAGCAATGGGGGCAAATGGAAAGAGGTTTGCTGACTGGAAAATTATACCTTCCTGGTTTCAAAAATTACCTTTTGCAAACACATTACTTTCTCCTTTTAGAATTTTTGGACCAATGGCTTTTGAGTCTTTTGACATGTCACAATATGATCTAGTAATTTCATCCTCTTCCGCTACACATTTAGCTAAATCTGTTATAACTAAGCCTGAAACACTGCATTTAAGTTATATTCATACCCCACCCAGATTTTTATATGGTTACACTACCTCTTTTAATTATAAAAAACACTGGTGGACCAGGATTGGAGGAGAAATAATTAATCACTACATGAGAATTTATGATTTTGAAGTAAGTCAGCGGCCAGATATTTTACTGGCAAATTCAAAAAATGTAGCAAAAAGAATTGAAAAATTTTATAGAAGAGATAGTGTGGTTATATATCCGCCGGTGGATGTAACTGTCATTCTGAACGAAGTGAAGAATCTCAAGATTAAATCTAGAGATCCTTCGGCAAAGCCTCAGGATGACAAGAAATATTTTTTGGTTTTAAGTAGGTTAGTTAGAGGTAAGGGAGTGGAGGTAGTGGTGGAAGCTTGTGGGAAGTTGGGTTTGCCATTAAAAGTAGCAGGTAGCGGTCCTGAGCTAGAGAATTTAAAGGAGTTAGCAACCATCAACCATAAACCATCAACTATAAACTTCCTGGGGTGGGTTTCAGATGAGGAGAGGGTAAAACTTTTACAAGATGCAAAAGCATTAATTGTAGCCTCAGAAGATGAAGATTTTGGGATAACTTCAATTGAGGCTCAAGCTGCAGGAACTCCGGTTATAGCACCAAGATCTGGAGGATTTTTGGAAACTGTCATAGAGGGTAAAACAGGATTGTTTTATGGGGGAACAGGAGCAGTAACAAGTGATGATTTAATGGATGCTTTGAAAAAGTTTAAATCTATGAAGTTTGATCCTGAAGATTTAAGAAAAAATGCAGAAAAATTCTCTGTAGAGAGATTTAAAAAAGAGATACTAGAGTTAATAGAAAAGCATCTCGTTCAAAAGTAAGTTTTTTTATTTATCTGTTGACAAGCAGTTCACAAAACGTTAAGATGTAAGTATAATGCTAACTTTAGGGAGGCTTCTAAAGCAAAAAAGGGAATCTTTGGGACTGACGGTAAGGGAAGTGGGTGAAGAGATTAACCTTTCCTACTCACTTGTCAGTAGGTTTGAGAAGGGGAGTAGGATTCCTAGCGCAGTTATATTACAGAGACTTCAAAATGTACTAAAAATGGATGACTACGAATTCAGCCAACTTTTACAGCTTAGAACTAAAAATGAGACGTTAAGTGTAGAACAGAAAGGAGGTGTTAATATTCAATGGATAATAATCGAAGCGATCAAGGAGTTCAAGTCAATTTACCCAATAATATAGTTATTCTTTATTCAGACTCCACTTTTCTTACTACAAATCAATATGGTGTGACATTAGATTTTGCTCAACGAGTAGGATCTACAAATCAACAGAGTGTAGTGGCTAGAATAGGAATGAGTAAGGAGCATGCAAAGGTATTAGTCGAGGCGCTCGTAGGCCTTCTCACTAAGGATGAGATTAAACAACAACAAGTCACTTTTGATAGCCCGTCTAAAAAGAAAATCGTAAGCTAAAGGAGGTGAGTTAATTTGAAGAAGATGACTAAAGAACAAATAGATAAAGTACTAGCTAATGCTAGAAGATTAGGAATTGATTTTGGTAGTATACCAGCTAATGGTAATATTTCATCAGCTACGATAAAAGGTAGTGAGGATGACACATACCTAGAGGTAACTTATTCTGAGCCAAAAGAGTAGAGTTTTGCAAAGTTGTTGCAAGAAAGATTTCGGTATAAAATACCTTCATGCCAGAGCTTCCAGAGGTTGAGACAATCAAACTTGGATTATCAAAGAAAATTGTTGGGTTAAAAATCAGCAAGATTCAGATAATTTCTCCTAAGTCTTTCATTGGAAGCACTAAGAAAGTAGAGGGACAAAAAGTACTCAAAATATGGAGAAGAGCTAAGATTTTAGGTATAGATCTTAGTTCGTCATTGCGAGACCACAAAGTGGCGAAGCAATCTAAAAGTGAGATTGCCACGTCGCCTTCGGCTCCTCGCAATGACAGTGATATTACTTTGTTGATTCACTTAAAAATGTCTGGGCAAATAATTTATGTTCCAAACTATAAACGATTAACTATTAATAATGAACGATTTGTCGGTGGGCATCCAACATCTGATATGCTGGGTAAACTTCCAAATTCACACACCAGGGTAATTTTTACTTTTAGTGACCCGCTTCGCCCGCGAAGCGAGGCGAGTGGTTCAAAACTATATTTTAATGATCAGAGAAGATTTGGCTGGGTCAGGGTAGTTAATAGTTCATCGTTAATAGATAATAGTTCATTGAAAAATCTGGGACCAGAGCCTTTGGAGAAGAGTTTTACCTGGCAGATTTTAAGAAATAATCTTTTAAAACACAAATCCCAACCTGTAAAAGTAGCTATTATGGATCAAAGTATTGTTGCAGGAGTAGGGAATATTTATGCATCTGAGGCTTGTTTTAATGCTGGTTTAGATCCGAGGACTAAAGTGAGTCAATTAACAGATAAAGATATGAAGAGTTTACATCGAGGAGTGCTAAAAGCACTTCGGGCTGGTATTAAGCATGGAGGAGCAACTCGTGCCCATTTTGTGGATCCTGAAGGCCGTAAGGGCTATTTTTTAGACTATGCTAAAGTCTATTGGAAAAACGGAAAGCCATGCCCAAACTGTAGAACAGAAATTAAAAAAATAACTCTAGGAGGCCGTGGCACATATTTTTGTCCCAAATGTCAGGTCTAGCTTGCTACATTCAGTTTGCATGAACGTAGCTTGCCTTTTTCATAACATAAGAGTTAATATAAAACCTGTCTGCCGCCAATTTTATGAGTTCCAAGCCATCATTTGCCGCTATAATCCACTCCCGCGGTTTCAGATTTTTATGGTTTAATCAAATCTTAGTTCAGCTTTCCTATAACACTTTAAACTTTGCCCTTTTAATTTGGGTTTTTAAACTAACAGGTTCCACTTTAGCAGTTTCAGCTTTGATGCTTGCCGTATATTTACCCTCACTTTTATTTGGAATGATGGCTGGAATTTATGTAGATAGGGCAGACAGAAGAAAGATTTTGCTTTTAATTGATATTTTACTAGCTATTGGGTTTTTAATGTTTATTTTTATCAGGCATTCGTACCCATTAATTTTGGTAAACACTTTTTTTGTAAATACCCTGGGCCAGTTTTTCCTGCCTACTGAATCATCTTCAATCCCAATACTGATTAAAAGAAAACAATTACTTTTAGCAAATTCTTTATTTTCTTTAACTTTGTATGGATCTTTTATGATAGGTTTTTCTGTTGCAGGACCAATATTAAACTACAGAGGGATAAATGCAGTTTTTATATTAGGATTTTTTGCCATGATTTTGGCCACAATAATTTCTTTTAATTTACCTACTATTAAATCTAAAATGGGTAATAAATTTGATAACCTACCCACAGGCAGGGAATTTCATAAATTGATTGTTTTAACTATTTCTGAAGCTAAATTAGCCTACCATTTTATCAGAGGAAATGTATCTGTTGTGGCAGCTATATTTTTAATGGCTGGGTTTCAGGGGGCAATAGGAGCACTAGCTGTGGTTATGCCCTCATACATGGAGACTGTTTTGCATATCCATGCCACAGATGCATCATATGTTTTGATGATCCCCTTAGGTCTAGGAATGATTACAGGAGCAGCCCTAATTGGTAAGTTTGCTACCAATTTACCCAGAAGGTATCTAGTTATCCCATCCCTAATTACCATTGGAGTATTATTTTTTCTAGCAGGGGCCACTCCTTTACTTGCAACTATCTTCCAAGCAGCAGATTTGCCACAGTATCTGCGCCACCCAAGGTTTTTCTTTAGAGCTCCTTCGCTATCACTGATATTTGCAGTGGGTTCATTTTTAATGGGAATTGCAGCAGTAGGTGTGATAGTTCCTGCTCAAACAGTCTTGCAGGAAAATACTAAAGAAGAAAATAGAGGTAAGATTTTTGCAGTGCTTTTGGTTGTAATGAATATTTTTGCAGCTGTGGTAACAGTCATAGCTGGGATAGTTGCAGATCTTTTTGGAGCCACTACGGTATTTTTAATATTAGCTGCAGGAATACTGCCTCTGGGCATTTTAGCAAGACATCCAGCTATATTTTTAAAAGAGCACTTTTTACCATACAGAGTTAGGGAATTTTTAGGGTTGGGGCATTGGGATAGGTAAGTTGAAAGTTTAAAGTTAAGAGTGAAAAGTTATGATAGTTTTCTTTCGAAAATTTTGAATTTTGAACTGTAACTTTGCATTTTGCACTTTGAACTTGTATATTCTCTCCATGTTTCTAAAGAGTCTTAATTTAACTAACTTTCGTAACTATACTAGCCTTGATTTAACTTTTAGTAAAAAACCTACCATTTTTATTGGGCCAAATGGGGCAGGAAAATCTAATATTTTAGAGGCTATTTACCTCCTTTCCACTACTAAATCTCCAAGGGTTGAGCTGGAGACAGAGTTAATTAAGGAGGATAATAATTTTTTTAATGTTAAAGGAATACTAGATGGGCAAGTAGAGCTTTTAATTTCTGTTGTAGAAGAGGAGGGGTTAAGTGAGACAAGCTCCTCTTTGAGTAAAAGGGTAATGGTAAATGGAGTAGGAAGGAGAGTTGTGGATTTTATAGGTCAATTACCAGCAGTAATTTTTTGGCCATCTGATATTAATATGGTCACAGGTTCACCGTCACTGAGACGTTGGCATCTGGATCTAACTTTGGCCCAAATAGACCCTCAATACAAAAAAGCTCTAACTTTATATGAACAGATTTTATATTCCAGAAATAGAGTCTTAAAAAGAATTAGAGAAGAGCAGGGAAAATTAGATGAATTAACCTACTGGACAGATCAGTTAATAGAAAAAGGGGAAATAATAACTAGCAAGCGTCAGCAGTTTTTTGAATTTATCAACCAACTACAAAATCCTCTGGGAAATTTTAAATTTGAATATAAGCAGAGCTTGCCTTTTTCTGACGAAAAAGGTAAACCAAGTGAATTATTAGATCGAGAAATCGCTGCTGCTCAAACTCTGATTGGACCACACAGGGATGATTTCCGTGTCATCCTGAACGCTAGTGAAGGATCTCTGGATTCATTCCAGAACAAGTCTGGAGATTCTTCGCCTTCGGCTCAGAATGACAAGAGTCGTGATATGGCACATTTTGGCTCCCGTGGTGAGCAAAGAATGGCTACATTGGCTTTTAAGTTAGCAACACTTGAGTATATGAGTAAAGTTTTGGGTAAAAGGCCAATTTTATTACTAGATGATGTTTTTTCTGAGTTAGATACAAATCACAGAGCACAAGTTGCAGAAATTGCCAAACTCCAGCAAACAATTATTGCCACAGTCGAGTTAGAAAATATTCCTCAGGATTTCCTAGATTCCTCTAGTATTTTACAGGTAGAAGATGGGAAAATTATGGAAGGAATTGACATATTCACTGAGGCCTAGTATAAATTTTATATGGCCAATGGATTAGAAGGAGAGTGGGCGAGATTAACAGCTGTTGAATTACCAAGCTCCTCTGAGCAATCTGTAGCAATACAAAACTGTACTAAGCTTTCTCAGCCGCTAATAGACTTTCTAACAGAAAAATGTGCTAATAATTTGGGTTCTCCTAACTTTTTAATGCTTGCTTCAACTATTAGAGAAGAAGTTTTTCATGCAGTATATGGAGGTAAGGTGGCGGCGGGAAAAGAGATTTATCTGAATTACGATGATAGAACTTGCGCAGAGGATTGGTTGCTAGGGCAAAGAATAAGAATAAAAGATTTGATAATGAAAGATTTAGGAGAGGATGATCTTGAATCTTATACCAGGCTTATAAGTGTCCAAATGCATACGGGCCAATTTTTAGAAGAAGTAGTTAAAAACCATCTAATTGGCTCCGACTTAACTTTTCCCTACTTAGCTCAAGCAGTAAGTAATCTAAGTGCACTAAAATCTTAATTATTTTGAGGAAAATCTAGCTGCAAGTTTAGAGAGTTGGTAGGTGATAAAAACAGCCAAGCCAGTAATAATTAAGGCATAAAGGAATTTTGAGAGGACTGTTGACTGATTTGGATAATACTTCTGGACATATTCCTTAACAAAAGTTTGGACAGTTTCATTCCAAGCCAGTGCTGCTACTAATCCAAAGCCAGAGGTAGAAAGGGTAACTAGTTCTTGAATCAATTCGTGGTGAAAATGTCTTTCTTTATTAGTCTTTTTTGCCATATTGACATGATATCTAATTCTCACTAAACTAGCAATAATTTGGATTGGAATTTATGAAGATTTTGGATGCTTTGATCAATTTAAGAGTGTAATTTGTCCCGCAGATGCGGGATTTTTTTTAGTTTTGGACTTTTTGGGCCAGCCTAAATCTGTTATTGAGACTAACAACCAAAAAGTCCAGTTAGAGCTCACGGTCGTACTGGACAATTTTGCAGTATGACTAAATAAAAAGAGGAAGATATGTCAAAATTAGTCCAAAATAGCTTTAAAGGTAGGGATATTATAGATATAAATGATTTCTCAAAAGAGGAATTACTTTATATCCTCAAAACAGCCAAAAAATTTGATCCTAAATATGTCAAAAGTAAAAGATCCAATTATCTAATAGCCAGAGGTAAAATAGCAGCTACACTTTTCTTTGAACCTTCTACTAGAACTCAACAATCTTTCTCATCTGCTGCTCAGAAAATAGGTATGGGTTTGATTGGATTTAATGATCCAGAGCTCACCTCCATTCACAAAGGTGAATCCTTTGCAGATACCATTAGAATAATGATGGCTTATGCAGATCTGATGGTTATTAGACATCCAGAGTCTGGGTCTGCAAGGCGTGCTGCAGATATATCTGATATTCCAGTAATTAATGCTGGAGATGGTCCTAATAACCACCCTACACAAACCTTTTTAGACCTATACACTATTTTAAAAGTTTTAGGCAAATTAGATAATCTGAAAATAGCTTTTGTGGGGGATCCACTCCATTACAGAGTATTTCATGGCCAATTTTCCGCCCTTTCAAAATTTTCTGGTAATAGTTTTTTTGGAATTTCACCTAAAGGTTTGGAAATGCCTAAAGAGTTTAGAAATAAAGATTATAAAGATGTAGTAATTGATATGAAAAATTTAGATAAAACACTGGAAGCTCTTAAGCCAGACATAGTTTCAGTTGGCAGAATTCCAAAAGAATATATTAAAGGGGATGCTAAAAAATATGACTTTCAGGTTACAGTAGAAACTGTTAAGAGATTGCCTAAGCATTCAATTGTTATGCATCCACTACCTAGAGTTAATGAACTTGATCCAAAAATAGATACTGATCCTAGAGCAGTTTATTTTGAACAAGCTAGAAATGGTTTATATGTTAGAGAAGCTTTACTTGCCTTAGTTTTAGGGAGGATTGTATGAACAAAGAGGGTGGTCCATGGAAACAGGAAACTGGCTGGAATTTTCCAGATGGGAGAAGTGTAGCAAGACTTGTTGCTGCACATCAAGATTTAGAAACAGTAAATTGTCCGGGACTAATTAGTGTAATCAGGTTCAGTCCTTTAGAAGGAGATCCTTTAGGGAGAGTGGAGCATATTACTAGATGCTCCAAGTGTGAGGAACCCTTAGAAATAAATTTAGTGACTATGGATGTAAAGTTACCAGAGCCTACTTTTGCCCCCTAAATTAGATTTTTTGCGGGAATTGTGCAATAATTTCAGAATGGAAAGATTCAAAAAAGTTTTTGGAATTTTTTTCTCAAGTGCCCTAATTGCCCCACTTATTTTAATTACTATTTATTTAGCAGTCTTTTTTTTGATAAGAGGCACAACTCTTACTCCTGCCCAAGTAATTTCTCATTTTAGCTCACTTTACGCACGTTATGGTTATGAAATTATCTTTTTAGGAGCTTTGATGGAATCACTGGTGGTGATTAATTTCTTTGTTCCTGGCGCTACTATTTTAGTGCTAGGTGCAGTATTTGCCCACACAGGTCAGGTTCATATAGTTTATGCCATACTTGCAGCAACTGCCGGATCACTGTTTGGTTTTGTGATTGATTATCTTTTAGGATATTTTGGATTTTCTGCAATTATTAATAAATTAGGCTACTCTGACACTTTACAAAAAGCCAAACACCAACTAAATAATTCTGCTGTTAAAAGCTTTGCCCTGGGTTTTATTCATCCTAATATTGGCTCTTTTGTATCTCTGGCTGCAGGAGTTACCAAAATTAGTATGACAAACTTTGTAGTTTTAGCTTTATTTTCTACACTTTTTTGGACCTCTTTGTGGGGATTTTTAATATTTTCTTTTGGTAAAGTATTTTTGGTAGTTTTGACAAAATACACCACAGTTTTAGTAATTGGAATTTTATCTGTTTGGGTGCTTTTAGCTTTATATCAGAAAAGAAAATAATATGTTTGTACCAAAATTTGTCATTACAAATTCAATTTTAAGAAATATTGGTAGAGTAGATGGAGCAAGAGAGGTAATATTAAATGCCCCCCTAATTCCTGTTTGGGAAGCTAAATTTAGAAGAGAAGCAGCAGAAAAAATGATCCATCATGGAACTCATTTGGAAGGAAATCCATTAACAGAGGAAGAAGTGCATGATGTTTTATCTGGGGAAGAGGTGGTAGCCCGTGATCGTGATATTCAAGAGGTTTTAAATTATAGAAATGTTTTGAAATATATTGATAGAATTGCAAACTCTGTTCAAACTGGTGTTCCATACCAAATCACTATTGAAACTATTTTAGAAATCCATGCCCTAACTACAGAAAAAATCTTACCAGTTGAAGTAATTGGAGCCTTTCGTGCCCGCCAGGTAGTAATAAAAAATTCTAAAACTGGTCAAGTTTCCTATACACCTCCACCAGCTGTGGAAGTACCATTTTTAATAGAAGATTTGGTTAATTGGATAAATGGGTCAGGATCTGCAGATTTGCATCCAGTGATTAAAGCTGGGATTATCCATTATGAGTTCTCCAGAGTCCATCCATTTGTAGATGGTAATGGCAGAGTCGCTCGCGCTATTGCTACCTTAGTTATGTTTTTAGAAGGCTATGATATTAGGAAATTTTTCTCGCTTGAAGAATATTTTGATGAGGATCCAATGAGATATTATTTAACACTGCAAGCTGTTTCTAATCAGCTAGTGCTAGACACACATGAGAGGGATTTAACTCCCTGGCTTGAATATTTTACAGAAGTTGTGGCAATTGAGCTAAACAGAGTTAAAGAAAAAGTTAAAAGAATTTCTATGGATGCATCAATTAAGGATAAACTGGGGGAGCAGGTAATGTTAAATGAGAGGCAGGCTGCAATTATTGAATATCTTCACAGGCACAAAGAAATGTCAAACCGCGATTTTAGGAAAATTTTCCCAGATTTTTCTGATGATACAGTACTGCGTGAGCTTAAATTTTTAAGACAAAAAGGTTTGGTTAAAAAAACAGGTGGAACCAAAAAAGCTATTTATGTACTAAAATAGTACGACTTACTACACTTTTAACAACTTGATCTTTATTGTTAGGAGAAACAAGTGGGTCATTTCCAAGTAGCTGTCCTCCTCTTTCAGTATCATCTACCATAGTAGCGTATTTTACAACGAGCTTTGAATCTATTACAATCGACACATAGTGTCGTCCCTGCGAAGGCAGGGACCCATTTAAATAATTATTTATGGATCCCGTGTCAAGCACGGGATGACAAGTAAACAATATGACTTTTGGCAAGCTTTCTGAGTATTTTGAAAAATTGGAGGAAACCTCATCTAGGCTATCTTTAATTGAGATCCTCTCTAAATTATTTGATGAAGTTAAAGTGGATGAAATAGCCCAAGTTTCCTACTTAATCCAGGGTAGAGTTGCTCCATTTTATGAAGCAACTGAGATTGGAATGAGTGAAAAGCTGGTGGCAGCTTCAATTGCCAGGGCATATAGAGTAAAAAGGGAAAAAGTATTGAAAGAGTATGGAAGTGTGGGTGATTTAGGGTTGGTGGCAGAGCGTCATTCTGGTAAGCGAAGCGCATCCAGAATCGATTCTGGACAAGCCAGAATGACAGTTAAAGAAGTATTTAATACCTTAAGGGAAATTGCTAAAACAACTGGAGATGGAACTGTGGAGAAGAAGATCTCCATGCTAGCAGGACTTCTGGGAAAAGTAGATGGAGTTTCTGCTAAACATTTAGTCAGGATCCCGCTTGGGGCTTCCCGTTTAGGAATTGGAGACCCA
>Ga0080064_1005971_pt1 | contig 13627 bp, 10 predicted proteins | sample Subgrocontami54m_FD_69260 | JGI IMG/M metagenome (GOLD analysis project Ga0080064, IMG submission 69260) | Subsurface groundwater microbial communities from S. Glens Falls, New York, USA - GMW46 contaminated, 5.4 m (SPADES assembly) (version 2) ...
GAAGCGCTCGCGGCCGATCTTCCGGGGCTCGCCAGCCGCTGGCGCGCGCTGCCGGACGTGGGGACCCCGGAATGCGGCACGCTGGTCGCACCCGGCCACACCGACGGATTCACCGACGCGTTGCTCGCGCTCGACCGTGAGCGGCCGCCGGCCGGCCACCGCCGCGCGCGCTACCTCGCGCACTATACCACCCATCACTTCCTCGAGCGTTTTGCCGCGGCCCTCGTGGGCCTGCGCGACAGCTGACGCTCAGGCCGGCCGCAAGCCGTGCGTGCGCAGCGGGCCCGTTGCGAACATCCGCAACAGCGTGCCGGTCTCGCCCGGCGCCAGCCGGATCGCCGCGGTCACGATTCGAAGTGCACGGGCCACGGCCGCGGGTGCCCTCTCCTGCGAGAGGAGCTTGCGCGCATGGTAGACCGCCAGCAGCGGAAATCCCTCCTGCAGGCACCGCCGGGCAAAATGTTCGAACGTGATCGCCGGCGGCGGCGGTCGATCCAGCCAGCCCCGAACCTCGCCGACCAGCTGAGGAAAGTTTTCGGGGCGGCCGGCGCGGCGCCGGGCCGTCAGCAATCGCGCCACGGCAGCCTCGCAGACCTGCGCGCTGTGCCGTTCCCGGGTGGCCTGACCGGGATGACACCGGTATTGGAGCAAAACCTCCGGCACCGCGCGCATCGCCCAGGCTTCGGCCGCGCGCGCAAAAAAGTCGTAGTCGCCCGCGCAGGTGAATTCGGCCCGCCACGGGAACCGTTCGAACACGCAGCGGCGAGCGGTGTGGCTCGGAGCGGGCGCGGGATTGGTGTATCCGGAAAAGACGAACTGCGCCCGGGGTTCGGTCAGCGCGAACTCACGGCCGATCACGCGGCCGTTCGCATCGATTTGTTCCGCCCAGCTTGAAACCAGTCCCAACGCCGGATCCGCGTTCAGCGCTGCGACCTGCAGCTCCAACCGACGCGGAAGCGCAATATCGTCGTGATCCAGCAACGCGATGAACTCGCCGGTCGCGCACGCCAACGCCGCGTTCGTGGCCGCCGCGATGCCGAGGTTGGTCGCCTGGGAGACAAGCCGGATCCGCGGATCCGCGCCGTATTCACCCAGCGGTTGCAGGCCGGCGCCCGTGCCGTTGTCGACCAGCACCAGCTCGAGATTGGGCCAGGTCTGCTGCAGCACGCTGGCCACGGCGGGCCGCAAGAACGGCGTCACCCGGTGAAACATCATCAGCACGGAGACGCGGGGCGTCGTCATCGGGCGAGCAGCTGTTGGTACACCCTGCGGTGCTGCGCCGCGACGGTGGGGGCCAGAAACCGCGCCAGCAGTCGCTCGTCCCGCCGCCAGAGTCCAAGTTCGCCGGTGCTCACGAGTCGGGCCATGGTCGTGGCCAGGCCGGCCGCCGAATCGGCCGGGAACAACCAGCCGCCGCCGTTGGCCACGAGATCAGCGGTGCCGCTCGCATCCGATGCGAGTACCGGCACGCCGGCCGCCGCCGCCTCCAACGCGGCCATGGAAAACGCCTCCCAGCGCGACGCGACGATCAGGCAATCAATCTCGCGCCAGAATGCCGAGAGGTCTTCGACCTGCCCGCGCCATTCGAATCGTCCGGCGAGTCCGAGTTCAGCCTGGATCCGTCGCAACTCGCCAGCATACGCGGCACTCGCTGCGGTGTCATCCTCCCCACCGGCGTGGACGAACCGGATCGGCATTTCCCGCGGAATCTCCGCCGCCGCGCGCAGCACGAGTTCCCAGTTCTTCACCGGCACGCAGGCGCCCACGCAGCCGAAAATCGTCGCCGACCGATGGCGAACCGGCAGCACTGACGCAACCGCACCCAAGGGAACGCAGTCGGGCAGACACTGCGCCCACGGATCGCTGGCATCCACCGGCACTCCGTAGTAACGCTTCATCGCCGGCCCGAGCCAATACAGCCGATCGCGCAGCAGCGAGCCCATGGTGCGGTAGAACCAGCGCTGACGGCCCAGACAGTGGACCGTGGCAACGACACGGCGCTCGCCCAGCAGCCGGAGCCAAAAAGCCACCAGCAACCCCGCGCGCGAACGTCCGTGAAAGACGCGATTTCGTGCGTTCAGCCAGGGACGAATCGCCTCCGCCACCGCGCGCGCGCGGCGAAAACTGGCGAACCCGATCTCTTCTGGTGCCAGTGCAGGCAACTCGAGTGCCGGCAAGGGCGGCTGTTTCGGTCGAAATCCCGGACCGACTCCTAGCACGCACCGAAATTCCCCGGTGCCCGCGAGCGCGCGCACGACCGCCAGAATTCCACCGGTTTCGCGGGCGTATCCGACGTACTGCAGGGCCTCGACATTCGCCTGGCTCATTCAGACAGCGCAGCGGGCCAATGAGGGCCGGGCCAAGGGCGCGGTGCAGTGATCTTGTCGATCCACGGGAGAACGCTGGGCGTACGCGAAAGTCGCGGCGAGCTTCATCTCCAGTAGCGCCGTTTCGCCGCGAGTCCAAGCTTTCCACCGCTGCGTTGTCCCGTCAGCGTCGCGCCTCACTCGCATGTGTGCCCTGTCCGCTGCTTCTCCCGCGCCGCCGGAGCCAGCAGCACCTGCCGGCAGCCGGGCGATTTTTGCCGCGCAAATCCTGCGCGTGGCCGTGCGCCTGGGCACGGCCGCGACGCTTGCGCGCTTGCTCGACCCGGTTGCCTACGGATTGTTCGGCATGGCTGCGGCGGTCTATGGCCTGCTGTACATGGCGCGCGATTTCGGAATCGTGACCGCACTCCAGCAGCCGGAAACAAGCCGCGCGGACTTCCACGCGCTTTGCCGGATCGGCGTGGTGGGTGGGTTCGCGCTCGCCGCGTGCGGCGCAGTGGTGGCGCTGCCCACCGGCTGGTTCTTCGGCGAGCCGACCACCGTGCCCTGGGTGCTCGCGGCGATGTGCACCGGCTTCATCTTTGCCGCGGCGGGAGCTCCGGCCATGGGCGCGCTGTACCGCGAGCATCAGGCGGGCCGCGTCGCGCTGATTGAAGCTGCCGCCATGACCGTGGGGAGTGTCGCGGCGATCATCGGCGCCGCGCTCGGTGCCGGCGTATGGGCCCTCGTCCTGATGGGCGTCGTCGGCGACGCGACCAGTTGCGCGCTGGCCTGGCGCGCTTGCCCCTGGCGCCGGGGTGCGACCACCACGGAGGTGCGCTGGCGCGCGCTCGCGGTGGCGGGGGCCAACCTCACCGGCCATAATGTGGCGACCTATCTCGCGCGAACCCTGGATCAAGTCGCGGTCGGACGGCTGAACGGTGCGGGGGCACTGGGTCTCTACGGACGCGGGGCGCAGATTCCCGCCCTGCCGACGCAATTTGGGATCGGTCCGTTCAGCCCGTACCTCGTCGCCACGCTCGGCCATCTGCGCGCCCGTCCGGTCGAGTACACCGCATTTTTCCGCCGGGCGCTCAATGCCCTGCTGCATGTTTCGTTCGCCGGTGCCGCGGTTTGCGTTGCTGTCCCAGAATTGCTGGTACGCGTCCTTTTCGGGCCGCAGTGGCTGGCGGCGGCGCCGGTCGTGCGCTGGCTCGGGCTGGTGCTGGCGCTGCAACCGTGGCTGAGCGCACCGCTGTGGCTGCTGGGCGGCGCCGGCGCCAGCCGCCGGCTCCTGATCTGGTCGGTCACCGGGATGGCAATGATGGCCATTGCGTGCACGCTCGCGGCGAGTGCGGGATTCGCCGCCGTGGCGGTCGCGGCGGCCGTCGCCGCTTTCCTGCAGGCGGCGGTCGCGCCCGTCTTCTGCGCGGGGCTCACTGCCGTCGGCTGGCGCGACTGGCTGGCCCCGGCCGCGCTGCCCGCGGTCGTCCACGGCGCCGCGGCGATCCTCCTGCTGGCGGCGGCCGCGCTGCTGCCGACGCCGTGGCCCGGAATTTTGCGCGCAATGGTGCTGTTTCTCATCCTCTTGGTGTATTACACCGCGGCGGGTTTGCGGTCGGCGCGGCTGCGTGCTGAAATTCGCGGACACATGTTCTGGTCACGATGAACCCGATCTGGCGTGAACGCATCGTCGCGGTCCTCGCGATTGCGCTCGGCGTGTGGCTCGCGTTCGACCTCGCGGACGGCGCGTTGGCGTTGCCGTTCGCGGTCGGCGCGGTGGCGCTGGGCGCGATCATGTTGCACGTCACGGGCATGACGATCGACGCCATCGTCCTCGCGGCGCTCTGCCTCGGCTACATCGTCGGCAACCGCGGATTCGCGCAACTGATGCCGGTGCCCGGCCTCCCGCTCCTGCCGGCGGAAATCGGACTGGCGATTGCGGCGGCCTGCGTCGGCTGGCGGTCGGCCCGGGACAAGCGGCTGCCGTGGCAGCCGGACGCGTTGAACTACGCGCTGCTCGCGTGGGTCATCGTCGGCACGGCGCGGTTCGCGTTCGACTTCCCGCGGTTCGGCTTCGTTGCGCTGCGCGACTACGCGACCGTTTACTACGTCGCGTTCTTTTTCATCGCGCAACAGCTGGGCCGGGACGAACGCACGCGACGGTTTCTTTTTCGCTCACTCTTCGTCGCCAGCGCCGTGCTGCCGTTCGTCTTCGCGCTGACCGAATTCTTTCCCGAGTTCTTCCTCGGCACGCTGACGATTCGCGGCGTGCCCCTGATTTTCTACAAAGGCGATATCGCGCCCGCGTTCCTCGCGGTCTGCGGGATCATTTTGGTCCTGTGCGCGCCGCCCCGGCACCAGTGGTGGGCGCGCACGCTCGCGACATTGATGTTCGTGCGCGTGTTCGCCGGTGACAACCGGGCGTCAACCCTCGGTGTGCTCGTCGCGCTGGGGTGGATGGGGCTTTCGCGCTACCGCCGCTTCGCCTGGTTTCAGGTCGGTTTGGCCGCCATGGCGCTGCTCGCGCTCGCCGCGTTTGCGAGTTTCTTCGAAACACCCTGGGCGTCGCAGAAACTCCGCAGCGTCACTGAACGCGCCATATCGGTGGTCGATGTCAGCGGCCGCTTTGCCTACCTGAATGAGGAAAGCATCAGCAAGAGCGGCAACAACCAGTTCCGCTGGGTGTGGTGGCGAACGGTCGCGGCGGAAAGCATGGCGGAAAACCCCGCGCTCGGCCTCGGTTTCGGCTACGACCTCGCACGCGGATTCCTCCAGGAATACAATCCCGAGATTGCCGAGGATTTCACCGCCCGCAGTCCGCACAACATCCTCGTCACCGCCCTGGCCCGCATGGGCTTGGTTGGGCTGGCCATTTGGCTGTGGATCCTGGCGGTGCTCACCAGACGGACGTGGCAGGCAGTACGCGACGCGCACGGCGATGCGGGCCAAGTCGCGTTGTGGGCGGGCCTCTGGCCGATCCTGATCACGGCGCATCTCGGCGTGGTCTTGGAGGGGCCGATGGGCGCCGTCGTCTTCTGGTCGATGCTTGGGCTGGCCAGCGCCTACCGCACCGCCACGCCGGAATCAGTGCCGGAAGAAACGGAAGCGAGCCCGGCCGAATTGGCCGGCGAGCCCGTGGACGTCGAACCGCTGATCGTCCGGAGAACCCCGTGATCGACGTTCCCGCGTTGCACGCCGGTCCACGACCCGTTGTGTGAAGCCTCCCACTCCGTGAACCTTCGCGCACCCACCGATTACTTCAGTGTCTTCAAGACGACGACGCGGACAAATTGGGACCTCCTGACCCCGCTCGCCATCCTCTGCCTCGGCGGGTTCAGCATCGCCTTCATCTACTCGGCGCAGTTCTCGGTGCAGCACACGGCCTGGTCGCTGCTGCGGGAGGATTGGTTCAAACAGATCGTGTACCTCGGGCTGGGCACCGTCGTTTACGTCGCGGTCTCCCTCATCGATTACCGGTTTTGGCTCAGTGTCGCCCACTGGATCTACATCGCCTGCATCATTCCCCTGTTCATCGTGCTGATTCCCGGCGTGGGCGGCAGTGCGGCGGAAAAATGGGGCGCGACCCGGTGGATTCCGCTGGGGCCGCTCGGCACATTTCAGCCGTCCGAGACCGCCAAGATCGCCGTGCTCCTCGTCACGGCCAGCATCCTGATCCACGCGAAGATCGGGACCATCCGGCAGTCGCTCGGCACCCTCGGGAAATTGGCCCTTGCGGTGGGCGCGCCCATGTTTCTTATCCTCCGCCAGCCCGACCTCAAGTCGGTGATTGTGTTGCCCCCGATGGTTTTTTCCATGCTTTACGTGTCCAAGTTGTCCCCACGGTTTTTCGTGGGCGCGCTTGGCGCGTTCCTGCTAATCATCGGCGTAGTCACATGGGACAGCGTGCGTTACGTGCATTTCATGGATACGCACGGGTGCGTCTACGGCCGCGACAACGGCCGGTTCGAGCGGGAGGGCAACCCGATCATGCCCTTCCACGATTACCAGCGCAACCGGATCCTCGCGTTCGCCGCGCCCGACAAAGTCGACCCGAAGGGCCTGGGCGTCGCGTACAACCTCCAGCAGTCGCTCATCTCCGTCGGCAGCGGCGGGTTGCTCGGCAAGGGCTGGACGGAGGGCACGCAGGCGCAACTCGGCTACCTGCCGCGGCCGGTCGCACACAACGATTTTATCTTCTCGGTCATCGCCGAGGAAAAAGGATTTCTGGGAAGCCTAACGGTCCTGGGCCTGTTTGGGATAGTGTTGTTCAACGGCATTCGCATCGCCGGTTCCGCAAGGGACCGCCTCGGCACTCTGCTCGCCATCGGCGTCACTGTGCTCTTCGCCGTGCATGTGTTCGTGAACATCGCCATGACCATCGGGCTGGTGCCCATCACGGGCATACCGCTTCCCTTCATCAGCTACGGTGGCTCCTTTGTGCTTAGTTGCTGCTTGCTGCAAGGACTGGTCCAGAGCGTCTGGCGCTTCAGGAAGGATTTCACATGAGATCCCCGGCGCCATTGACCGCTCTGCCAGAATTTCCTGCGCCGCAACTGCCGCGCGACGGGGCTGCCGGGTCCAACCCACACGCCACCCGCCATGAGCGATCAACAGCCATCGCAACCTTCCGGTTCTTCACCGGACCTCACCAAGTACGACGAGGAACTCGTCCATCCGCCGGCGCCACTCGCGTCCGCACCGGTCAGCACGGCTGAACTAAAAGCCGGCGCGGCCGAACGCGCAAATCAGCGCCCCCTGCTCCAAAAGATCCTCGCGGTGTTCAAGAAGGACAAAGGCTCCTACCGCGAGCTGATCATCAACTCGGAACCGTTGGAGAAGCGCGTCGCGCTGCTCGTCGACGGCCGGCTGGAAAAATTCGAGATCGAGCGCGAGTCCGACCACCGGATGGTCGGCGCAATCTACAAGGGCCGGATCAAGAACCTCGATCCCGGCCTGAAGGCCGCGTTCGTGGACATCGGCTACACGAAGAACGCGTTCCTCCACTACTGGGACATGCTGCCCGCCGCGGCCGACTCCTCGGTCGAGGTCGTGCGCGTCAACAAGCGCAGGAGCGCGCCCGAGCGGCTGGCCGAGCCGACGGTCAAGGACATCCCGCAGCTGTATCCCCCGGGCAGTGAGATTGTGATTCAAGTGACCAAAGGGCCGATCGGGACGAAAGGACCGCGCACCACGACGAACCTTTCGATTCCCGGCCGTTACCTGATTCTCACGCCGTTCAGTGATGGCTGCGGCATCTCGCGCAAGATCGAGGACATGGCAGAGCGCAAGCGGCTCAAGGCGCTGATCAACGAGCTCACGTTGCCCGAGGGCGTCGGCGTGATCGTCCGCACGGCCGGCGAAGGCAAGAAGGCGCGTTACTTCGTTCGCGACCTGCACATCCTGCTCAAGACTTGGGAGGATATTCAGGCCAAGATGAAGAGCGAACGCTCACCCGCGTGCCTCTACCAGGAACCCGACCTCGTCGAACGCACCGTCCGCGACTTCCTGACCGAGGAGGTCGACCGCGTGCTGATCGACCGCAAGGAGGATCACGACCGCACCCAAAGGCTCGTCGGCCAGATTTCGAAGCGCAGCGCGGGCAAGATCGCGCTCTACAAGGACAGCATCCCGATTTTCGAGCGGTTCAACATCGAGCGGCAAATCGAGCAGACCGGTCTGCGCAAGGTGCCGCTTCCGAGCGGCGGCGAGATCATCATCGACGAAACCGAGGCGCTCATCGCCATCGACGTGAACACCGGTTCGCACAAGAACCGCGGCGGCGACGAGAAGAACGTGATCTACGCCGTGAACCTCGAGGCCGCGGCGGAGATCGCCCGGCAGATCCGGCTGCGCAACCTGGGCGGCCTGATCATCATGGACTTCATCGACATGAAGGAGCGGCGCCACCGCAACGCCATTTACGAAAAGATGGTCGAGCTCATGTCGACCGACAAGGCGAAGAACCACATCCTGCCCATCTCGCAGCTCGGCATCATGCAGATGACGCGCCAGCGCCAGCAGGAATCGCTCTCGAGCAATCTCTACACCGACTGCCCGTACTGCCGTGGCCGCGGCATCGTGAAGTCGGCGACGACGATGAGCGTCGAGTTGCAGCGCAAGCTCAGCTCCGTGGTGCGCCGGCTCCAGCTGCGCAACGACGGCAAGGAGTACTCGCTGCGCGTGATGGTCCACCCGAGCATTCTCGAACGGCTCCGGAGCGAGGACGCCGACCTGCTCGTGCGCATGGAGAAGCTCTTCGGCGTGAAACTGGCATTTCGCGCGGACCTCAACTACCACGTCGAAAACTTCAAGATCATCAACGCCATCACAGGCGAAGAGTATCGTTGATTTAGCGCGACCCGCCGTAGCCTCGGCGAAGGCGGGCCGGCGGACCTGAACTACCACGTCGAGAACTTCAAGATCATCAACGCCGTCACCGGCGAAGAATACCGGTGAGGTGATCCAGGGCCTTTTCGAGTTCGATTGTCCCCGTTCGCTGGCACGCTGGCTGTAGGCGGCTGTCGCTGGCTGTAATTGGCTGCCGTCGTTGCCGGTCGCTGCTGCGGTTTAGAGCATTTTCAAACGCAGTCCCAAAGGGGTCAACCCGCTGATCGCTGCTGAAAGCGGGAAAGCGCGGCACGGACCGCAGATGGAGCGCCCATGACGAGAGTTTCCGCCATCCACGCATACGGTGCGGCCGCCGATTTTCGCAGGCGAAGCGCCAGTTCAAGCTTCCAGCGAACCGCCTTCGCGCTGCTGGCAGCGTCCGTCAACGTTCGGTTGATGGCAGCGAGACCGGCTGCGAGTTCGTGTTGCCGGCGGTCACGCCGAAACGCGTCGCGCCGGGATGCCGCGGATTCGCCGCAAGGTGACCCAGCGCCTTCACCAGCTTCTTGAAATACTTCTGCTGATCGCGATCCAGTGTGCCGGCGAGCTTGCGGCCCGAGAAATCGTTCCAGTGCGCTTCCATCTGCGGCACGCCCATGCGAATCTGGAACGGCATGGGGTCGCCTTTATGGCTTCAGGAACGGCGTGAGATCGACCGGGGCCGAGGCTTTGCCCTGTTTGAGGTTGGCCGCAGCAATATCGAGCATCTTCCGGGTTTTGGCGGACACCGCGTGCGGCGGCACGAGCACGCGCGGCTCGAGCAGATAGGAGCCGTTGGACAGCGCTTTCACGTGGAAATACTTCGTTTTCGCCTTCCGGAGGCTGATTCGGCTCTTGGCGTCAGCCGCGACGTCGTAACGCTCGACCACGTTGGGGCCGCGCGCGCGCTTTCGGCGGGAGGTAGTTGCGATTGGCATGGAACGAGGGTGGTGGGAATTCCCACCGGTGTCAACCGGCGGTCGCCAGCCGTTCACGGGCCACCCGGGCCCCCTGGCCCGTGACGCATTCGTGGATAAGCGATTTGCGGTGGGCGGTGAGCGTGGCGATTTGCGATTCGACGACGGCGCAGAGCCGGCTCCGGGGGCAATCACCGGCGAAGAGTATCGGTGAGTTCCTTCGCGAGCTTCGCGCCCTTCTGTTCCATCGATTGAACAGAAGAGCGCGAAGAACGCCAAGGCAGATGGATTCTTCGTTACCTTCGTTGCCTCCTGTTCATCTCGTTCGGGTGGCGGGCGACAAACGCCTCCGCGGCGCCCGCCGTCGAGAACACCCGCTGGCGAAAGTTGCCGCGGTTAATGATGTGATATCGGGCACCGGGGAATTGCAGTCGAAGTCGTCGCGCCATGCACCGACCTCAACACCTGCACATCGCGACGCCACATCCCCCTATACCCAAAACTGGGGTGAAATTGGCATGCCACACTCCGCGGTGCGTCCGCCCGATGGCCTTCTGCAGCGATCAGCGGGTTGACCCCGTTCGATTGCTCCCGTTCGATTGCTTCCGTTCGATTGCTTCCCGCCGGCCGATGACCGTGTAAATCGAAGTCGCGACGGCGCGATTCGTTCCACATGTTCGCTCCCTATGATTCGCCGAACTTTTGTTGGGACAACGTTGGGGGCGATGCTGGCTGCCGCGCTACGCGGCGCACCGAATGGACGGCGACCGCGCATTGTGCTGCGCTCCGCCTGGCAGACGATCAATATCGGCGACGTCGGTCACACGCCCGGCGTGCTGCGATTGATCACGGCGACCGTCCTTGCACTCGCGCAGGATCCCGCCGCTGCGCGCGCAAAAGCGGGCAAAGCCCGCGCCTACGTGCGGCAGTGCCAGCGCGAGACGATGGCGATCCTGAAGTGGAATCTCGTCGGCCGCGCCATATCCCCGTGACTGCGAATCGTCAGCCTTCCATCGTGGCGTCCACTCGTTAGTGGCGTGCCCGTCCTCCTTGTGAAAACGCCTTTTCTGTTGTGCCTCACGCTTTCTTCGCTGGCTGGCGCGGCTCCGCCTGCCGGCAATCGCGCCGTCGTGGAGGCCATGCCGGGACTTGTCGCGTTTTGGACATTTGCCGAGGAGGCCGGGCAGCCCCGCACCTCCAGTGGCACGCGTCAGCTGCATCCCCTGGCCGAAATGGGAGGTCCGATCCCGCGCGTCGCAGGCGGACCCTTTTCCGGCTACGCCGCCGAGCTCGATGGGCGGCACTATTTCTCGATTCCGTACGCGGAAACCGGCGACCTGAATATCTCGGGCCCGGACGCTCAGGTGAGCATGTTCGCGGTGGTGCGCATTGTAAACCTGCGTCAGAGCCGCACGATCGCCGGGATGTGGAGCGAAGGGAAGGGGGCAAACGACGACACGGGCACGCGTCAGTATTCGCTCCTGATGAACATGCCGACCTACGGAGGGCCCAACAAACTGGTGCCGCACATCTCGGCGGAAGGTGGGGTGACCCGCCGAGCCGATGGCAGTGCGTTTCCATGGTGCGCAGACTACGCGGTCACGGCGAACGAAGTGCCGACGGAGCGCTGGTGCACCCTCGGTTTCACCTATGACGGCGAATTCATCCGCGCCTATATCAACGGCGTGCTCGATGTGATGCCGCTTGACCCAGTGGTCCATAAGCGAACCGACCGCTACTTCACTCACGAAGGCCCTGGCGGCAGCGACCGAGGGATGAATCCCTATTATCATGGCCGCGGCATTTTCCGATACGACCCAGCGAAACACGCCGCCTCGAAACCGAGCGGCGGCAGCGACTTCACTGTCGGCGCCCGCTACGTCTCCGGCAAAATGTTCCGGGAAGCGACCATCGGCCGTTTCGGCGGACTGGCCGTTTTTTCTCGCGCGCTCACCGACGCCGAAATGAAGAAACTGCATGACGCGGCAAGTCTCGCCGCACTGGCAGAAGCTCTCCCCTGAGTGCTTACCGCGGCCGACGACCGGCAGATCGACCTAATCGTACAGATGGGAGAGATAACGCCTCAGTTTTTCCGACGACTGGGAAAACGCCCAAGCGCGGGGTCGGCAGTGACGATCTTAACGGCGGAGGGATCGGCCGGCCGGGCATTTGAACTGAGTTGTCGATATTTGATCCGAGTTGTGGGGCCATTTGATGCTGGACATCAGTTTTTCACCGTTTCGACGGGTGCCTCGATGATGTCGTGCCTCCCGCCTTTCACCCGTGCCACCACGCAGGCCGCCTCGGTCTCAACCTTGTCGCCCCAAGGCAAGTCGACGCTCATCTTGCCCTTGCTCCGGTTGAAGGCGACCACGGTGTCACCCACCCGCACCGCTTCACACGTATCGTTGGACACGTCTACTGCCGCGGGCAACTTATCGCCTGCCCGAGCTATCAACATAGGGACGAGGAAACTCGTTTCCTTGGTCGGCGCGGTCTTCAGTTCGATCAAATGCACGTCTGGTTCCGTGGGCGCCACACTCCGGGTCGGGTGAATGTAACTCGGGCGGTAGATAGTTTCCTGGGCCGCCACGTTGCGCGGCAGGAGCGGCGCCACGCCCAATTGCGCCTGATTGCGCACGATTCGCCACTCGCCGCCCGCGCGCGAACTCTTCCCGTAATGATGCAGCAGCCAGCTGAACGTCCGCGGCTGGTCTGCCCTCAGTCGATCATTGACCACCGCCAGGTCCGGCCCCGCCAACACCAGCGTCCGCTCGAATTGCGTCAGGCCCAGTTCCTTCGGATACGCCGAGGTCGCATCGCCAGTGAAAATGCTGACATCGTCCCGCGTAACAAAACGTGTGATATGCGCGCGGCCCGGCTTCGGGCTGGGCCACATTTCGCCGTCGCCGAACTGGCCTTTGCCGTCCACCAGCACCGTGTTGTGGTCGCGGGTCTGCTTGTCGTACGTGTAACCGGTGTCGCCCGCCAGCACTTCGCCCCGGCCAAACAAGACGAAGTGATTCTGCTCGGGATGATTGTGTCCCGTGCCGCCCAGGTTGAACTTGGCGCAGAACTCGCTCCACCGATGCCCGCCCAAGGGGCGGCTGACGAACGCCACGTAACTGGCGTCATCGTCCCATGAGGTGCGCGCAAACGCGGTTTCGACATCATGATAGTACCGGGCCACCGGTACCGTCGTCTGGACGGCAGCGGCAGGCACGTTTTCGTCGAGCCAGAGCAAGTTCCACGCAGCGTTGCCCGGCTCGCGAATCAAACGGTGGGCCAGTCCCATCGGCACCGGGGCCTTGAACCGTTTGGCCTCCCAGAGCAACGTCTCGATCGGCACGCTGCCACGCCCGGCGGTAGTGTCTTCCAGCGCCGCCGTCAGTTGAAGCCCCGGATACTGGTGGTGAACGCGGAATTCGCCCTGCCCGGACAATCCGTCGTCATCTGCCGGTATCCGCAGCCCCGTGCACCATTCATAGAGGTCGGTGAAGAGGTAAAGCGCCGGCATCGAAAAACTCCAATAACCCGGCCCCTCGTGGAAACTGCCATCGGGACTGAACGTCAGGGGAATGCGCTCGAAGCGATCCCACGCCCACCCCAACCACCGGCTGGCCTCGGGCACCTCGCCATGCACCGCCCCCGCGGCCAGCGCGAGCGACAAATGCGAGTACCAATAATGGTTCTGCTGAAAATGGTGCCCACCGCCGCTGCGCCCGGCGAGCGACGCCTCATATACCACCCGACCTTGCCGCTCAATCGTGTCGCGCACGCGGGAGCGGAGTTCCGACGGAACCTGATCATATAACCAGTCGTAGGCCAACGCCACGCCTTCCATGAAATACTCGGCGTCCAGATCCACACCGCAATCCGGGTACGTCGTGGCCGATTCCAGCCAAAGCAAAATGCCCTGCATTTTCTCGGGTTGCGGATCCAGTAGTTGGCTCAGAGCATAGGCGGGAAGAACCCGAAACCCGCCGCCATTGCGTGCACCCGGTTTATAGGCGGGCGGTTTGCGCGTGAGTGCAG
>Ga0080064_1005975_pt1 | contig 13618 bp, 21 predicted proteins | sample Subgrocontami54m_FD_69260 | JGI IMG/M metagenome (GOLD analysis project Ga0080064, IMG submission 69260) | Subsurface groundwater microbial communities from S. Glens Falls, New York, USA - GMW46 contaminated, 5.4 m (SPADES assembly) (version 2) ...
TATTCCTCGTGAATCCAAGAACCCGGAGGATCGTCTTTTTCTCCCATCCCTTGCAAGCCGAACTTGCCGCTCCAGCAGCAGTTACCTCAAATACAATCAGAAAAGTGGCGCTGTCCAACTAGTCTTCGACGAACTGCCCCCCGATGGTATGGGTCAGCGCTACCTGCGTCTTTACTGGATGCTGTTGGACAGCATCCCCGCCTCAGTGCTTTTGCTGGACCGACAGCTTCGTATCCTGTCGGTCAACCGGAACTTCCTGCAAAAGGCCCGCCTGAGCGAGGCGAAAGTGATCGGGCAGCAGCTGGAGTCGGTGCTTCCCGCGGCGATCTGCGAGCACATGCAGGCGCGCACGCGCGTGGCGAACATTTATCGAACGGCCGAGGCGGTCAAGGGAGAGCGGCTGGTTTATCGCGCCCCAGGATTGCCGTCGCGCATGTATGTGTACAGCCTGCTGCCGTTCAGTTGGGAAGACAAGGTCGAGTGCGTCTTGCTCCTGATGGAGGATGTGACCGACAAAGTCCGCTTGAGTGAGGAAGCCCAGCGGGCGGAACGACACTTGGCGAGCGTCGTGGAAAGTGCCAGCGATATCGTCTTGTCCATGGACATCACGGGACGAGTGTTGACCTGGAACACCGCGGCGGCGCGCATCACGGGCTTTGAGGAGCGCGATGTCCAGCACCGCCTGCTTGGCGACCTGTGTCCCAAGGAACAGCGGGATTCCTTGATTCAGATTCTCCGGCAGGCTTCCTTGACCAAGGTGGCCGGTCGGACGGAACCGGTCGAGCTTCATCTCGTTCCCAAGCTGGAGCTTGGGAACGAGGGGAAGGGCGTCGTCCCCATCTCCTGGGTTTTCTCCGCCATGCGCGACGCCGACAATCGAGTCGTTGGTTTGGTGGCGGTCGGCAGAGACTTGACGGAACGCCGCAAGTTCGAGGCGCAGCTGTGGCAATCGGAAAAACTCGCGTCGCTGGGGGTGATGGCCGGCGGGATCGCACACGAGATTCGCAATCCGCTCGCCGTCGTGTCGTCCGCCGCGCAACTCCTCTTGCACCGCAGTCTCACGGCTGAGCTGCAGCGCGAATGCTGCGAACGCATCCTCCCTAACGTTCAGCGCGTGGCGGTCATCATCGAGAACCTCCTTCGCTTCGCGCGCCCTTCCGACAAGGGGTCCGTACATCCCGTGAACCTGGTCTGTGCCGTTCAAGAAGCGGCCAGCTTGGTGGCCAACCAGATTCGCCTGGCCAAAATCGAGTTGCACACCTCCTACCCGGATCAGCCCGTCATTGTCCTCGGCAACCTCGCGCTTTTGCAGCAGGTCGTCACCAATCTGCTGCTGAACGCCATCAATGCCATGATGGCAAAGGGGGGACGAATCCAACTGATCGTCGAAACCGCCGGGAAAAACGCCTTGGTGCGAGTAATCGACACCGGTCCGGGCATTTCATCGGCTCACCTTCCCAAGGTGTTTGACCCGTTCTTCACCACCATGCCCGTCGGCCACGGCACGGGGCTGGGACTGTCGATCAGCTACGCCATCGTCAAGCACTATGGAGGCAAGATCGAAATCAGCAGCTCGGCAGAAAGTGGCACCGAAGTGCGGGTTGAAATCCCGCTCGAAGATGAAGAGGAAAAGCCATGAGCCAAGTATCGGTACCCTTGCGCGTCCTGATCGTTGACGACGAGGAGGACATGTGTTGGGCTTTGCAGACGATCCTTCATACGGAAGGACATGCCGGCGTCGTCGCGCGCACGGCCGCTGAAGCGCTAGCCCTCCTCGCGCGTGATTCGTTCCAGATCGCTTTTGTGGATGTCAAATTGCCCGACATGGAAGGGCTGGAACTGGTTGACCACATCAACCGTCTGGCGCCGAGCGTGACGTGCATCCTCATCTCAGGTTACTACTACGACTACGATGAAGCTGTGCAGCAAAGTCTCAGCAGCGGCCGCATCAAAGCCTTCATCGGCAAACCCTTCCTGCTGGATCAAATCCAGGACGCGCTTGCTTCCAGGAGTCAGGAATCAGGAGTCAGGGGTCAGTGACTGAATGTTGCTGATTCCTGACCCCTGACTCCTGTCAAAGAGTGGTAACTTCCACCCACTGTGGTAACGACCGCTGCTTTCGGCAGAGGTCCAAACAAGTTCCCTGGTGCCGACAATCAAAGTAGTTTCCCATGAATCTCTCGATTTGAAAGTAAGTCCCTGTGGCTTTTCTGGTTTGAATCGGTCACGGCACGCATTTTGCTTTTAACGATTCATCCTCGCAAGAGACCAGCCTGCTGCAGCAAGGTTCCAGTCGCTTGGAACGAGGTAAACCTTTACTTTCACTTGGAGAAGTATCATGGCGAAAGTGATGAAATCCACGGACAGTTCGAGCTTGGCCGAAGTCGTGGATCGCATCCTCGACAAGGGCATCGTGATTGATGCCTGGGTCAAGGTGTCCCTGGTGGGCATCGAGCTGTTGTCGATCGAAGCCCGCGTGGTCGTGGCGTCGGTCGAAACCTATCTGAAGTACGCCGAAGCCATCGGCTTGACCGCGACGGCCGCGGCCCCGGCCTAACGTCTTGCCCGCCGAGGGTCCACCCCGCCCGGTGGGCCCTCCTTTCAAGACCCCCGGGTCTTGTAATGTCGTAACACCAACTGCTTCTAAACAAAAGGAGAAACTGACATGGCAAAGTTTGCGGATGAAGTCAGGACTCTGGTCGATAACATCCACACCTCACATAAGGAGCGTGCGACCACACTCGAGAAACTGTGTGGGGATACACACTCGAAGTTGCAAGAGTTCCAATCGGCCCATAAGCAGATGGCCACCGAGCAGCAAAACCGGTTGGCTGCATTTGCTTCTGGTCTGCGTGCGGGGGTGGCGACGCAGCGGAAGGAATTCCAAGCCGAGAACGAGGGTGCTCATGCTGCCTGGTTCGGCAAACCCTCAAAGAAGCGCAAGTAGCCAATCACAGGTGCGGTGCCGCGGCGGGGGAATCCTTCCGGCCGCGGCCCGCAACCTGAATGACAATTGGTTCCAAGATTTGTAGCCGCATTCGCCAGAATGCGGGGGGAGAAGCGGCTTCCGCCCGCATTCTGGCGAATGCGGCTACGACCAATCCGAATGATCATGCCAAACAGGGAGTTCGCGAATGACTTACAGCACGACGATGAACGACACCGGCAATGGCGCCAATGGCGCCAATGGCACCCATGGCGCCCATGGCGCCAACGGTACGAGGCGAACCAGCCAAGGCGCACCAGGCGCGGACCAACTGTGGCCGGAGGCCAGCGAAGAGTTCGTGCTCACTCCCTTTCTCGAAGAGATCGTCGAGCACGCTCTCGGCTATCTGGAGATCGGCTGCCCCCTTCACTTGTGTGGTCCGGCGGGATCGGGCAAGACGACCCTGGCCTTTCACCTGGCGGCCAAGCTCGCGCGCCCGGTCACCCTCATTCACGGCGACGATGAGTTCGGCAGCTCGGACCTCATCGGCAATGACTACGGCTATCGCAAATCCAAGCTGGTTGACAACTTCATTCACTCGGTCCTGAAGACCGAGGAAGAGGCGAAGAGCCTGTGGGTGGACAATCGCCTCACGGTGGCCTGCCGGCAAGGGAACACGCTGATCTACGATGAGTTCACCCGGTCCAAGGCGGAGGCCAACAACCCGCTCTTGAGCATTTTGGAGGAGAAGATCCTCAATCTGCCCAAGCTGCGCCGCCAGGGCGAGTCCTGCCTCGAGGTCCATGCCGATTTTCGCGCCATCTTCACCTCCAACCCGGAGGAATACGCCGGCGTCCACAAGAGCCAGGACGCGCTGATGGACCGGCTCGTGACCATAACGCTCGGCCACCCCGACTTCGAGACGGAAGCAAGGATCGTGGAAGCCAAGTCCGGCCTGGCCCGGTGCGATGCCGAAGCCATCGTCAAGGTGGTCCGGGCGGTTCGCGAGATGGACCAGAACGGCCATCGGGCCTCGATCCGCGCCGGTCTGTTTATTGCCCGCATGCTGGCCCACCGCGGCGCCCATGCCACGCAGCACGACCCGATCTTCCACCGCGTTTGCCTGGATGTGCTGCACAACAATGCGGCGAAGGTCACCCATAACGGCAAGTCCGTGCGTCAGAAGCGGATTGCCGACGTAATCAAGAAGGTCTGCGCAGGCAGAGGCGCCACATCAAGCGGGTCATGAAGACCAGATCCACGCGCCGAGGAGTGAAAGACATGAGTGTGCAAACGGTCAAGCCGCCCACCATTATCGAGGTCAAGAAAGCCGTTGCCGACTTCCTGCAAACGGCGCTGGAGGAGGTCCACCGAGTCAACATCACGAAGCTGGTGCAAATCGACGCGGACGAAGGGACCTGGGAGGCCGAAGCCGAGGTCTTCTACCCCAACCAGACCGTCAAATCCCTCGGCTTGGCGGTCCAAAAACTGGTGCTCGATCAGGAGTCGTACCTGCTCCGCTTGGACGGTCAGTTGAACGTCGTGGCCTACGGGCCGTTGGAATCGGTGGGGGACGACTAGCGCTAACCACCCTGGCCCCCCCTTCATAAGGGGGGGATGGGGGGGTAACGAGAAGCCAAAGGAGCAAAGACATGGCCACTCTCAGAAGAGGACTCAACAGTATTCGGACTTTGTCGGGAAGCGGCGATGGCATTGCCCGACCTCACAAAATCTTCCTGAAGATTAGCTGCCTCGAGATGGAAAGATCGCGCCGCGGAAAGGAGAGAGAGGCGGCAGGCAAACGGATTGACGCTATTGACGAGCGCCTCCAGGAAATTGATGCCGAGAAGAAGGCGCTTCTCCATCTCCTGCCTCCGGACGCCGACAGCGTGGGGGCGCCCGTGGCCGGCCGGCAAACCGCGCAACGGACGAGCAGCCCAAGGGGAAAACGCGGTTCAGCATTCAGGTACTAATGACAGGAATCAGGAGTCAGGAATCAGGAATCAGGAATCGATGACCCCTGATCCCTGACTCCTGGCCCACGGGAGACCTTCGCCATGCAAACCTTGAATAAACAGGCTCAGGCCCAGCCAGCCGGTTCCAAACGCGCCGGCTGTTATATCTATGCCATCATCGAATCGGCTCAGGATTTGGAACTGGGACCGTGCGGCATCGATGGCGGCCTGGTTTACGCGCTTCATTCCGACGGGCTGGCGGCCGTCGTCAGCGACATGAGTCGCGCTGATCGGCTGCGCCCCGAACGCCGCCGACTGGCCGCCCATCATGACGTGCTCAAGCAGCTGATGGACCGGTTTACCATTTTGCCCATGCAGTTCGGGATCGTCGCGGACAACGTCGGCGCCGTCCGGAAAATCCTGGCCGCCAACCGTGACGCGCTCGCCGATCAGCTCAAACGCCTGGCCGGCAAAGTCGAAATGGGCCTGCGCGTCCTGTGGGACGTGCCCAACATCTTCGAATACTTCGTCAACACCCATGCGGACCTGCGTCTGGTCCGCGACCAGCTGTTCCGGGGCGGCCGCGATCCTTCCCAGGAAGACAAGATCGAGCTGGGGCGCATCTTCGATCATCTTCTCGGCGACGAAAGACGGCAGCAGACCGAGCGCGTCATGAAGGCGCTCAAAAAATGTTGTTTCGCGTTCAAGGAAAACAAGCTGAGGCAAGAACGCGAAGTCATGAACCTGGCGTGCCTGGTCGGCCGGGACGAACTCAAGAGCTTCGAGCAGGGAGTCTTCGAGGCGGCAAACCTGTTTGACAACCATTACGCCTTCGACTTCAACGGACCTTGGACGCCGCACAACTTCGTCGAAGTGGACCTTCAGGAGTCAGTCAGCAGTCGGCAGGAGCAGTAGGCAGTAAAGACCAGTGCGTTTTTACTGCCTACGGCGGCTGCCTACTGCCGACTGATGCAATAGGACTTTGCCATGGTGATCGCTGACGACATCCTGTTCTTCCCCATGCGCGGGCTCTTGTTCGTTTTCAAGGAAATTCACAAGGCGGTCCAGGAGGAATCCAAGAACGAAGCGGCAGCCATCCGCGGCGAATTAAGCCGGCTCTATCTGCTGTTGGAATCGGGACAACTAACCGAAGTGCAGTTCGATGAGCGCGAAAAAGAATTGCTCGATCGCCTCGACGAACTGGAGTCGTACCGCGGCGAGATAGGCGACCAAGAGTCAGGAGTCAGGAGTCAGGGATCAGGAGTCAGTGACTAAGCATTGCTGATTTGTGACCCCTGACCCCTGACCCCTGACCCCTGACCCCTGACCCCTGACCCCTGACCCCTGACCCCTGACCCTTAACCAACGGTGAATGCAATGCAAGCAACACAAGCAACACAAGCAACACAAGCAAGACAAGCAACACAAGCAACGAATGCCATAGAACTCAGAAATGGCAAACCAACGGAAGCGCCCATTCCCGCCCCGGCGGATGGCAATGGGGTGGCGCCTGCGCCTCCGCCCGACGATCTGACCGCATCCATCCTCAACCGGCTGCTGCGGATGGCCGACAACTATCGGACCGCCGGCGCTCTGTGGCAAGCCGAGGAAATGTATCGCAGGCTGATGGTGGACTTTGCGGACACGCCGCAAGCCGAGCAGGCACGCAGGCGGCTGATGGATTTGTGCGAGGCGTATGGGCTGGCCGGTCAGCTTCATCACGCGCGCAGCCTCTACGAACGGCTCCTGTAACCAGGAGTCAGGAATCAGGAGTCAGGAGTCAGGAGTCAGGAATCAGGAATCAGGAGTCAGGAATCAGGAGTCAGGAATCAGGAGTCAGGAGTCAGGAGTCAGGAGTCAGGAGTCAGGAATCAGGAATCAGGAGTCAGCAACATTCAGTCACTGACCCCTGACTCCTGATTCCTGACTCATGACTCCTGACTCCTGGAGAGGGAGAGACATGGCTAGGACGGAGTGTCTTCGGGCCGAGGAGCACATCTCGCTATGCGAGGCCATCGACCGCGTGCTCAACAAAGGCGTCGTGTTGAGCGGCGACGTGATTATTTCCGTGGCGGACGTGGATCTGATTTACCTTGGTTTGAATGTGGTGCTGACTTCGGTGGAAAAAGCTCGCAGCATGAGCCAGGAGTCAGTGGGCAGTGGGCAGTAGGCAGTGGCAGTAGGCAGTGGCAGTAGGCAGTGGCAGTAGGCAGTGGCGCCTGCCGCTGCCGACTGCGACTGCGACTGCGACTGCGACTGCGACTGCGACTGCGACTGCGACTGCCGACTGCCGACTGCCGACTGACCCCTGATCCCTGAGCGTTGGAGACACGCCATGAGTCCGCCGCCATTTGCCCAAGTCGAATCGCAAGCCCTGGGGCAGTTTGCCCAGGTCATGAGCCAGACCACCCCCCTCTCTCCCCCCCTTGGCAAGGGGGGGCTGGGGGGGTCGAAATTGACCATCAACCCGGACAACGTCAAGAACGGCCTGGGCAAACTGGTCTTGACGCTGGTGGAATTGCTGCGTGAACTGCTGGAACGCCAGGCCATCCGCCGCATCGACGCCGGCTCCCTGACCGACGCCGAAGTGGAAAGGCTTGGCGTGACCTTCATGCGTCTTGCCGAAGAAATGGAGCGCTTGAAGGAAGTGTTCGACCTCAAGGATGAAGACCTGAATATCGATTTGGGGCCGCTGGGCAAGCTGCTGTGAGGCAAGGTGAAAACATGAGTCAGAACAATGGTTGGATTTCGGTGCCGTGCGCGTTTTGCCGCGGCAGGGGCGTTGATCCCTACGACCTGTTGTCAGCGCTATCGCGCTGTGAGGTGTGCAAGGGGCAAAAAATGGTGCTAATCCCCCGCGCGCATGAACGGTGCCCCTTCTGCAAAGGGACCGGCAGCTACAAGACCTATTGGTGCTCGGTATGCCGAGGCAAAGGCGCGGTGGCGGAGCTGGTCGGACCGACCGAGGTTTGCCCGCAGTGCGACGGCTTGGCATTCGCAGCCTCCAGCGGCTTGCCTTGCCTGGAATGCAAAGGGCTAGGCCGCGTGCTTGTTTCGCCCAAGGAAGAAGGAGTGGATTCGTGATCATCAAAACCAACCGACATCTGGTTTCCTCTCTTCGCGGCGCCAATTTCCGCCGCGTGACTTGTGACGGCCGCACCTAGTCGGTGCGCGCCGTTCGTACCGGCGAGCCGAGCTCCGTAAGGAGCCGGGTGAGTTTGCGGCCCTAAAACCCGGCCGCTCACGCGGCTCGGCTCGCCATAACGCTACACGCCGCCACGCTCGGTCGAGGAGAAGAAATCATGAGTCATGATAATGGCGCACGTCACTCCGTGCACAGCGCAACCCTTGCCGATATACTTGAGCGAGTCCTCGACAAGGGCTTGGTGATTGCCGGGGACATTAAGATCAAACTGGTGGATATTGAGCTGCTCACCATTCAAATCCGCTTGGTGGTTTGCTCGGTTGACAAGGCCCGCGAAATGGGCATGGATTGGTGGGTAAGAAATCCCGACTTTGCCTCACTTGGCGCGTCGCCTCCTCGGCAAGATATCGCGGAGATGAAGAAAGAAATCGCGCAGCTCGAAAGAAGGTTAGCTTCTCTGAGCCCATCCCCAGCATGTGAGGCAGCTGCATGTTAGATCATCTCAGCCATGTGACGACCCAGAATTCGTCCAAGGAAACTTTGCGCTGGCATGCACGCGCGATCGAGGCAATTCCCGGCTCTCCGCCATTCGTGGGGAAAACTTAGACGATACCGGAACACTATCGACGCAACATGCTTTTTGACAATGAGTTGCGCTCCATAATCAACTTTTGAATGGGCATGGTTCAATTCTTGTCATTTCTGGGTGACAGAGTGAACGCTGTAGGGACTACACTTGCCTGTCATGTGATGCCGACATTTTTTTCGATGTAACATTGGATGGATCAAGGGGATAGGAAGTTGAGTGCGTGCCAACTGTGTCGGAATGCTGTCGTCTCGAATATCACCTATGCCAGTGACCATTCTTGAACAATGTCGGCAACCGACGCACATTTTCGACGCAAGTCGCTCGACGGCCATGGTTTACACCGAAAGTCGCCGCGTTTCAGGGCGCCCCCAGGGGGGGTGAAATGAAACGCGGCGCGAAGTGCACGCTGACCCCGTTCGTGTCCGTCAACTCGCGGAACGAGTTGACTACATCGCCACCGCCTTGCCCGTCTTCACCGACTCGCACTCCTTGTGGCACAACACCAACGCATCGCGGGCGAGCTTGCCGCTCAGCAGATCCGGTTCCTTGCCGGCCGTAACGCCGTCATCTGGGGCGAACAAGACGCTTACCTAGCTCTCACCCTGATTGACCGGCTGGATCGGTGGGTTCCCGATTTGCGGGTTGAGCGAATTCCTGACGCCAGCCATTGGGTGCAGAACGATGTGCCGGATCGAGTCAACCGGCTGCTCATCGAGTTTTTCAAGGCGTGAACGTCATGCCCACGGGTGGACTCAGTATTTCCATTTCTCAAGGAGGGGGCCGCTCGCAACGATTATCCATAGTATCCAAGTGCAAATCCCTTTGGTTTCGGGAGGTATCCCCATGCGATGGTCCCTTTTGTTGGCTGGGTTTCTCCTGAGTCATTCCTTTGCCGATGCGTTTGAGCCGATCCCTGACAAACTGGTGGTTTTGACTTTCGACGACGCCAGCAAATCGCATTTCACGGTGGTGCGGCCCCTCCTCAAGAAGCACGGTTTTGGGGCGACCTTCTTTGTTACCGAAGGCTTCGATTTTCCGACCAACCGGCGCGATTACATGTCCTGGCAAGAAATCGCCCAACTCCACAAGGATGGCTTCGAGATCGGCAACCACACCCGGGATCACCTGGCCGTCACGGACAAAACCGTTCGGGACCTGGCTGCCCAGGTGCGAGGGATCAACGATCGTTGCAAGGAACACGGGATTCCGGTGCCGACCAGCTTCGCCTATCCCGGCAACGCCCTGACCAAAGCCGCCTTGCCCATTCTCAAGGACCTGGGCATCCGCTTCGCCCGGCGCGGCGGCAGTCCGGAATATCCTTATAAGGAGGGCCAAGGGTTCGCCTACGAGCCGGGGCTCGATCATCCGTTGCTCATTCCCTCCGCCGGTGACGCCCGGCCTGCCTGGAACCTCGACGATTTCAAAAAAGCGGTAAGCCAGGCCAAGCAGGGCAAGATCGCGGTCCTCCAATTCCACGGAGTTCCCGACACCGCCCATGATTGGGTGACCAGCAGCAAGGAGCAGTTCGAGGGATATCTGAAGTATCTTGCCGACCATCGCTTCCAGGTGATCGCCCTGCGCGACCTTGCCAAGTACGTCGATGTGGACATCACCCCGTCGAGTCCTTTTGGCGTGGTGGAGGAACGTAAGCGGCAACTTGCGACGGGCAAGTAGGAACGCAGCGGAAGGCCAAGGTAACTATTTTCGATGCCGAGGACGGTGAGAATTCTCCAAGATCATCGGCAATCGCGGCCGCCGACTTCGATCCGCCGCTGATCGGCGGCGCGGCGGCACGGTCGGGCGACCGTGCCACAACGGGGGTGATGCGGATCGCGCAGGCGCCGTGGCGTCAGGGCGTGCCGCTGCTGCCCGGCAGCCGCGTCCTCAGCCTGGCCGTCAGCGACGAAAAAATGGGGACTGGCTCCGGCCATCCCGCGGAAAATCTTGGAATTATCGAGACCAGGCCGGTGCCTGTCCCCATTTTTTCCGGGCGCTTGCAGCCCGTACGATTTGGCCAACTGGGTCGCCGCCGGCTTTCGACTTGAGCAGAGTAAGCAGCCTCCCGGAAAACGTGATAGAATAGGGAGCGGTTGAATTCCCGAGCAAACGCGGAGAAGCAACGACCGTGACGATGGTTGTCGGCTATCACGGATGTTTGCGGGTGTTTGCCGACGGTGTGCGTTCGGGCAAGATGCCTCTCGACCGATGGAAACCAAGCCAGAACGTGTTTGACTGGTTGGGAGAGGGGATTTACTTCTGGGAAATCAGCCGAACTCGGGCCGAGCAATGGGCGGCCCTGCGGTTTGGGAAACAAGCGGATGTTTTGGAGGCCAAGATCGAACTGGGGCGATGCCTCGATTTGCTCGAAAGCACGTATCACGATGCTCTTCGGACGACCTACCGGAACCTGCGATCGGCCTACCGAAAACTCGGATGGACCTTGCCGAAGAATCAGGACAAACGGCACGATCTGGATTGTCTGGTGATCAACCAGTTCGTCAAGCTCGCGGAACGGTTTGCGAACCGCCACGGCGGCGCCTTTCAAACCGTTCGCGGAGTGTTTGAGGAAGGGCGGCCGCTGTTTCCCGGTTCCGCGATTCGAAGCGAATCGCACATTCAGATCGCCGTGCGGGACGTTCGGTGCATTCGCATCCGCGATCAACGGAGGAAGAAACCATGACCGATCAAGAAATCGCCCAGGCGCTGCGACATTTGATCCACGAAGACGGCAAACGCCCTCCTCAAGAACAGATTCGGGACTTGATCGAAGCGGGCGTGATCGACGAACAGGGACGAGTGCTCATTGGCGATCGCAAAATGGGTAAGCAAGATCAGCAGCCTACTCAGAAAAACGGTCAAATCTCTGCGCCTACCGTCCGAAAGCTGACCGGAACGTGAGCGAGGTCGCGAGAACACCTTGTGACGGACCGACAACGCTCTCAACGGTGTCGCGCCCGGCTGCCGGCGAGTCGTGGGAGACGTCCGCTGAAGGATGACAGCCCGATTTTGGAGGAAGTCCGCCGCCGGATGGAAATCAGCGCCCGCTTCGACCACGGTTTGGAACAGTACCTGACCCATCTGCGTGCGATCGAACGTCTGCTTTGCAGATCGCGTGGTCAGCCAGGTCACGGTGATTCGGCCAGCGAGCGCTGCTGAGCCGGTCGAGTCCTAGCGAGCAAGCAGCGCAACCGCCCGTTCCAATGGTCCGCTTCGCCGCCGCAGTACACGACGAGAAGCGGAACCGGAAGCGCTGCGGCGTTCAGTGACGCGAAGCCGGCCGTTCGGAAGCGCCGCCTGGCAGCAACAGACGGCCGAGAGATTGGGGTACAATCGACCTTTCGAGCCCCCGGCCGGCCAAGAAAGCAGACGAGGAAAGCAAGGCAGTGAAGCTGTCGGAAACGGTCAGGGTCTTCTATTCTTTCCCGGACAAGATCGCTTAACCTGCATTTCTCACAAGGCGGAGAGCGGGTTTTCTAACCCGTCAGTCCCAAGCGGGTTAGAAAACCCGCTCTCCGAACACCGTGTCGCAAAACACAATGGTGAGAAATGCCGCTTAACCGCTTGTGGGACTTGCTGCCGCAAGTTAGAATCCAGGCATGGAGGACGCCATGATTGAACTGACTCAAGAGCAAGTAAAAGCCCTGGAAGCCCAGCAGGCCCCGTTACAACTGCTGAACCCGGCCACGCAGCAGGTGTACGTGCTGATCCAAAAGAACGTGTACGACCTAACGGGCGGGATCGTCGGCGGCGGCAAGGGCCGCGTCTGGGACGACGAGGCCGATGATGACCTCATTGCCGATCACGATCTCATTCGGAAGCGAGCATGAACCGGGGCGAAGTGGTTCAGGTAGACTGGCCGTACAGCGACCTTTCCGGGACCAAAGTGCGACCCGCCGTCGTCCTGCGGGCGGACTTCCTGGACGGGCTCCTAGCACTTGGACCGGGGAGCCGGACGGCGAAGGGGCTTCGCGCTGGCGTATTTCTTCAATTGTTCCAAAGAGATCGGGCGGGTGACCAGGACAGTTGCCTTAGCTTTTTCAGTCGGTTTCATCGTGTACTCCGAAGAGTGTTTCGAGGTCAGGGATTGCCAGGATTTTCCAGAGGGATGACGAGGAACCGTCGTTCGCGCAGGAATTGGCCCGCTCCATACAGCTGCAAGCGATAATCGCCCGGCTCGGGAAAGACCAATTCGACCAGACGAAACGCGATCTCCACCTCTTCGGTGGGATCAAGGAAGTTAACCGTCGTCTCAAACTCCAGGACCGGTTCGCGCGCCTCGTCCACGTCGATCAGCCGGAGCCGCATCGGTGTCTCGCCGCGCCCGTCGATCATGCTAGCGTACACGGCCAAGCTGGGGCAGTTGAACGGAAAGGCGGCAGCGCCAATGGAGGCGCGCGTACCCAGGACAAAGAATTTGGCCGTGCTGTCATCCCGATGCACGTAATCGGCGATGACCAGAGCCAAAACCTCGGGTGGTTGTTGTTCGACGGGCAAAATACTGCCTCCCTAAATGCGATCCCTACCATTCATGCAATCTACCGTAGCGAGCCAGTCAGGTCAAGCATCGAGCGGACGTGTCCATCAGCCGAAAACCGCAGCGGAACTGGAAGCGCTGCGGCGTTCGGTGGCGCGAAGCCAAGCCGTTCGGAAACGCCCCCTGGCAGGAACCGACGGCCGAGAGATTGGGATTGCAATCGACCTTTCGAGGCTCGGGCCAGCCAAGAAAGCAGATGGGGAGAGCAAGGCAGTGAAGCTGCCCGGAAACGGTCCGCGTCCGCTTTTTTTCTTTAGGATAGAATGAGATTGCGACAACACTCCTTCATCATGAATGAGTAACCCATGAAAAAAACAACCCTCGAAAGCCTGGAAAAGCGCGTCGCGGCCCTCGAAAAAAGCCTGGCGCAAGTCTTGCAGACTCAGCCGCAACCCGGCGAATGGAAGGACTGGCGCCAAGCCGTTGGGAAGTTCAGGCCGACTGATCTCTCCGCGGAAGTCGATGCCGC
>Ga0080064_1005977_pt1 | contig 13612 bp, 6 predicted proteins | sample Subgrocontami54m_FD_69260 | JGI IMG/M metagenome (GOLD analysis project Ga0080064, IMG submission 69260) | Subsurface groundwater microbial communities from S. Glens Falls, New York, USA - GMW46 contaminated, 5.4 m (SPADES assembly) (version 2) ...
CCCGCCCTACCTTCCAAACCTTTTTCGACGGCCTCCGAGACCCGGAACCAACGGCGAAACGTTCGCACGACTGGTCGTCGGTCGAAAAAGCACCCTGCGCGCGAACCAACGCAGCTCTAGTCAGTCTACGGCCGGTGGGAGGATGCTTATGCGATTGTTCCGAGCCGTAGTGGGATTGCTGGCGGCGACGTCGCTGGCGGGCCTCGCACGCGCCGGCGACATGACCTGGACCTTTGCGGTCCAACTGGCCGCCACCGTGAGCACCGACCCTGCGCGCGTGGAGCTCAGGTGGACGACGGATCCCTTCCCGGTCCGCGACTATGCGGTTTATCGGAAAGGTGTTACCGACGCGTCCTGGGGCGAACCCGTGATCCTCGGGGCCGACGCGTTGTCCTTCACCGATGAGAACGTCGAGGCCGGCCGGATTTACGAATACCAGGTGATTCGCCATGCGGTGAGTTACACCGCCTACGGCTACATCGCGGTGGGGCTCGATGCGCCGCTGGTCGACACGCGCGGCCGCGTGATCCTCGTGGTCGACCGCTCGATCGCCGATCCGATCGCGGCGGAGCTCCGCCGGCTCGAAACGGACCTGGCGGGAGACGGCTGGACGGTGGTCCGCCGGGATGTGGCCCGCGACGCGTCGCCGGCCGACATCAAGGCCGAAATCAGGAACGAATGGCAGGCCGACCGCGAGCGCACGAAATCCGTGCTGCTTTTCGGGCACATTCCCGTGGTGCGTTCGGGCAATCAAAACGTGGACGGGCACCAGGCCCGGCCGATGCCGGCGGACGTGTTCTACGGCGAGATGGACGGCGATTGGACCGATGCGAACGGCGATGGCATCTACGACCCGAGCACCCTGCCCTCGGACCTGGAGCTGATGGTGGGCCGCGTCGATTTCGCCGACCTGCCGGGCCAGTATTCACCGATCCCCTACGCGGGCGAGGTCGACCTGTTGCGCCGCTACCTCGACAAGGATCACGCGTTCCGCCACGCCGCCGTCCGGCCCGCCGCGCGCGCGATCGTCGGCAACGCGGTCGGGGACGGCAACGGCATCACCGCCGGGCAGGCGTACGCAGCGAGCGGATACCGCAATTTCGCCGCGCTCGTCGGCGCGGCCAACGTCGTGACGGCGAATGCGGATGCCGGCGCCGCGCCGGAGGACCGCTGGATGGCGCGGTTGTCGGCGGATGACTATCTGTGGGCGTACGGCTGCGGCGCCGGGAGCGATTTTTCGATTGGCGCCCTCGGATCGCACGGGGTCTACGGTGACGCTTGGGCCAGCGATTTTCTGGAGAAGAAACCGAAGGGCACCTTCTACCTGCTGTTCGGCAGCTGGTTCGTCGACTGGGCGAAACCGGACAACATCATGCGAACCTCGCTGGCCGGGCCCGATTACGGGCTGGCGGCCTGTTATTCGGGCCGGCCCCATGTGTTCCTGCACCACATGGGCGTCGGCGAACCGATCGGTTACGGTATGCGGATCAGCCAGAACAACGCCGGCCTTTACCAAAACCAGGTGCAGCGCCAACTGCGCGGCGTGCACCTCGCGCTGCTCGGCGATCCGACGCTCCGGATGCACCAGCTCGCGCCGCCGCGCGACGTGGCGGTCCGCCTCGAGGGCAACGACGCCGTCGTGACGTGGAGCGGCTCGACCGACAAAGTGCTCGGCTACCACCTCTATCGCGCGAGCCATGCGAACGGACCGTTTACGCGGCTGACCGAATCGCTGGTGGGCGAAACGCGTTTCGTCGACCATCGCCGGGCGGCTGACGCGCCGATCTACATGGTGCGCGCGGTCACGCTGCAGAGCGGGCCCAGTGGAAGTTTCTACAATGCCAGCCAGGGCATCACCGCCTCGCTCGACGCCGCCGCGGTCGGGCTCACGCTCAACCGAGCCAACGAGGACACCGCCGCGACGAACCCGACCGACGTCGTCTGGTTCGATGATACGCTGCCGACCGGTGCCATCGGTTTTGCGTCGGAGAACGACCGCTGGAACTGGGTCCAGGCGGACCCGGCGCCGTTCTCCGGCGGTGCGGCCCATCAGGGGGAAAACGCGCCGGGGCTGCACCATCATTTCTTCGGGTTTGCCGCGGCGCCGCTGAACGTCGGGACGGGCGACACCCTGTTCGCGTACGTGCAGCTCGATCCAAATAATCCGCCGCGCGAGGTCATGCTCACGTGGTTGACCGATTCATGGGAGCAGCGCGCCTACTGGGGCGACAACCTGATCGGCGAAGGCACGGACGGCAGTCCCTCGCGGTGGTCGATGGGACCGCTGCCGCGCACCGGCCGCTGGGTGCGGCTGGAGGTGCCGGCGGCCGCCGTGGGCTTGGAAAACCAGAACGTGAGCGGGATGGGCTTCTCCGCATTCGACGGCCGGGCGACCTGGGATCGGGCCGGCAAGTCGCATCCGTGATATCGTGGTAGGTCAGCGCACCTGCGTGCGCGCTACTGTAGCGGTCGAGGTAACGAGACCCGATGCCGTGGGTCTCGTTACCTCGACCATCTACGCCCCTTGAGGTCCCTTGGTACATTGGTCTCTTGGTCTCTGGTCCATGGTCTCTGGTCCATGGTCTCTGGTCCCATGGTCTCTGGTCTCTGGTCTCTTGGTCCCTTGGTCTCTGGTCCATAGTCTATAGTCCTTGGTCCCTTGGTCCCTTGGTCCTTTGGTCCCTTGGTCCCTGGTCCCTGGTCCCTGGTCCATGGTCCATGGTCCTTCGTCCGCACCACCCACTTCCGCAGTAGCAAAGTACCCCATAGGTCAGCGCGCCCGCTTCCGCTTCAATAGGCGGTGTGACTTTCGCGCTTCGGGTCGTCGCCGCGCTGGCGGCCTGCCTTGCCACACTCCCCCTCGCGCGGGCTGAAACGCTGCCGGCGTTCGAACCGCCGCGCATCGGTCCGCCCGCCAACGGCAGCGTGGCGCTGCAAATCATTTCGCCGACGGTGCTCGAGCTCGCGATCATCGTCGGCGGTTCGCCGAAGGTTCCGCCCGACGGTCCGTTCCCCGCGCCCGAGGTGCCCCGGTTCAAGCCGGCCGAGTTCACGGTGAGCGTCGATGGCACGACGGCCGCCGTCCGCGAAGTGGGCTTCCGCCGCCGGGCGGTCTACGCGCCGCTCAAGCAGCGCGACCTGCGCGTGGGGAATTACGTCTACCTGCAGCTCGAGTCCGCCCTCCGCGACCACCAGAAGGTCGAGGTCACCTACGCTGGTGGCGTTCCCTGGCTGGCGAAAGTCCGCGCCAACGCGACGAGCGATCCGCTGCGGCTCGGGCCGGCGGTCCATTGCAACCAGATCGGCTACGCGCCCGACTGGCCGAAGACGGCCGCGGTCGGCTACTATCTCGGCGATTTGCATGAACTGCCGGCGCCGGCGGCCAAGGAGTTCATCGTCGTCAACGTGCGCACGGGCGAGGTGGTGCACCGCGGCGCCCTGACGCCGCGGCCCGAACGCAATTCGCCGCAGCCGTGGTACCGCCACGTCGTCGAGGCGGACTTCAGCCCGCTGCGCACGCCCGGCGAGTACCGGCTGGTCGTGCCGGGCCACGGGGCCTCGTATCCATTTTTCATCGACGAAGGCATGGCCGGGACGTTCGCCCGGACCTACGCGCTCGGGCTCTACCACCAGCGCTGCGGGGCGGCCAACGCCCTGCCCTTCACCCGCTTCACCCACGACGCCTGCCACACCGCGCCGGTCGAGGTGCCGGCCCGTCCGGTCAAGACGTTGAAGGGTTTCGACGAAGCCGACGCGAACGCGGACCTGTTCCCCTACGTGCGCAAGGGCAGCTTCGACGCGGCGGGCGGCCACCACGACGCCGGCGACTACAGCAAGTACACGATCAACAGCGCGGGCCTGATTCACAACCTGCTGTTTGCCGTCGATAATTTCCAGGGCGTCGCGGAGCTGGACAATCTCGGACTGCCCGAGAGCGGCGATGGCGTGAGCGATCTGCTGCAGATCGCGAAATGGGAAAGCGATTTCCTCGCCAAGCTGCACGACGACGACGGTGCGTTCTACTTCCTGGTTTACCCGCGCGACCGGCGCTACGAGGACGACGTGCTGCCCGACCATGGGGACCCGCAGATCGTGTGGCCGAAAAACACGGCGGCGACCGCGGCGGCGGTTGCGGCGCTGGCCCAGGCCGCCTCCTCGCCGAAGTTCCGCGAGCGTTACCCGGAAGCGGCGAAGCAATACCTGCAGGTCGCGCGCCGCGGGTGGGATTTCCTCGTCGCGGCCGAACAGAAACTCGGTCGCGGCCACACCTACAAGAAATTCACCCATTACGGCGACCTGTTCCAGGATGCGGACGAATTCGCCTGGGCCGCGTGCGAACTGTATCTGGCGACCGGCGACGCCCGGTACGAGCGCGAACTCAGGACGCGGCTGAACCCCCGCGATCCCAACACGCGCCGCTGGGGCTGGCGGCGGCTGAGCGAGGCCTATGGCAACGCGATTCGCAGCTACGCCTTCGCCGCGCGCAGCGGGCGGGTGGAGAAAAACAAGCTCGATCCGCAGCTGCTGCGTGGTTGCGAGGATGAAGTCATCGCCTGCGCGGAGGACTGGTGGAAGGCGGCGCGGGCCTGCGCCTACGGCACGAGTTATCCGGAGCCGACCAAGCGCGTGCTGGGCGGCGGCTGGTATTTCGCCGGTGACCAGGCGTTCGACCTCGCGGTCGCGGCGCAGCTCGATTATCCCGCGATGGCCGACCGGCGGCCGGCGTTCCGCGAGGCCGTCGTATCCAATTTCAATTACGACGCCGGCTGCAACCCCGTGAACGTCTGCTACATCACCGGGCTCGGCTGGAAACGGCCGGTGGAGATCGTCCACCAGTACTCGCAGAACGACCGGCGGATGATGCCGCTCAGCGGGATTCCGCTCGGGGGCATCCAGGAGGGATTCTCGTGGTTCGGCTTGTACAAGAGCGAACTCGGCGCGCAGACGTATCCCCAGGACGGGGCGAAGACGGGACCCTACCCCATCCTCGATCGCTGGGGCGACTCGTTCAATTTGCAGACCGAGTTCGTCGTGACGAACTCCGCGCGCGCGCTGGCGGCCGCGGCGTGGCTGATGGCGCAGTCACCGCTGCGCACGCAGCCGTGGAAGTCGCAGAGCGCGGAAATCAGCGGCGTGCCGGCGTCCGCCAGGTTGAACGAACACGTCGCCCTGCGGCTGAACGTTGCCGGGCTCGACCTGAACGAGGCGCGGGTTGTCTGGGAGGGCCGCGACAACCCCGCCGTGTTCGGGCGCGACTTCGCCTTCACGCCCCGCCACGCGGGCGAGCAATGGGTCGAAGCCGAGGCGCAGTGGCCGGACGGCCGGCGGGTGTTCGCGGTGGCGACTTTTGGCGCGAAATAGGCGCGACGCGCGATCGTGAAGAGCCGCGGTCCGCCTCCTCCGCGCCGCCATTACGATGTGAATCCCGCGGCGGGCATACTACAGCGGTTTCAGAAATTTCGTAGCCACCTGGTTGTTTGTAGCCACGAGCGTGAGCGAGTGGACGGTCGTTCCGCTCGCTCACGCTCGCGGCTACAGTTTTGCTGAAATCGCTCTAGCCCTAATGCCTTTCGGAAATTCATGGCTCACGCGATCTGGAAATGAATTGGCCCCTCATGCGATTCGTTCTTGAGCAAACGTGGCCAGCCGCTGATCGGCTGGCGCAGAGCCCGTGGACAGGATCGGCTGCGTCGAGGCTTCACCAGAAATCGGCGGGCGTGCCGCAGGAAGCGTTCGGTCAACTGCTGTTTTTGGTCGCGGCTGAGCAAATCGGGACCGAGCGCGAAGACCAGCCAGAGGGGGCGGATCAGCTCGAGGATTTTCATGAAGCTGATCCGCAGCACCGGCGCTTGCCCCGCGGCGGCGCGCTGACGTTCGCGGGCGAGCACGGCACTGGCGAGGACCAACGCCGCGATTTCCTGCGCGGCAGTGGCGACGGTGTGGCTTTGCAGCAGCTCGCTCTTGCGCAGCTGGCGTTTCAATTGCCGGTAATACAGCTCGTGTTCCCAGCGCTGCGCGTAGAGCCGCGCGAGTTCGCCGGCCGGCGCTTGTGCGGGCTCCACCAAGCTCGTCCACAACTGCAACTCTTGCGTGCGGTGGCCCGGACGGGCGACCTGCACGCGGATCTCGCGCAAGGTGAGCCAGCGCGCGATGTGTCGCGGCTGGCCCTTTTCCCGCAGTGGCACCTCGATGAGCCGGCTGCCGTCCTTGAACCGGCGCAGCGTGCGCACTTTGATCTGGCTGCGCGCGCGAAACAAAAAGTGACTGCCCACGCGGGTGCACGCCGCCAGCGTCTCAGCCGCAAACGCCGCGCAGCCATGCAGGCGGTCGGCCAGCAACAAGGCGCGGGCCGGCAGGCGCGCCAACAGGCGGCCCGCCAGTTGCCATTCCGACTCGCCCTGCCGGCCGATCGCCGCGGCCAGTGGATTGTGCAAGCCAAGCTCGAGCAGCACGCCGGTCACGATCTTCCCGAAAGCGGCCCGTCCGCGACGCGTCTTGGTCTTGGTCACCGCTTCCTGGATTTGCGGAGTATTGCACAGGCTGAACTGTGTGCCGTCGAGTGCCAGCAGCCTCCAGCCCCGCCAGAAGCCGTCGCCCTGGCGTCGGCGCCGGGCCAGTGGCCGCAGCGCCCAGTGCATCACCTCTTCGAATACCTGCCAGGGCAACCGCTGACGCCGGTCCGAGCACGCGCTGTCGCAAAGGCTGTCGTCGAAGAGCAACGTGAAGTGTTCGGCCAGGGTGCCGCTGCGCTGCATGACGTGAAAGACCAACGCCGTCACCAGCGGCTTGAGTGCCACCCGCGGCCGCCGCCCGCGTCGACGGGGCAGAGCCGGCGGCGCGTGGTTCGGCCACAAGGCCTCGAAGGCGGCGCGGAACCCAAAGAAGTCGCCGCAGCGTGGCCGCCGCTGGCACTTCGCGCGTCGTTTACGCTGGAGCGCTGCACGACGCTTCTCCTCCCGAGAATGCCGATGCATTCCAATGATAACGGTCCATGACTCGATCCTAAAGCGAAAACACGCCGCCCGGCAGCCTCAATTTCCGAAAGGCATTAGGGCTAGCGGTGAAAACGTCCCACCAGGACCGCCTTGCCCAGGATGTGGCCATCCATCGCGCTCAACACTTCGGCGCGCGTGGCGTCGGAGGTGAGATCGAGCTTCGTATCGAGGGCAAACAGCTCCCACGTGTAGTGATGATGTGGGCCGGCGGCCGGCGCGCCGGGTCCAAGATAACCCACCGCGCCGCGGAAATTCTTCGTCTGCAGCGAGCCATCGGGGAGCTTCGCCTCCGCCGGCACCGCCTCGGGCAGGCTGCGCGCCGTGCCGGGAATGTTGATCACCATCCAATGCAGGATATCGGTGCTCTTCTTTTGCGGCGCGGTGTCCGGATCGTGCATGATTAGCACGAAGCTCGTCGTATTCGCGGGAACATTACTCCACTCGAGCTTGGGCGAGATGGGATTGGGCACACCTTGCGTGTACTTCGCGGGGACTTCGCCCCCGTCCAGGAACGCCGAGGTGGTCAAGGTCAGCCCGGGACCGGCGGGGCCCTTGCCCTTTTGTTTGGCCGGCGCTTGCGCGAACGCGAGCGAGGCCGACATGAGCAAGCCCAGAGCACAGGGTAGGAACTTCATGGTTCCGGCTTTTCTGTTACGCCGGTAAATCGGATTCAACCCTTATTGCAGCGCACTGCGCAGCGCCTCGCCCCGGGGACGTATCGGTCGATTGACGGCGGCGGGTGGTGGCGCAAAGTCAGCGCTTGCCCTCGGAAGCGAACGTTTCATGGTTGGCCCGAAAGCGTTACCCCGCGTTCTCGCTAATCGCCCCATAGTCGAGAGGCCGCTCCGCGTCGGTGCTCGATGTGACGGCATGCTTTGCCACCCCAGTCACCGCCGCGATTCGAACACCCCCAGAACCATGAAACGAAATCCTCGCGTTCTCCTCCTCCTCGGATGGTCCGTGCTCGCCCTCGTGGCACGTCTCGACAGTTTTGCGGCAGAGGGCAATCCCAGCGCCGGCGCGCACGCGACCGGAACCATCACCGGCTCGATCAGCAACGCCGCCACCCGCAATCTGCTGGAAGGCGCAAAGGTCGAGCTGCCCGCCCTCGGGCTGTCCGCGCTCACCGACAACACCGGCCGTTACGTGCTCACGGGCGTGCCGGCCGGCAACCACCAGCTCACCGTCTCGTATATTGGGCTCGATCCCGATACGCGTCAGGTAACGGTCGGTTCGGGCGAGCGCGCGGTGCGCGATTTCGAGCTGAGCTCGGGCATCTACCGGCTGGAAGCGTTCAAGGTCACCGGTGAGCGCGAAGGCGATGCGCTCGCCCTCACGGCGCAGCGCAATGCGAGCAACGTGAAGAACATCGTCGCAATGGACTCGTTCGGCAACCTGCCGAACATGAGCGCGGGCGAGGTGCTGATGCGGATGCCCGGCATCGCGGGCAGTCCGACCGAGGAGGGGCTCGCCTACGCCTTCAACGTGCGCGGCATGGCGCCGGCGCTCAACACCGTGACGGTGGACGGCGGCCTGATGGCGAGCATCGGCACGAACCGCGCCTTCGAGCTGCAGAGCATCACCGGCACGATGTTCGAGCAATTGGAACTCATCAAGGGTCACACGCCGGACAAGACGGCCGATTCGCTGGGCGGCACGATCAATATGAAAACGCGGTCGCCGCTGAACATGAAGGAAAAGCGGCGCGTGTCGTACAGCGCCACCGTCCGGATGGCGCCGCCGTTCACGGAGCAGGTTCCCGCGCGCGAGCAGCACCGGTCGCATCCCTTGCTCACGCTGGCCTACCAGGAGGTGTTCAGCGTCCTCGGCGGCCAGCGCAATCTCGGGATCGCCGCCAACATCTTCTACAGTGAAAACGCCGTGGGCGGTTTCCGCGTCACGAATCAATTTCAGAATACAGCCAACCTGACCGATCCCGCCTACCAATGGAGCTACCAGACCCGGGAGAACTACAACAATCGCAAGCAGGGCAGCGTCAATGTGAAGACCGATTACCGGTACTCGTTCAACTCGAAGTTTTCGCTGAACATCACCGGCAACAACAATATCGAACGCTTCCGCCGCTCGAACAACGCCACCGCCTTCACCGGGAATGCGAACACCGTGCCGAACGCGACCACGTCGGGAGTGATTCCCGGCTATACTGACAAGGTCACCCAGGTGCGGCCGGTCGCGGCAGCTCAACTCGACATCCTCAACAGCGGTCCCAACAGCTATGTCGTCAAAACGTTCCTGATCGATTTTGGCGGCGAGCACGAGTACGGGCCTCTCCAGATCGACTACAATCTCGGCTTCAGCCGCAACAATCAGGCATCAGGACTGCTGCCACAAGGCGGGCAGACCGGGCTGACGCACCGGATCAGCAATATTGGCTGGATCATCGACCGGACGCAGTCGGATCTCTTCCCGCGGTTCATCCAGACGGCCGGCCCCGACATCACGAATCCGGCCAACTATCGGCCGACCCAGAACGGGCTCACGAAAGCCAGCACCGAGAATCCCATGAACGTGCCGCAGGCCCGCGGCAACGTGAAGTATCACTTGCCCTTCGCCGTGCCGACCTTCCTCAAGACGGGAGCGTCCTGGCGGGAACAGAAGGTGGATTTCTGGAGTTACTCGCGCCGCTGGAGCTACATTGGCGCCACGCCGCTGCCGGCAGATCCGGCCGCCCGTCCGTACAACAACCTCAAGACGGGCCGGAATCTTCCCTGGTGGAAAGTGTCGGATTTCCTCGCCGGTGGCTCCGCCGGCAAGTTTCCCGCCGATCCGTCACTGTGGCAGGAGGACTTATATTATTACGAAGCGAACAAGTATTCGGGGACGCGGGGACTCTCCGAGATCGTGACCGCCGGCTACATCATGGCGCAGGGGCGACTGGGCCGCGAAGGCTGGCTCGGCCGCACCGGTTATCTCACGGGCGTGCGGACCGAAAAGACCGACGACGAGAGTCACGGCTTCGTCCTGGCCCGCGCGGGCGTCCGCAGCTCGGCCGCCCAGCAACTCGCCGATCCCGCGGGCTCCGCCAAGCGCGACTACGAGGGCACCGCGCGGGTGACGAAGGGCAGCTACACCAAGTCCTTCCCGAGCGCGCATCTGACCCACGATTTCACGCCGAATCTCAAGGCGCGGCTCAGCTGGTCGACGAGTTTCGGCCGGCCCCCGATCGGCAACCTGCTGCCGAGCGAATCGGCGAACGAGAATTCGCAGACCGTCACGATCAATAATCCCGGCCTCCTGCCCCAGTCCGCGAGCAACTGGGACTTCACCCTCGATTATTATTTCGAGCCCGTCGGCAATTTTTCCGCCGGCTGGTTCAAGAAGAAGATCAAGGATTACATCGTGACCGGCACGAACGCGGGCATCGTTCCCAGCGGCAATGACAATGGCTTCAACGGCGACTACGCCGGCTTCACCCGGCTCACGTCGTCCAACGCCGGCACCGCCGACGTGACGGGCTGGGAGTTCAATTATCAGCAGCAGTTCACGTTTCTCCCTGGGCTCCTCAAGGGTCTCAGCGGTTCCGCCAACTATACCGTCATTTCCACCGAGGGAAATTTCGGCAGCACGGCGACCCGCTCGACGGGACAAGTGCCCGGGTTCATCCCGAAGGCCGGCAACGTCAGCCTGAGCTGGCGGTACCGGGGTTTCAGCACCCGGGTGCTTTACAATTATACCGGCAGCTACATCTCCAGTTACTCCGCGACGAGTCCGGGCGCCAATATCTACCGCTACGCGTTCAGGACCACCAACGTCGGCGTGGCCTACCAGGTCCGGCCGACGATGACGCTCACCTGCGATATCGCGAACATCTTCAACAAGCCGCAACGGCTCTACCAGGGCGTGCCCGGGCGGACCCAGGATATCATCTATAACTTCGTGACGATTACCGTCGGAGTCAGCGGGCGGTTCTGAGTGCCATACACGACAGTCGCTTCCATCCCGTCGCATCATTCCCCCGGGCCCAGCGGCTTGCCCATCGGATCAACGGGGTGCTCGATGCGGACCTTTTCCCTGCCGGCAAGATTCACGAGATCGCCCAGGTCATAGTGTTGAAGCGCGCCATGCACCAGGTTGACGGCCTGGTCGAACGATTCCGTCGCGGAGACGACGGACTCCCACGAGGTAATCATCCGGCTCAGCTTCACGGCGGCATACTCCACATTGCCCAGAGCGGCGGCGTGCAGCGCGGGAATCGCGGCCTCGCCGACGGCCTCGAGTTGGATCGCCGTCGGCGCGCTGCCGGTGAGGGCGCCGCTTCTGAGGAACTGCGCCCACGCCAGCACATCATCGACCCGCATGCCGACGAAGCTCTTGCCGATCAGATAGGCGAGGAAGATTTCCTGATTGTCCCGGCCGAAGCTGCCGTAGCCATAGTCCCGCTTGTCGTGGCCGGTTTCGGTTTCGCCGATCCCGCGCAGCTCGGCCGCGAGCACGATGTGACCCTGATTGACGAGCTGCTCAATCCGTCCGCCGGGCGCGGCGTCCGCCGCCATACTCGTGCCATGCAGGTAGAGTGTGGCCGGGCCGCGGGGCTTCGCCGGAATGAAAGCGAGCGCCGGCAACACCAACCGTTCGTCGACCGTGAGCGCCAGCTTGCGTACGGCGTATCCGCGGCGTTCGAACGTGGCGACGGTTTCCACCTTTGCGGGCGTCGCGGCGCCGGGCGAACCTGCGCCAATCGTCTTCCGCACGAGTTCGCGCCGCGCTTCGGCCGACAAGCCCCGCCAGACCGTCGCCCGCTTCACGCTCAGCGCGGCGACGATGCCGGCATTGATCTGGAAAACGGATCGCTCGCCCGGCATCAGCATGACCTGGCCCCGCGGCGAACAATAAAGCTGTTCCTGCGTCCACTCGCCCTGGCCCATCGCGCGAAGTTGAGCGTCGGTGAAGGAATCCGGCAGTGACTCGACTTCGCGGATCAGCTGGTCGGAACCGAGCAACCAGCGATGCATCCACCGCACGGCGGCCTCGCGCTGCTGCAGGGTAAAGCCGTGGGGCGCGTCCGGCGCGTTGATCTCGATGCATTCGGAGCGCCCGAGCCGCGAGTAGAACCGCTTGGCCTCCAGGAAAACCTCCCACGTGCCGCGGAAATCGAACGTCGCATCGCGGGTGCCGGCACAGATCAACGTGGGCCGCGGCGCGCGCATGAGGCAGAAGTCCGCCTCATCCAGGCCGAAATCGATCTGGCCAAAGATGTTCTGCTCGGCGTCCTGGGCGCCGTTCGAATCGATCAGCCGGCGGAAGGTCGTGAGATAACAGACGGGAGCCGCCGCGACGATGCGGTCGTCCAAGGCCATCAGATACGCCGTCAGGGTGCCGCCGCCCGAGTTGCCGGTGCAGCCGATTTTGTCGCCGCGAATGTCGGGCCGGCTCTGGAGGTAATCGATCGCGCGCATCCCATCCCAGATGCGATATTGGGCAATGTTCGTGCCGAGCAAGATGCTGCCGATCCCCATCATCGTGTGCTCGGTGGTGCAGAGCACATGGACGTTCGGATGCGGCACCTTGACCCGCGCCGCGCCGTCGAAGGTGGTGTGCTCCCGTCCGAGATCGAGCATCTGGTAGCGTTCGCCCTGGCCGATCGGATCGTAGCACATCGCTGCCATGCCGTGGCGCGCGAGCAGCATCCCGCCCTGCTGGGAACCCACGGCGGCCTTGCCGTCGTGACTGTGGCCGCACGGCACGATGACGCCGGGCCACGGACCAGCCGACTCCGGCAAATAGAGATTGGCAGTAACATGGTGCCCGGGGCGACTTTCGAAAAGGATCTTCTCGAGTCGGCAGCCTTTTCCCGCCAGTCGGCCGACGACCTGTGCGTTCAGCGGCGTGCGCTCCGGCCAGCCGCCGAGTTGCTGAAGAAAAAACGCCTTCCGGTCCGCCTGCCATTTGCGGCCGGCCGCCTCACTCTTGAGCATCTGCTCGAACGCGGCGCTCCGTCGGTCCACCCGCTGGTAGAATTCGTGCTTGAGCCACAATTCCAACTGCTTTCCGGGCGCGACACCGCTGGCCGATGCTTGCAGCACGGCCAGATCGTCAGCGGCGCGGATCGCGGTGGAAAGCAATAGCACTGCGGCTGCGCATTTGAGCGCTCTCTCGGTTTTCATGGGGGACCTTTGGCGGGCAAAACGCCAATCGTAGGCACGCGATCGCTGGCTGATCCGGAAGCGGGTGCGCGTGGATGCGCTTTGCTGGGGCGGGTCGAAGCTTGCCGGTGGCGGCGCCGAGTCAAGGATGCCGCTACGGCGCGTCCCGGCCGAGAGCCGCCGCGCCGTGCGGCAACTCACGCCTCCTGTGTGCCCGTGGCGTAGCTGCTATACGGGCTCATGCAGTTGGTTCGAGGTGGAACGCGACCTCCGGCCGCGTTCTTCCGGCGGACGCGATCGGACGGCGCCCGGAGGTCGCCGTCCAACTTTCAGTGTCTGCCGCGGAACTGCTTCGGCGTTCGTAAGAGGGCGGCGAAAAAGGGCGCGACCGCTGGGCGCGCCGTCGTTCGTGCGCTACGCCGAGGTAAAATCGCGGCGGGCCCCGCGGGCCCGCCCCACCCTCCGAACCCTTTTCGACGCCGCCCCAAGAACACACCGCCCTCCCAAACGCTC
>Ga0080064_1005978_pt1 | contig 13612 bp, 14 predicted proteins | sample Subgrocontami54m_FD_69260 | JGI IMG/M metagenome (GOLD analysis project Ga0080064, IMG submission 69260) | Subsurface groundwater microbial communities from S. Glens Falls, New York, USA - GMW46 contaminated, 5.4 m (SPADES assembly) (version 2) ...
CGGTCGCCAGCTGCGGGGGCAGGACCGGCTGTGTCACCAGAAGACCGAGCGGGAGGCTGAGGAGCGGCCCCGACGGCACGACGATCAGGTGAGTCGCGCCGGCGAGCGGGGCGGAGACGGGCCCGATCAGGTCGGTGTAGAGCTTGTGCGCCGCCACCACGTCGAAGTCGCGGAGCTGGCCGTCCGCGAGATCGAGCCCCTTGCGCAAGTCGCGCACACTCTTCTCGAGCGCCGCGGCGCTGATGGCGGCGCGGTGGGCATGGACCTTGCCGTCGCGCACAAGGAACACGTACGTCGCGTTCCGCGTGGTCAAGATAGAGAGCAGCCCTTCGCCGGGGCGCAGGAGACCACCCAGCTCCTTGAACGCCAGCGGCCGTGCCGCGACCAGCCCCGCGTAGCGCGGGAACTCTGCCTGGAGCCTGCCCTCGCGGCTCGCCACGGCCGCCTCCGCCTCCTGAAGCTCCTTCGCGAGTTCGGCCTCGCGCGCGGGCTCACGCTTGTCCGCGGGGAGCAGGGTCAGGAGCGCCAGCTCGCGCCGCGCCGTGTCGCGCCCGCGGAGCGCCTCCTGGTACTCGCGCGCGACGGCGCGCAGGGCGGGGTCGGCGGTGTCGAGCCGGGCCGCCATGTTGGTGATGGCGCGCGCGGTGTCACCCTCCCTCGGCAGCTGGGCGGCGGCGAAGGCCTCGGCATGGAGCGCGTCGCGCTGGACAGAGTCGCCGGCGGCAGCCTCGAACAGCGCGTCCATGTACGGGACCAGCCACTGCGGACGCACGCGGCTCCGCGCCACGGGGTCCACGGCGTAGATCTCCGACTCCTTCCTGAAAGCCTGGAGCGCCGCAGGCATGTTGCCCTCGATCCGCGAGAGCGCGCCCAGGTCCCGGTAGGCGTCGGCGGCCGTGACCGAGTCGCCGAAGAGGAGCCGCCGGCGCTCGAGCGCAGCCTCGAACTGCTTGCGCGCGTCAGCGTAGCGCGTCTGCTCGACGTGGATCCGTCCCAGCCACGCGTGGGACTCGCCGGCCCACCAGGCGCGGAAATCGGCGTCCTGCCCCGGCTTCTGGACGATGTCGAGCGACCGCGACACGCTTCGCTCCGCCTCGTCGAGCCGCTTGAGAACGAGCTGTACGCGGCCCACCGAGACGAGCGCATGCGCAAGCCCGGAGGGCTCGTTTCCGACCCGGATCTCGCGCTGGTCGCGCAGCCGCACCGCCTCCTCGGCCAGCGGCAGCGCGACCGTGGGGCGCCCGCGCACGCGCTCGGTGTTGGCCCGGTAGGCCAGGTAGTACGGCCGGTCCGCCCACGAGAGGCTCTTATGGACGAGCGGCTCGGCGCGGTTGTAGAGCTGCTCTGCCTCTTCGAAGCGGCCGCCCTGGTAGCCGACTTGGAGCGCGATCTCCGCCAACGTCCGTCCTGATGCCGGCTGGTCGGGACCGCCGACGCGCTCCTCGATCTCGAGCGCGCGGCGAAAGGCCGTCTCTGAGCCTGGGTAGTCGCCCGACCAGTTGCGGAGCATCCCAACACGGAAGAAGAAGGCGCGCGCGCCCACGTCCCCGACGCCGGTGAGCTTACCGCTGGCGTCCACCATGGCCTCGGCCCGGCGGATGACGGCCGAGATCGAGCCCTTCGAGGCTGCCACCTCGGTGGCGGGGCGCTTGCCCTCGAGCACCTCGACGGCGGCTTCCAGCAGGGGCAGGTTGGTCGGGAAGGTCTCGAGGCCGTAGCCGCGGCGGTCGATGGCCGCCCCCACGACGAGCGCTCGCCAACCGCCGTCCCGTCGCCGGCACTCGCGCAGCGCCGCCGGCGTGCCGGAGCCCAGCGTGGTCGCCTCGACCGCGCCGCAGCCGCCGAGGCGAGTGGAGAAGCTCTTTTCCCAGCTGCTGTCCGTCAGGAGCTTGTCGAGCGTGTAGCCCTTGGCGACGCCGAAGGTCCGGATCTCGCCGCTCGGCTGGGTCCAGCCGTCGCAGTAGAGACTGAAGCGCCGAAACCCGCTATCGGTTCGGACAACTACGAGCTTGAGCCGGCAGGCCTCGCCGGTCCGGTTCTTGCCGACGGCCAGCTCGTCGCCCACGGAGACGAACGGGTCGGCCGCCAGAGCCTTCCCGGCGGCAGGGAGCGCCAGCGCGGCGAGGAAAGCGGTAGCGGCGACCCATCGGAAGAGTCTCGTGGTGCCCATGGCTTCCTAGCCTACCCCAAATCGCTCGGCGGCCTCCACTCCGCTACGGGCCTGCCGGGACTGTCGAAGATCACCCGCAGCTGATGTGATAGCATCCCGGAAACCCAGATAGAGGAGCCGCCCCTTGACCGTCAAGCTCGGCCTGTTCACGATGCCCATGCACCACCCGGACCGCGACTACGCGACGATCCTCACCGAGGACCAGGAGGCCATTGTCCTGGCCGACCGCCTGGGTTTCACCGAGGCCTTCGTGGGCGAGCACTTCAGCTCCTGGACCGAGCGCATCACCTCGCCGCTCATCTTCCTCGCCACGCTCATCCCGCGCACCACGCAGATCCGCTTCGGCACGGGCGTCATCAACCTACCCCAGCTCCACCCGGCGACGGTCGCGGCGCACGCGGCCATGTTCGACCACCTCTGCCGGGGGCGCTTCATCATGGGCATCGGGCCGGGCGGGCTCGTCAGCGACCTCGAGATGTTCGACGTGGGCCAGGCGGAGCTGCGTCCCCAGATGGTGATCGAGTCCATCGAGACCGTGCTCAAGCTCTGGTCCCAGGACCCGCCCTACGAGATCGACGGCCGCTTCTGGAAGATTTCGCTGACGCAGGGGATCTGGCCCGAGTTCAAGGTGGGCTACGTCCCCCGCCCCTACCAGAAGCCGCACCCGCCCATCGCGCTGTCCCTCCTCACACCCAACTCCAACAGCGCCAAGACCGCGGGCGAGCGGGGCTGGATCCCGATCTCCGGTCAGTTCTTCCACCGGCGCTATCTCCGCGGCCACTGGGAGAAGTACGCCGAGGGGTGCGAGGCGGCCGGACGGCGCCCCGATCCCGACATCTGGCGCGTCTCGCGCAGCGTCCTCGTCACCGAGAGCGATGCCGAGGCAGAGGACTACCTCGCCGACCCCGACAACGGGCTGTCGTTCTACTATCGCTTCTTCCACCACAGCTTCTCGAAGGGGCGCAAGGCGCTCTTCATGCTCAAGCCGGACCTCGAGGTGCCGGACGAGGACGTGACCGTGGACACGGTCAAGCGCGCGCTGATCATCGCCGGCAGCCCGCGACGCGTGCTCGACCAGCTGGTGGCCCTGCGGGAGGAGACCGGCCACTTCGGCACGCTCCTCATGGGCGGCCACGACTGGGACCAACCCAAGCTCTGGCAGCGCTCCATGGAGCTGCTCGCGAACGACGTGATGCCCGAATTCTCGAGCCACACCCAACAAGGAGGCCGTACATGATCGTTCTCAGACTGCTCGTTTGTGCCGCGCTGCTGCTTGCCGGGGCCGCGCCGGCTTTCGCCCAGACGAAAGACCTGGTGATGGGCAACGTCAACCCGCCGAAGCATGGGACCGCCCTCGCGGCGCAGCAGTTCGCCGACAAGGTCGGCGAGCTGACGGGCGGCAAGATCAAGGTGATCCACCACCACTCCGGCGCCCTCGGCGGCGAGCGCGAAGTCGCCCAGCAGATCCAGCTGGGCACCGTCGACTTCGGCCCGATCACCACCGCGCCGCTGTCCACGCTGGTGCCGGAGATGTCGGCCTTCCAGCTGCCGTACATCTTCCGTGACTACCAGCACGTGTACGCGGCGCTCGACGGCAGCGATTTCATCCGGAAGTACTACGACCCGGTCCTCGACAAGAAGGGCTTCAAGCTCATCGCCTTCTACGCGGCGGGCTACCGGGGCATCTACGGGCACTTCCCGGTCAACTCGGTCGCCGACGTCAAGGGCAAGAAGATCCGGGTCCAGGAGGACAAGATCCTCGTGGCGACCTTCAAGGCGCTGGGGATGATCTCGACACCCATCGCCTTCCCCGAGGTGGCGACGTCGCTGCAGACCAAGGTGATCGACTCGGCCGAGGGCGGGATCAACACCTTCTACCACAACAAGTTCTACGACATCGTCAAGTACGTGGCGGATGTCAGGCACACCCACCAGGCCGTCGCCCTCATCATGTCCAAGGCCTCGTGGGCGAAGCAGGACCCGGCCACGCAGAAGGCCATCATGGAGGCGGGCAAGTACTCCGAGCAGTGGAACCGCAAGTTCATCCTCGACGAGGACAAGGACATCCAGGAGCAGGTCAAGGCAAAGGGCGTGACCATCACCAAGCCCGACGCCGCGCCCTTCCGCCAGGCGACGATGAGCGTGTACGAGGAGTTCTACGCGACGCCGGCAGGCAAGGACGCCCGAAAGGTGGTCGATCACATCCTGAGCATCAAGTAGCGTGGCAGGGGGCGCGCCGGACGCAGGGCGCGGCGAGCCGCTCGGGCACACAGGCGCCCGGATCTACCGGGGCCTGGGGTACCTGGGGGGAGCGGTGCTCGCCGTGATGACCCTGGCCGTCTTCCTCCAGGTCGTACTCCGATTCTTCGGGCTGGCGGGCATCGACGGCCTCGAGGAGGTGCCGCGCTACCTCTTCGTGTGGCTGGTCATGATCGGCGCCGCCGCGGCCATGCAGCGGGGCGAGCACACCTGCGTCGAGTACTTCCGCCTCCGTCTTGGTTCCCGCGGGCGGGCGCTGACCACCGCCCTCGTCAACGGGGTGGGCATGCTCTTCTTCCTGTCCCTGATCCGCTCGAGCCTCGTGCTCGTGCCGAACTCCCAGCTTCAGTCCAGCGCCGGGCTTGGGCTGTCGCTCGGGTACGTCTACGCCGCCGTCCCGGTCGGCGCCTTCCTGATCCTGCTTCCGATGGCGTGGAACCTCGTCGCCGCGCTGAGAACTGTATGGCAGAAACCCTCCTGATCGTCTTCCTCTTCTTCGTCGTCATCGGGATGCCCGTCAGCATCGCGCTCGGGGTGGGCACGCTCGCCGCCGCGTCGTTCTTCCCCGCGCTGAACCCGATCATCATCCCCTCGCGCTTCGTCGGCCTGCTCTCGGACTCGTACCTCCTGCTCGCCGCGCCGCTCTTCATCCTGGCCGGCAACATCGCCGCGCGTGGCGGCGTGGCCCGCGCCATCATCGACCTCGCGACGGTGCTGGTCGGGCGGTTTCGCGGCGGGCTCGCCTACGTCAACATCGTCGACAGCATGATCTTCGGCGGGATCTCCGGGTCGGCGGTGGCCGACGTCTCCGCCCTCGGCACCTTTCTGATCCCGCAGATGGTCCGCAAGGGTTACGACAAAGACTTCGCGACGATACTGACCATCTGCACCGCCATCCTGGCGCCGATCATCCCGCCCTCGATCATCGCGGTGATCTACGCCTGGATGGCGGACGAGTCGGTCGCCGCCATCTTCGCCGGCGGCTACCTGCCCGGCCTCCTGGTGGCCATCGGCATGGCGGTGCCCACCTTCATCATCGCGAAGAAGCGCAACTACCCCAAGGAGCCCCCGCCGACCATGCGCCAGTTCGGCCAGGCGCTTCGAAACGCCATGCCGGCCATCATGATCCCCATCATCATCATGGGCGGGATCCTCCTGGGCTGGTTCACGCCCACCGAGGCGGCCGCCGTGGCCGTCGTGTATGCCCTCGTCGTCCCGCCGCTCTTCTACAGGGAGCTGTCGTGGCGCGACATGCCGGAGATCTTCGCCGACTCGGCGCGGCTGTCCGGCGTCATCGGCCTCATCATCGGGGTGGTGGGCGCCTTCGGCTGGGTGCTGACCTATTCCAAGTTCCCCTTCCGGGTCGCCGACGCAATCACCTCCGTCGCCCCGACCTGGTGGCTCTTCATGATCTTCGTGATCGTGCTCTACATCTTCCTGGGCACGTTCCTCACGCCGTCGGAGATCATCCTCGTGACCGTGCCCGTGCTGCTGCCGGGCGCCCAGGCGCTCGGCATCCACCCGATTCACTTCGGCATGGTCTGCGTCATCGCCTCGGCCATCGGCCACGTCACGCCACCGGTGGGTCTCTGCCTCTTCCTCGGCATGGCCATCAGCGGCCTGCCCATGGAGAAGCTCGTCAAGCCGCTCATGCCCTTCCTGGCGGCCATGGTCGCCGTCCTCCTGATCGTGGCCTTCGTGCCGGAGACCGTCCTCTTCATCCCGCGCCTGCTGGGCTTCGTCAAGTAAACGACACGGACACGAATCAAGCGCTCGAGCACGCGGCCAGGCGGACCCGTCGGGAAGGCTTCTGGCTGGTCGCCGCGGCGGCGCTCTGCTGGAGCAGTGGCGGGCTCATCGCCCGCCTCGTCGCCACCGGCCCGTGGACGACGGTGTTCTGGCGCTCGGTGTTCTGCGCGGCGTTTCTCTTCTCAGCGGTCGCGATCGCCCGGCGCGGCCGGCTTGCCGGGGTCGTTCGCGAGACCGGCTGGCCCGGCGTGCTGATGGCCGCCTGCTTCGCCACGGCTTCGACCTGCTTCATCATGGCCCTGGCGCACACCTCGGTGGCGAACACGCTGGTCATCCAGAGCCTGTCGCCCTTCATCGCGGGGCTCGGCGGCTGGCTCTTCCTGGGCGAGCGGGTTCGCCCGCGGACGTGGATCGCGATGGGCGTGGCCCTCCTCGGCACCGTGGTGATGCTGTGGGGCTCGGCGGGCGAAGGGTCGCGCATCGGCGATCTGCTCGCTCTCAGCACCGCCACGGCCTTTGCCGGGGCCACCGTGGTCGTGCGCTGGCATCGCACCGTGCCCATGCCTGCGGCGGCCGCGCTGGCCGCGGCGCTCGGCGCGGTGCTCGCCTCCGGCTGGGCCGATCCGTCCTCGGCCACCGCGGGCGACCTGGCGCTGCTCGCGCTCTTCGGCATCGGCCAGCTCGGCGCCGGGCTCCTGCTCTTCACCGCCGGGGCACGGCTGATCCCCGTGGCCGAGGCCTCGCTTATCGCCGTGCTGGAGTCTGTGCTCGGGCCGCTGTGGGTCTGGCTCGCGGTGGGCGAGCAGCCCGGGGCATTCTCATTGGTGGGCGGGGCGGTGATCCTGTCTGCGCTGATCGTCCACACTGCGGCCGACCTCATCCGCCCGACCCAGCCCCCAGGCGCTCGGGCCGCGTGAGGCCAATCTAGGCGGGTCGATCCCTTGTCAGGAAGTGGTCGAGGTGATTGGCGAAGAGATGCCGGTCGCCCTGGTCGAACGGCGCCGGGCCGCCGAGGACAGCACCGGTCGAGCGGAGATCCTGCATGAGGTTGCGCATAGCGAGGCGCTCGCGGATGTTGTCTTCCGAGTACAGCTCTCCCCGCGGATCGAGCGCGTGCGCTCCGCGCGCGATCACGTCGGCGGCCAAGGGTATGTCGGCCGTGACCACCAGGTCCCCGGGCTGGACTTCCTTCACGATCCGGTAGTCGGCCACATCGAAGCCCTTCGCCACCCGCACGCTCCTGATGAAGGGTGACGGCGGGGTGCGGAGCGGCGCGTTCGCGACCAGCGTCGTCAGCACCTGCGCGCGCTCGGCGGCCCGGAACAGGATCTCCTTGATGACTTGGGGGCACGCGTCCGCGTCTACCCAAATCTGCACTGAGCGCCCTAGCCCCGCGGCTTCACCCACGTCTCCGACCACGCCAGGCACGCGCTCGAGCTCTGGCGGTCTCCCCGCATCTCCGCCCATGGCGCGCCGGGGGCGAACCGCCCGCTCACTTCGATCTGGGCCGACTTCGCGGGAAAGAAGGTGCTGAAGACGCCGATGGGCCGGTTGTTCATTCCGGGCGCCATGGTGAGCACGAAGGGATCGAGGCAGTCGTACCACGTGAGGAGAATGCGCTCGGTGGCCGAGGTCACGGTCTCGACGGCGGTCCCGCGCGGGTCGCCCGAGCGGGAGAACTTCGCGCCGATCACGGGCAGGGCGGTGTCGGCGAAGGTGGGAAAGAGCAGCGCCTCGATCGTGCGCTGCAGCCAGCGCGTCACCGCGATGCTGTCGCTGTAGACCTGCACGGCGCCGTTGGTGAGCGGCGACTGCATGAAGAGCGCGTGGCCGGCCCCGGCAGGGCACCAGAGGACGCGCCAGTGACTCACGCGCGTCGACAGGGTTGTGCCGCCATCGAGGCTGAGCCGGATGAACGAGTTCTCACCGGTCATCAGGACGCTATTGGGATCGACAGGTTGGGTCATCGCGTTTCTCCTTGGTAGGTTGAAAGAGACCGGGCACCTGCACTGTACTCTAACGCAAGACGCCGCTGACGTGAGCGTATTCCCACTCCGGCTGACGCCGTCCTTGACCCTTCCAGCCGGCGAGACTAAGCTCGCGGCGTGGTCCGGCACGTCCCAGCCCGGTTTGCTCGGCCCAAGTGAGGAGGCTCGATGACTGACCCACAGGAGCTGACAATGGAAGAGCTGCGCGATCGCATCCGCGCGGCAGGCGTCACGATCGCGGAGCATCGGCTCGCCATGGTGCGGAAGCTGCTGGCAGACGCGCTCACCCCGGTACGCGCGCTGGACTCCCGCACCATCAAGACGGTGGAGCCTGCGGTGACGTTCACGCCGACACGCGAGGTCGGCAATGACTGATGAGATCTTCTACGCTCCCATCCGCGAGCTCGGCGCGCGCTACCGGAGGCGGGAGCTCTCGCCTGTCGAGGTGACCCACGCGCTGCTGGCCCGGATCGAGCGGCTCGACCCCGTCCTGCACGCCTTCGTCACGTTGACGGCCGACCGCGCCCTTGCCGACGCGCGAGCGGCTGAGGAGGCGCTGGGCCGCGGCGATGGGCGCCCACTGCTGGGCATCCCGGTCGCCCACAAGGACATCTACCTCACGCGGGGTATCCGGACGACCGGTGGATCCGCCCTTCTGGCCGACTGGATCCCGGAGGACGACGCGACGTGCGTCCAGCGCTGGCGGGAGGCCGGCACCGTCCTTCTCGGCAAGCTCATCACCCACGAGTTCGCGTTCGGTATCCAGTTCCCTGGCCATCGTTTCCCGCCCGCCCGCAATCCGTGGAACCTCGACCACATTCCAGGCGGCTCGAGCAGCGGGTCCGGTGCCGCCCTGGCTTCGGGGCTCGTCGGCGGCGCGACGGGCTCGGACACCGGCGGGTCCATCCGCGGACCGGCCGCCTTCTGCGGCATCGTCGGGCTCAAGCCCACGTACGGGCGCGTGAGCCGCGCGGGCGTCCTCGCGCTCTCGTGGACGCTCGACCACACCGGCCCGATGGCGCGCACGGTCGAGGACTGCGCGTACCTCCTGCAGGCAATGGCCGGTCACGACCTCGCCGATCCGGCCTCGAGCCGCGCCCCGGTCGACGACTACCTGGCGCCGCTCGCTCGTGACATCCGCGGCATGAGGATCGGAGTGCCGCGGGCCTACTTCTTCGAAGGCATCGACCCGGAAGTCGAGCGCGCGTTCGAAGAGGCCCTCGAGACGCTTCGCCGGCTCGGCGCCGAGGTGCGCGACGTGCAGATCCCGAGCCTCCACGCGACGCACTCGTTCCTCCTGATCCTGATGGCCGAGGCCTTCGCCTACCACGAGCGCGACATCCGCCACCACCCGGAGCTCTACGGGGACGTGCTACGCGAGCGCATCCTTACCGGGGCCCTCGTCACCGCCGCGGAATACACGCAGGCCCAGCGCATCCGCGCGCAGATCTGCCGGGAGACAGCAGACGTCTTGCGGGAAGTCGACATGCTCGTGACACCAACCACGCTGAAACCGGCGACGCCGTTCACGCTGGCGCAGGACCCAGAGTTTGGCTTCCCCAAGAGCAACATGCCGCCCTTCAATCTGACGGGGTTGCCGACGCTCGCGCTGCCGTGCGGCTTCTCGTCCTCGGGGCTCCCCCTATCCCTCCAGCTCGCCGGCCGGCCGTTCGAGGAGGGGGCGGTGTTGCGGGTCGGCCACGCCTACGAGCAGGCGACGACGTGGCATACACGCCGGCCGCCGCTCTGACCGCGGCCCTTCTCTCGGCCTCACCCAGGGTGTCCTTCATGCTTTGTCAGTGAGACGACCCGCGCTCCGGCGCCAGCCGCCAGCGACCGTAAGCGACGAACGCGGAGAGGAGCCCCACCACCAGCGGGATCAGCGCCATCGCGACATCGCCGCTCGCCAGCGTGAGCACCGTCGCTCCGATCATGATGATCACCAGCCCGGCGGCGGCCAGCGGGGTCAGGCCAGGCCGGATGCGCAGGAGCCCGGGGAGGATCAGGCCGATCGCGCCGAGCACCTCGGCGACGCCGATGAATCGCAGGAAGGCGCCAGGCAGCTGAATCGGTCCCGCCAGCTTCTCGAGCGGCATGACCAACTTCATGCCACCGGCGAACAGAAAGAGGAGCGCGAGCAGCCCCTGAACGATCCACAGAGCAGAGATCATGCTTGGCCCTCCTCTCGAACTCCGGCCTCGGCGCGTTTGCGTCCGCGTGCACCCCTAGGGGTCCGCGAACAGATTCTACTCGATCATGACGTGGACGCCCATATGCCGTCCACAACGGGTCCGCGCCGAAGTCCACGAAACGATCCCGCGAGCGCCGAGGTTCGGGGGTAGAATGCGCCGCGAGCGAGTCAACGTCGCGCCACCCTCATGAAGGAGCGTACCGATGCCGAAAGAAGCCGAGCTGGCTCCCCAGATCGAGCAGTTCATCCATGACAACCCGCAGGGCGTGCTGACCTCGTTCAGGCGGAACGGCCTGCCCCAGCTCAGCATCGTCACCGTGTACCCCCGGGGGGGCGGGGTGGGCATCTCCATCACGGAGAACCGGATGAAGTTCAAGAACCTGCTCCGCGACCCTCGCTGCTCGGTGCTGATCTCCCACGTCGATTGGTGGTCGGGGTTCCTGGTGTTCGAGGGCAAGGCGGAGCTCACCCACTCCGGCAACGCCGACCCCGAGACGCTCCGCAGGGCCCGCCGACACATCTACAGCGCCACGACGCGGCGGCGCAGCGCGGACTGGGACGAGTACGACCGGATCACCGAGGCCGACAAGCGCGTCGCGATGATCCTGCGGCCCGACCACGTGTACGGCACGGCTCTCGCCCGCATGCGTGAAGCGCTGAAGAAATAGAGAAGATGACGGCGCTCGACCGGATGGAGCTGAACGAGCTGATGAATCGCTACGCCGCCAGCATCGACCTGCGCGACTGGACGCGGCTCCGGAGCGTGTTCGTCGACGGGGAGATCGAGGCGGACTTCACCAGCATGGGCGTGAAGCAGGTGTTCCGCGGCCCCGCCGAGGCGTGGGTCGACTTGGTGCGGCAGACGATCACCGGCTTCGACGCCACCCAACACTTCTTCGCCAACCACTCCGCCGAGGTCGACGGCGACCGGGCCGTGGATACGCGCTACATGCAGGCCCGCCACCAGCTCGGCGACGCCCATTACACCATCGGCGGCTACTACACCGGGCAGATGCTGCGCACGCCGGCCGGCTGGCGCGTGGCGCGCTACACGCTGACGGTCACGTTCACCGACGGCGAGCGGCGGCTGATGGGCATCGCGTACCGGAAAGCGACGGCGGGTTCCCGATGACCGACGTCACCCTGGCGCAGATGGCCGGGTGGAGCACGGTCGGGAGCCTGTTCGGCGACTGCGCGCGGCGCTACCCGGATCGACCCGCGGTGGAGACTGCGGGACGTGCCCGCATCTACGGCGAGCTCAACGACCGCGTGAATCGCGCCGTGGCGATGCTGCGCGACTTCGAGGTCGCGCGGGGAGACCGGGTCGCCATCCTCTCGGAGAACCGACCCGAGTACCTCGAGCTCGAGCTGGCCTGCGCGAAGCTCGGAGCGATCCTGGCCTGTCAGAACTGGCGGCTCGCGCCACCCGAGCTCCGGCACTGCATCCGGCTGGTCTCGCCGAAGCTGGTCGCCGTCTCGGAGCGCCACGCCGGGCTGCTCGCCCGGGCCGAGGTCGGCGCCGTCGCCACCCTGCGCCTCGAGGCCGACTACGATGAGCGGCTCGCCAGGGCCGAGCCCCGCGAGCCCGAGATCGTGGCGGAGCCGGAGGACGGACTCCTCATCCTTTACACGAGCGGCACCACCGGGCTGCCGAAGGGGGCCGTGATCTCCCATCGAGCGGAGCTGGCCCGGTACCTCGTATTATTTGCGGAGCTCGGCATGCGCCCCGGCGACACGACCGTCGCCTGGGCTCCCTTCTTCCACATGGCGGGCACGGAGCCGGCCCTGGCGACGCTCGTCGGGGGCGGCAAGGTCATCGTGGTCGACGGCTTCCGGCCCGACGAGATCGCGCTCCACGTCGGCCGCGAGCAGCTCGGGCATCTCCTCCTCATGCCGGGCATGATCGAGCCGATGATCGACGAGATGAAACGGCAGGCCGTCCGGCCGGCAGGGGTCCGGCTCTGCGGCGCCATGGCCGACCTGGTCCCCGCGCATCAGATCGCGGAGGTCACGGCACTCCTCGGTGCGCCCTACCTCAACTCGTTCGGCTCCACGGAGACAGGCATCCCGCCCGCCTCCGGGAACGTCATCGCCGTTGGCGAGGTGCCGGCGCGGCTATCGAAGCGACAGAACGCTTTTTGCGAGATCCGGCTGGTTGACGGAGAGGACCGCGAGGTGCCGGTGGGCGCCCCGGGGGAACTCGCCTTCCGGGGGCCGACGCTCTTCAGCGGCTACTGGAACGCCCCGGAGACCAACGCCACGGACTTCCGCGGCGGCTGGTTCCACATGGGCGACATGTTCGTGCGCAACGCCGACGGCTCGCTGGATTTCGTGGACCGGCTCAAGTACATGATCAAGTCCGGCGGCGAGAACATCTACCCGGCCGAGATCGAGCGCGTCCTGCTTGCCGATCCGGGCGTGGCCGACGCCGTGGTCATCCGACGCCCCGATCCGACGTGGGGTGAAGTGCCGGTCGCGGTCGTCGCGCGCAAGGACGAGGCGCTCACGAGCGCGCAGCTGCTCGCCCGCTGTCGGGCCGAGCTCGCGGGCTACAAGCAGCCGAAGGACTTCGTGTTCGTGACACTCGCGGAGCTCCCCCGGAGCACGACCGGCAAGATCCAGCGCCACGAGGTCGAAGCCTGGTTGAAGAACCGCGAGGCGGACAGATCTCCCTCCTGATGGTTCGGCTCACAGCCCGCGCCCCACCAGCCGCTCGGTGGGCGGCCGAAATGCCGTGATGGGCCACTCCAGGGCCTCGTCGATCTCGGCCAGCATCGCGGGCTTGTCGTCGGGGATCCGCCCGCGAACGTCGAGGAAGTTCGAGACATGGTCCGAGAACATGGGTTGGAAGCGACTCGACGTGTGCCTGGCTTCCACGATGAGTCCCTGAAGGGGACGCGACGAGGTCAACGGTCCATACGACTCAGCCGCCAGTGGCAAGCGATCTATGAGATTCGCACAAACCGCGGTGCTCAACTCGTGTCGGTTGAAGAGGTGACGCCCCATGTCGACTGAGAAAGCGAATCCGCGCCGCAAGCGCGGCCGGTCCGACGCGATGACTTTCCTCGAGAAGCTGAGTGGTGGCCCGGTCACACTCGCCAAGCTCCTCCGGTCCATTCGGGAGGGCGAGGCCATGACGCAGGCCGCGCTCGCCGAAACGCTAGGAATCTCGAAGCAGCTTCTTTCTCACATCGAGAACGGTCGGAAAGTCGTCAGCCCAGAACGGGCTGCGCGCTGGGCTGCGCGTCTGCGCTA
>Ga0080064_1005983_pt1 | contig 13599 bp, 11 predicted proteins | sample Subgrocontami54m_FD_69260 | JGI IMG/M metagenome (GOLD analysis project Ga0080064, IMG submission 69260) | Subsurface groundwater microbial communities from S. Glens Falls, New York, USA - GMW46 contaminated, 5.4 m (SPADES assembly) (version 2) ...
TTGAAGACGTGGTTTCAGCACTTATGTTTTTAGAGAAAAACGCAGCGAACGACCTCTTCCTTATCGGTAACGGTACCCCGGTAAAATTTAAAGATATGATAGACGCAATACTTTCTGAAGCTAACAGTAAGTCAAAGATCATCGAGGTCAACCCTCCAGAGTTTCATAAAATTGTCGGTATCACTGATTTCATTGCCGATACCTCGAAAATAAATTCACTCGGCTGGAATGCGACTATTGATTTTAGAGAAGGAGTAAAGAGAATTATAAAGAAATACAAAACAGTCGAGAAGTCTATCTTATTGTAGAAACTTTCTGTATTTAATTCGCTCCCAAAAGGTCGGAGGCTTCCAGTATCTCTGCGCTCCCTTTGCTTGTTTGTTATAGGAGAGTTTACCACTAAATAATCCTTGGAACGCTTCCTCTACTGCCTCTGGAACAATAGCTTTTACTTGCTCATAAGCAGCATGAGTGTTCAGACTTTTTACTCGTACTTTTTTCGTGTGAAGAATATCTCCACTGTCTACTCGATCAGCAACTTTATGTATAGTTACCCCTACATCTTTAAATCCTTCCACAATACGCCAAAATGTTGTATGTGATCCAGCAAACCCAGGAAGAATTCCGTGATGTACATTCAATGTTCCCTCCTTCGGCAGAGAAAAAACTGAAGAAGGTAGTATTCTATGTCCAATAATAAGACCGATATCAGCATGTAAGGATTTAATATGTTTTGTTGCGCTTTCAGCCTGAATATTTTTCATTCGATAAATAGGAATCGATGTATGCTTTAGCGCCTCATCAATACCTATCTGTTTCTCATTCGTCTCTTTCTTGAAAAATAAACTTACTATGTTAACTACAAATTCAGGTACATAGATGTGACCATGATAGATCCTCTTCAATGTTCTGAAAATGAAAGAATGGAGTGGTAAATGAATAGCGTCCTCAATGAAGACCCCAACTATATGGACTGCAGGCATTTTCCATAACCGTAGTATTGCATCTATTCTTTCTGTACTCAGTGGTTCCTTCGTAAAAACAACAATTTTTTTTTCTTCCTTAGGCATACGGTAATTTTTTTACAACTCGCGCAGGATTACCAGCAACGACTGAGTCTGGTGGTACATCTTTCGTTACTACTGCATATGTGGCAACTACCGCTCTGTCTCCAATCGTAACTCCTTTTAAAATGGTGGCTCGTCGTCCAATCCATACATCATCTCCAATGATAACGGGAGTATGAAGTATGTCTCCACCCATTTTCCGTCTTTCTCTGAAGTTAAGCGACATACTGTTGTGATCTTGAATATAACACTCGCCCCCTACCTCACAATGACTACCGATCTGGACCGATTCCATTGATCTTATGACTGTCCCCATGTTAATAATGGTCTTATCACCAATCTTTATCTTTCCACCATCACTAATCAACCAACCGCTTAGCTCAACATCATCACCTATCGTGATTGTGTCTTTACTTCCGATTATTCCTGCTGTGACAAACATGGTAAAGTTTTTCCCAGCAGTATACGCATTGATAAATAAAAGTTTTTTGAGAATTCCCAGTACTCTCAAAAGCCTATAAATGAGGACAATCATTGCTGTTCCTTATACCAAGTGATTGTTTCTGCTAAGCCTTTCTCAAGCGAGTAGTTCGGTGAAAAGTTGAGAACTGAACGAGCTCTTGTTGTATCTAAAACACGTGTTTTTTGTCCAGAAGGCTTACTTGAATCGAAAACTACGTCTCCTGAGAATCCAGTCAGACTGACAATTTTCTCAACGAGATCCTTTATCTGTACTCCATTGCCAGAACCTATGTTAACGGGATCCGAAATCCACTCACTTTCTGCGGCTAAAACAATCGCATTCGCCAGATCTTTTACGTAAATAAAATCACGAACAGCAGTTCCATCTCCCCACACGTTTAATATCTTCTCTGTTAAACACTTCTTGATAAGCGAAGGGATAACATGTCCGTCTTTCAAATCGAAGCTATCGCCTGGACCATATGCATTCGTACTCAGCAATACAGAAGCCTTAACTCCTTTTTCATCATGATAGGCTTTAGAAAACGCAGCACTCATACGTTTAGCGATACCGTAACCATATCCTCCCTTCGCAGGAAATCCATTAAATAAATCAGCTTCTTTAAGAGGTGATTCTGCAGTTTCAGGATATGCAACAGCACTTGAAATACAAACAAATTTTTCTACTTGAGAAAGAGAAACTGCTTCAAAGATATTGAGATCCATAAGTAGGCAGTTTCTTAGTTGTGTTGCCTGATGAGTACTACTGTATGAGATGCCACCCACATCTGAAGCAAGATGAAGCACTATGTCTGCTTGCTTGACGAGCCTTTCAGCATTTGCAGAAATTCGAAGATCATCTGTTTTACTGCTTGGAATGAGTACTTGTGAATAATTGACACCCTTTTCTTGAAGAAGATGAAGAACGTGACTGCCGACAAACCCTCCTCCTCCGGTCACGAGGATCTTCTTACCTGACCAGATGTTCCCGTTTGTCTTACTCAGGTTTGCATTTTTGTTCATGTCACCAATCGACTCTGCCTATCCAACGTTCACGATTACCCGCATACCAGGCAATTGTCTCCGCTATTCCTTCTTCCCAAGTATAGGAGGGTTCCCATCCAGTGAATTTGTTCAGCTTGCTATAGTCAACACGCAGTTCTTCAACTTCACTTTTCCCCAGTCTCCCACGTTCTTTATCATACACGATCTTTTTTTCTCCCCAAAAGCCTTTTTCTTGTCCTACTTTCAAAATGAGGTGAAGCCAATCAAGGATCTTAATGGTTTTCCCATAACCGAAACAGTACACCTCACCTGCCCGACCAAAAAGTGCCGTATGAATATGTCCCATCGCTCCATCTTTTACGAATGTGAAATCCCTCTTTGACCCGACATATCCTAATCGTATCGTATCGTTTTCAAGAGCTTGGGTAATAATTGTTGCTGTCACGAAACGAGGATTTTGTCTGGGTCCATAGTTATTAAACTTTCTTGCTACAACACACGGTAAGTTATACGCACTAAAGTAATTCCTAAACAAGAAATCTCCGCTCATTTTCGAAACTGCGTAGATACTTTGTGGATAGAGAGGAGACCTCTCATCGAGAATTAACCCTCCTCCTTTATCGAAACGGTATTGATCTTTTACCTCTGGGTTAACATTACCGTATTCTTCAGAACTTCCTGCAAAGCTGATCTTATAAGCATCCAACTTTATATCAACCATTGTTTGGAGGACATTCAGCGTTCCCTGTACATTTGAGTTCATTGTTTCATACGCTCTCCTCCACGATTCACCCACATGCGCTTGTGCTGCAAGATGGAAAATTATCGGTTTTTTTGTTCCCTGCTGTTTCAGCTCCAAAAATGTCTGTCTGACTGCCTCTTTATCGGTGATATCTGCTTTATGAATTGTTATTTTTCTTTGAATGTGGCCAATATTGTGAAGCATTCCTGAAGAAGTTGGACGTACTAATACGTGTGTATCGGCACCATATTCCAGTAAGCGTTCTGCAAGATGAGACCCAACAAATCCATCTGCTCCTGTCACTAAAACGGTACGATTTTTCAGTATTTTTTTAATGTCGGCTTCAGTTCTCTTCATAAAATGATCTGATTTCTTGACTGACTCTGTCTATGTCTTCATCTGTCAGAAAACTTGATGATGGCAAAAACAAACCATGTTCTGATGCCCATCGCGAGTGAGGAAACGTTTCTGCTCCTTTATAAGGTTTCGTCATATGGATAGCCGGATAAAAAAGCCGTGTTCCAATTTTTTTTGTTTTTAAATAACCCTGCAATAATACTGGATTATCAACAATAATGTCAATAAACCAAGGCGAAACACTTTCTAAATCTGTAGGAATAAATTGGAGCTGCGCAATTCCTTGGAGTTTTTCTTGATAACGTTTAAACATTTGTTTTTTTCTCTCAAGTCTCCATGGCAATTTCTTCATCTGCGCAATTCCCAAAGCTGCAAGAATATCGCTGAATTTAAAGTTATAACCGACCTCATCATGATCCTGGGTATTTCTATCAATTCTTCCGAAATCTTTTAACCGAATAATATTGTCATAGAGGTTTTTATCATTTGTGACTAACGCTCCACCCTGACCAGTGGTGATAACTTTTGGTGTGCTAAAAGAAAAACTTCCGATCTGGCCAATTGTCCCTAAGTGTACACCCTTATAGTAACTTCCGAGAGCTTGAGCTGCATCTTCAAGGACAGAAAATGAATGCTCTTTTGACAAAGCCATAAGTCGATCCATATCTGGAGAACGACCATTGATAGGAACAGGCATGACAACTTTTGTCTTCTTTGTCAGCTTCTTTTCAACAGCATCAAGATTCAGACAAAGCGTGTCTTTATCAATATCAACAAACACTGGAGTAGCTCCTGCGAGAAGAACACTATTAGGGCTGGCAACCATCGTGTAGTCTGGAACAATTACCTCATCGCCCTGTTTCACACCAAGCGCTTTCAGTCCTGCAAATAACGAAACCGTTCCATTTGCAACAACACTTGTATACTTTGTTCCTATGAACGCTGAGAGCATCTCTTCAAATTTCTTCGTCTCACCTGCCTCAGTTATCCATCCTGACTCAAGTACTCTGAGAATCTCTTGTTTTTCTTCTTCCCCTAACCATGGCTCCATTTGATGAATTGGTTTCATAATGCTATTTCAAACTCCTCATTTTTTTATCGTATCATCTACCCATGCATTATATCGTTTCTCATAAGGATCTTGGAATACTTTCTCTCTTACCGCCTTTACCATACTGACAAAACCATCTTTTACTGAAACTGCTGATGACCAACCTGTCGCATTTCGGAACTTTTCAGATGAAACTGCATAATCCCGTTTATCATCAAGTGCACCTTCTTCAATTGAGAGGCGGATATTCGGATTTACCTCTTTTGCCATCAGCGCCAATTGTTCTTTTTGTATGTTTTCACCAACAATATTAAATACGCCATCTAACTCCACCTTCTGTTCGATGGTAGTAAGAAGCGCAGAACTCGCATCGAGTACATGAAGGTATGGACGCCAGGCCTTTTTATTACGGATTGAAATACTACCATTTAAGGCGGTTTCACGAGCAAATTCATTTACCAAAAGATTAAATCGCATACGTGGTGAGAGACCAAAAATAGTCGCAAATCGAAAAACAATTGGACGAAAATCGCTCTCCTTACTTGCTAACACCAATGCTTCTGATTCGATCTTCGTTTCAGCATAGAGAGATAGGGGGTGGAGGGAAGACTCCTCTGTCGCCAATTCATCTACAGCAGTAACACCATAGTTGCTACATGTTGAAAGAAAGACAAACTGCTTCACTCCAGAAGAACGCGATACATTCACAAGATATTTTGTTGCATCCACATTTATTTCCCTCGTCACTTTTTCATTTATTTTACATGCCGGATCGCCCACTAACGCAGCAAGATGGAAAACAACATCAATATCTTTTAGAGCCTTCTGAACGACATTTTCATTTCTTACATCTCCGACAATAAGTTCAAAACCTGGATTATCGATATACCCCAGAAGACTTTCCCCGCCAAAAAGTAATTTGTCGAGAACGCGAACGTTATAATTCTTTGCGAGTAGTTGTCCAATAACGACTGAACCAATGTACCCCGCACCGCCAGTTACTAAAATGTTTTTCATAAAGAAATATCTCTCTATTGTACACTATTTTCTTATGTTCAAAGGGTATATGTCGGAACAATCTTAATTGATGAAATATCAATTTCCGATGCTGTACCAGTTGCATCGAGATGTATCTCTGTTATGAAACGCCTGAGAAACTGTCCGGGTGAACTGTAATACTCGTTTTCATTTGGTTGGATTGTGTAGGTATGTTCAAGATTATCGGCTTGAAGGGGGACAAAAAATGAATTGTTAAAAAGTGTCTCGTGGGGGGCAAAATTATTCGGATCTGTCGTCCAGGAAAATCGCAAGGAAGGAGGACCATGGGTGCGACTATCGCTGATGAGACTTTCAAAATCAGAAGAGTAGTAATCAAGAACGTCCATACCTTCCTCATCGAATACTTCAAGCTCGTCTAGCATGAGCATCCCTCCTAAACTAGTTCTATTTGCCGTAAATCGTACAAAACGAGCTTCGTGTACCTGCGTAAATCTGTCAATTCGTTGATACTGTACATTTTCATTTACAACAAGTACTTTCGACCACGTTTTTCCGTCTACTGATGTTTCCACGAAATACTCAGCAGGTATATTGGGTCCATTTTGCTCTCCTCGAAACGCAATCGCACCAATTCGTTTCGTATTGCCAAGGTCTAGCTGTACCCATGCTGGACGGCAATCTGCCATCCAGAACGATCTTTTACCGATATTGCCATCAATAATGTTTTTTTGTAATAGATACATTGCTGGCGCACCCCGAGCACCAAGAGGTGCTGTGTTACAAACACTCACCTTCGTCTGTTGCAAGAGATTTACTCTTGATATTGCATACCGTTCTAAAGCACGCGTTTGATCTGTTGATAGCAGAGTTGCTTGCACAGTAGAGATGGAAGGCCTAGCAGTTGCCGTAATATGAATTGTATAGGGTATCTCTACATGCAGTTTCGGCGAAAGTGTAATACTCATCTGGTGAACACCTGCCTCATCAAGTTTTGTGAGCTGTTGTGTCGAGAACGACTTACCTTCAGGGTAGAGAGATTCTTTTTGTGCATCTAATATATCCTTCACTTCTGCTGTTTTATCAACTAACCCTCCCTTTTGATCGAGGTCAAAAAATATAAGACTATTTCTGTTTATTTTTTTCTGGGAAAGTCTTTCCAACACCATTCCTACATGCCCCTCTGTCCAATCTCTCCGTTCTGCAGTTAAATTCGGGTAGTACTCTCTTCGCAAGTAATAAAACTCAGCCAAACGATCATTTAATCCCGGAGCAAAAGGATAGTAATAAAAGACATAGTCATTTGGCATAGTTTTATAGGTATTCGTTAGTGCCTTATAAAACTCTTTTGCCGGTTTAAAGCTCGTTTCGTAGATATCTTTTTGAATGACCCGAAGAAAATAAAAATTAATGCCAAGAACAAAAACTACTGCACATACAGCTACTCTTTTTAAGAGTATTCTTTTTTTCTTATATTTTTTTACTCCCAGGTCATAGAGTTTCCAGAAAAGACCTACCCAGAAAACTACTGTTCCAAAAAAGGCAAAATATCTCCAACGCGTATAATTCCATACGAGAGGTCTCTCTAACTCACTGTCTGTAATAGAAAATGCGAAGCTGAAGAAAACGGTCGGTACAAGAAACCAGAGAAAGGCAAAGACGAGAATATTTCTCAGCTTTTTATCCTTTCTAAAAACCCAAATGAGCGCTATCTGAAAAACTGTGTGAATAATGCCGACAACTGGAAAGAAATAGTACTGGACTACTGGTGCATAGACGTATCTGGAGGTGATATCACGTGCCATGTTAACTAATGGATAGGGTACTGTATGCGATGACGCATAACGTCCAAATGACAGTATTCCCCTCCACGCGTATTCAAGATATTTTCCCTGTCCCAGAAGCGCGATACGCAGCTGCACCATACCGTCAATGAAATCATGGGGAGCCCCACCATACCAGTTACGAAAGAGAAGATATCCGATAGCGACTAAACCAAAGGGAATAATACGTACAACGAGTTGTAGAAATCGTTTTCTGTTTACAGCAAAGCCATAACTGTAAAGTTCTGTAATAATGATAAAAAAGGGAAGAACGAGTGCGACCTCACGAATAAAAAGGCCAAAAAGAAATAATCCTAGTGATAATCCATACCAAAAAATTCTCTTCGTCGTTTTTACTGCACTAAATCTGAAGTATGCAAAGAGAGAAAGAAGAAACGATACCATAAGCAATGCATATAAGCTTTCAAAACTCCCCCAATTTATCACATCATTGTGGGCTACATTGATGCCGAAAAGAAGTGACACAATAAACGCAAATACTGTACTTTTTGTCAGTTTTTTGGTAAAGATATAGATAAGAAGAACTGATGCGATATGTAGGATCATCGCAACCAAGTACCATCCTGTCGGATTCCAACCGAACAATTTATAGTTAAAAAGCATTAATATCCCATGACTCTGCATCAAACAGACAAAATCAAAATTGTATCCACAAATCCCAATAAGCCATGCCTGCTCCCATCCTCCTAAAAACCAAAATGAAAGTACAGGATACCATGCAAAAATGTTAAGAATAATGAGTATTAATGGTATAAACACAACTGTTGTATTATAATATAACAGATTGTGCAAACAATAAGATGGTTGTGATTTAGACTGAACCAACATTATAAAACCACACTGCCCTTACGTAATGAAACGAAGTATTTCGAGAGCCAGGACGCCAATTAAAAAGGACATTCATCTCCTCCTTCTTCTGGTCCTCTCAGCAACGATGCTTATCAGTCACACGTTGTACAGCTTCAAAACATTCCAACATCCGAAATGGGATGAACATATATTTCTGGGACAAGCCATCATGACATATGATGTTTTAAGGCATCCTTCAGCTGGGATGCTGAACTCATTATCTGAAATATTTGTCTCAAAGCCTCCCGTGTATGGACTATCTTTAGCACTTCCTCTTCTACTATTTGGAACAAGTGCAACATATAAGATGGCATTATGGATAAATGTTCTGTTTTATGTTCCAACTATTATCGGCATCTACTTTCTAGCCAAAGAATTTTTGTCAAAAACATCAAGCCTCTTAGCAGCAATGCTTTTTGCATTTTATGGATTTCCTCTTTTTTATCTTCATTTTGTTTACAGTGAAACAGCAACGACTACATTTGTTGTGCTGACATTATTGTTCCTAGCAAAATCAAAATATTTTTCAGACAGAAAAAATACGGTACTTGCTGCATTTTTCCTTTCCGTGGGTTGTATTACCAGATGGGTTACCCCTCTATTCACTATCGGCGCTATAGGAATAACGCTTGGAACGTGGGCTTTTACACTGTATAAAACGAAAAAGAGAAAACCTCTCGTGCTAAACGTCCTTCTTTTCGCAAGTGTTGCCATTACAATTCCGCTCATAATTTACTACATTCCTAATGCTCTTTATTTTTCCAGCTATGCAACAAATACGGCACGAAGTGCTCCTGAATGGGTAGAGTCATTAACGTATTTGCCAAAAGGGTTGTCAGACCCCTTCTCAATTCATTCGGTGATGTTCTACTTTAATATCCTGTCCCAACAAACGGTGTATCTTTTCCTTCTCTTCTGTATAGGATTTGTTATAGCAGTGTTACGGTTTAAAAAGTACCTCTTTTTTCTGATTTCTTTTATCATTCCCTACATTTTTTTCACTTTTTTTTCGGTTCTAAAAGATGATCGCTATATTGTCCCTATTTATCCAACAATGGCTATTATTTCAGCTATCGTATTCGAGTATATAAGACATAAAAAAATAAAAACACTCATTATTAGCCTTACGATAATTATTAGTATTTTAAATTTTTTAGGAGCCAGTTGGGGAATAGGACCACTTGGTAAACAAGGACTGAAGGATATCGTTCTCCCAGAGTTTATTAGACATCCACGAAGAATTTATATGACGACCATGGTTTGGCCTCCAATTAAAGACGTGACAAAAGCAAGAACAATTGCCAGAATTGTTACCGACAATACCGATGACAAGAGGAATCCTTATGTCCTCAATACTTATACGGTAAATCCGCTGGAATTAGATGTGGCGCTGACGTCTCTTGAGCAATTTGAGCAGAGAGGGAAGTTCCGTGCTTGGAATTTACGGGTTATTACTCGTGGAGACTACAATGATCTTTTTACCCATCTTAACACTGCAGATTTTATTATTACTAAAACTAAAATACCCGTTGATGAAACAAAATATACTACCTATGATACTGATCAGATGGTTCGAATTTTTAACCATGCACTTGAACTACCAGAAGGAAAACTTCCTGACGCCTTCGAAAAAATTGCAACTGTGTATTATCCACTTGATATGATAGACCTACATGTTTACAAGAAAAAACGAGAAGTTACCAAAGAAGAATGGGTAACTTTTGCAACGCTTCTAAAAAAGATTGATCCTCAATATACAAAAAAAATAGAAGAAGGATTTGAAAAAAAACTTATAATACATTGATGAAAGTTTCAATTATTATTCCGACTTTTAATAGTGGTGGTAGAGTTGTTGAGCTTATCGCTCAGCTAAAGAAAGTAAAATTTGGAAAAATACAAACAGAAATTATTGTTGTAGATGATGCATCTGTAGATGCTTCCCTGAAAAGCCTTAAAAAAATTGCCGGTATCACAATACTCAGACATAAAGTAAATACAGGAAAAGGAGGAGCTGTTCGGACAGGTTTAGAGCATGCAAGAGGAGATATTTTCTTTATCCAAGATGATGATCTTGAGTACAACCCAGCAGAAATACCGAAACTTATTAAGCCTATTCTTCTCTCAAAAGCCGATGTTGTCTATGGATCAAGACGCTTAAATAGAAAAAACACCTACTCCTCACCGCTTTACTATTTTGGAGGAGTATTCGTTGACTCTATTATTAGCTTTCTTTTGCAGATTCGATTAACTGATGCAATTACTGGGTCCAAAGCATTTACAAAAGAAGTCTATAAAAAAATTTCTCCTCTTGAAACAAACGGCTTTGACATTGAAGGCGAGTTAACGGCAAAAATTATAAAAGCGGGCTTCAAACCTGTCGAGATACCGATTTCATATACCCCGCGATCAACAAAAGAAGGAAAAAATATTCGCTGGCATCATGCAATCTCGCTCATTACAGCAGTGCTGCGATACGCTTATTTTCGCTAAAATAAGACTTGTACCATTGGAAGGTATTCCTGAGTCCTTCTTCAAGTGAAAAACGAGGTTCCCATTGTAGCTCTCGTCTCGCCTTAGCAAATGACACATACTGAGCCTGAATTTCAAAAGGTCTGACTTCCGCAATTTTCTCTATAGCCAAATCACTCCCCGAAATGCTGATAAGCTTCTGCATGAGATCGGCAACAGAAACTGGATTTCCGCTACCAAAGTTATAAATCCTATTTTTCTTACTGTCTTTAATTGTATGAACTGCCAAAGAAAGATAGGCATCGACAGCATCATCAACAAAGAGATAATCCCGTGTTGTCCCTACGCCCCAAAGCTTTGGAGTCTTATGTAAAAGAATGTTTCGAATCGTTTGCGGGATGACTCTATTGAAATTAAGATCATATGGTCCGTAGATATTAACAAACCGTGGTATCAAAACGGGGAGACTATACGTGTCTGCGTATGATTGTGCTATTAAGTCTGTACATGCTTTAGAAGTCTCATATGGACGGGAGGGTCTCGGAATGTATCCTTCATAGTAAGGAAGTTTATTTTTTCCGTAGACGTGTGAGCTTGATGCAATGATAATTCTTTCAAGATTATTTTTACGGGCAGCCTCAAGAACGCCCAACGTACCCAGCGTATTAACTTCAAATGTCTTGTATGGCTCCTTCTGGCCGACCTCAACGAGTGACTCACCTGCAAGATGAAAACAAATCTCGATTTTTTTCTTGTTAATAACTTCGTGTATTGCTTCATGATCGAGAATGTCTACTTTGTATATATTTCTTTTACTTACTGTCCTTGAAATCCCATATACTTTTGCTCCCAGAACGAGCAGTTTTTTTGCAAGATGAGACCCGATAAAACCTGTTATACCTGTGATAAGAATTCGTTTGTCCTGTAACGATCGTGAGAGTCTCATTGGGGTAAAAAATTACTATCGATAAGAGTCGATCATTTTCTGCAATCCCTGTTTGAGAGAGACTTTAGGTTCCCAGTAAAGACTACGTTTTGCCTTTGAGATATCCAGAAGCCATTCGTCTGCTTCAAAAATACGATCAGGAAACGAACCAAAGAGAGGCTGTGATGTACTGTTTGTAAGAGTAAGTATTGTTGATACCATCTCCTTTAGCGAATACTGCTTACTGCCTCCCAAATTATACGTTTCCACTTTCTGTTCTGTCTGAACTGTTAATGGCAGAAGTAATGCATCAATTACATCATCAATAAAAATATAATCCCTCTTTTTTTTACCTGAATTCAGAGGAATAGGCTCGTTCTTTAGCGCTTTCAGGATAATCTGAGGAATAAATCGAGAAGCAGGTTGGTTCGGACCGTATGTCGTACCAATTCGAAATAAAAATGCCGAAAACATAAGTTCCTGTGCATACAGATTTATCAATTGCTCTGCAGCAATTTTTGAAACAGCATAGGGAGAAGGAGGATTTGGTATCTGTGACTCTGTATACGGTAACTCACTTTCACCATAGACCTCCTCTGTACTTGTATAGATAAATGTACTCGGAGGAACATCACGTAACGACTCTAACAGATTTAACGTACCTTTGATGTTGATATCAATACAGCGTATCGCAGTATCATAATTTCTTGATAAATCTACAACTGCACCGAGGTGGTAAATGACAGAGGGTTTTAATTCTGCAACAGCATGTTTTATCTCAGAAAGATTTTGAAGATCGCCTTTAAAAGGTACAACCTGAAAACCCTGAGGCTCTAGTCTTTTCAGTAGATGATTCCCAATAAATCCTGTTGAACCGGTAATAAGTATACGTTGTTTCATCTTATCATTACTTTGTAGTAATCCTCTTCAATGTTGCTACTCCATATGAGTAGAAAAATATCCAACAAATTAGTGGGTGCATAAACCATGCCACATCTCGTACTCGTTTGTATCCTTGTATACTATCATATAAGGGCTTTACAAATGTTACTGTGTAAAAAATGAAAAGTAACAATTTTACAGTGTCAGTTATCTTTTTCGGATTATAGATCAGATACCTCCGTTCAATTTTGCCCTGCAGTAAATAACTGGAAAGAAACGCTATCCTTTTTTTTAGCAGCGAAAGAATGTCTACTGCAGTATCATGAAAAATATCATTTTTTACGACTGCAAATCGATTGTATCCCTTTTCGATAAGATCTGAAAAAACATCAATGTGTAAAAAATGTGATGGGTCACTTTTTGCATACTTTAACAAAACATCTCTCTTATAGACGACCCCATTACATCCAACCGTAGGTAATGTATCGATTGTGTGCTCTACAATAAAATACATCTTCTCTTCTTTTATCTTTTTCCCAAGCCTCCATTTGCTGCGATTTTGTGGTAATCGGTCTGGTCTACCGATGTAGTAAACGATTGGATCTAAAACGCCAAATAGCGCACAATACCTGTTAAATATTGTGGTATCTTTTTTATATGCATAGTGGAGGGTATTTGCATGAACTACTGACGGATCATCAATAAAGGGTTGTACCATCCTCTCAATCCAATCTGTGTCCAGAAGATAGTTATCTGCATCTATTGATACGATCAGGTTGTTCTTTGCTTCTCGTAAAGCTATTGCACGCTGTGCTTCAGCATTTTTCTTTATCGGACTTTTTAAGCTTGTAAAGCCGTATTTCTTCAAAATTGATAACGTATCATCAGTCGATCCTCCGTCCACATTAAGGTATTCTATTAAATGTTTTGGATAGGATTTTGCCAAGATT
>Ga0080064_1005984_pt1 | contig 13598 bp, 9 predicted proteins | sample Subgrocontami54m_FD_69260 | JGI IMG/M metagenome (GOLD analysis project Ga0080064, IMG submission 69260) | Subsurface groundwater microbial communities from S. Glens Falls, New York, USA - GMW46 contaminated, 5.4 m (SPADES assembly) (version 2) ...
AGCCGTGAGCCGTGAGCCGTAAGTCGTAAGCCGTAAGCCGTGAGCCGTGAGCCGTAAGCCGTAAGCCGTCCATGCACCCCCCAAAGGGGCCCACTCTAGCAGATTTGGTAGAGTGGGCCGTATGGCCACGCTCCAGTTCATCGGTGCCGCGCGCACCGTCACGGGCTCGAAATACCTGATGGAATCCGACGGCCACCGTGTGCTCCTGGACTGCGGGCTCTTTCAGGGGTTGAAGAGCCTGCGCGAGCTGAACTGGGACGGCATGCCGGTGGCCGCCGACACGATCGACGCGGTCGTACTGACCCACGCGCACCTCGACCACACGGGATACCTGCCGCGGCTGGTTGCCCACGGGTTCAGGGGGCGGATCTTCTGCACGCCCGGGACGGCCGACCTGACGAAGCTCGTGCTGCCAGACTCCGCGCGGTTGCACGAAGAAGACGCGCGGCAGGCGAACAAGCACCACTACACGAAGCACCACCCGGCGCTGCCGCTGTACACGGAGGCCGACGCGTACCGTGCGCTCTCGCAACTGCAGCCGGTCGGCTACAACCGCCCGATGCCGGTGGCGCCCGGGTTCGAAGCCGAGTTCATCCCGGCGGGCCACCTGCTCGGATCCGCCTACGTGCGGCTCACCGTGCAGGGCATCGGCCGCACGGTCCTCTTCGGCGGCGATCTCGGGCGCTACGGCCGGCCCGTGCTGCCCGACCCGTCGCCGGCACCGGAGGCCGACTGGGCGCTGTGCGAGTCGACGTACGGTGACCGGGTGCACGAACCCGACGATCACGGCGAGGCGTTCGCGCAGGTGATCCGCGACACCGCCGCGCGCGGCGGCAAGCTCGTCGTGCCGTCCTTCGCGATGGGCCGCGTCGAGGAGCTGCTCTACTGGATCCACCGCTTCGAGCAGGAGAAGCGGATCCCCGTCCTGCCCGTCTACGTGGACAGCCCGATGGCGGCGGAGGCCTTGGCGCACTATCGCCGCCGCGTCAACGAACTCGACGCCTACATGCGCGAAGGGTCGCGCCAGGTCTCGGCGTTCGCCACCGAGCGGTTCCGCACGGTCGTCTCCCCGCTCGACTCGAAGCAGGTGACCGCGTCGCGCGAGCCGGCGATCGTCATCTCGGCGAGCGGCATGGCCACCGGCGGACGCGTGCTGCACCACCTGAAGGCCGCGCTCCCGGACCCGAAGAACACGATCCTCTTCGTCGGCTATCAGGCGGCGGGCACCCGCGGGCGCGACCTGGTGGACGGCCGGACCGAGGTGAAGATCCACGGGCTGTTCGTGCCGGCGCGGGCCCGCATCGTGAAGATCGACTCGATGTCGGCTCACGCCGACCGCGACGAGCTTCTCCGCTGGCTCGCGACGTTCCCGCGTGCGCCGAAGACGCTCTTTCTCGTGCACGGCGAGCCCACGCCGATGGACACGCTGCGGCGCGACATCGAGCAGCGGTTCGGCTGGAAGGTGCACTGCCCCGAACGTCTCGAAACGGTCGCGCTGGCGCCGTGACGCGGTGGAGATCGGGTTCGAACCCTCATTCGGGCTGGTAAGCTAGTCGTTCCGAGGAACCAGGCCATGTTTCAGACGAGGCGGATTATCGTGCTGACCTTCGCAGCCGCGTGCGCGGCCTCCGGCGGCTTCTCCCGTTCCGATGCCGCGCAGGCGACCGAACAGACCCCGGCGACGACGGCACCCGCGCCGCGCTCCGGCGCCGACACCCGGCCCTACCTGCTCGAGCGGGTAGACGACGCGGCGGTCGTGCAGGTGTACGCGGACGGCTTCGCGTCGCTGCCGCTTCGCGAGAAGACGCTGATCTATCACCTCTACGAAGCGGCGCTCGCGGGCCGCGACATCTACTACGACCAGCGCTACGCGCACAACCTCGCGATGCGCGACATCGTCGAGGCCGTCGTCTCGCACCCGCAGGGGATCGAGGCGCCGGTCATCGAGGAGCTGCGGCGCTACACGAAGCTGTTCTGGCTGAACACCGGGCCGTACAACAACCTCACCGCGCGCAAGTTCGTGCTGAAGCTCACGCCGTCGCAGCTGGTGTCGGCCATGACCCAGGCGCGAAAGAACGGCGCGACGTTCCCGGTGAAGCCCGGCGAGTCGCTCGAGGGGCTGACGAAGCGCCACGAGCCGATGTTCTTCGATCCCCACTTCGATCCGATCGTCACGAACAAGACGCCGGGCGAGGGCAAGGACCTCCTCCAGGCGAGCGCCAACAACCTGTACCAGGGCGTCACGATGAAGGACCTCGAGGGCTTCCCCGAGCAGTACGGGCTGAATTCGCGCGTGGTGAAGGGGCCCGACGGGAAGGTCGTCGAGGAGCCCTACCGGATCGGCGGCCGGTACAGCAGCCAGATCGCCGCGATCGCGACGCACCTCGAGGCGGCGATCCCGTTCGCCCCGCCGACGATGGCCGAGGCGCTCCGCGCGCTGGTGACGTTCTACCGGACCGGCCGCGAGGAGGACCGCAAGGCGTACGACATCGCGTGGGTGCGCGACAAGAACTCGCCGGTGGACACGATCAACGGCTTCGTCGAGGTCTACATGGACCCGCGCGGTACGAAGGGCGCGTGGGAAGCGCTCGTGTACTACGTGAACGAGGAGAAAACCCGCAAGATCCAGATGCTGGCCGCGCACGCACAGTGGTTCGAGGATCACATGCCATGGGAGCCGCGTTTCCGCAAACCTGAAGCCCTCGGCATCACTGCTAGGGCGATCGACGTCGTCGTGGAAACCGGCGACTCCGGTCCCATAACCCCGGTCGGTATCAACCTCCCGAACGACCAGGCTCTCCGCGAGCAGTACGGCAGCAAATCGGTTTCGCTGTTCAACGTGAACGAGGCCTACGAGGAATCGACGCCTGAAGGCATGCGCACCGAGTTTTCGTGGACTTCGGAGGAGGCCGATCGCGCGAAGAGATGGGGCGCCTTCTCGCAGGCGCTGACGACGGAGATGCACGAGGTGATCGGCCACGGCTCGGGCCGGATGGCGGAAGGGGTGTCATCGCCGCATCTGCTGCTGAAAGAGCAGTATTCGGCGATCGAGGAATCACGGGCGGACCTCGTGGCGTTGTACTTCCTGCCGGATCCAAAGCTCGTCGATCTCGGCCTCGTCGCGGCCGCCGATCATGACGCGATCGTCAGCACCGCGTTCGAGTACTACGCGCGGAACGCCCTCGTGCAGCTGCGGCGGATTCGCGAAGGAACCACGATCGAAGAAGATCACATGCGCAATCGCCAGATGATCGTCGGATGGCTGATCGCACATACGTCCGCCGTCGACGTCCGGAGGCGAGACGGCAAGACGTACTACGTGATGGTCGACCCCGCCGCATTCCGCGAGGGAGCCGGGCGTCTGCTCGCCGAGGTCCAGCGAATCAAGGCCGAGGGCGACTACGCGGCTGCGAGAAGACTGTTCGACACATACGGTGTTCATTTCGATCCGGCGCTGCGCGACGAAGTGGTGTCACGTGTCGACGCGCTCAACCTGCCGTCGTACACCGCCGTGGTCATGCCGAGGTTGACGCCGCGGTTCGACGGCGGCGAGATCGCCGACGTCGAGATGTCCTATCCCCTCGATCTCGAGACGCAGATGCTCGAGTATTCCTCCTTCGCGCGCGACGCTGATGTTCTCGCGACGCCTTCCGCCGCACGCTGATCTCAACGCGCTCACCGAGGCGCTCGCGCGGCGCGCCGGGCGCGGGCCCGTGGTCGACCTGACCGAGTCAAATCCGACGCGGGCGCGCATCGCGTATCCACCCGATCTGTTGCGCGGCCTGTCCGCCCCGGAAGCCTCGCGCTACGAGCCGCACGCCCTGGGGCTGCCCTCTGCGCGCGAGGCGGTCGCCCACGATCATCGGCGCCGCGGTATCACGATCGATCCCGCGCACGTGGTTCTGACGGCAAGCACGAGCGAAGCCTACACGTGGCTGTTCAAGCTCCTCTGCAATCCGGGCGAGTCGGTGCTGGTGCCGCGGCCGAGTTATCCGCTGTTCGAACATCTCACGCGTCTGGAAGGCGTCTGCGCGATTCCCTTCGACCTGGACTATCACGGTCGATGGGAGATCGATCCGACAACGCTCGACGCGGCTCCCGCCGGGACGCGCGCGGTTGTCATCGTCTCGCCCAACAATCCGACCGGGTCGTACGCGTCGAGGCGCGACATCCATCACGTGTCGACCCTGTGCCGCGATCGCGGCTGGGCGCTGATCATCGACGAGGTGTTTGCGGACTACCCGCTCGAGGTCGACGCGCCGCTCACCGACATCGCCGCGCGCAGCGACGTGCTGGCGTTCACGCTGGGCGGACTTTCAAAATCAGTTGGTCTCCCGCAGCTGAAACTTGGATGGATCGTCGCGGGCGGCCCACCGGCCCTGCGCGACGCGGCGCTTGCCGGCCTGGAGCTGATTGCCGACAGCTTTCTCTCCGTCGCCACGCCGGTGCAGCTTGCGGCGGGCGACGTGCTCCAGCATGGCGCATCGGTGCGGTCGGCGATCCGGGAGCGGATCGCCGCCAACCTGGCGACGTTGCGCAACGGCGCACGATCGTTCCCGGCATGCGAGGTGTTGAAGACCGAAGGCGGATGGTCGGCGGTCATCCGGGTCCCGTCCACGCGAAGCGAGGAGCAGCTCGTGCTCGATCTGCTGGAGCGGGAAGGCATTCTCGCGCATCCCGGATATTTCTTCGACTTTCAATGCGAAACGTTCGTGGTGGTCAGCCTTCTGCCCGAGCCCGACGTCTTCCGCGACGCATCGACGCGATTGCTTCGGTTCGCGAGTTCGTAATGGCAACCTCTGACAATTCGCGGCACTACGCTTGCGCGATGCTCGAGTCGGCCGTATGACGAAGCAGCGCGCCGGATCACGCCGCGCGGGCGTGCTGATCCCGCTGTTTTCGATGCCCTCGTCGCGGAGCTGGGGCGTCGGCGAAATCGGCGACATCGAGGCCATTGCCCGCTGGCTCGACGCGGGCGGCCAGCGACTCCTGCAACTCCTGCCCATCAACGAGATGCCTCTGGGCGAATCGTCGCCCTACTCCGCGCTGAGTGCGATGGCGATCGATCCCCAGTTCATCACGCTCGATCACGTCGAGGACTTCGCGGAGATCGGAGGTGAGGCGGCGCTCGAGCCGGCGCTGCGCGCACGGCTCGATGCGGCGCGAATCGCGCCGAGGATTCAGTACGCCGAGGTCAGGCTGCTGAAACACACCGCGCTGCGTCGGTGTTTCGCGCGGTTTCGGGACACCGAGTGGAGCGGTGGCACGCACCGGGCTTCTGCATTCCGTTCGTACCTCGCGGAACAGCGATGGTGGATCGATGAATACGCGCTGTTTCGCGCACTGCACGCGCGCCACGATGAGCACAGCTGGATGAACTGGCCCGAACCATTGCGCACGCGGCGGCCCGCGGCGCTCGACGCGGCCCGCGCGGAACTGGCGGATGAAATCCTGTTTCGGCAGTACGTGCAGTGGCTTGCGGACGGCCAGTGGGGCACGGCCCGCGCTCGTGCGGCTGACGTCGCGTTGTTCGGCGATCTGCCGTTCATGGTGAGCGGTGACAGCGCCGACGTGTGGGCTCGCCAGGACGAATTCCGCATGGACGCCTCCGTCGGCGTACCGCCTGATGCCTTCAGCGATACGGGGCAGGACTGGGGATTGCCGGTGTATCGATGGGACATTCTCGCCGAGCGCGACTTCGATTGGCTCCGCGACCGTGCGCGCCGCTACGCCGACCTCGTCGACGGCTACCGCGTGGATCATCTTGTCGGGTTTTATCGTACGTACTTCCGGCCGCACGACGGCGGGCCGCCGCAGTTCACGCCGCCGGAGGAAGAAGCTCAGCTGGCGCTTGGCGAGCGGGTGCTGGAGGTGTTCCGCGAGCCCGGGACGGAGATCATCGCCGAAGATCTCGGCGTCATCCCTGAGTTCGTGCGCGCGTCGCTGACGCGCCTGTCGGTCGCCGGTTACAAGGTGTTTCGATGGGAGCGCCAGTGGCATGTCGAAGGGCAGCCGTTCAGGGATCCGCTCCACTATCCCGCCGTTTCCGTGGCGACGTCGGGCACACACGATACGGAACCGATGGTGACCTGGTGGGAGGATGCGCCGCGTGAAGAACGGGAGGCAGTCCTGGCCATCCCTTCGGTGCGGGAGCGGCTCACCAAGGACGATCGCGCGTCGATCGATGCCCCCACCCTGCCGCATGCGATTCACGAAGCACTGCTCGAGGCGCTGTACGCATCAGGCTCCGACACGCTCATCCTGCCGATTCAGGACATCTTCGGCTGGCCTGACCGCATCAACCAGCCCGCGACTGTCGCGGACTCGAACTGGACCTGGCGCCTCCCGTGGTCCTCGGACCGCATGCGGACCGAGGCGGCGGCAATGGACGTGGCCAGGCAGTTGCGGGAGTGGTGCGTGCGGCACCGACGGTAAGTTCGAAGTGCGAAGTTCGAACTTCGAAGTAAGTGGAAAGTACTTTGAACTTACTTCGAACTTCGAACTTCAAACTTTCTACTTGGTACGGTTCTGCATCCTCGCCCACGAATCCTTCAGCGTGACGGTCCGGTTGAATACGAGCCTGCCCGGGCGCGAATCGGGGTCGACGCAGAAGTACCCCTGGCGCTCGAACTGAAAACGCTCGCCGGGAGCCGCCGAGGCCAGTGCCGGTTCGACCTTCGCGCTTTCAATGCGCTCGAAAGATTTCGGATTCAGATCGTCAAGCGGATCCAGGCCGCCGGCGCCCGGATCCTCGGATTGAAACAGCCGGTCGTACAGGCGTACTTCAGCGTCCTGCGCATGGTCGGCCGACACCCAGTGAATGGTTCCCTTCACCCTGCGCATGGCCGTCGGCCCGTTCAGCGAATCGGCGTCGTAGCTACAGCGCAATTCCATCACCGCGCCTGACGCGTCCCTGATGACGCGCTCGCATTTCAAGATGTAGGAATAGCGCAGGCGCACCTCGGTGCCGGGGGAGAGCCGGAAGAACTTCTTCGGCGGCGTCTCCATGAAATCATCTTGCTCGATGTAGAGCACGCGTGAGAACGCGATGCGTCGCGTACCGGCGGACGGATCCTCCGGATTGTTCGTGGCCGACACTTCCTCTTCGCGCCCTTCCGGATAGTTCTCGATCACGACCTTCAGTGGACGGAGCACCGCAAGCGCCCGGAGCGCACGCCGGTTGAGATCCTCGCGCACGGTGTGCTCGAGCAACGCGATATCGATCACGTTTTCCTTCTTCGCGACGCCGATTCGCGCGCAGAAGTCGCGGACCGCCTCCGGCGTGAAGCCGCGCCGCCGGATGCCGGCGATTGTCGGCATGCGCGGATCGTCCCACCCGTGCACGAGCCGCTGCTGGACGAGCGCCAGCAGCTTCCGTTTGCTCATCACCGTGTAGTTCAGATTGAGGCGCGCAAACTCGATTTGCTGCGGACGCGACTTGAACTCCCGCGCGGTACCGCTGAGCGCATCCACGATCCAGTCGTACAGCGGCCGGTGATCCTCGAACTCGAGCGTGCAGAGCGAATGCGTGATCCCCTCGATTGCGTCCGAAATCGGGTGGGCGTAGTCGTACGTCGGATAGATGGACCAGGCGGCGCCGGTGCGGTGGTGAGAGGCGTGCCGGATCCGGTACAGAGTCGGATCGCGCATGTTGATGTTCGGCGACGCCATGTCGATCTTCGCCCGCAACACGTGGGCGCCGTCCTGGAACTCGCCCGCCCGCATCCGCCGGAACAGGTCGAGGTTCTCCTCGACAGCGCGTTCGCGGTAGGGGCTGTTGCGGCCCGCCTCGGTGAGTGTGCCCCGGTACTCCCGGATGTGGTCCGCGCTCAGACTGTCGATGTACGCCCTTCCCTGACGAATCAGCTCCTCGGCGTATTGATACAACAACTCGAAGTAGTCCGATGCGTAGAACATCGAACCCCACTCGAAGCCAAGCCACCGGACGTCTTCCTGGATCGCATCGACGTACTCGACGTCCTCTTTCGTGGGGTTTGTGTCGTCGAATCGGAGATTGCAGAGGCCGCCGAATTCGGCGGCGACGCCGAAATTGAGGCAGATGGACTTGGCGTGGCCGACATGGAGGTATCCATTCGGTTCGGGTGGGAACCGCGTGTGCACACGCCCGCCATGCTTCCCGGTGCGCTGATCCTCGGCGACGATTTCGCGGATGAAGTCGAGCGGGGCTGGTGGCGCCGACGTGCCGGCGTCAAAGTCCATCGGGCAATTATATTGACTCTGCCTCGTCGGTCGTCGCGCCCGGAGGCAATCCCATTAATCCGATGTGCTTCAATACCCGCGGCACCGTGTCGATCGATTCGGCCGGCGGCAGCTCCTCCGCGGTCGTGACCTTGAGTTCCCGCAGGCGGCGCGCCGAGACGAGGACGCGCGACTCGAAGGACCCTGCGGCAGCGTTGTAAGACTGGACGGCCCCATCGAGCTTCTTGCGCACATCGTCGAGGTGTTCAGCGAACTTCGCGAGCCGATCGTGAAGGTCCCTGCCGAGGTCCGCGACCTCCCGGAAGTTCTCAGTCAGCGCCTCCTGCCGCCACGAGTGGGCGACGGTTGTCAGCAGCGCAATCAACGTGATGGGGCTGGCGAGCAGGACGCGTTGCTTCAGCCCGTGCTCGATCAGGCCGAGATCGTGCTGCAGGGCGGCGCTGAAAAGCGTTTCGCCTGGCAGGAACATCACCACCACCTCGGGAGACTCTGCGAGCTCCTCCCAGTACGCCTTGCTGCCAAGCCTGTCCATGTGATCGCGGACCTGGCGTGAATGCGCCTGGAGCTTGAGGGTCCGCGTCTCCTCGTCAGGCGCTTCCTGCGCGTCCAGAAACGCCTCGAGTGGTGACTTCGCGTCCACCACGATCTGCTTGCCGCCCGGCAGATGGACAATGAGATCAGGTCGCAGGCGACCGTTGTCGCCCAGCAGCGGCGGTTGCTCATCGAAGTCGCAGCGCCGCAGCATCCCTGCGATTTCGACCACGCGCCGGAGCTGCATTTCGCCCCAGCGGCCGCGGACGGCGGGCGTGCGGAGCGCGCGCGACAAGGTGTCTGCCGTGGATCCCAGGGCAGTGACCTTCTCGGTCAGCCGGGCGTAGGCCTCGAGGCGCTCGAGCTCCGCCTCGGCCAGTTTCCCGTCGACCTTCTTGAGGGTATCGGCGATCGGTTGCACCAGCCCGTCGATGGCTTTCTGACGAGAATCGAACTGGAGCGTCGCCTGCTGCTGAAACCCTTCGAACGACGCCTTCGCGAGGTCGAGGAAGGCGACGCGGTTGCTGTTCAGCGCGTCGGCCGCCAGCGACTGGAAAGCCTCGCGGAGCTTCTGCTCGGCTGTGTCGAGCAGCGTCCGCGTGGCACCGAGCACTTCCCGTTCACGCGCCACCTGCTCGGTGAGCCACTCGTTGTCGCGCCTGGCGGCCGCCAGTTCAGCGGCCAGCGCCGCCCGCTGCTCGGCAAGCTGCCGCCCCGCCGACGAGCGCGCAATCGACGTGGCCAGCATCGCCGCGACCGCGGCTGCGGCGACGGCAAGGATCCATTCCATGGGGGTTTCGATTGGCAGTGTAGCAGGTAGGGCAACGCGCTGGCCCCGCTCTGCCCGAGGCTCCAGTACGCATGAGCCCGGTTACAAATCGCCGTCCCGCGCTGACCAATCTGTAACGAGAAACCGTGCTTTGCCGCACACACCTCCAAATCGCCCCGAATTCCGAACGAATTTGCGCCGCCCCCACGGTGCGTCGGTTGCACTCGGAACGCCCGTGGTCAGACGCATTATCCCTGGGGAATTCTACTCACTCGAAGACGGACTGGGTGTCCGGCGGATCGAAACCGACGGTCGCACGACCACCGAGGTGCTCGAACTCGCGCCAGCGCTCGCGTTGCTGCCGGTCGTCGAACAGGCGATTCGCGGCCGCGCGTCGCGCTATGCCGATCTGGACATGCGGGTGTTCGCGCCGGTGAAGCGAATCGAGCGCGAGGGCTCGTCTCTGCGGATTGTCAGTGAGATGCCAGGAGGTGTGCGACTGTCGCACCTGCTGGCACACCTCCAGTCGACCGGCGAGGTTGTCCCGACGTCGGCGATCCTGGAGCTCTCCTCGCTGGTGATTCATGCCGTCGCAGCACTGCATTCCTGGCCCGGCAGTCTGGCGCACGGCGCGATCAATCCAGCGCACGTTCTCCTCACCAACGACGGACGGATCATGCTGACCGATTGCGTGTTTGGCGCAGGGCTCGAGGTGCTGCAGCGCAACCGGGAGCAACTCTGGAAGGATTTCGGCCTCGCCATGCCGGCGGTCGCGAGTCTGTCACGGTTCGATCAGAACGCGGACGTCACGCAGATGGGTGCGCTGATCCTCGCGATCGTCCTCCACCGCCCTCTGCGGATCACCGAGTATCCGCACGGGTTGTCGGACCTGGTGACGATGGCAACGGAGTTGTCGTCGGTACCGGGGGCTCCGGACTCGACATTGGCGCTTCACACGTGGCTGCAGCAAGCGCTGCAGATTCATCCAAGACTCGCGTTCAGAGCTGCGGTCGACGCCCAGCGCTCGTTCGCCGATACCACCGGCACGACGGCCAGCCGCCGCGCCGGCGTGATGGCCCTCCAGGTTCTCCTGCGGACGACCTGCAACGAAGTGCGGAGGCAGCCCGCTCTCGTTGTCCACACGCGGCGACAGGCCGGCACCGATTCCGTAGTGCCTTCGGCGGACGCCTCACGGCCCTTCGACTCGATTCTTCGCGCGGTCCTTTCGAACGCTACGCACTGAGGCCGTTGGGGCCCCAGCGCCTTGCTGCCGAGCGGGCCGCTGAGGCGTTCACCCAATCGATGCGCATGCCACGCTATAATTTTTTCTTCTGATGGCAGCCATCGTTCCTTTCCGTGCTCTTCGCCCTACGCCGGCCTCCGCGTCGAACGTGGCCGCGGTCCCCTACGACGTCGTCAACGCGCAGGAAGCGAAAGCGCTTGCCAACGGCAATCCATTGAGCTTTCTTCACGTTTCCCGCGCCGAGATCGATCTCGTGCCTGACACCGATCCATATTCGGATCGCGTGTACAGCAAAGCCGTCGAGAATTTCGAGACGCTCAGAAGACGCGCTCCGCTCGTTGTCGAAGACGAGCCAAGCCTCTACGTGTATCGCCTGAAGATGGGCGATCACGTTCAAACGGGCATTGCCGGCTCGTTCTCCATTGATGAGTACGACCATGACGTGATCAAAAAGCACGAGCGGACCCGACCTGACAAGGAGGATGACCGGACACGCCACATGCTCGAGCTACGTGCCCAGACGGGTCCGGTATTTCTCACCTACCGGGCTTCACGTAGGGTAGACGCGGTGGTCGATCGAGCGACGACTCAGGCGCCGCTGTTCGATTTCACGGCGACTGACGGCGTGCGCCACACGATCTTGCGGATCGATGCCGCAGACGTGCCCGATCTCGTCGTCGCCTTCGATCAGATTCCGGCGTTGTACATCGCCGACGGACATCATCGAGCGGCAAGTGCAGCCCGCGCGCGCCAGCAACTGCGCGGTTCGGCAGGCGCGCGAGGTGACTGGGACACCCTGCTTGCCGTCGCGTTTCCAGACAACCAGATGCAGGTCCTTCCGTACAACCGGGTCGTGAAAGACCTCGGGACCTATACTCCGCAGACGCTCCTGGCAAAGCTGCGGGAACAGTTCACCGTGAAGAGCGGCCCTGCGACGCCAGCCCGCCGTGGCGAGGTCGCAATGTTTCTCGACGGCGTGTGGCACACGATCGTGCTCGGCGACGCCCCGCGCGGTCTCGAAGCTGCGGATCGGCTCGATGTGAGCCGCCTGCAGGACGCGGTGCTGACACCGATCCTCGGTGTTGGCGACGTGCGTACCGACAGACGTATTGATTTCGTCGGGGGAGCACGGGGGACCTCTGAACTCGAGAAGCTCGTGACGTCCGGCAAGGCCGCAGTCGCGTTCTCGATGTATCCGGTGAGCGTCGAGGATCTGATGGAGATCTCGGATGCCGGCGGGATCATGCCCCCGAAATCGACCTGGTTCGAGCCAAAGCTCCGCGACGGACTGTTGTCGCACCTGATCTAGACCACGAAGGTCGCGAAGGCCGTGGTTGATTTTTCATGAAAGTCCTCATCGCCGATACATTCGAACAGTCGGGGCTCGATGCCATCGCGGTTGCTGGCTGCGAGGTGATCTACCGGCCCGAGCTTGCCCACGAGAAGCTGGCAGAGGCGTTGGCGTCCACGCGGGGAGACATACTGGTCGTGCGCAGTACCCAGGTCACAGAGGAGATGCTCGACGCCAGCTCGTTGTCGCTGATCGTGCGTGCCGGCGCGGGCGTGAACACGATTGACGTGGATGCCGCCTCTCGTCGCGGAATCTATGTATCGAACTGTCCAGGCAAGAACGCGATAGCCGTCGCGGAGCTCACCTTTGCCCTGATCCTCGCGCTTGACAGGCGCATTCCCGACAACGTCGCCGACTTGCGTGCCGGTCGTTGGAACAAGAAGGAGTACTCGAAGGCAAGGGGACTGTACGGACGTTCTCTTGGCCTCCTTGGATTCGGGAGCATCGGGCAGGAGGTTGCACGCCGCGCGAGCGCGTTCGGGATGCCCGTGTTCGTGTGGAGCCGACGGTTCAACCGCGATGGTTCCGCGGCAGTCACGGAGCCACCAGACGATGTCGAGATCGCGGTCATTCAATCACCGGAGGAAGTCGCCGACCGCGCTGACGTCCTGAGCATCCACCTGGCGTTGGCACACGACACGCGCAAGTTCGTCGGCGCATCGATTCTGAACCGCCTCGCGCCGGGGTCGTATGTCGTGAACACGTCGCGCGCTGAGATCGTCGACCCCGCGGCGCTTGCCGACGCGGTGCGAACGCGTGGCATCAGAGTCGCGCTCGATGTCTTTGCGCAGGAGCCGTCCTCCGCGACCGGTGAATTCACTGATCCGGTGATCGGCCTGCCGGGCGTCATCGGCACGCATCACATCGGCGCGTCGACGGACCAGGCCCAGCAGGCGATAGCCGCGGAAGCGGTCCGCGTGATCCGGGCCTACAAGGACACCGGCAAGGTCCCGAACGTTGTCAACCTTGCGACAAAGACGCCCGCAACGCATATGCTGGTCGTCCGGCACCGCGATCGGCCGGGGGTGCTGGCCCATGTATTCGAGCATCTCCGCTCCCGCAACCTCAACGTGCAGGAAACGGAAAACATCATCTTCGAGGGCGCCGAAGCAGCCATCGCGCGCATCAATCTCGACGGCAATCCGCCGGCGGATCTCCTGAAAACAATCGAGCAGGGCAACCAGGACATTCTGAACTTGTACGTCGTTAAGATTTAGGCTTCCCCAACGGAGTTCCATTCATGCCGACTACCACTCGCGTTTTCAATTTCTCCGCCGGTCCGGCGGTTCTTCCCCTTCCCGTGCTCGAGGAGGCGCAGCGCGATCTGGTGGCGCTCCCCGGCGTCGGAATGTCCGTGATGGAGATCAGCCACCGGTCGAAGACGTTCGAGGATCTGCTGGGCAAGGCGAAGGACGACATTCGCGCGCTCGCGAACATTCCGGCCAACTACAAGATCCTGATGCTGCAGGGGGGGGCGAGCCTGC
>Ga0080064_1005985_pt1 | contig 13596 bp, 18 predicted proteins | sample Subgrocontami54m_FD_69260 | JGI IMG/M metagenome (GOLD analysis project Ga0080064, IMG submission 69260) | Subsurface groundwater microbial communities from S. Glens Falls, New York, USA - GMW46 contaminated, 5.4 m (SPADES assembly) (version 2) ...
CGACGCGAGTAGAGTGGCTCGAACCCAGCGTTCGCGTCACACGCGCACTGTGCTAGCGTGTTCAGAGCCATGAACCCCGAGATCATCGACCGTCTCCGTGCGGCCGCCGCGCGCATGTTTCCCGCGCGAAGGATCCTGGCCGCCTACGCCTACGGGAGCAGGGTGTCGGGCCGACCGAGAGCCGGGAGTGATCTCGACGTCGGCTACTACCTCCTCGGCGACCGCGCCGGACACACCCTCTCGCTCCGCGAGGAAATGACGCTCCAGTCCGAACTGTCGGACGCCGTCGGCCTGGAGGTCGATCTGAGAGACCTCGCCGGCGCGCCCCTCGAGCTGCGGGGCCGCGTGCTCGAGGACGGCGTGCGGGTCTACTCGGGCGACGACGTCGCGCGGGTCGGACTCGAGCGCGATCTCCTGGCTCGCTACCACGATTACAAGGACGTGTTCCGCCAGATGCACGAGACCCGGTTGCGGGCGCTGGCGAAACGGGGCCTCTGACGTGGTCGACAAACCGAAGCTCGATCAGATGCTCTCGAATCTCCGCCGCTTCCTTGCGGTGCTCCGGGACCTGGCGGCGCTCTCCTCGGAAGCTTTCCTGGCGGATCCCGACAAGGTCGGCAATGCGAAATACCATTTCGTCATCGCCATCGAGTGCTGCATCGACGTCGCGAACCACATCATCGCCTCCGAGAATTACCGGTTCCCGCGGGACAACGCCGACAGCTTCGCCGTGCTCGTCGAGCAGGCTGTGCTGCCGGCCGAGTCGCGGGACCCCCTCCGGGCCATGGCTAGGTTCAGGAACCGCCTCGTCCATCTGTATTGGGACGTGGACGACGCGAAGGTCCACGAATACCTCCGGGACGGCCTCGGCGACATCGAGCGGTTCGGCAACGCGATCGCCCGCCACGAGTGGTGAGGGCGCCGGTCTCCCGGAACGCAGACCGGCCCGCGATCAGAACCGCCAGTTGAGCCGCATCAGCGCCTCTGCGTCGAACAGACGGGGACTGGTGACCGGCGTGGCCGCCGCGAGGCTCAGCCAGGTGCGTTCGCCCAACTCGAGGTGGGCGCCGAGGGTGAGGTTCACCGAGTCGCGCCGCCGCTCCGGGTCACCGGCGCTCCGGTGGGTCAGGGGCGTGTTCACGTGGACCTCGAATGTGGGGATGACGGCGCGCAGGAGCCCGCCCACGGGCAGCCGGTAACCGATGCCGATGTCGTTGAACAGCATGGTCGGCGCCACGGCATCCGTCGGCACAGCCACCGACAGGAAACCGTGCAGGTAGAATTCTCCCTGCCGCCAGAGGTAGCCGATGAAAGGCTGGAGCTGCGCGACGGTCCGCGCGTGAGCCGCCGCCGGCTGGTACGACGGCCCGGTGGGCAGCGTGACCGCCAGGCCGGTGGACAGCGCCCCGTCGTCGGCGCGCAGCACGGCGCACTTGAAGAGCAGGCTCAGGTCGTCGACCTTCGAGGAGTCGGGACCGTTGTCATTGTTGATCTGGTAGAAGGGCAGGCGCAGGCCGAGCGAGGCGGTGCCCTGGAGGACGGTCTTCTCGGCGCCCAGTGTTTCCTGGTGGACGTCCCCCGTGCCGAGGACGCCGCTCTAGAAGTTGTAGGTCACGAAGAGGCGGTCCATCGGCAGCGGGCTCTCATTCTCGGCGACTTTGAACGAGCTGTAGGTGACGGCGATCGGTTGCAGCTGACGAACCGTGCCATCAGTCACCGGATCGGTGATGGGGTCAATCCAATCCCCGAAGATGGGCGGGACCAGGAGGACCGGGCCGGCGGCGGGCGTGGAGGCCCCACCGGCGGTCTGGGCGCGAGCCGGCCCGCTCGCCACGGCCAGGTGCCACGCCAGCGCCAGACAGACGCTCACGGTGGAACAGAGCCATCGCTGGGTCATGGGGCCTCCCCTACTTCCCCCAGAGACAGAGAGCGGACAATGGCTTGGGCCTTGATACAGCGGATCGTACTCCTGTGCTACAGTACCCTGCGCTGCACTAGGTGTGAGTGCTCCGAACCCATCGACAGGAGGCGGTTCCCTTGGCCGATCTGGCTCTCGACATTCCGTCGCTGCGGGACAAGGTCTCGCCTGAAGAGTGGGCGGTGCGGGTGGATCTCGCCGCCTGCTACCGGCTCGTGGCGCGCTACGGCTGGGAGGACCTGGTGTTCACGCACATCACGGCCCGGGTGCCGGGCACGCAGGACCAGTTCCTGATCAATCCGTACGGCGTCTTCTTCGACGAGATGACGGCCTCCAGCCTGGTCAAGATCGATCAGCAGGGGCAGAAGCTCCAGGACTCGCCGTTCTCCGTCAACCCCGCGGGCTTCGTCATCCACAGCGCCATCCACGCCGCCCGCCACGACGTCGGCTGCGTGATGCACACCCACACGGTGGCCGGCGAGGCGATTGCCACCTGCGCCACCGGTCTGCTGCACGTCAATCAGGACTCGATGCAGCTGACCGGTCAGGTGGCGTACCACGAGTTCGAGGGCCTGGCCGTCGACGACAGCGAGAAACAGCGCCTGGTGGCCGATTTCGGCGACAAGAAAGTGCTGATATTGCGCAACCACGGCATGCTGACGGCCGGCAGCAGCGTCGGCGAGGCCTTCATGCTGATGTGGTTGCTGGAGCACGCCTGCCGCGTGCAGGTGGCGGCACTGTCCATGGGCCAGCCGCTGCACGGCGCGCCGGACGTGCTCGGCCGCATTGCCGGTCTGGTGCCCACCCAGCAGGGCATCATCACCCCGACCGGCCTGGGCGGACTGCCGTTCCGGTCGCTGATGCGCTGGCTGGACCGGCAGGATTCCAGCTACCGGAACTGAATTCCGGTTTGTCTTACATAGGGAGGAGTGACCATGCCACTGGCCAGATTCGTGCTGATCTTTACCGGCATTTCGTTTTTCGGATATGCCATCGCGTGCTTTTTGTTCCCGGTCGAAGTGACCGGCCGTTTTACCGGCTACGGCCTCGAAGCCGCCGCCGGGCTGGTCGAGGCGCGTGCCATGTACGGCGGCCTGCAAGCCGGCTTTGGGCTGTTCTGCCTGCTGGCCGGCTGGCGACGGGAATGGACGGTGCCGGGCCTGACGGCCATCGCCACGGTGATGGGCGGCCTGGTCCTGACGCGCAGCATCGCCATGGGCATCCACGGTCCGGCCGGCGCGAATCCGGGCGCCGCCATCTACGAAGGCATTACCACGCTGCTGGCGGTGCTGGCGCTGATCCGCCTGCGCGGCCTGCGGGAGGGCGTGTGATGACCTGGGCACAGCGTCTGGTCTTTTTGATGATTGCCGTCAGTGGCACAGCCGGAGCCGATCCCATGCAAGACGTTCTCGCGGTCGATGATGCCCGCACCGCCGCCCTTATCGCCGCCGACCGGCCGGCCCTGGACCGCACCCTGGCCAGGGAACTGCGCTACGTGCACAGCAACGGCCTCACGCAGGACCGGGCCACGTATCTGGCTGCCGCGGTCGGCGGCGCCATGCAATACCGCGTCATCAAGCCGCTGGAGCGCCAGGCGCGCCCACTGTCGGGCACCGTGGCGCTGCTGACCGGCAGCAATCATGTGGAAGTGGTGCTCAACGGCAAGCCGCTGCAGGCCAACGTGCTGTACACGGCCGTCTATGTGCAGGAGGGCGGCGCCTGGAAAATGACGGCCTGGCAGTCCACGCCGGCGCCGGCCCAGCTCTGAGCCAGAACCCACATCCAGGGCAAAGCTATTCGGATCCCGCGCTGGGCGTGTGATAGCGCTCGGCGTGGGTGCTCAGCAGTTCGTCCCGCGCGTTGGCGCGCGGGAACGGCTCGTCGGGCACCGGCAGCGCCAGGAACTCGCACAGCGGCGCCCAGCCCTGCGCCACGTCGTAGACCAGTAACCGGTCCGCTCCGAGCGCCGCCTGCACGGCGCGGTTGTGGCGCTCGTACACGTCGATCAGGTGCGCCTTGTCGTCCAGTTCGTCGCCAAACGTGCGCCTCTGCACGATGTCCCGCGCCATCACGATTTGCCGGCGCGCCGCCACGTCGTCGGGCGTCACCGCCGCCCGCATGAAGCGCAGCAGCGTGCTGCTGATGCTGGCGTGCCAGCGCTGGGCGTCGCGCACGGTCAATACCACCTTGGCCTGCGGGTAATAGGCTGCCAACTCGCGCCAGAAATAGCTCGCCGGCCAATCCACGGCCGCGCCAAAGTCGCCCAGCAGGCTGTCCCAGTCGCCACGTTCGCCGGCCGCGAACTGCTGCCAGATCGGCGCATCGTCGACGCGCTCCATGACCCGCATCATGTGGTAGCACGGGCCCAGGCCGAGTCGCTCCAGGGCGATCATCAATGACATGGTTCCGGTCCGGCCCAGTCCGGCGCCGATCACTTGCAAAGCCATCCGGAGTTCCTCCGCAACAGAATCGAACCGAATCGAAGTCGCCGGGCGCCCTCAGCGCCGCGTCAGCGGCCGCCCGGCGAGAGCGGCCAGCGCCGCCGCCACGCTGGCGAACTCCTGCAACTGATCCAGCGTCGCCAGCGTCGGGCGGATCAGGTGCAGGCCGCCGTGGTGGCCGGCCGCGAGCGCGTCCTGCGGACGCAGCCAGCGAAAATCCACCGCCTCGACGCCATCGATGCGCACCGTGTGGCAGTGATTGGCGTCGGCGATGAAGAACCAGGTGGCGAAACGGCGCACCTGACCGGGCGGCGTGGTCCAGTGCGCGACCTCGACCAGATCCGCTGCCGCCAGGGTGATGCCGGCTTCCTCGTAGGCCTCCCGCACGGCCGCCTCGCAAGGCGCCCGCTGCGGGCCGTGACGGTGATCGTCGGCATCGATACGACCGCCCGGAAACACCCACGCGCCGGGCGCGAATGCCAGCGCCGGGCTGCGTTGCAGCAGCAGCACTTCGAGACCGTGCGGACCATCGCGCAGGGGAGCGACGGTGGCGGCCGGTTGCGGCTCGACGTTCACCGGCCGGCACCGTAACGCAGCCGGTACCACGCGATGCCCGCGCGCTCGTGCAGCGCAAGCACTGAGCGTTCCAGAGCGGCGGCATCCGGCAGCCAGTCGAGCGCCGCCTGCTGGCGACGCGCCGGCACCAGCGTTGGCGCCGGCACGACGGTGAACCCGGCGCGTTCGAAGACGGCCACCGCGCGGGGCAGATGCCAGGCGTGGCTGACCAGCGCGATGCGGTCGATGCCTTCGGGCGCCAGCATGTCCCGCGCATAGCCGGCGTTGTCGTAGGTGGTCAGCGCACGGCCCTCGATCCAGCGCGCCCGCACGCCCCAGTCGCGCAGGGCCTCGGCCATGAACTGCGCACCGGGCCGGCGGCCGGTCACGGCGCCGTCGGTCACCAGCACCGGCAGATTGCTATCGCGGGCCAGGCGCGCGCCATAACGCAGCCGCTCCAGGGCCAGGGGGGACACCGTTGCGCCGCCGTAGTCCGCCAGATCGCGCTGCGTGCCGCTGCCCAGAATCACGATCGCCTGTACGTCACGCAGCTGCCGGGCATCGACCGGCGGATAACGGCTGAGCGAATCGAGCAGGACATCGCTGACCGGTCCGCACGACAGCGCCAGGATCAGCGCCGCGCTGCCCAGGCCAAGCCCGCGCGCCAACCGCGGCCGGCGCCGTGCCGTGAGCGCCGTCGCCAGCATCAGCACCGCGAACAGCCCAGGCGGCTTGAGCATGGCTGCCAGTGCCTTGACGGCGTAGAACTCCACGCTCAGGCCACGGCGTGGCCGGCGGCCTGCAAATCGGCGTGGTAGGACGAGCGCACCAGCGGCCCGCTGGCGACATTGGCAAAGCCCATCTGCCGGCCGCGGGCGGCCAGTTCGGCGAAGGTGTCCGGCGTCACGTAACGGCGCACCGGCAGGTGATGCGCGGATGGCGCCAGGTACTGGCCGATGGTCAGCATGTCCACGTCGTGGGCGCGCAGGTCGGCCATCACGGCCAGCACTTCGTCGTCAGTCTCGCCCAGGCCCAGCATCAGCCCGGACTTGGTGGGCAACTGCGGCAGGGCGGCCTTGCAGTGCCTCAGCAGCGCGAGTGAGCCCTGGTAATCAGCGCCCGGCCGCGCCGCCGCATACAGGCGCGGCACGGTCTCGATGTTGTGGTTGAACACGTCCGGCGGCGCCGCGGCCAGGATGTCGATGGCGACATCGATGCGGTGGCGAAAGTCCGGCACCAGCACCTCGATGGTGGTGGCGGGCGAGCTCGCACGCACGGCGCGGATGCAGTCCACGAAATGGCCGGCGCCGCGGTCCTGCAGGTCGTCCCGGTCCACCGAGGTGATGACCACGTACTTCAGGCCCAGCGTCGCCACGGCATCGGCCAGGTGCGCCGGCTCCTGCGGATCGAGCGGGTCCGGGCTGCCGTGCGCCACGTCGCAGAACGGGCAGCGACGCGTGCACTTGTGGCCCATGATCATGAACGTGGCGGTGCCCTTGCTGAAGCACTCGCCGATGTTCGGACAGGACGCTTCCTCGCACACCGTGTGCAGGGCGTTCTCGCGCAGCAGGGTCTTGACGCGCTGGAAGTTGGGGCTGGTGGACAGGCGCACGCGCAGCCAGTCGGGCTTGCGCAGTACCTGGGCAACCGGCTCCACCTTGACTGGGATGCGGGACACCTTGTCCAGGCCGCGCTGGCCGAGCTTGCGGGGGCTTGTCACAGGATCAATCCGGCTGAAAATCACGGGTGGCAAGTGTACTGCGCGGGGCTTACAGTCCCGGCGGCCGGAGCAATAACAGGGAGGAGGCACGCATGGATTCGCTGATCGCCGCCACGGCACTGTTTCTTGGCATGCACTGGATCGTATCGGGCAGCCCGCTGCGGGGCGTCATCGTCGCCCGCACCGGCGAGGGGCCGTTCAAGGCCGGCTTCGCGCTGATCATCGCCATCAGCATTGTCTGGATGGGCTGGGCCTACGCGCACGCGCCCTACGTTGAAACCTGGGGCACGGCGGCCGGCTTCAAGCCGCTGAGCTGGGTATTGATGGCGCTGGCGTTCGCCCTGTTTGGCGCCAGCGCGACGGCCAAAAACCCCACCACGCTGGGCAGCGTGCCGCCGGATCAGGTCCAGGCGCGCGGCATCGTGCGCATCACCCGCCACGCCGGGCTGTTCGGGCTTGGCCTGTGGGGCCTGGCGCACTTTCTGGTCAACGGCGACTGGGCCTCGCATTTGCTGTTCGGCAGCTTTGCGTTTCAGGGCCTGATCGCGCCGCTGAACCTGGACCGCAAATACCGCCAGCGCCACGGCGCGGCGTGGGAGGTGTTCGCCCGGCAGACGTCCTACCTGCCGTTCGTCGCCATCCTGCAGGGGCGAAACCGCTTGGTGCTGGGCGAGATCAACTGGCTGGCGGTAGGCATCGCGCTGTGCCTGTTCGGGCTGACGCTGGCCTTTCACCAGGCCTGGTTCGGGGCGTCGCCGTTCTGAAACCGGCGGGGCGTCCCTGCCCCGCGGCTGTGCGTCAGTTGCTCACGCCCTGCGCGTCGCGACTGTCGAACACCTGTTCCAGCACCTTGATGCCGTTGATGGCGGTCGGGAAGCCGACGTAAACCGCCTGCTGCGACACGGCCTCGACGACCTGCTCGCGCGTGCAGCCGATGTTCAGCGCCACGTTGGCGTGCAGCTTCAGCTCCAGTTCGGCGCCGATCGCGGTCAGCACGGCCACGTTCAGCAGCTCGCGCGTTTTCGGGTCCAGACCTGGCCGCGACAACACGTCGCCGAGCACGAACTCCATGGCCTGGCGGGCCATGTGTGGCGCGACTTTGGTCAGGGTTTTCATCACCGAGTCGGTGACGCTCGGGCCGGTGGAGAACTCGGCGATCTTGGCCTGACCCATCTTGTAGCGGGTTTCGTTGACGTAATTGGCGTTGTCGGACATGGGTAATCTCCTCGTCGGTGCTGGATTTTTCGAGCGCGCCCGGCGGGCGCCAGGACACTGTGACACGAAGCGCCGCCGGCTGGCACGCCTGACCTAGAATGCCTCTTCATCTTGTCCTCGTCCGGCGCCCGTAACCCCATGCCGCCTCGTCTGCTGCTGAGTCTTTTGTTGTTTTGCGTGGCCGGCGTACGCGCGGAAACCGTCGCGCTGCCGCGGCCGGCGGCGCTGGAGCCGGCCGTGCGCTTCTGGAGCCGGGTGTTCAGCGAGGTCGACACGCGCAGTGGCTTTTTGCACGACGACCGGCGCCTGGATGTCGTTTACGAAACCTTGCACTGGAACGACGACCTGGACCGAAGCGACCGCCAGGCACTGGTGGAACCCCAGCGGCTGGCGATTCAGAACATTCTGCTCAGCCTTGCCGACGGCAAGGCCGACACCTCCGATCCGCAAGTGCGGCGCGTGCGGGCCTTGTGGCAGGGCGCCACACCCGACCAATTGCGCGACGCGGCAATCCGGGTGCGCTTTCAGCTTGGACAGGCGGATCGCTTTGCCGCTGGCCTGCGCCGCTCCGGGGCGTGGGAGGCGCACATCCGCAGCACGCTCGCCCAGTACGGTGTGCCACAGGAAATCGGCGCCCTGCCGTACGTGGAGTCAGGGTTCGACCCGATGGCCGGCTCGCACGCCGGGGCGGCCGGCCTGTGGCAGTTCATGGCCAGCACCGGGCGGCTGTTCCTGCGCATCGACCAGTTTGTGGACGAACGCTACGACCCGCACGCCGCCACCGTCGCCGCCGCCAAACTGCTGCGCGGCAATTACGACGCGCTGGGCACCTGGCCGCTGGCCCTGACCGCCTACAACCACGGCCGCGCCGGCATGCGCCGGGCGATGGACCAGATGGGCACCGACGACATCGCCACGCTGATCGAGCACTACGACGGACCGGCTTTCGGCTTTGCCTCGCGCAACTTCTACCCGACCTTCCTGGCTGCGCAGGAGCTGTCGTCCACGTCGGAACAGCGCTTCGGGCCGATCACAAAAGCCGCGCCGGTGCAGGCCCGGCTGGTCACCTTGCCGGCGTTTGTGCCCTTGCACGCCGTGGAAACCGGCTTTGGCGTTGATCGCGGCCAGCTGCGCGCGCTCAATCCAGCCCTGCGCAACGCCGTGTGGGATGAGACCCGGATGCTGCCCAAGGGCTACGACCTGCGCCTGCCGGCGACATCCGGCGCCAATGCCGAAACCGTCATCGCCGGCATCGCCCGGCGCGCCGGGCAAGCCGCTCCCGTCAACGAGTCGCGCCATCGGGTGCGCCCAGGCGAAACCTTGGGCGGCATCGCCGCCCGCCAGGGTTTGAGCGCGCGTCAGCTTGCAGACCGCAATGGTCTGAAGCCGACCGCGCAGCTGCGCATCGGCCAGGTACTGAAATTGCCGCCGCGACCGGTGGGCCGTGTCCCGACCCTGAAAGCCGCACGCTGAGAGCCCGCAAGCTCAAATAAACACGTGCACGCCTTGTCCAGCACCACCCCTGGTCATCGCCACGGGCCGCAGGGGCTTGAATTCAGCGCCGCCCGAACAGCAAACCCCGGCACCACTAGGCGCTAGGCCCGGCCCAGCCTGCGACCGAAGCGAATGTCGTTGAAGAACACTTCCAGGCGCTCGGCGGTGATGCTGCGCCTTCGTCCGACGGCCGCCTACGCCAGCATCTCCACCAGCACCGGATGCCATAACGCCAGGTCGATGCTGCCCATACGACCGCCGAGCCAGCGTTTATCGATGGCGCGAAGCTGATCGAGCAGGATGCGCGCCTGCTTGCGGCCGAAGTCCACTGTGGGACGTTATCCGAGCGGTTGCCCCTTGCTGGTCAGCAGCGCACGATGATGCGCCGCAAGGTGGCGTTCATGTCGCCGGGAGAAATCACCAAGCTGCTTGGGGGCTTATGGATTTCGGTTCCGACGGTCGGGTCAAGGTTGACTCGGTAGCGCCGCACCTCACCATCAACCGCGTGCCGCACTGTCCGGGTCGAAAGCGTGCTCGTGCGTCCAGTCGGACTGCTTGTCGGTGTGCATCGTCGCGTCCTTTCAAAAGCCCACGGACCGGCCGGCGCCAAGCAGGGTCGCCACGCCCAGCAGGGCAAAGATGGCGGCCGCGATCGCGCGCACCAGTTTCATCGGAATGCTGCTCGCCAGTTTGTCACCCACGAACACGGCGGGCACGTCGGCAATGAGCATGCCCAGCGTGGTGCCGGTCACGACCAGCAGCGGCGCCGCGTAGTGCGCGGCCATGGCGACGGTGGCGATCTGCGTCTTGTCGCCCATCTCGGCGAGGAAAAACGTAATCAGCGTTGCCCCGAAAACCCCGAAGCGACCGGCGACGCGGGTTTCCTCGTCCTCGATCCTGTCCGGGATCAGCGTCCAGACAGCCATGCCGACGAAGGACAGGCCGAGCACCCAGCGCAGGACCTCGGCGCTGACGGCGCTGGTGATCCACGCCCCGAGTGCTCCGGCCAGGCCGTGGTTGACGACGGTCGCCACCAGGATGCCCAGGATGATCGGCACCGGCTTCTTGAAGCGGGCGGCCAGGATGAAGGCGAGCAGCTGGGTCTTGTCGCCGATTTCCGCCAGGGCGACAACACCGGTCGAGACGAGGAGCGATTCCATGAACATTCCCAGGCCGGAGTGGACGATTGACCACGACGCCACCCCGGCCTTTCGGCGGCGTTGTGGTCAAAGGTCTGGCCAGGTGCGGGAACTGCTTGCGCCATGACCGGTGGGTCAAGTGTGTTGACGCAAGCCTCTTCGGGACGAAGAGCGGCTACTCCCCAATGACGGCGGCATGGTAGCGGACGACCACGGCCCGGTCGACTGACGCTGCTGGATCAGCCCGGGCGGGGCGCCACTTCGGCCGGCCGCGATCCGTCTGCGCAGCCCAGTTGCGGGTCGCGCGGCGCTGACCGGCCCTGGCCGACCAGGCGACCTGCCGCGCGTCATTCATCCCCAGCCTTGCTCGAACGGCAGCCCCGCGTACTGCTCGCACATGGCGCGCATGGCGCTTTCCGACGACATGATGAAATCGAGTTCGGCTTCCTGGGCGCGCAGATCGAAGGCGGTCTGGCCCGGGAAACGGTGCAGCAGACCGGTCAGCCACCAGGAGAAGCGAGAGGCCGCCCAAACGCGGCGCAGCGCTGTTTCCGAATAGCGGTCAAGATGACTGCTGTCGTTTTCCTTGTAGAAAGCCGCCAGTCCCCGCGCCAGGTAATGGACGTCCGAGATCGCCAGGTTGAGTCCCTTGGCGCCAGTCGGCGGCACGATATGGGCGGCATCGCCGACCAGAAACAATCGCCCGTAACGCATGGGCTCGACCACGAAGCTGCGCAGCGGGGCGATGGATTTCTCGATTGATGGCCCGGTCACCAGCTGCTGGGCGTAATCCGCCGGCAGGCGGGCCTTCAGTTCGTCCCAGAATCGCTCGTCGGGCCAGTCGGCAAGGTCGGTGTCCAGGTCGACCTGGATGTAATGGCGGCTGAGCATGGCCTTGCGTTTGGATACCAGCGCAAAGCCGCGCTCGTGGTGGCAGTAGGTCGGCTGCGGCAGCGGCGGGGTGCGCGACATGATGCCCAGCCAACCGAACGGATAGCCTTTCTCGAACACGCGCAGCGCCGCCGGTGGGATGGACTGGCGGCTCACGCCGTGAAAGCCGTCACAGCCGGCGATGAAATCGCAGTCGATGCGGTGTTCCCGATCGTGCTTGCGGTAGGTGACGCAGGGCCGCTGGCCGTCGATGGCGTGCGGCGTCACGTCCTGGGCCTCGTCGATCACCACGCCGCCCATGGCGTCGCGCGCCGCGTACAGGTCTTCGGTGAGCTGGGTCTGGCCGTACATCATCATCGGCCGACCGGCGTACTTGCGCACGTCGATCAGGAAGCGCCCGCGCCCTGCCCAGGCCACGGCGGAGCCGTCGTGCACCTCGCCGTCGCGGTCCATGCGCTGGGCGACCCCGGCCTCGCGCAGCATCTGCACCGACCCCCATTCGAGCATGCCGGCGCGGATGCGCGAGAGCACATGGGCACGGCTGGCGCGCTCCAGCACCACGCTGTCGATGCCACTGCGGTGCAGCGTTTGCGACAGCAGCAGACCTGCCGGGCCACCGCCGATGATGACGATCTGCGTGCGCATGCTCACCCTCAAGCTGGGATTTGGCCCGTCGAGCTCATGCCCCGGCGCGCGCGGCTGGCGGCGTTCAGTCCGCGCGCGTCATGAAGTCCTGCACTGCCTGCACGGCGGCGGCGTCATCGACCACCAGGCCGTGGCCGCAACTTTCGAGCACGCGCACTTCGGCCTGCGGCAGCAGGCGCCCCCACACGGTGGCCTGCTCGGCCGGCAGCATGCGGTCGTGCCGGCCCCACAGCACCAGCGTCGGCACGCGCCGCCGGTTCAGCAGCGCGTGGCCGTGCACCGGGTCGTACAGGCGGTTCGGAAAATCCACCCACAGCGAGGCGTAGTCGGCCTCGTTCTCGGGCAGGCGCGTGTAAGGCATCAAGCTCATGTAATAGAACTTGACGTCGGGTTCGCCGATCGCATCGGACATGATCACCCTCCTCTTCGCTGCCTCCCGGCCCTCGGTCAGACGGCTGCCGATCGGCCTTGATCAAGATCATTGCACAGCTGAGCCGTGCCTATCGCCCCGACCGCGCGGCACGTGTTCCTCGGCCCGGAGTGGCCGGTCAGTCGCGAGGCGACCCGCTCAGAACCACATGCGCAGCCCGGCCAGCAGGGCCAGGTTGCCACTGTCCTGTCCGTCCGCGCGGGCAAAGTCGGCGCTGTCGCCGAATTTTTTCACCCACTCGACGCCCACGTAAGGCGCGAACTGGCGGCGGATCTCGTAGCGCAGACGCAGCCCAAGCTGCAGGTCGTTCAGACCGCTGCCGACCCCCCAGGCTTTCACCTGCTGCGCGGCGGCGTTGATCTCGACGCGCGGCTGCAGGATCAGGCGCTGGGTGAGCAACAGATCGCGCTCGGCCTGCGCGCGCAGGCTGACGTCGCCGTCCTCGCTCACGAACAGTGCCGCCTCGGTGTCGAAGCGGTACGGGGCAAGTCCCTGCACGCCCAGCACGCCAAAGGCGCGGTCCCGATCCGGCCCGCTGCCGAACGTGCGGTCGTAACGCACACCGGCTTGCAGGTCCCAGTACGGCGCAATCAGCCGGCCGTAGAGCGCCTGCGTTTCGGACTCGCCGTTGCTGTGCGAGCTGGCCTGCTCGCCCTCGGTCTTGATCCACAGTCGGTTGTAGTCGCCGCCGTACCAGCCCTGCGCGTCCCACAGCAGGTGGTCCGGCCCGTCGTCGCCGCGATATTCCAGGCGGTCGATCAGGGCATAACCGAACAGGTGGCTGTCCTCGTGCACGGCCTGCCAGTCGACGGGCATGGTGTGTGGGCCGGCATCGGCTGCGTTTGCGGGCAATCCGTACCCGGCGAGGGCAAGGGCGAACAGGGCGTGATGCGTCTTCATGGATGGTCCCTCACCCGACCTGCACCACACGCATCATGCCCATGTGCATGTGGTACAGCAGGTGACAGTGGAAGGCCCAGCGGCCGGGCTCGTCGGCGGGGGGGAACGGCGGCCCGCGGGCCAGGTGGGCGCCCCCTTCAAGGAGGAGCTGCTCATCGAGGCCTGCCTGGAGTTGATGGGGACGCACGCCCTCGTCGGCATCCAGGACATGGGGGCGGCCGGGCTGACCTGCTCCTCGTGCGAGATGG